>OBKM01000994.1_pt1 | contig 12441 bp, 12 predicted proteins | sample 1519691 | NCBI WGS metagenome assembly OBKM01 (sample SAMEA37050418, study PRJEB22526) | metagenome | biome: saline pan; feature: lake; material: water | place: Egypt | collected 2015 | depth 0.5 m
CGATGGACGAGACGGACTTCCTCAAGCCGAACCAGCAGTTCCCCAGCGTCGACGGCAAGCGCTCGATGCAGGTGTATCTCTCGCGGATGCGCGAGGCCCTGGAGGATTACCAGTCGGTCGCGGGGAAGGTCCACCTCGAGGATTTCGTGTACGCCCCCTTCCACACGCCGTTCCCGGGGATGGTCCGCAAGGCGGCGCTTCTGGCGTACCGCCACGTCATCCGCGACACCGAACACGAGGACGCGCTCGCGGAACGAATCGGCCGCCAGCCCCGCGAGGAGGAGTTCGCGGACCGCGAAGCGTTCGAGGAGGCGATCCGCGATCATATGGACGATCTGAAAACGACTGAGGAGTACCAGGCGTGGTACGACGATGTCGTCGAGCCGACGCTCGGGCTCTCGCGGGAGGTCGGCAACTGGTACACGGGGTCGGTCCACATCGCTCGCGCGAGCGCGCTCCGGAACGCGATCGACCGCGACCGCGACCTCGTCGGCGAGGCGCTTTTGGTCGGGTCGTACGGCTCCGGTGCGCAGGCGGAGATCCACGCGGAGACGGTCCGGGAGGGGTGGCGCGAGGAGATCGAGGCGCTCGATATCGACGAGCAGCTCGCGGCGCGGTACGATCTCTCGTGGGACGAGTACGAGGACGTCCACGACGTCCACGAGTACGACGTCGACCTTGACCGCGAGATCGAGGAGTTCACCGCACCCGACTCGGAGTTCGTCTTCACCGGCTGGGGTCGGATGAACGAGCGGAAGTACGACTACGTCGCGTAGGCGCGGCCGGCGGCTCGTGGCGGTCCGTCGACTCCTCGTCGGGGCTCGCGACGGTTTGTGGGCGCGAACCGCCCGTCCTCTTCCGCAGCGAGTATCCGGGCGGGAGCGTCGCTGTCCCGTGAAAACGGGTCACACGGGCGTTCCCGAAGACGATGGGTTTAAACGACGCTAGGCTGAACTCCTCCCCAATGGTAACCATCTACGACGTGCCGGCGGATGCCCTCATCGAGGAGCTCGCCGCACGACTCGAAGAGCGGATCGACGAGCCCGCCTGGGTCGGGTTCGCGAAGAGCAGCTCCGGCAACGAGCTGCCGCCCGAGCAGGAGGACTTCTGGTACGTCCGCTCGGCGAGCTTGCTCCGAAAGGTTGCCCAGAACGAGCCCGTCGGCGTCGAGCGGCTCGCCACGGAGTACGGCTCGAAAAAGCGCGGCTCGAACCGTTACGCCGTCCGTCCCGGTGAGCATGCGGGCGGCTCCCGGAAGCTGATCCGTGCCTCGCTACAGGCGCTGGAGGAGGACGGACTCGTCTCCACGGCCTCCGGCGAGGGCCGCCGCATCACCGACGAGGGCGAGGCGTTCCTCTCTGCGGTCGCCGCGGACGTTTTCGAGGATCTCGACCGCCCCGAACTCGAACGCTACGCCTGATCGACGACCGCTCGTTTCGTCCTCCCGTTTTTCGGCACTCACTCGGTTTTAAGTATTCACTCGATAACGAGTGAGTATGGACGAGACGCTCTCACGGATCGCCGACAGCGGCGTCGTCGCGGTGTTGCGCGGAGTCGAGGCCGACCAACTTATCGGGATCGCGGACGCGCTCCGCGATGGAGGCGTCACTGCCATCGAGATCACTGCCGACACGCCGAACGTCGCCGATCTCATCGACGACGTGTCGTCCTCGTTCGCCGACGGCGAGACGATCGTCGGAACCGGAACCGTTCTCGACGCGGAGACCGCACGAACGACGTTGATGGCCGGCGCTGAGTTCGTCGTCTCGCCGAGTCTCCACGAGGACGTGATCGAGACGTGTAACCGCTACGGTGCCGTGAGCGCCCCGGGCGTGATGACGCCGACGGAGGCGATACGCGGGTACGAGGCGGGCGCGGACTTCGTGAAAGTGTTCCCGGCGTCGACGGTTGGGCCGGGCCATCTCGCCGCCATGAACGGTCCGCTCGGACAGATCCCGATGATGCCGACCGGCGGCGTCGGTCTCGACAACGCCGCAGCGTTCGTCGACGCCGGCGCGTTCGCGGTCGGGGCCGGCGGTGCGCTGGTCGATTACGAGGCCGCTGCGCGTGGCGACTACGAGTCGATCACGGAGACGGCCCGGGAGTTCACCCGGATCGTCGGAGACGCCCGCGAGAGCTGAACCGACCGCCGTTCCCGACGCCGCCAGCACCGATCACTCCTCCGTCTCGTAATGCTCGCCGGCGGCCGCGGGCAGCCGCGTCCGCCCGACCAACGCGAGCACGAGGATGACGACCACGTACGGGATCGTCTCGACGAGCGAGCTCGGGATCCCGTACCCGAGCTGCTGTAGCCGTAGCTGCGTCGCCTCCAGTCCGGCGAACAGCGCCCCCGCGCCGAGCGCGCCGATCGGATTGTAGTTTCCGAACAGATACGCGACGATGGCGATGAACCCTTTTCCCTGAACCATCGTCTCGCCGGAGCCGATGAACCGACCGACCGTTAACGCGAGCGCACCCCCGCCAGCACCCGCGAACACGCCCGAGAGCATCACGCCGGCGTGTCGGATCTTCGAGACGGAGACGCCCACCGTGTCGAGCGCCTTCGGATTCTCCCCGGCTGCCTTGATATGCTTCCCGAACGCGGTGTGGTTCAGCGTCCACCAGGAGACGGCGGTGCCGACGACGATCAACACGCCCGAGTAGTGCCAGCTGACGTTGCCGACGCCGGGCGTGTTGACGCTGCCGAAAAACACCGTCGAGAGGAACGGCGCGAGTCCCAGAGCGATGAGCCAGATCGCGAGTCCGGCGATGATCTGGTCCGCCTTGAACTCGATACAGACGACTCCGAACACGACGGCGAGCACCGTGCTCGCGAGCACCCCAGCGAGAAACCCGACGAACAGCGCGCTCGAGCCGGTCGCAACGCCGGCGTCGCCGAGGACGAACGCGACGTAGATCGACGTGAACGCCGAGATGATCAACAGCCCCTCCAGCCCGATGTTGATAACGCCGGATTTCTCGGCGAAGATACCGCCGAGCGCGGCCAGTACGATCGGTGCCGAGAGCCGCACCGTGGCGGCGGCGGTTCCGCCGGAGAAGACGATTCCGGCGAGATCACCGACGACCGTCTCGGGGAACAGCAGACCGAGGACGCCGAGCAGCGCGAAGACGCCGACGGTGCCGAGAATGAGCGACCGGACGTACTCCGAGTCGACGAGCTCGTCGAGAAGCGGGACGTCGACGTCCGCGATCGGGTTACGCATCCGTCTCACCTCCGTCGTCCATGGCAGCGACCCCAGGATCGGCCCCCGACTCCGGCTCGTCAACGTCGACGTAGCTTCCGACCATTCGGAAGAACTCCGGCATGGCGACGAACAGGATGATGAGGCCGCGGAGCACCCCGACCAGCTCGGTCGGAACGTCCGTCTGGAAGCCGACCTCAAGCGCCCCGCCCTTCAGAACGCCGAAGAGGGCCGCGGCGGGCGCGACGCCGAGCGGATTGTTGCCGGCGAGGATCGAGACGGCGATACCGTCGAATCCGAGCGCCGGGACCGACTCGATCCACCGGCCCTCGGCCATGAGGATCCACATGCTCCCACCGATCCCGCCGAGCGCGCCGGAGATCGTCATCGCACGAACGGTCGTCAGCTTGCTGTTCACCCCGCCGTACTCCGCGGCGATCGGCTGGATCCCGCTGATTCGTAGATCGTACCCGAACGGAGTGTGCTCGATGAGGACGTACAGTCCGATGACCGCGGCTAGCCCACCGATCAGCGCCAGTTCGGCGAAGTCGCCGTGGCCCGGGAAGAACCACGGATCGATTCGAGCGTACTCCGGAACGCGCTCCGTGGCGACGACGGAGCTCGTCTCGTCGCCGAACGGGCCCGCGACGAGGACGAAGGCGATGTTCGCGGCGATGAAGTTCAGCATGATCGTCGTGATCACCTCGTTCGCGTCGGCGTACGCCTTCAACGCTCCGGGGATCGCTCCCCAGAACCCGCCGCCGACCGCTCCGGCGATGACGCCGAGCGAGATGAGCAGCACGCCGCCGAGACGACCCGCCGGGAAGAACGGTGCGGCGGCGACGACGACGAGCGCGGTCAACAGGGCCCCGACGACGAGCTGCCCCTGGGTGCCGATGTTGAACAGGCCGGCTCGGAACGCGACGGCGACGGACAACCCGGTGAAGATCAGCAGGGTCGTCTCGCTCATCGTGAGCGCAAGGGAGCTGTTAAACGGGCTCCAGCCGGGCATAAGCCCGAGCCACGTGACCGTGAACGGAAGCCAGTCCGGGTTCACGATCGACGGCTGCCACGTGTAAAACGGCTCGCCGAGCGCGCCGTTAAACAGAACGAAGTACACCTCGAACGGGTCATAACAGAAGCCGAGGCCCGTCACCGGCATCGTCCACGCAGCCGTCGCACACTCCGCGACCCGGCCGGACGCGAGCACGATAAAGAAGCCGACGACGATCGACAGAAACAGCGCCGCCATGCTGATGAGGATCCGCTCGACCGCGGACAGTCGAACCAGCTTCCGAAGGAAGCCGCGCGCGGCCTCGCGAACCTCGTCGGAGATCACCGCGACCCCTCCGTCTCCTCCTCGAGCCGAGCGTTCCCGATATCGTCGTCCGGATCCTCTCCGGCCATCAGCAGCCCGATCTGTTCTTCAGTGACGGTTGCTGGGTCGACGACGCCCGTAAACTCACCCTCGTGCATCACCGCGAGCCGGTCCGACAGCGACTGCACTTCGTCGAGCTTCGAGGAGACGAGAAGCACCGCGGCCCCTTCCTCGCGAAGCTCGATCAGTCGGTCGTGGATGAACTCCGTCGAACCGATGTCGACGCCTCTCGTCGGGTGGGTGGCGATGACGAGGTCGGGATCGCGCTCGAACTCCCGGCCGACGATGAACTTCTGTTGGTTGCCGCCGGAAAAGGAGACGGCCGACACGTCCGGGAGCGGCGGTCGGACGTCGTACTCGTCGATGATCCCGTCGGCGTGGGCTCCCGCGGCGTCCCAGTCGATCCGTCCGCCGTCGGTGAACGCTGCGTCGTGTTGGCTCCCCAGGATCGCGTTCTGGGTGAAGTCGTACGGCATCACGAGCCCCCGCGTCTGGCGGTCCTCGGGTATGTACGCCATCCCCCGGTCGATCCGCGCCTTGCGGCTCACACCCGCGAGCGACTCGCCTCGGAACGACACCGTTCCGGCGATCTGGTCCCGGAGCCCGGTTATCGCCTCGACGAGCTGCGTCTGCCCGTTGCCGTCGACGCCGGCGATGCCGAACACCTCACCCTCGCGGATCGTCGCGGAGACACCGGAGACGGCCTCGACGCCGCGATCGTCTTCAACGGTGAGATCGTCGACTTCGAGGACGCTCTCTCCCGGCACGCCCGTCGCGGAGTCGCGCTCCAACAGCACCTCGCGACCGACCATCATCTCCGCGAGCTCCTCGCGAGTGACGTCGTCCGCGTTGACCGTTCCGACGTGTTTGCCATCCCTGAGCACCGTGATCTCGTCGGCTGCGTGCATCGCCTCGCCGAGCTTGTGGGTGATGAAGATGATCGTCTTCCCTTGGTCGGTAAGCTCCTCGAGGACGGTGTACAGGTCCTCGACCTCCTGTGGCGTCAACACGGCGGTCGGCTCGTCGAGGATCAACACCTCGGCACCGCGATACAGTGCCTTGAGTATCTCGACGCGCTGTTGGACGCCCACCGCGATCTCCTCTATCCTGTCCGTCGGATCGACATCGAAACCGTATCGCCGGCTGAGGTCCCTGACGGCGTCACGTGCGGCGGCCTCGTCGACGCGGAGTCCGAACCATTCGGTGGGTTCGTTGCCAAGAACGACGTTCTCCCACACTCGCATCGGGTCCACGAGCATGAAGTGCTGGTGGATCATCCCGATGCCGGCGTCGATTGCGTCGCGTGGCGAGTCGAACGATCGGGGCTCGCCGTCGACGACGATCCGGCCCTCCGTGGGGCGGTAGAGTCCGTACAGGACGTTCATCAGCGTGGTTTTTCCCGCGCCGTTCTCACCGAGTAGCGCGTGCACGCTCCCACGTTCGACGGCGAGGTCGACATCGTCGTTGGCGACGACCCCGGGGAACCGCTTGGTGATGCCGTCGAGGTGGACCGCGAGGTTCGTCTGACGCCGGCTCATCGTTACCGGTGTTCTCACGTGTGTAAATAAAAGAACGTGGGTTCGTGACGGTCCGCACGAGGCGAGCGACTTGCAGCCGGAACCGCGGACGATGGCTACGAACTGCCGCCCGCGGACGACGGACCACGCACGAGAGATCCGGGGAAACGTTCAGCTCACATCAACAGGTGATCGCTTTCGAGCACCGTCGCGAACTCCCCTTGCAGGTGCGCGAGCGCCACGCGGTGGGAGGTCTCCGGGTCGACCCGATCACCGTCGTGTGTCGTCCGTGCGTGTGTCGCCGTGGCGTCGGCAACGACGGCAACGTCGTAGCCGCGGTTCTCGGCCATTCGAACCGTCGTCGACACGCAGTGATCGGTCGTGAGTCCGCAGACGACGAGCCGGTCGTGTCCACCCTCGCGGAGCCACGCGTCGAGGTCGGTGTCGAGGAACGCTCCGTTGACCGATTTCTCGAACGTCGGTTCGTCGGGTGTCGGAGCCGTTTCGGGTATCCACTCGAACCCCGGCTCCTCGGGACGAAGCGGCGAGTCCGGCTCAGTCGACGCGTGCCGCACGTGGACGACCGGCTGATCCCGGTCGCGCCATCGCTCCAATACGGCCGCCGCAACCGCCTCGGCATCCGGGTTGTTGCGCTCGCCGTACGCGGGGTCTTCGAACCCGGTCTGGAAGTCGACGAACACCAGCACGGCGTCGTGAAACCGGTCAGGATCCTCGTCCGGAAGCGTCGTGTCGTCAGTCATCGCCGACTCCGGTCGCCTCCAGCGCCGAGCCGTCCCCGCTCGCGTCACCGTCGAGTCGACGCCACGCGCCCGGCTCGAGCAGCTCGGGCGTGGTTTTCGGGTGCTCGCGAGTTGGCCGGAGCGGACACTCGTCGGGGCTCGCCTCGTCGCGCTCGCGGAACAGGTACTGTTTCCACTCGCGGTCGTCCGCTTTTCCCCAGTCGCCGAGGTCCGCGTGGGGACAGACGCCGTCGTACTCTGCCATCCGCGACTGGATCACCTCACGCGCTTGCTGGCCCGCCTCCGTGTCGGCGGTGATCCCCTCGAACACGGCGCGCGGCTGGAAGGTGATCTCCAGGCCGATCGGCGAGTACCGGCTCCGTCGCTCGTCGTAAAACGGCGCACGGGAGGTCGGGAAGATCGGCTCACCGCCGAAGCAGAACTCCCAGTACGGGTCGTCCGGATCGGTCGGGATATCCGTCGGCCACGGCTCGGGGTCGTGGACGTGGAGAAACTCGAGCACGTGCCACAGCCGCTCGTGATAATGGGCCTCACCGGCTCTGCGCGCGACGCGGGCGTCGCCGTCGGGTGGGCGGAAGAACACTGCCAGCGGCGCACGCTCCGCGTGGTCCTCGTGTACCTCGAGATACTCCAAGAGAACGTCTCGAAGCCGGAGCAGGGCTGCCGGGTCCGTCGTCGACTCGCAGGCAGCGTACAGCAGTTCGCCCTTGCGCTCGACTTCGATACCGAAGTAACACGGGAACGGTGACCCGTCGTGCTCGTCGAGCATCGACTCGCGGAACGTCCGGTAGTGGTCCTGTAGCCACTCGGGCGCGTCGTCGAGCCGATCGTGGAGCGTCTCCTGGTCCAACAGTACGCCCTCGGTGCCGGGCTCGTTCATACGAACGGATGGTGTGGTAGGAATTTCCGTCTTTCGCCGGTTCCATCCGCGTGAGAGGAGTCGTCCCGGAGCCGGTCGCGAAGTAGCGTCTCACGCGCGCCGAAAACGACGCGTCAGTCCCCTGCGACCGCGAACCGTGAGGCGTCGCCGTCGGTCGTCGGGCTGGTGAGCATCGAGACGCCGACGGTGAGCACCGCCGAGAGTGCCATCAGCGCGAGCGCGTAATCCCACCCCGCGTAGCTTCGCGGAAGCGCCGGCACGAACACGAGCGCGAGATACAGCACCTGCGGGACCGCGATGCCGACGGCCATCCCGTCTCGGGTCGTGTGGGGCCAGTAGAGCGCGCAGATAACCGGGAGCGCGAGCAGCGCGAAGCCGGAGAACGCGGTGTCGCCGACCTCGATCAGCGTGCCGGGACGAAGCAGGCTGGCGAGGAACGCAAGCGTGGCGAACGCGGCGACGCCGAGTCGCGCGAGCCACGCCTCACGTTGCGCCGACGCGTCCGGATTGATGAACGGGCGGTAGATGTCGCGAGTGAAGTACGACGACCCGGAGAGCAGCATCGAGTCCGACGACGACATCATCGCCGCCATCGCGCCCGCGATCACGAGCGCCGCGAACCACAGCGGCGTGTACTCGTTGAGCACGACCGGCAACACGTTCGCGCCCTCCGGAACGTCGATGGGCATCCCGACCGCCCACGCACCGAGCATGAACGCGGGAAGGAAGAGGAGCAAGACGAGCACGGGCCACAGCGCAAACGACCGTTTCAGCACCGCGCCGCTGTCGGCGACGAAGAAGCGCTGGTTGATCTGCGGAAACATCGTCACTCCGAACGCGATGGTGATCGCCGTCGACACGATGAACCCGGGAGTGTACAGGCCGCCACCGAAGCTGCCGAACGCCGGACGCGCCTCGAGCATCGACCCGGTCGCGGCACCGAGTCCGCCGACCGCCGACAACACCCAGACGACGGCGATCCAGACGATAGAGAGCATGAACAGCCCTTGGACGGTGTCGGTCCACGCGACGCCCCGCATCCCCGCGAGTGCGACGTACACGATCATGAACGCGGTGATGAGCGCCGCGCCGCCCCAGTACGGGATCACACCGCCGGAGAGTCCGACGAGCGCTTCGCCGGCACCCATCTGCTGGAGCATCACGTACGGGAACAGCCACATGAGGCTGACGCCGGCGACGAGCGCGCGGAGCCCGGGAGACCCGAACCGGTCACCGAGCATCTCGCCGAGCGTCATATACCCGTTCCGCTTGCCGATCAGCCACTGCTTGTACCCGATAACGTACCACAACACCGCAAACAGCACGCCGTCAAGCGCCCCCATGACGATCAGCCACTCCGGACCCGCCTGGTACGCGAGGTTCGGTCCGCCGAAGAACGTGAACGCGGACAGCAGCGTCGCGAACGTCGTGAACAGCAACACGATCGTCCCGATCGAGCGACTCGCGAGATAGTAGTCCTCCGCAGTCGCCTTTGCGACCCGGTACGCGAGCAGCCCGATCGCCAGCGCGACGAACAGATACCCGACCACGATCCCCAGCTGTAACGCGACGCTCATCGCATCTCACCCCCGGGATCGACCCCCATCCCGCGTTCCCACGCGCCGGTTTCGACGAACCGATAAAACAGGACGGCACAGAGGCCGAGCCACGCGACGTGCCACCAGATCCACACTGGAAGCCCCGCGAGAACGAGATCGACGCCCCACAGCGGCCACGGAACGGCGAATGCGACCAGTATCGCGAACGTCGGAATCCAGATCAGATCTCTTCTTCGACGGCTCATTACAACAGTAATACCTCACGATGGCCTAAAATCCATCGATAGTGTTCGTAAGGTTTGTATGAAGATATTTTTTCTTCATACGCTTGGATCGATGACGATGCGACACGTTCTTTGCTGTAAACGCGGTAGATAAACTCCGGGCCGACCGATCCGCCCGATCATCAGATCATCATCCATCATCCACACGTGAGAGCCACCACATGACCGACACAGACACAGTACGACCGATACAACCACGACCGATACAGCACAACCGATACAGGATGGCCGGTAACGAACACGACCGACGCGGCACGGTCGGTAATAAACAGGACCGACGCAGATTGGTCGATACATTCGTATCATGGACAACACAGCGAAGTATCTGATACACGCGACGATCGCGGCCGACGGCGTCGTCGAGCGAAGCGACGTCGTCGGCGCGGTGTTCGGACAGACCGAGGGGTTGCTCGGCGAGGAGCTCGACCTTCGAGATCTGCAGGAATCATCGAAGGTCGGCCGGATCGATGTCGCCGTCGAGTCCGAGAACGGCCAGTCGTTCGGCGAGGTGACCGTCGCCTCGAGCCTCGATAAAGTCGAGACGGCGATCCTCGGTGCGGCGCTCGAAACGATCGACCGCATCGGCCCGTGTCAGGCGTCCGTCGAAGTGACGAGGATCGAGGACGTGCGCGCGGCGAAACGGCGCGAGATCGTCGAGCGTGCGAAGGAGCTGCTCGCGGACGGGTTCGAGGAGACGAGTCTCGCGAGCACGGACGTGTTAGAGGAGGTCCGCGACGCCGCCCGGATCGAGGGGATCGTCGAGTACGAGGGGCTCCCTGCCGGTCCGCGCGTCGGTGACTCGGACGCGGTGATCGTCGTCGAGGGACGCGCGGACGTGCTCACGCTGCTCGACGGCGGGATCAAGAACGCGATCGCCGTCGAGGGGACGAACGTCCCCGACGCGGTCGCGGAGCTGACCCAGGACCGAACGGTCACCGCGTTCCTCGACGGCGACCGAGGTGGGGAGCTGATTCTCCGCGAGCTCGCACAGGTCGGCGACATCGACTACGTCGCGTTCGCGCCCGCCGGCGAGTCCGTCGAGGATCTCGACCGTGGTGAGGTCTTCGAGGCATTACGCGGCAAAGTCCCGTATCAAACTCTCACTAGCGAGACGAACCTCCGGGAGGCAGCCGACAGAGTCGATCCCGCCGATGGCACGGCGGCCCGTAGCGAGCCCGCGTCGGCTTCACAGAACGGTGCCGGACACGAAACCGACGAGACGAAGAGCGCGTCCGCACCCGGCGGAGGAGCCGAGACGCCTGAGGAAAACGCGGTGAACGGGTCCGCACCGACGGAGACCAGCGTGGAAGAGACGGGAGAGACCAGCGTGGAAGAGGCGACTGGGGGGGCCGCGACGGGGACGGAGAGCGTCGCCTCGGAAGACGCTACGCCGGCAGAGCGAGCGGAGGCCGCGTTTGATGACGAGCCGAGATCCCTCGAGGAACACGTTCAAGAGGTGATCGACACGGAAAGCGGGGTCGCAAGACTCCTCGATGACGGGCTCGGCGTCCTCTCGGAAGCCGACGCCGAGGAGGCGTTCGACGCGGTCGCGAACGCAGCCTCGCCGCCTCACACCGTCGTCGTCGATGGCGAGATCGACCAGCGACTCCTCGACGTCGCGGCACAGCGAGGAGTGAGCGAACTGTTCGGTCGCGCCACTGGAGCGTTCGTGAAGCGACCGATCGGTACGAGGGTCCGGACGGTCGGCGACCTCCGAGCGGAGGCGTGACTCCCGCACGTTCCAACGAGGTAGCAGGGCGGACTCTCCGTCCCACTGTGGGCGGGGTTGAAGCCGGTACACGACGGAGCCGAACACGAGAACCATGCGTGAACACGACGAACCCGACGTCGGACTGATCGGCGGTGAGTGGGTCGGTTCGGACCCGCCCGAGGTCACCGTCGGAGAGCTGCTCACCGAACGCGAGGAGACGCTGGCCGTCGCCGAGTCGCTGACCGGCGGGCTGATCGGCTCCCGGCTGACCGACGTCCCCGGGTCGAGCGCGTACTTCGACCGTGGGTACGTGACGTACGCGTACGACGCAAAGCGACGCGAACTTGGAGTCGACCGCGAGACGCTGGACGCACACGGTGCTGTCAGCGCGCCGGTCGCCAGAAAAATGGCTGCGGGGGCGCGGGATCGCGCGGACACGACCTGGGGCGTCTCGGCGACCGGCGTGGCGGGTCCCGAGGACACGGAGGAGAAACCAGCCGGACTCGTGTACGTGGGCGTCGCGTACGCCGCGCCGTGGGGATCGGGCGAATCGTTCGTCAGAAGCGAGCGAGCGCTCCTCGAGGGGACTCGGTCCGAGGTGAAACACGACAGCGTCGACCGCGCACTCGGCGAACTCGTCCGGGCGGTACGGGACCGGGCTGGCCCGGAGTGACGTGGTCGAAATCAGCCGATATAGGAGTGACCGACCACGGCGACGAGGAGCGCGGCGACGACGATCCACGCGAACGGCTCAGCAGCCAGCAGCGCGAACGGGCGGAGTACCGACTCGTCGAACCCGAACAGCAGCCCGGCCGCCAGCGTTCCGGCGAGAACCGTCGCGGCGACGACCACGGCGACTCCGAGTAGCGCGCCGTCCGAGGCGTCCATGGTCCCGTCTCGGGCGCGACGAACATAAACCGAGCCGCTATCGCCGCCGCTTTCTTGCCGATACGCGGTCGAGATATCGCCTCTGATAATCGAAGGTGAATGTATTTCAACACGATCGCTGCAGATCCGTATCGATCATGACTCGTCTCTATCCGGACTGGTCAGTTCGTGAGGCCGCCGAGGTGCTTGATTCGTTTCGGTATCGACGATCGCTGTCCGACGATGACGCGAGACGGGTTAGCCGACTTCGGGACCGCGGG
>OBKM01000995.1_pt1 | contig 12407 bp, 5 predicted proteins | sample 1519691 | NCBI WGS metagenome assembly OBKM01 (sample SAMEA37050418, study PRJEB22526) | metagenome | biome: saline pan; feature: lake; material: water | place: Egypt | collected 2015 | depth 0.5 m
AGTCGCCGTCCCGTCACCGCCTCCACACACCACCACGCCACGAGTCCACACACCACCACGCCACCATCCCCACACACCACCACGCCACCATCCCTACACACGCGGGTTACCGCCTTCGAAGCCATTCGGACGACGGATCACACACGATTGGAATCATTCACATGACGGACTACACACGACGGATCGACGCACGACGGATCGACGCACGACGGATCGACGCACGACGGATCGACGCATGAGCCGACCGCTCGAACGCAATCGACTCGACGAGGAGGAGAGCCCGTACCTGACCCAACACGCCGACAACCCGGTGAACTGGCAGCCGTGGGACGACACTGCGTTGGACGCCGCCGCCGAACTCGACCGACCGATCTTCCTGTCGATCGGCTACGCGGCGTGTCACTGGTGTCACGTGATGGAGGACGAGAGCTTCATGAACGACGCGATCGCCGAGCGGCTCAACGATCACTTCGTCCCGATCAAGGTAGACCGCGAGGAGCGCCCGGACGTCGACAGCGTCTACATGACCGCCTGTCAGGTGACGACTGGTCGCGGTGGCTGGCCGCTGTCCGCATGGCTGACGCCCGACGGGCGGCCGTTTCAGCTGGGGACGTACTTCCCCCCGGAGCCGAAGCGCGGGATGCCGGGCTTCGGTGACCTGCTCGACGACATCGCCGAGTCGTGGGAGACCGACCGCGACGGGATCGAGACGCGCGCGGAGCAGGTGACCGCGGCCGTTCGAAGACAGCTCGAGGAGACGTCGGAAGCGCCCGCGGCCGGCAGTCGGTCGGTGTCCAACGTGCTCGAATCGGCCGCGGACGCGGTCCGGTACCGAGCCGACCGTGAACACGGCGGGTTCGGCTCCGGAAACAAGTTCCCGCAGCCGAGCCGGCTCCACGCGCTGTTCCGAGCATACGACCGCACCGGCAACGAGGCGTACCGCACGGTCGCGCTCGAAGCGCTGGACGCGATGGCGCGCGGCGGGCTCGTCGATCACGTGGGTGGCGGTTTCCATCGGTACTGCGTCGACGAGGAGTGGACGGTGCCCCACTTCGAGAAGATGCTGTACGACAACGCGGAGCTTCCGCGAGCGTATCTCACCGGCTACCAGCTCACCGGAGACGAGACGTACGCCCGGGTCGTCCGCGACACGCTCTCGTTCGTGGAACGCGAGCTCACACACGAGGCGGGCGGGTTCTACAGCACCCTCGACGCACAAAGCGAAACCTCATCCGGGACGAAAGCGGAGGGCGCGTTCTATGTCTGGACGCCGACGGCGGTCCACGACGCACTGGAAACCGAACGTGACGCGGAGCTGTGGTGTGAACGGTTCGGCGTCACGGAGGCCGGGAACTTCGAGGGACGGACCGTCCCGAACGTCACACGCTCCGTGCCCGAGCTCGCGACCGCGTTCGACCTCGACGAAGCCGCGGTACGCGACCGGCTCGCACGCGCGACGACGCGACTTCGGGCACACCGGGAGCAGCGACCGAGACCGGCGCGCGACGAGAAGATCCTGGCGGGCTGGAACGGGATGGCGATCGCCGCGTTTGCGGAGGCAGCGGTCGTGCTCGACGATGACCACTTCGCGGACGTCGCCGTCGACGCACTCGAGTTCGTCCGGAGTCGGCTGTGGGACGAGCAGTCGGCCCGGCTCGCACGACGGTACAAGGACGGCGACGTCGCCGTCGACGGGTATCTCGACGATTACGCGTTCCTCGCCCGGGGGGCGCTCGCCTGTTACGAGGCGACCGGCGAGGTCGACCATCTCGCCTTCGCGCTCGATCTCGCCCGGGCGATCGTCGCGGAGTTCTGGAGCGCGGACGACGGAACCCTGTACTTCACGCCGGAACGGGCCACCGATCTCGTGACGCGTCCTCAGGAGCTCACCGACGGGTCGACACCGGCGGCCGCCGGAGTGGCGGCCGAGACGCTGCTTGCGCTCGCTCCGTTCACGTCGGCGGAGTTCGAGACGGTCGTGGAGACGCTGCTTTCGACGCATGCCTCGCGGATCGAGGAGAGCCCGCTGCAGTACGTCACGCTCGCGCAAGCCGCCGATCGGTTCGAGACGGGGATGTTGGAGATAACCGTCGTGGCCGACGCGATGCCCGACGAGTGGCTTCGGAAAACGGGGGAGCGCTACCTGCCGGACGGGCTGGTGACGATGCGGCCGCCGTCCGAGGAGCGGCTCGAGTCGTGGCTCGACGCGCTTGACCTCGGGTCGGTGCCGCCCGTCTGGGCCGACCGAGTCGCCCGCGACGGCGCTCCGACGGTGTACGTCTGTCGCGAGTTCACCTGTTCGCCGCCGTACCACGACATCGACGAGGCGCTCGACTGGCTGTCGACGGACGCGGGAGAGGACGCGGCCTGACGCGCCGGTAGCAAACTCCGACCATCACGACGGCGAACGCCGTGGCGATCGGTTGCACTGCGGCGATTCGATGCGACGACCCACCCGCGTCGGGTCGGCGTCGGTCGTTCGAAGCAGTGACCAACTCACCGCCGGCTTCGCTGCACGGCTGACGGGGCTTCGGACCTTTTAAGCCCGCGACCGACCCTGTCACAACCAATGAGCGACGACGACCAGGAGCTCGGCATCACCGAGTCGAAGTCACACAACACCGGCGAGTGGTACGCCGAGGTCGTACGGAAGGCGGGGCTGGCGGACTACGGGCCCGAGGGGATGAGCGGGTTCATCGTCACGCGTCCGCGAGCGTACGCCATCTGGGAGCGGCTGCAGGGGTTCCTCGACGCGAAGTTCAAGGAGACCGGGGTGCAAAACGCCTACTTCCCGATGTTCATTCCGGAGTCGTACCTCGAGCGCGAAAAGGAGATCGTCGAGGGGTTCGACCCGGAGGTCGCGTGGGTTGACGAGGCCGGAAACAAGGAGTTAGAGGAGCGGCTCGCGGTCCGACCCACCTCCGAGTCGATCATCACGCCGTACATCAGCTCGTGGGTGCGGAGCCACCGCGATCTCCCCCTCCGAGTGAATCAGTGGTGTTCGGTGGTGCGGTGGGAGGCGACGGAGACGAAGCCGTTCTTCCGCACGAAGGAGTTCCTCTGGCAGGAGGGCCACACCGCGCACGCGACCCACGAGGACGCGTGGGCGGAGACGATGCGCCGACTCGACCAGTACGAGTCAGTGTACGAGGAGCTGCTCGCGATCCCCGTCCTCCGCGGACAGAAGCCCGACCACGACACGTTCCCCGGCGCACACACGACGACGACCGTCGAGGCGCTCATGCCCGACGGGAAATCCGTGCAGGGGGCGACCTCTCACCACCTCGGTCAGTCGTTCGCGGAGGCGTTCGACATCACCTACTCCGACGTTGACGAGGACGAGCGGGTCGCACACACCACGTCGTGGGGGATCTCCTGGCGCGCGCTCGGCGCGCTGATCATGACCCACTCCGACGAGCAGGGGCTCGTTCTCCCGCACACGGTCGCGCCCACCCAGGTCGTGATCGTCCCGATATGGCAGGAGGAGACGAAGGAGTCGGTGCTCGAGTACGCCGAGGACGTCGCCGACGAGCTCGACGACGCGGGCGTTCGCGTCGAACTCGACGACCGCGACGAGCGTAACCCCGGCTTCAAGTTCAACGAACACGAGCTCAACGGCGTCCCCCTCCGGATCGAGATCGGTCCGAACGAGGTCGACGACGACGAGCTCACGCTCGTCCACCGTCCCGACGGGGAGTCGACGGTCGAGAAGCGCGACGGCGTCGTCGAGACCGTCCGGAGCCACTTCGAGGCGGTGTACGCGAAGCTGTACGCGGCCGCCGAGGAGAACCTCGACGGCGAGGTTCGCGAGGCGGACGACCGCGCCGCGATCCTCGGCACGCTGGGCCAGCACGGCGGCTACGTCAAAGCCCCGTGGTGTGGCGACGAGGCCTGCGAGGAGCCGATCAAGGAGCCGATCGCCGCGGAGATCGTAATGGTCCCGTTCGAGGACGACGACGAACTCGTCGACGGCGACCACAAGGAGACGTGTGCGGTGTGTGGCGAGCCGGCGTCACGAACCGCGTACTTCGCAAAGTCGTACTGACGCACCCCGACGCTCGTTAACTTATAAGGCGTTAGGCGTAGAGTTTTGGATGCTTAGTCCGTAAGAGTTGCTTGGATAGTGGTTTTTGGCCGGTTAAACTGGACTAATGTCGTGTGTGGTGACCAATGCCAACCCCTGATAAATAATTACCTTATATTCCCTAATGTGTGGACAAGGGTATTGACTCCTATCAGGGTCACACCTTTACCTGACCGATAGCGAGTGAGGTGTATGACCACGTCACGTAGTACTACCCTCGATTCGGAGTCGTCCGAGTCGACGGGTCGCGACGCGTGTCTCGCGTCGCCCGACGACGACCGCTCGAACTGTGGGATCGGCGGGATCGTCGACCTCGATGGGGAGCCGAGTCACGACACCGTAACCGACGCCGTCCGTCTGCTGGAGAATCTCGAACATCGGGGGACGACCGGCGCCGAACGAAACACCGGAGACGGGGCCGGGATCATGGTCGCGCGACCGGACGAGTTTTTCAGGGACGTCGTCGAGGCCGACCTACCGGAGGAGTACGCCGTCGGCTCCGTGTTCATGCCGCCCGAACCCGGCGCTCAGGCGGAGATCCACGACGTGATCGCGGAGACGTTTGCCGTCTACGGACTGGAAGTGCTGGAGTGGCGGTCAGTGCCGACCGACAACGCCGATCTCGGCGAGACCGCACTGGAGTCCGAGCCGGCGGTCGAACAGCTGTTCGTCGCGCCCGTCGAGGGTGCAGGGCTCGCCGAGCGGTTCGGCGAGCAGAACCGGTTCGAGACGGAGACCGATCCGGACGCCGAGCTGTTGGGGTTCGATCGCGCGTTGTACGCCGCTCGCCGCGAGATCGAGAACCGCGTCGCCGACGTCGACGGCGGCGGACGCTTCTACGTCTGCTCGCTCGACCGCCAGCGCGTCGTTTATAAGGGCCTGCTGAAAGGCTCACAGCTCGCCGGCTACTATCCGGACCTCTCCGACGAGCGGTTCGCGAGCCACGTCGCGTTGGTCCACGCGCGCTTCTCGACGAACACGCTCGGCGCGTGGCATCTCGCCCATCCGTATCGGAACATCGTCCACAACGGCGAGTTCAACACGATCCGCGGTAACATCAACTGGATGCGGGCCCGCGAGAACGACCTCGAACACCCGGCGTTCGGGCCCGAGATCGAGACGCTCAAGCCGATCATCAACGATCCGAACCAGTCGGACACCGCGAGCGTCGACAACGCGCTCGAACTGCTTTTACAGACCGGACGGGATCTGCCGCACGCGTTGCGGATGCTCGTTCCCGAGGCGTTCCGCGACGACCATCTCATGGACGAACGACGGCAGGCGTTCTACGACTACCACGCCTCGCTGGTCGAGCCGTGGGACGGGCCCGCCCTCGTCATCGGCTTCGACGGCGAGCAAGTCGCCGGCGTCCTCGACCGCAACGGGCTTCGCCCCTGCCGATACGAGGTCACCGACGAGAACCGTCTCGTCGTCGGTAGCGAGGTCGGCGCGCTGCCGACCGACTCCGCGAACGTCGAGCGTCGGGGTCGTCTCCAGCCCGGCGAGATCTTCGTTGCCGACCCCGAGGAGGGACGGATCGTCCCTGACGACGACGTGTTCGCCGATCTCACCGACGAGCAGTACGCCGAATGGGTCGACGACCAGCAGACCGATCTGGAAGAACTCGTCGACGCGGACGACGGCACCGCGGCCGGAATCGGGCCGGATGCTCCGACAGCCGGGAGTGAAGCGGACGACGCGAGTGGGGCGAAAGATCAGGACGCGGAGCCGAAGCCGACCGTCCGCGCACATCAGGCGGCGTTCGGCTACACGACCGACTCGCTGAATCACCTCGTGGAGCCGATGGCCGAAACCGGGAAGGATCCGGTCGGGTCGATGGGTGACGACACGCCGCTGTCCGTGCTCGCCGACGTCAACCGCCCGCTTTTCACCTACTTCAAACAGCTGTTCGCGCAGGTCTCGAACCCGCCGATCGACTACATCCGCGAGGAGCTGGTGACGTCGCTCGAGTCACGGATCGGCGACCAGCAGAACCTGCTCGCGGAGACGCCGGAGCACGCACACCAGATCGTCGCCGACTCCCCGGTGCTCACCGACGCTGAGACGGCGTCGCTGAAGCGGCTCGACGCCGACTCGTCGTTCACCTCGGTAACGCTCGACACGACGTATCACCACGACGGGTCGTTGTCGGACGCCGTCGACCGGGTCCGTCGCGAGGCCGCCGAGGCGATCGAGGCCGGCGCCGACGTGGTCGTCCTCTCGGACCGCGCGGTCGGCCCCGACCGGCTCGCGATCCCGAGTCTGCTTGCGACCGGCGCGGTCCACCACCACCTGGTTCGCAGCGGGCTCCGCAATCGCGCAGGGGTCGTCGTCGAGTCTGGCGAGCCACACGAGGTTCACCACCTCGCGACGCTCGTCGGCTACGGCGCGGACGCGGTCGACCCGTATCTCGCGTACGCCTCCATCGCTGACGTCGTCGCCGGGCCGGACGGCGCGGACGAGGCCGAGGCGCTCGCCGCCTACCGCGAGGCGCTGGAGCACGGCCTCCTGAAAACGATGGCCAAGATGGGGATCTCGACCGTCGAGTCGTATCAGGGCGCACAGATCTTCGAGGCCGTCGGACTCGACTCCGACCTCGTCGCCGAGTACTTCGAGGGCACGGAGATCCGAACCGAGGGCGTCGGGATCGAGGGGATAGAAGATGACCTCCGGACGCGACACGCGATGGCGTTCGGTGCGGATCCGGAGCTCGAGACGATCGGCGAGTACGAAAACCGGTCGTCCGGCGTGTATCACGGCTGGAACCCGGAGACGGTCGGGACGCTCCAGCAGGCGGTCCGTCGCGGCGACTACGAGCAGTACGAGGAGTTCGCCGAGCTCGTCAACGACCAGTCGAAGTCGCTGCACACGCTGCGTGGGCTTCTCGAGTTCGACTCCGACCGCGATCCGATCCCGGTCGAGGAGGTTCAGCCGGTCGAAGAGATCGTGACGCGGTTCTCGACGGCCGCGATGAGCCTCGGCAGCCTCTCCCCGGAGGCTCACGAGAACAACTCCATCGCGATGAACCGACTGGGCGCGAAATCGAACACCGGCGAGGGTGGCGAGCCGCCGGAGCGGTTCGACACCGAAAAGGAGTGTAACGTCAAACAGGTCGCCTCCGGCCGATTCGGCGTCACCGCCGAGTACCTCGCGAACGCCGAGGAGCTCCAGATCAAGATGGCACAGGGGTCGAAGCCGGGCGAGGGTGGTCATCTCCCGGGCGAGAAAGTCAACGAGATGATCGCCCACGTCCGGTGTTCGACGCCGGGCGTCGGGCTCATCTCGCCGCCGCCACAACACGACATCTACTCGATCGAGGACCTCAAACAGCTCATCTTCGACCTCAAGGCGGCGAGCCCGGACGCTGACGTCAACGTGAAGCTCGTCTCGGAGGCCGGCATCGGCACCATCGCCGCGGGCGTCGCGAAGGCGAACGCGGACGTCGTCCACGTCTCCGGTCACTCCGGCGGCACCGGCGCGTCGCCGAAAACCTCGATCAAGAACGCGGGGCTCCCGTGGGAGCTCGGCCTCGCGGAGACGAACCAGATGCTCCGCGCGACCGGGTTGCGTGACCGGATCCGCGTGACCACCGACGGCGGAATGAAGACGGGCCGCGACGTCGCCGTCGCCGCCGCGCTCGGCGCTGAGGAGTACGTGTTCGGCACGGCGTCGCTCGTCACCTCCGGCTGCGTGATGGCCCGTCAGTGTCACGAGAACACCTGTCCGGTGGGCGTCGCGACCCAGCGCGAGGACCTCCGGAAGCGGTTCCCCGGCGAACCGGAACACGTCATCAACTACATGACGTTCATCGCACAGGAGCTCCGCGAGCTGATGGCCGAGCTGGGCTACCGGGAGGTCGAGGAGCTGATCGGTCGTCCGGAGCTTTTGACGCAGCGCGAAACGGACCACGAGAAGGCGAAACATCTCGACCTCTCGGCGGTGATCGCGGAGCCGGCCGGCGACTCACGGACGAAGACCCGCGAGCAGGCGCACGAGGGAATAGACGAGCTGCTCGACTGGGAGCTCATCGCCGACGCCGCGGACGCCATCGTCGACGGTGCGCCGGTCGCGTTAACCCGCGACATCGAGAACGTCAACCGCGCCGTCGGCGCGACGCTGTCGAACAAGGTCGTGTCGGAACACGGCGGTGACGGACTTCCCGATGACACGATCACGTGCCGGTTCGACGGCTACGCCGGACAGAGCTTCGGCGCGTTCCTCGCACCCGGGATCACGATGGAGCTCACGGGCGCAGCGAACGACTACGTCGGCAAGGGGCTCTCCGGGGGACGGCTCGTTGTCAACACGCCGGCCGACGCCGGCTACGACCCCGCGGAGAACGTCGTCGTGGGCAACGTCTGTCTGTACGGTGCGACCTCCGGCGAGGCGTACGTGAACGGCGTCGCCGGCGAGCGATTCGGTGTCAGAAACTCCGGTGTAAAGGCCGTCGTCGAGGGCGTCGGCGACCACGGCTGTGAGTATATGACCGGCGGGGTCGTCGCCGTCCTCGGCGACACCGGTCGCAACTTCGCTGCCGGGATGTCCGGCGGGATCGCGTACGTGTACGATCCCGACGACCGGTTCGCGGACCGCGTGAACCGCGGGATGGTGTCGACGTCCGAGACGCTGGAGGAGCGAGACGAGGCGATGCTCCGACGACTCGTCGAGAACCATCGCGCGTACACGGGTAGCGACCGTGCGGCCGAACTGCTCGACGACTGGCCGAGCGCGGTCGACGACTTCGTTCGCGTCTTCCCCGACGCGTACGCCGAAGTCATCGCCGAGGGTCGGGGCGCAGACGTCAGGGACGAGCTTCCCGACCCCGCCGAGGCGCGCGCCGATACCGGAACCGAGCCGATCGAGGGCGTCTCCGGCGACGACTAATAAGCGGCCTCGTTCGGTGAGCGTCTCCGCTTCTCAACGGCTTCGTCGATCAGTAGCTTCGTTCGGTCGGCTCGTAGCATCGGTCGTCCCCCTCCAGCTCCACCGACCGATACCACAGCTCCGGCTCCCCGTCGTTCCACGAGAGCATGGTGTGTTTCAGCCACGCCTCGTCGTCGCGCTCGCGGTGTGCCGCCCGCCAGTGTGCGCCGCGAAACTCCCGTCTGGCGTACGCCCCGGCCGCGACCGCCTCGGCGATGTCGAGGACGTTTCGAGTTTCGATCGTCTGGATCAGGTCGGTGTTGTACGTGCTTGAGGAGTCGTTCACGGCGACGTCGTCGTACGACCGTCGCGCCTCCCTGATCGTTCGGAGCGCCTCGGCGAGCCCGTCCGTCTCGCGGAACACGTTGACGTGTCGGCCCATCGTCTCCTGGACCTGTTTACGGACCGACGCGTGATGGACGCGTCCGTCACGGTTCAGCAGCTCCTCGACGCGGCTCCGTGCCGCATCGACTGCCCGTTCGAGAACGGTCTCCGCGTCGGACACGACGGATCCGCCATCGCTTGCGACGGAACCGTCATCGCGTCCGCGGGACCCCGCGGCCGCGTCGGTGGTGCCGAGCTCGACCGGGAGGTCGCTTTCGGCGGTTTCATGGGAGCCTCGTCGACCGGTGTCGATGGCGGGCTCGCCGAGATCTTCGCCCGCGGCGTGGCGTCCTGCGCGCTTCCCGAAGACGAGCAGCTCGGCCAACGAGTTGCCGCCGAGCCGGTTCGCGCCGTGCATCGAGACGCACGCACACTCGCCGGCGGCGTACAGCCCGTCGACACACGTCTCGCCGTGCTCGTTCGTCTCGATGCCACCCATCGCGTAGTGTGCACCCGGCTTGACCGGGATCGGCTCCGCGAGCGCGTCGGCACCCTCGAAATCTTCGGCGAGATGGAGGATGTTCTCCAGTCGGTCGCGGATGCGTTCCTCACCCAGATGGCGCATGTCGAGGTGGACGTACTCGTCTTCGATCCCACGACCCTCCTCGACCTCGGTCAACTCGGCGCGGGAGACGACGTCGCGGGAGGCGAGTTCGCCCGCGTTGTTCGCGTACCCTCGCTCGAACATGAACCGCTCGCCCGCCGCGTTGTACAGTATGCCCCCCTCGCCGCGGACGCCCTCGGTGATGAGCACGCCGGTCGAGGGAAGCGTCGTGGGGTGGAACTGGACGAACTCCATATCCTCCATCGGAACGCCGGCGCGGTACGCCAATGCCGCCCCGTCGCCCGTGTTCGACACGGCGTTCGTGGTGTGTTCGTACACCTGTCCGATCCCGCCCGTTGCGAGCACTACCCCGCCGTCGGCGCGGAACCCGGCGATCTCGCCGGTCCGTATCTCGTAGGCGACGACGCCGTGACAGCGCCGGTCGGTGGGGTCGTCCTCGTCGGTGACCGCGAGATCCATCACGTACCACTCGTCGTACACGTCTATTCCGCGCTTTACCGCCTGCTCGTACATGGCGTGGAGGACGTGATGGCCGGTCTCCGCGCCGGCGTACGCCGTTCTCGGGAACTCCATACCCCCGAACGGGCGTTGGGAGATCCGGCCGTCCTCCTCGCGGGAGAACACGGTCCCCCAGTGTTCGAGCCGGACGACCTCCTCCGGAATCTCGCTCGCGAACGTTTCGACGGCGGGCGCGTCCGCGAGGTAGTCCGCACCTTTCATCGTCTCGTACGCGTGGTCGGCGACCGCGTCGTCGGGGTGGAGCGCGGCGTTGATGCCGCCCTCCGCCGCGCCCGTGTGGCTCCTGACGGGGTGGAGCTTGCTCACGATCGCGGCGTCGGCTCCCGCCTCGTGGGCCGCGATCGCCGCGCGAAGCCCCGCACCGCCGCCGCCGACCACGATCACGTCGTGTTCGTACATGAGGTCCTCTCGTGTGGGCGTCCGATGCCGGAGGGTATCGGCGTTCGCCTCCAGTATCCATTATTTTATATGTGGTGACACGCCACCGACTCCACACCTTTTTGGGTCCCATCGACGAACGGACCGGCCAATGAGCGCATACGAGACCGCGACCGACCGCGGCGTGCTGCTGTCCGGACGGGAGTGGAAAGTCGTTGGCACGGCCGGACTGTTGATGACGCTGAACGTGCTGGTGATGGCGGCGTTCGCGACGACGCCGCTCGCGGTCGTCAACAGCTACCTGTTCGCGTTCCCGATCGTCGGCGTTCTCGTGTACGGGGCGGCGATCTACGCCGGCGAGCGCGTGGCCGAGCGCGGCGTTGAGCAAGGCGATGTCGGACTGGCACTCGCGGGCGTCGCGCTTCTGCAGGCCGCGTTCGGCCTGTTCGGTGCGGGCGTACTCGGGTTCCTGCCGCCCGAGGCGTTGGTTCCGGTGCTCGCGATCACGGCCGTCGTCACCGCGCTGATGACCGCCGGGATCGGCGCGTACGTGTACGCCCGCCGGTCCACGACGTTCGAGCACTACGCGACGTGGTCGACGTACGGGTTTCTCGGCGGGCTCGCCGCGATCCTCGTCGGCACGTTCGTGTTCGACCTCCTGCTTCTCGCCGGGTTCGTGTTGATCTTCGGCGGCTTCCTGTTCCGGCTCGGCTGGGAGATCTGGCGGATCCGCGACGGTCGGGTTCGGGCGGTGTCGCTGCAGGCGATCGGGCTGTACATCGCCGTTGCCGGGGTGTTCGTGCACGTGTTGCAGATCGTGATCCGGATGCTTGCAGACAGGTAGTCCGGATGCTTGCGGATAGGTAGCCGTGATTCGGTGCGCGCGGAATCGGTAGTCGTACCGATCGCACGGTCGACCGTCATCGACTAACCGATCGTCGTGTTGAACACTATCGGCGCGCTGTGGGGCTTTCTCTCGCCGACGCGGTCGTTCGCGGTGACGCCAAAAGGTCACTGCCCAGGCGATCGAAACCGAGCATCCCGACTTCGGGTTCCGAGAACTACCGCTCGAGGACCACGTCGATCGTGAGCTGAGCGAGTCGCCGCTGGACCCGAGGAAACTGTAGCCGGTCGCGCTCAGGGTTCTGACGCCCGTTCGGTTCGTCGTCCGTCCCTCCCGAGTTCGACCGCCCGCTCGGATCGTTGCTCACCCGTCCGAGGGTGTCATCGAACACCTCGCACACCGACACGCGAATCGTTCAGTGCAGCCATCGATGTAATCGATACCGGGCGTACGTCTCTTATTAGGGTGACTGAGTCGTTTATAAAGGGTTCCGTGGAGGGGTTGGTGTTCGTTTATACGTGAGTCGCGGGAGCGACAGCTCCGCGACGAACGACCTGAAAGCCCCAGCCGCGACGGCTCGCGCGCCTTGCTGCGCTCCTCGGTCGCTCGCGGTGCTCGCTCCCTGTGGTGCTTACAGCGGCGGGCATCGCCCTCGCGGCTGCCCCTTTCAACCCCACCCGACCGCACCGCAACCGCACCTCACGCCTCCC
>OBKM01000996.1_pt1 | contig 12406 bp, 12 predicted proteins | sample 1519691 | NCBI WGS metagenome assembly OBKM01 (sample SAMEA37050418, study PRJEB22526) | metagenome | biome: saline pan; feature: lake; material: water | place: Egypt | collected 2015 | depth 0.5 m
AGCCAACGCCGTCTCGACGATGCGGGCGGCGTTTCTGGTTGGGTTGCTCGCCACCGCCGGCGCGCTGACACAGGGTGGTGCAATCTCGGAGACGGTCGGACAGGACCTCATCGGCGGGGTCACGATAACCCCGCTTGCGGCGACGTGTGGCCTGCTCGTGGCGGCGTCGTTCATGACGCTCGGTGTGTACTCGGGCTATCCCGTCCCGGCGGCGTTTGCCACCACCGGCGCGATGGTCGGCGTTGGCCTCTCGCTGGGTGGCTCGCCCGCCATCGGGACGTACGTGCGCATCGGGACATTCTGGCTTCTCGTGCCGCCGACCGCCGGCGGGCTGGCGTTTCTCACGGCGACGGTGCTCCGGCGTGACGACATTCCCGAGACGGTCGGTGTTCCGCTGCTCGCGGGCGTCGTCGGCGCGATACTCGCCCACATCCGACTGGGCGTGATTCCCCATCCCGACCGCGCGCAGGGGTCGGTCGCCGAAGCGGTCGCCCGGGTCGTCGACGCGCCGACGCCGCTCGGCATCGACCCGGTGGCCGTCGCCGTGACGCTTCTGTTCGCCGCCGCTGCGTTCCAGTTCGTCCGCCGCCGGACGCTCGACTCCGTCGACGGCGGCATCCGCACGTTTCTGGTCGTGCTCGGTGGTGTGGTGGCGTTTTCGAGCGGCGGCAGTCAGGTCGGCCTCGCGACCGGACCGCTCGAGAATCTCTACGGCGTGGAACTCGGCCTGCCCGCCATCGTGTTGCTGGGCGTGGGTGCGGCGGGCATTCTCGCGGGCGCGTGGATGGGGGCACCGCGTCTGTTACAGGCGACCTCCCGGGAGTACGCACAGCTCGGAGTCCGACGCTCGATTGCCGCGCTCGTGCCCGGTTTCGTCATCGCGCAACTCGCCATCACCTTCGGCATCCCGATCTCGTTCAACAACATCATCATCTCGGGGGTCATCGGTGGCGGGCTCGCGGCAGGAACAGCCGGTGTCTCCCGGCGGAAGATTCTCGTGACGGTCTCGTTCTGGCTGCTGACGCTTCTCACCTCCATCGGTATCGGGTTCGGGGTCTACCGGGCTCTCTCGCTGCTGCTCGGGATCGGGTGATCGGGCCGACCGGCTCACCGGACGACGGTGACGGTCACGGTCGCCTCGCCGACGACGGCTGTTGCGACGGTCCCCAGCAACCGGCGTGCGATGCGGCCCCGCTCACCGCCGTGTCCGCCCATCACGACGTGGTCGATACCGTGGTCGTCGACGTAGGAGAGAATCGCGTCCGCGGGGTCGCCGGCTTCGACTGCCGTCTCGACCGTTCGCCCTCTGGCCTCGGCGCGTTTGCGTGTTCGCTCGACCAGTTGCTCGGCCCGCTCCAGCGCGGCCGCCTGTCGCTGGTCGTCGGCCGCAAGCACCCCGCCCTCGCTCATCCCGGCGTCCAGCGGCGTGACGACGTTCAGCACCGTTATCGGACACTCGTAGGTGGCGAGTGCGTGTTCGAGTGCGTCGTCGGCCAGCGGCGACCCGTCGAGCGGGACGAGCACGTTCGACGGTTCCATACGCTTGCTTGGCGTGGGACCCATCTAAGCCTGCTGGACGGGATGTGGACGGTGTCTCGACCCCGGCCGTCGACGGCGGAACCGATGTCTGGCCCGTCAGTCGCCGCTCAGATACGACTGGCGCGGCTCGCGTCGACGTCGATCGCGTCGACCGGGCAGACATCCACACAGAGCATGCAGTCGATACACTGCTGTTCGTGGGTCGGATGGGCCTTGATATCGCTCTCGGGATGGCCGGGTGTGTCGACCCACTCGAAGACGTCGACCGGACAGTCCTCCAGACACGCACCGTCGGCAATGCAGATATCGAAATCGACCGCGACGTGCGTGCCGTGGACCCCCTGTTTCTCCTCGGTTAGCGGCTCCCCATCCGGGGACCACACCGCGACGCCATCGTTCTCGTCTACCCTCTCGTATGTCGCTTCGAACTCTGGATCGATTGCCATCACGCAGATTACCGGCGGACGGCACTTAACTCTTCGACCCCCCTGTCGGGGCCCCGCCGGTCACCGGGGGGTGGTCACGATGTTGCCGTCGAGATCCCGGGGGAAGTAGGTCAGACGCTCGGTGCCGTCCTCGGTGACCAGCACCGTGTCCGAGTGCCGGTAGCCCGCGCTGTCGGTGTAGATGCCGGGCTCGAGGGTGTATATCTGCCCTGGTTCGGCGCGTGCGTCTCTCGGGGTGTGCGTGTCACGGGCCTCACAGTGGTCGGTCCAGCCGCGGTCGACGTAGGGCGGCTCGTGTGCGCCGAGACCAATGTTGTGGCCGACGTGATGCCGGGCGAGGTCGGTCACGCCCTGCTCCTCGAAGTAGCCCCACACGGCCTCGTCGACGGCTGCGAGTTCGACACCCGGGTCGAGTGTCTCCATCGCGATTGTCTGTGCTTCGACGGCCAGTTCGAAGTAGTGACGCTTGCGCTCACCGGGGTCGCCGACGAACATCGTGCGTTCCAGCTCCGACCGGTAGCCGTCGACGTTCGCACTCGCCCCGGTGATGAGCACGTCGCCGGCCTCGAGACGGCGGTTCGCGGTGTGGCCGTGCGGGAGCCGGGTCTGTGGCCCGGAGATGAAGCCGGCGTGAACCGGCCCCGACCCGCGCACCCGGGGGACGTACCGGTCGCCCAGCGTGTCCAGCATCGCTCGCGAGGCTCGCATCGAGGCGCGCTGGCTCACCGTCGCCGGGTGTGTCCCCTCGCCGGCCTCCTCGGCGAGATGCCGGTGTGCGAGGTTTGCCCACCGCGCCGACTCCCGTACCAGCGTCACCTCGGCGTCTGACTTCTCCCAGCGCATCCGGTCGACCCACGACTGCGTCTCGATCTCGACCTCCAGCTGCGGCCCCTCGTAGCCCATCACGCCCGGCGGCCCCTCCGCGTCGGCACGGACCCTCTCGACATCCAGCGACGAGAGCATCCCGTCAATCGTCCCGATGGGGTCACCACCCGGGTAGTCGAAGTAGCTCCGGACGGTGTCGATACGGGGGTTGTTCTCGACGCGTTCGCGCTCCAGCCGTGGCACCGTGATTGCGGTCCGGTCGGGGGTCACCGCGAGCAGCACCGGCCGCTCTGTCTGGACGTGGTGAAAGCCCGTCAGGTAGGCGATGCTCGTCGCGCCGACCCAGCCCGCGGCGTCCGCGTCTGTCTCCACGAGACGGTCGCGGACGGCCGCGATGCGCCTGTCGTACTCGCTTGCGGGGAGTGCCGTCGGCAGCCCTGGATTCTCGGACATGGGTCGTGTTCGTGCGGGACGGTCCTAACCGTTTCTCCCCGGCAGACAGCTGTTCCCAATCGGCGGGGGGCTGAACGCCGATGCGCCACACGACGTGGCGCTCTTCTCGCTGGCGGTGCCGTGTCAGTGCTCGCGGGCGACGTTCCTGAGGTAGTCGGCGGTCTTGCAGCCGGCGCCGGTGTTTATGACGACCACTGACTCCTCGGGGCCGAACACGCCCCGCTCGGCGAGGGCCTGCGTGCCGGCGAACGCCACAGCGGAGGTGACACACATCTCGGGGCCGCCCCGTCGGGCCACGGCCAGCGCCGCGTCGAACGCCGCCTCGTCGGAGACGGCGACGCCGGTGCCACCGGACCGGTCGACCGCCTCCAGCATCCACGGCGACGCGCCCGGGTCTGTCACCTCGACGCCACGGGCGATGCTGTCCGGGTCGGTCCAGGGCTCGTGCTCGTCATCGCCGCGCTCGATGGCCTCGACGACGGGGGCCGCGCCGGTCGTCTGGACGACGTGTAGCGCCGGCGGCTCCCCGGTCAGCCAGCCCAGCTCCCGCAACTCCCGGTAGGCCTTCCAGATGCCGATGAGCCCGACCCCTCCGCCGGTCGGGTAGACGATGTGGTCCGGCGTCGTCCAGTCGAACGCCTCGAACAGCTCGTAGCCCATCGTCTTCTTGCCCTCGTGGCGAAACGGTGTCTCGAAGGTCGCCACCGAGTACCAGCCGTGTTCCGCACGCGCCTCGCGGAAGGCCTGCCCCGCGTCGCCGAGCTTGCCGTCACAGAGATGCAGCTGTGCGCCGTGGACCCGCACCATCCCCTTTTTGACGGAGCCGGCCTGGTGGTTGAGAAAGACGTGACAGTCCATCCCCGCGCGGGCGGCGTACGCGCTTGCGGCGTGACCGGCGTTGCCCGCCGAGGCGAGCGCCACCGTCTCGATCCCGTGTTCGTTGGCAGCCGAGACGGCCGCCGACTGGCCACGGTCCTTGAACGTGTTCGTGGGGTTCTGTCCCTCGTCTTTCAGCCACAGCCCGCCCACGTCGAGCCCCTCGGCCAGCCGCGGGCAGGCGACCAGCGGCGTCTGTCCCTCGCCCATCGAGACGATCGCACCGGGGTCACGAACCGGGAGCAACTCGCGGTACGCCCACATCGACCCGCCGCGGCGCTCCCAGTCCTCGGGCCCGACCCCCACCTCCTCGTACTCGTACCGGGGGTCGAGAACGCCGCCACAGCTGTGACAGGCTCCCGGCGTGACACTGTGTCCGTACTGCTCGCCACAGGCGCGACACTCGACGTGGCTGAACGCCGTTCCGGTCGCGGCCGCATCACGTAGCCCGGTGAGTCCCCGTGTCGCCCGCTCTGTGTCGGTTGTCGTCTCCATACCCCGCCGGTAACCCCGGCGGACGTATAGTGCTCACGGCGCTGTGAGCCGCCGGCACCCGCTCGCGAGCGGACGCCGACAGGTGGACCGACCTCGCGGCGACACGAGCCGAGATAGACAACGCTTTGAAACTCTGTGTCCAAGCGGCGGGTATGTCACCGGTTGCCAGCCGGACCGGGTGGGCGGTATGAAGATACACATCGACGAGATGCCGGACGAGGGGGCCGCACGCGCGATCGCCAGCGCGCTGTCGACACACCTCGACAGGCCGGTCGAGCTGGTGGTCGACGAGGAGCCTGTCGCCAGCGCGGGTGACGGGAACTTCGAGGACCCGGTCGTCACCGACCGCGAGCAGGCGCTGCGCGAGGACATCGCGGATATCATCTCCGGGGGGCCCGAGCGGGGTCACGAGAAGATCGCAGAGCTCGGCAAGCTGTTCGTGCGCGACCGGCTGGACCGCATCTTCGACGAGATCCGCTACGAGGACGGCACCTTCGCCCGTGCCGACGACGCGGAGCTCGCGGCCGACGGGATGATAACCGGCGTCGGAACGATCAACGGCCGGACGGTCTTTTTCTCGGCCAACGACTACACGGTCAAGGCCGGCTCGCTCGGGCAGATGGGTGTCGAGAAGGAGCTTCGCATGGCCGAGCGTGCTGTCGAGGCCGGCGCGCCGATCCTGCGGCTCATCGACTCGACGGGTGCGCGGCTCGACCTCGAGGAGCGCGACCCCGGCGACACCCACATGGGCCGCTACCGGGGCGGCAGGATGTTCTACAACCAGTGTATCCACTCCGGCCAGGTCCCGCAGATCGGTGTTCTCTACGGCCCCGATATCGCCGGCTCGGCGTACGTCCCCGTGTTCTGTGACTATCTCATCATGGTCGAGGAGATAAGCGGCATGGCGATCGCCAGCCCGCGGGTGGTCGAGGCGGTCACCGGCGAGCAGACGGATATGCAGGAGCTGGGCGGTCCGGCTGTCCACGCCACCGAGTCCGGCAGCGCCGACCGCGTCGCCGCCGACGAGACAGAGGCCGCCGAGATGGTGCGGGAGCTGTTCGGCTACCTCCCGCAGAGCCACGACGCCGCGCTGCCCACGCACAGGCCAGCGGCGCCCACGAGGAACCCGAAGGAGCTCGACCGCATCTTCCCGGCGGACCCCGACGAGCCGTACGACGTCCACGACGTCATCGACCACCTCGTCGACGCGGACTCGTGGTTCGAACTCAAGCCCCGGTTCGCACCGGAGCTGGTCACCGGGTTCGGCCGCATCGAGGGTCGACCCGTCGGCCTCGTCGCCAACCAGCCCGCGGAGCGAAGCGGCGCAATCTTCCCCGACTCCGCGGAGAAGGGGGCCGGCTTCGTCTGGACCTGTGACGCCTACGGCATCCCGCTTGTGTATCTCTGTGACACGCCGGGGTTCATGGTCGGCAGTGCCGTCGAGCGCCAGGGGGTGCTCCAGAAGGGCCGGAAGTTCATCTACGCCACCTCGAACGCACAGGTGCCCCAGCTCTGCACCATCACGCGGAAATCCTACGGCGCCGGCATCTACGCGATGGCCGGCCCCTCGTTTGACCCCGACGCGACACTCGCGCTCCCGAGTGCCGAGATCTCGGTGATGGGGCCCGAGGCCGCGGTGAACGCGCTGTTTGCCGACCAGCTGGCGGAGATGGACGAGCAGGGCCGCGAGCAGTTCAGGGAGATGATGCTCGAGGAGTACGACAGGTACATCGACATCCGCGCACAGGCCGCACAGATGCAGGTCGACGAACTGCTGCCCGCCGGCGACCTGCGCGAGCAACTCGCTGCCCGCCTGGAGACGCTGCGGAACAAGCGCCGCACGACCCGGGACCGTCACCACGGCACCGTGCTGTTCTGATCCTCCCGGGGACAGGCCGGGCGAGGGTCACCGGTCGACCCGGGCTGTCAGAGACGGCCGACGTTCTCGACGGAGACGCTCTCGACGTCCTCGAGACCGGCGAACGCCTCCTCGACGGCCTCGGTACCGCCGGCATCGTCGGGGACGATAACCGTCGGGAGCAGGGCAACGAGCCCGAAGGCGACCTCCTCGCGGTCGAACCCGTTTATCTTCGCGCCCTCGGGGAGAGCCCGCTCGAGTCGCTCCTGGAGTTCGTCGAGGTCGATTTCGGGACTCTGTGGCATGACCTTGATGCTGGCTGCGACCTTCCCCATAGTTACGGCCCCGTGAAGCCACACTCGTTGCACCGGTAGAGGGTACTCTGCTTGCGACACTTGGCACAGCGGTGAATGCGGTTGCCACACTCGGGACAGTCGAACGTGGCGGCGCTCATGCCGACGATGTTGATGCCACAGGAGACACACTTGCGCGCGTCTCGCTGCTGACTCCGGCTCATACTTCCTATTCTGGGTTGTCGGGTTTAACGTTTGCCAACTCGGTCGGTACACCGGCCGTGTCACCGCCACCCGGAGGACAGCCGTCGTCACCACCGGGTGGTGCCGGCAGCCGTCAGTAGTGCCAGGGGAACGCCCGAAACTCCGGGTCGCGGTCCTCGGTGAACGCGTCACGACCCTCCTTTGCCTCGTCGGTCATGTAGCCGAGACGGGTCGCCTCGCCGGCGAAGACCTGCTGACCGACCATGCCGTCGTCCGCGAGGTTGAACGCGTACTTGAGCATGCGGATGGCCATCGGCGACTTGCGGGTTATCTCGTCGGCCCACTCCAGGGCGACCGTCTCCAGGCGCTCGTGGTCGGTGACGCGGTTGACCATCCCCATCTCGGCGGCCTCCTCGGCGTCGTAGCTGCGCCCGAGGAAGAATATCTCGCGAGCCCGCTTCTGTCCGACCTGGCGGGCGAGATACGCCGACCCGAACCCCCCGTCGAAGGAGGCCACGTCGGCGTCGGTCTGCTTGAATCTGGCCCGCTCGCTCGCGATGGTGAGGTCACAGACGACGTGCAGCGAGTGACCCCCGCCGGCGGCCCACCCCGGCACCACACAGACAACGGGCTTGGGCATAAACCGGATGAGTCGCTGCACCTCGAGGATATGCAGTCGACCGACACCCGCCCCGGCGGCCCGGGTCTCGGCCTGGCCGGCGTCGCCGTACTCGTAACCCGACTCGCCGCGGACGGACTGGTCTCCGCCCGCACAGAACGCCCAGCCGCCGTCCCTCGGCGAGGGCCCGTTGCCGGTCAGCAACACACAGCCGATGTCGGGCTGACGCCTGGCGTGGTCCAGCGCCGTGTGGAGTTCGTCGACAGTCTCCGGCCGGAAGGCGTTGCGCACTGCCGGCCGGTCGAACGCCACACGAACGGCCGGGACGTCCACCCCACGGTGGTAGCTGATATCCTCGAAGCTGAACCCGGAGACCGGTTCCCAGCGCGAGGCGTCGAACAGTTCCGAGACCATACCGGCTGTCCGGGCGGCCGGCGCAAAACAGTTGCTGTCCCCCGGGCCCGCCCGCCGCGTCGGTGCCGGGGCTCCGGGGCCGGTCTCCCGGTGACTATCCGGGCTGTGACCCGGGCGTCCCCACCGTGTTTTCGGGCGGCTCGGGAAGCCCCGCCGGTGCGCGGTCCGCGACAGGCCGTGGTGGGGTCGACGGGCTCTCTCCGCGTGACGGGTCCTGTTTTTCCCCGACGAGACTCGGCACAAGACACTCGTCACACAGCACCCACCGGCCGACATGGAACAGCTGTACACCGAGTACCCCGTTCTCTACGACGCCATCCAGTCAGACTGGGACTACAACCGCGATGTGACGTTCGTGACCGATCTGCTCGACCGCGACCCGCGGGACTGTCGGCTACTCGAGATCGGCTGTGGTACTGGCAACCACACCCGGCTGTTCGCCGACGCTGGCTTCGACGTGACCGCCGTCGAGCCAAACGAGGGGATGCTCCGCCGGGCCCGCGAGACCGCCGACGCCTCGTACCACGACGGGGGGCTCCCGGATCTCCCCGTGGCCGACACGTTCGATGTCGTCGTCGCGATCCGGGGGGTGATCAACCACGTCTCACCGGGGGAGCTGGACGCGGCTCTCGCCGACATGGTCGGCCATCTCGCCGCCGACGGTCTGCTCGTTTTCGACAACTCTCCGCTCCCGCCCGAGGGCAACAGTCCGGCAATCGATATCGGCAGCCTGAACGGTGACCAGTACGCCCGCGTTGTACAGATGAACCCCGGCCCCGGCGACCGTCTGCACTGGGACCAGATCCTGCTCACCCCCGGTGGCGAGGTGGTGGTGGATACACGCGAGATGACGCCGTTCGATGATCTCGAGATCGCCGCGGCGCTCTCGACACACGACACCGTCTTCGAACCGGCCGACGGGTTTGGACCCGCAGACTCCCGGACGGTGTTCGTCTGTCGTCCGGGTTCCCGAGGCGGCCGGCTGTCCGGCTCTCCCGGCTGAACGGCGGTCCGGGTCGGGGCTCTCGACGTCGGCCCCCGGCTTCGGGGCTGTCGGGACGGTCAGTTCCGGTCGGCTGTCTCGACGTCGGCCCCCACCGGCAGGTGACCCCGTCGCGAGAGCGCAAGCGCCATCGCCGGCATCAGCACGAACGAGGTGAGAAGGGCCAGCCCCATCGCCAGCGCGATAGCGACCCCGAAGTTCGACAGCACGGGGAACCCGGAGATCGTGAGGACGCCGAACCCGAGCATCGTCGTCGCACCGGAGCCAAGCACCGGCCGCGACTTCTGGACGATCGCTGTCCGGATCGCCTGCTCCGGGGCGGCTCCCGCAACGATCTCCTCCCGGAACCGCTCGTAGATGTGGACGGCGTAGTCGATACCGATACCGAGGATGATCGCCGCTGTCGTGACCGTCAGCGGGTTCCACGGCACGTCCAGCAGATACATGCCGCCGGCGGCAAGCGCCAGCGCCGCGCCCGAGACACTGCCCACGAGCAGCGCCGACTCGCGACTGGACCGCAACACCAGCCCGAGAAACAGTGCCCCCAGCCCGAAGCTGACGAGTGTCGTCTGTGTCAGCCCCGAGGTCACGTTCTCGATAACGTTCCGGTTGAGCACCATCTCGCCGGTCACACGCGTCTCCATGTCGGGGGGCAGCGTCTCGGCGGCCGTTTCGTTGATGGCATCGATCACCTCCCGCTCGGTCTCGCCCTCGATATCTTCGATGAAGACCTGAACGACGATCCGGTCGGGATGGTCCGCCGGTGACAGCCCGAGCTGTGGGGGTCGGTCAACCTGTGTGCGGTGATCAACTGCGGCCCCGAACTCGGCCGGTTCAGGAAAGGCATCCCCCTGTGGACCCGAAACCGGCGGACTCGCCTCGCCGACCTCCATCGCGCGAGCCCCGCTCATCACCGTCACGACGTGCTCGTGTTGCTCGATCTCGTTCTGGAACTCCCTGACGTCCTGGAAGTTCTCGTGTGTGTAGGCGTCCTCGGTCTCGATTATCGCGTAGTTGATGTTCGGACTCGGAACGGTCGCCTCCAGTTCCCGGATGTCCTGGCGCTCCTCGATGTCGGGCCAGTAATCGAGCATGTCCTCCTGGGTGTCGACCGCGGGGTACGCGGCGACCCCACCGCCGACCCCGACCAGCAGGACGAGAGCAACGAGGGCGGTCCGGGCCGACAGCAGATCCGAGAGTCGGCCGAAGAGTCGCTCGGTGGCGGGCTGCCCCCCGCCGTCTGTCGCGGTCGACCCCGTCCCCGCCGGGTCGCCCGTCGGGGTCGCGTCGGGGTCGCGACGGTCGAAGGTCACCAGCAACGCCACCAGCATCGTCACCGACAGGACCATCGCGGCGAGAACGCTGAACACGACGGTCACACCGAACTGTCGGACCGGCGGTACGTCGGCGATCAGCAACGAGCCGAGTCCGACGCTGGTCGTTCCGAGGACGATCGCCAGCGCGTGCCCGGTCGTCCGCGAGGCGATCTCGGCGGCCTCGACCGGGGAGTGTCCCCGCTCGCGTTCCTCGACGTACCGGGTCTGTATCTGCAGGCCGTAGTCGATCGCCAGCCCGAGCGCCACCGGCATCACCCCGAGCATGATGGCGTTGAACGCGAAGCCGACAAAGCCCATCATCCCGAGCATCGCGAGCACGACTGTCAGCGCCGTCACGATCGGCAACGCGACACGTCGGGTCCTTCGCAACCGGCCGCGCATGACGAGCACGACCAACAGGAGGATGATACCGAACGCGAGCGCAAACAGCTGGATCATCTCCGGGAGCATCATGCCGAACGCCGCCTCCTCGAAGACGGGCGTCCCGGTGACGGTGACGTTCATGCCCTCCAGATCTGCGTTCTCGGTCACCCCGCGGATCTGCTCCTCGACGATCTCGTCCTCGCTCGGCGGGAGAAAGCCAAACAGCTCACCGTCACGGTCCTCGGGGATCTCGACGTCACCGTACTGCACAATGATGATCCCGGTATCGCTCTCCGCGAACATCCCCTCCGCATCCTCAGCGTACATCGGGAACTCGGCCGGGTCGACATCGTCCGGGATCTCCGGATACTGTGGTGTCTGCTGAATGTCCGGGTGCAGGTTCGAGATGACCGCCATGTTCGACCGGTGTTCGTTGAACGAGTGGTTCAGCGAGTGCAACACCGCCGCTCTCGTCTCCGGGACCTCCCCGCCGCCCGGGCCCGCCTTGATCGGATGAACCGGACTGGTCACTAGTGACGCGGCCTCGATGTCCTCGTAGTAAGACTGGTACAGCTCCGAGAGCTCCTCGGCGACCGCCGGGTCGGTCATACCCCTGTCGTCGTCGGTTTCGAAGACGACGAACACGACGTTGCCCTTGTCGAAGTCCGTCTGGATCTCCTCCCAGTCTGCCATCGTCTCCGAGTCGTCGTCGACGTACAGCTCCATCCCGAGACTCATCTGCAGGCCGGCAGCACCGACCAGCGAGACGACGACCAGCAGGAGGACGCCGGCGAAAACGACTCTGCGGTTCTCTGCTGCTGTGCGTCCGATCCGACCGAGCAGGCTGTCTCCCTGTTCGTCTGTGTCGCTCATCTGTATGGTTGCTGATAGCGTGTTTGGTTCAGTTCCAGCATTATACAATACTAACGTCGCTCACGTCGTGAGCGTCGACGAGTCATCCGTCTGTTCGCCACACGGCGAGAGAAGCCATTCCGCCGGACAGATCCCGGTGAAGCTGCTCTGGAGGAGGTTCAAACCCGCGAACGCGGTTATCGCGATGAACCACGTGTGGACGAGCCACGCCAGTACGATGCCCAGTACTACGACGGTGCCAGCAACTCTCTGCACGTACTTCTTGCATTGTATTGGGTCTTTCATACAATACTAACTTCGACCAGAACCACTTAATACCCACGACTTCAGCTGAACGCAGGTCCGAAGCCCCACGGAGCTGTCTGACAGCTACGAGGTTCCGGATCGCCGGTGCTGGATTGCGCTCGTCGACCTCGAAGACGAGGCTGCTCCGCTGGAGGAGTTGGATGCGGAGTTCGCTGGCTGGATCAACGCGGGGCAAGAACCGACCGACGAGTATCTCGATTCAAGTGGGCGACTATTCATCGGAAATCTGTACGTCGCTCCTGCGTACCGCGGAACTGGACTCGTCGACGAACTCGTCGAACGGGCGATGCAGTACGCCCGCGAAGAGGGCTGTGTAGAGTTCTCCCTCGGTGTCGAAGCGACCAACGAGCGAGCGAAGGCGTACTACGAGAAACTCGGATTCGAACCGTATGGACAGAAGATGACTGTTTCTCTCGATTCGATCGAAGTATGAATGCTCTGTCTCTAGTACCACCAAATCGAGGGCCTCGGCACTCACATCTCGGCATCTATCCACAGTTCA
>OBKM01000997.1_pt1 | contig 12404 bp, 10 predicted proteins | sample 1519691 | NCBI WGS metagenome assembly OBKM01 (sample SAMEA37050418, study PRJEB22526) | metagenome | biome: saline pan; feature: lake; material: water | place: Egypt | collected 2015 | depth 0.5 m
TGCCGGTATCATACAGAAAACTTTCAGCGGAAGGCTTTTGACTCATCCCCCGCTACGTTGAGATGCACCCGATTTCGGGTGCCACCCACCCCCACCCCAACCCCCACCCACCCTATCTCGCCCGGACCGCCGTTTTCGGCGGCCCGGGCAGGATATCTTTGCTTCGACTTCACGTTCGTGCCGAGCGATAGCCTCACATCGGACTGGTGCCAGAAGACTTTTACCTGACCATCCCTAAACGCAGTATGCACCCGATTTCGGGTGCCACCCACCCCCACCCCAACCCCCACCCACCCTATCTCGCCCGGACCGCCGTTTTCGGCGGCCCGGGCAGGATATCTTTGCTTCACCACCGCCAGAGAGGTCTCCGGAAATCGTCGCTGTCAGCGTTCAGTCGGTTGCGTAGCCGAGCGCGTCGTCGATGCGACCGAGCTCTGGCCCCGTCGTGGCCTCACCGACGACGTACCCGGAATCGTTGGCAAGTAACCCTGACCCGACGAGTGCCCCGCCGTAGTTGATCGTCCCGATATCGGCCGGGACATCGAGTAACGCCTCGAGCCTGTCGAGTGTCTCGTCACCGGTTTTCGGATGACAGAGCACACCGCGGTTCGTCGCAACGGCGGCAGTTCCGACGGTATGCACGCCGGCGATGGCCCCGCGCTCGACGGGAACATCGAGCGCGTCACGGACGGACTGGACCGCCTCGCGGGTGAGGTCGGGGTGGACGTACGCGCCGGTGTCGTTCGCGAGGACGACGTTGCCGGCGGCGTTGACCCGGCCCGGGAGTTCGACGACCGGCAACCCCGTCGCGTCGGCGATGCGGTCGCGCTCGCGCTCGGTGACGCGGCTGCTGACGAGCAGGCCGTGCCCGTTACCGACCGCGAGCGAGCCGATCGTTCCGGAGCCACCGACTGTCGTCGGGACGACCGGCACGTCCAGCTCCGAGCCACACGCCGCCGCGAGCTGGTCGTCGATATCGGACCGCACGAGCAGGCAGTCGTCGGTCACGCGGGCGAACACCCCGACGTACGAGGAGCCCGAGAAGGCGGCGCGGAGCACGCTACTCGGCGGGTTCGGCCTCGACGACGCTCTCGCCCTCCTCGTCGAAGCGGGCGGCACGCACCCGGAGTTTACTCGGGGGTGACCCCCTGCCCCGGGCCCACACGGCCTCGTTGAGCGACGGGTCGAGCCTGACGGCCGCCTCGTCGACGGAGAACTGCTTCGCGAGGTGCTCGCGGACGATGCGCATCGCCCTGTCCGCGCGGTCGGTGCGCGACCCGGCCTGGACACCGCGAAGCGGGACCGTGACGACCCGCTCCTCGAACTCTCCGGCGCTCATTCGTCGGTGTCACTCCGCCGCCAGCTGCGCTGTTTCGGGTTCCGGACGACCTCGCGGTCGGTCTTCATCATCACCCACGCCGGGACGCGCTGGTTCTGCCGCTCGAGTTTCGCGAGTCGTTTCTTCTTCGCCTTGGATTTCTTGCCCATAGTGTATGCTGGTATCCCGTCGACGCTTAAGTCCCTGTTCCTTTCGAGGATACCGCACGGCAGCCCACCCGCGATCAGGCGATGTCCCGGGTCGTGTCGACGTCGACCCGGTCGACGAGGTCGAGCTTGAGCGTCTCCGTGGGCGCGCGACCGCCGCGGAACTTGGGCACCGACAGCCGGTTCTCGACCTCGTCACCCGAGAGGTCGGTCTCGACCCGGAAGATGACGTCTGCAAAGTGTTCGGTGGTGTCACGAAGCGGCGGCACGCTGTGCCCGTCGAGACAGTGCAAGATCGCGAGGCTGCCGGTGTTGACGACGTGGTTGTGCAGGTCGTTCAGGAAGTTCCGGAACCGGGAGGGCGACTCCCGCGATTCGAGGACATCGACCGGGTCGACGACGAGATTCGACCGCTCGGGCAGGGCACTGACGAGTTTGCCGGCGTTGTCGAGGGGCGCGTCGCCGGAGATATACTGGACGGTCGGGTCACCGGTCTCGGCCCGGGTGTCGGCGATGCTCTCCGCGACCGCGTCGGCGGTCCGGTTCAGCGAGAGCCACAGCGTTCCTCGCGCGGCCGTGAGCTCGTACAGGATCAACTCGGCCTGGCTCGCTGGCTGTGCAGAGAGGGCGACGATGCTCCCTGCCGGAACCCCACCGTCGAGCTTCCGGTCGAGCACCTCGATGCCCGTCTCCAGCCGCGTGACCATACTGTATCCGTCTGCGCGACGCGAATAAACCTTCGGCCCCCGGGAGTGAGCGCCTGAAACCGAGCCGACAGAACCGGAGCCACACGGGCGGGCAATTTAACACGCCCCCACCCTAACCGGGGGTATGGCCGCATACGGCCGGCCGTCGCTCAGAGACCTGTTCGACGAGGCACCGACGCCGCACATCGCCCACCCGCCGCGGACACACCACCGCGATTTCTACCTGGCGACAGACGGCTCGTTCAGGGAATCCGGCGGTGGTCTCGGGGCGGTTGTCGAGACCCGCGACGGAGCGCGGGTCACGCGGCTCTCGGTCCCGAACGACTCACCGGACAACAACACCGCCGAGTACCGGGCTCTGCACCTCGGTCTCGACGTGCTGGCAAACAGGTCCCCACCGGGGACCCGCGTGGGTATCCTCCTCGACCACGACGACCTCGCGGCGAACGTCAACGCCTCGGTGCTCGCGGCCCGGGAGGGGCGGTTCGGTGACCACCACCAGGTGTCTATCCCCGACCGGACGGCGCTTCACTGGCGCGGCATCCGCACCCGACTCCGTGACTTCGCCGAGGTGCGGGCGGCACGCATCCGGAGTGACTACAACCCCGCGCACCCACTCGCCAACACCCCGGACGAGTACGACCACCTCGCGGCCGAACCCGACCGCTGTCTCCTGCCCGAACCCGCACGGGAGAGTCGCGTCCCGCCACCCTCTCGTGCCGACCGCCGGGCGAGTGACTGATAGTGGTTACTGTGACTGTGTCCCGGTACGACCGCCCATCGTCGGGCGGTCGATACCGGACTGACTCGCAAGAATCAGTATGAACTACAGGAACTCGCCCAGACCCGTCTGTTCCTGCCCCGACTTGACCTCCGCCCAGGAGACACCGAGTGCCTCCAGAATGCGGGCGATCGGACCCTGGAGTGTCTTGTCCAGCATCTTCTCCCAGTCGATCTCGAACTCCTCGGGTAACTGGTCGGCGTACTCGAAACAGATCACGTCGGGGTCGCGCTTGAACTCCTGGTAGACCGGGTCGTCGGTCAGGTCGGGGTTCTCGGCCTCGACGCGCTCGAAAAAGTCCGCGTGCACGCGATCGATGTAGAGCCGTTTCGGCTTGGACCCGCGCTGGAAGTTCGTCCCGAGCACGCGGTTCGCGTACTTCGCACCCCGCACCTGTGCGGTGTCGGTGTCGTAGTTGTCCAGGCGCTTGCCGATGCCGCCGGGGATACCGATCTCCTCCGGGTCGACCTCGCCGGACTGGAACCGCTCGACGACCTCGGTGACGTGGGCTTTCACCTCCGCGATATCCTCACCCCGAACGATCATCTCGATGACCTCCAGTTGTACCTCCTTGGTGATGGGCGCGATGTCCGAGCGCTGGTACTCGAAGCCCGTGATGTCGATGTCGTCGACATCCTTGCCTTCTTTCCAGACAATATGTCCCGCGTACCGCTTCTTTTTGCCCGCCTGGAAGAAACGCCGGTAGAGCTTCTCGAACTCGATCTCGAACCGATGGGTAGCGGCGTCGAGTTCCTCCAGCGCGAACTCGTCGTAGGCCTCGTTGATGCGCTCTTCCATCTCGAACGAGCGCTCGATCGCCCCATCCTTTGTCGTGTCCGAGCCCATACTTATCATGACAGAGTCGGTGTTGTGAAGGACGATTCCTCCGACCCCGTCGACGAAATTCTCGTTCTCCGCAACGCTCAGATCGTAGACGTACCCATCGTGATCCCCGTCCCTGTACACTGGCTCACGGCCGCGACGATAGGAGTCACAGGTCCTGATGGTGTACGAGTCCTTTTCTGGCCGATACTTCAACGAGTACTTTTCGTCACGCTGTATTAACAACATCGCGATACCAGCTGTCAGCTCCCGACTGGTCGTCTCGAAGTCGAAGTTTCGCTCGGCGTACTCCTCGGAATACCGGGGGAACTCCCGGGAGCCATCCCCCTCTATCAGGGTATCGAGGAACAGATCCTGCTCTTGTTTCGGAAGAGCAAAGACGAACGAAGGAACGCGCTTGCCTCGCGAGGTCTGCCCAGCGAACTCACGGAAGAACACCGCCGCGAGCTCGTTCATCATCTGGACCTTGTGGGTCCGGTCCTCGTAGACGGTTTCCGTTCCACCGTCAGCCGTTTCGTACTCCAGGGTCCGTTGCTCGGCGGAGTCGCTCTCTATAATCGAAGCAGTAACGTTGGAAAACAGACGTTCGTAATCCGTCCGGAGTGACTCGAGCCATTCGGACCGTTCCTCGGAGATACTCACACCGTACCTGGAGTCAGTCGTCTCCTTGGTCGAGGCACTCCCTTCGGTAATGTAGGCAGCCAGTAGCCTGATCAGGGCACGACCGTCTTCGCCATCGAGTTCGATGTGTCGCTTCACCTTCGGCATCGTGTCTCTCTCCCCGTGGTGTTCCTGGCCGAACCAGACGTGTTGCTCGTCAGCGTGTACACGTTTGGTCTTGCTGACTGTCTCTCCGGCCTTTCCGCCTCGGCCGTCCTCGTACTCTCGCTCGTATCCATTCAGCACCTCGTAGACATCGATCCGACGCTTTGTTTCGACCGGCGGAACTGATGGAATACGCACTGGCCTGTCGATGGACTCGGGCGGTGCCGTATCGTACTCGCCGTCCTCCTCGATAACGTACGAGTGGTCCGATGTCGTCGTCGATTCGCCGAACTTGTGTTGCATCGTGAGCACCTCTTTCGAGGTTTCGTGGCGAATCACCCGTTCGATTGGTTGCCACTCAGCATCTCCCTCCTTCGAGAGCGAAAGCGCATCCCACCCGTCGGGGGAGGCGTACTCCTTCGGATTGGCATCGACGGTCACATCGCCTCCCCTGTGAACTGTCGAAGTACCGCTCTCGTTTGCCCGCTCGAACAGCTCCTCGATCGGGGTAATCCGAACGTTACCATCGGGGTCACGGACGACGACTGGCCTGTCACCCGTGACACTGTCTCCATAGATAACTTCTTTGTCGAGTTCGGTCGTTACCTCCTCGGTGAACTCTATAACTTCCCTGCCAGTTGCGGTGACTGCTGCACCCATCTCCCGGTCGTAGAGACGGAATCGATCCCACCCAAGAACGCCGTATAAGGAGTTCGACACGTTCTGAAATTTACCATTTCGGCCAGCGACCAGGGTGTTGTTGTCCGCGACAGTGACACAGTACACCCCGTTATCGGCCTCGCTTCGAGACCCACTCCTGTACATCCGAAACGAGTTCTTCGCGTCTTCGGTACAGTATATCCGCCATACCCCACTGTCACGACTGTAACTTGCCGTCAGTCCGAGATGGGTGCAAAGGCGCAAGACATCGTCGCGTAGCTGTTTACTCTTTGTACTGTACCGCCAGGAGCCGGATTGTCTGTCACCATCTCCCTTGATCAGCGTGTCTAGGAACGTCTCTTTCTGTTCTTTCGAGGCCTCGAACACGAGTTCGGGAATCCGTTTCTGTTCGCTGCCGGTCCCGCAAAGTTCTCTGAACAGATCCGCAATCACGCGACTCGAAAAAGACAACTCACGATCGGTCTCGTAATAATAATCCACCAATGAATTAATTCTCGACTCGATCTCTTTCCGGTGGCTCTCGTCTTCCTGTGCAAACGTTACTCGATAGTTGCCCGTTTTTGCTTCGTAGACGCTTCCCTCGGTGATATACCATGCTAGCAGTTCGAGAAACTCGTCAGTCGAAATTCGAGTGGAGACGTTCGGCTGTCCTCCTTCTGCTGCGATTTTTGCTCCTCCATCGGCAACTGCGAGGTCGAGATCCGTGTGGTTCCGAACTATGTTCGCGAGATTAATTTGCTTGTCCAGAGCGTCTTCGTGTTTAAACTCCCAGTCGTGGGGCATCTCGTAGTGGCAGTACTCGTATAGCTCGCCGGCCTCGACGAAATCCCACTCCTCCTCGGTGATACCGTTCGTGTCGTTTTTCCGGACGAGCATCCGGTGGTTGGGTGTCACCCGGAAGTCGATCTTGCTCGTCTGGATGTCGACCAGTTCGCCGTCGTACTCGGGGTAGGCGTGGGTCTCGACAACCGGCTTGAGCTCCATCTCCATCGTGTCGGGGTCCAGCGAGTAGACCGTCTCGCCCACCTCGAGGTCGCGGATGTTCCTGACCCCTGCCGGTGTCAGTACCTCGGTGTCCGGCGTGAAGCAGTTCATGATGACCTTCACGGCGGCCTGCTGCCGGTCGTACTGCTCGTAGGCCGCACTGTCGGGGTCGTGTTCGTTGCGAAGAGCCTTTTTCTCCTCGCGCTCGGTCAGCAGTTCGTCGACCATCTCCCGGATGACCCCGTCGGGCTCCTTCCGGAACCGCGTCCCGTTGGGCGCACGGTAGGTCTCGCCGTTGTAGCTCTCGGGGTCGACTTTCGTCTCCGGCGATGCGTTGATCGTCACCATGCACATCGGGTAGAGCGACTGACCGACCCACTGATACTGGCCGTTCCGGCCAGCGAGGATGACGTGGTTGTCCTGTGCAGTGACACAGTGAACGGTTCCGTCGTGTGATTCGACAGTCGCGTTCGACGATTTCTTGAACGAGCCACGTTTTCCAACGGAGACGTACCACGTGCCGTCGGACTGGGTGGAGACGGTCGGTTTCTCCCCGCATCGGACCGCCAGGTCCACGATGTCGTCTTTGAGTTGCTCGCTTTTCGTCCAGAACTTGCCGAGTCCGGAGTCCGTGCGACTGCCATCGCCGCGTATCATCGTCTCCAGCAGTCGGGTCAACAAACTCGCGTCGAGGTCGAACACCCACTCGGGCAGATGCTTCTCTGCAGAGCCGTCCCCGCAGTTCTCTTCCAGCCAGTCGACCAGGTGCCGATCGGAGATGTTGATCCCACGAGGGTCGGTATTGTAATTGATCTCCATTCGCTCCAGTAGATCACAGATGGCTTCTCGACCGTCGGCATCGCTCTGATGAAGCGTCATTCGTCCGCGAGACTGGTCGAGACTGCCCTCGGTGACGAACCAGCCAAGCAGTTCCAGCCAGTCCTGCATCGGAAACGACAGCGGCGTTTCGCTGTGTTGCCGACCGTACTTGAGATACAGCGCATCGGCGTGTTCAGCAATCGCTGATTCGTGTTCCTGATAGGTAGAAACAGGAACGAGGTACTTTCCGACCGTCGTTTGAGTTCCCATGGCCGCCGACGACCCGTGGACCAGCGTCAGTTCCTCGGTGACCGATTCGGGCATTCGGTTCCGAAAGCTCCGGAGGTCGTCGTTGTAGTAGACGACAACGTATCCCGACGAGACCTCCTCGACGAGATCGAATCTCTCCGGCGTCTCGCCGCTGATGGGCCTGTGCTGTGGAAACGCAAAGCGCTCGGTGTCCGTGATATCTCGATAGGCCGAGAACTCGAAATCCTCCGGTTGCTGGTCGTCCCAGCCACGCTGTTTCGAAACGAGGAATCGGTGGTTTTCGGTTACCTTGAAATCGTGCGTGTTGCCACTGAGGTGGTGTAACTCTCCGAATCTGTTGTCGTACTCGTGTGTTTCGGCAACTGGCTTGATCTCGCACTCGAACGTCTCGGGATCGAGAGTGTATATCTCGTCGCCAACAGTGAGTTCTGTGATGCTTTTCGACCCGTCTGGGGTCAGCACGTCCGTGTCGCTGCTGAAACACTTCAGATCGAGCACGCTGACGTTTTCTCGCACCCCGGTAATCGGGTCGAAGACGGCACCACCCTCGTAGTCCTCGCTGGCCTGCTGGCCCTTCGAGGGGAGCGCGAACTCGTCGTGGAGCTTGTGCAGAACGTACATGTCGACGGCGTCGCCGGGGGTGGTGGCGTCCTCGAGTTTGCAGCCGACGAACTGGCGGACCTCGTTCCAGAAGGCGATGATGGACTGCTCGCGGTCGAGTTCGACACACAACTCGACATCGCGGAGGTTGTACTCGAGCAGTCGCTCGGGGTCGTCCTCCCAGAGGTCACCGATGTCGCCGGTGTACCGCTCCTTCCCGACGCCGAGTTCCCGCTGGCCGACATCCTCCAGGCGGTAGGACTCGAGTTCGGTGAACTTGGTGCGCTGGTAGGCGTACAGCAGGTCGAACATCACCCGTCCCTTGACGTTCGGGCCCTGCCAGCTGTCGCGCCAGACCTCGCCGACCCGGGAGAGTCGCTCGTAGTCGAGATTCCGGTCGGTCTCGGGGTCGAGCCGCTCCAGTCTGTCGAGCAGGTACGGGGCGTCGAAGTCGGTGAAGTTCCAGCCGCAGGCCACATCGGGGTCGGTCTCCTCGAGATACCCGAGGAAGGCATCGAGCATCGCCGCCTCGGTGTCGAAGACCCGAACGTCGGCGTCGAGAGTCTCCGCCGAATCGTCCCCGGCGGCCTGTATCGGCGTGTAGTCGGACAGGTCGGTCGGCGGGTCGACCCCCGCGGGCGGGTCGTACAGCCACAGGACGTACTCCTCGCGGACCGAGTCGTGACTGGCGAGACAGATAATCGGCTCCTCGCCGTCCTCCGGGAACCCGGACCGGTCGTCGACCTCGATGTCGAAGATGTTGACCCGCGGGTCCACGTCGACCTCGACCGGCTCCAGTTCCTCGTGGTGGACACGCAGTGTCCGGTGGTCGTTCCCCGCCGCCGCCTCGCGGGCGGGCAGGCGCACGCCGCTCGTGATATCCTTGTCGATGAGCAACCGGTTGGGAAACAGGATGTCGGCCTCGTAGTGGTCGAAGTCGTCGCGCAACTGACCGACATCGCGGGGTGTCTGGCCGAATATCTTCACCAGATGTGTCCCGCGGATGGACTCGTGGGGCTGGCCGTCCTCGTCGGTTCGCTCCCAGCCGGTGATCCGGTCGTACTGCTGGAGGCGCTCGTCGGTCACCTCCGAGGCCGGGGCGTAGAAGTACGGCCTGAACTCGAGCACCCGCGCGTGGACGAGTTCCCCGTCCGGGGTCCGACCGAAGATGTGGACGACCGGATACTCGTCGTCACCACGGCCCTCGACGGTGTAGTCGACCTGCATCACGGCAATCTCGACCGCACTATCGACCGTCTGGAACCGCCCGCCCGACGGGCTCTGAACCCCCTCATCCACGCCGGCGACTGCCCGCGCCTCCGCTGCCGGCCGTGTCTGCTCGGTGTACTCGCCCAGTTCGGACTGCACCATATCGACGCTACTCCGGCCCGGCAGATAAAAACACCCACGACTTCGACCGTCGAGACTGACTGGCTGATTCGATATATCGATATGCAGTTCACCGACGGCGACGAGCGCGCGGATTCTGGAGCCGGGTTGCCCCGACCGCGAGAGTCTCGCGACGGGCGGTGGACTGTGACAGTTACTGTTGGTAGTATCTATCACATATTATTTCTAAAAGTAATTCTTTTTATTCCAGGACGTGCTACCGTAAGATATGGTAGCAGGGAGTCCGGGCAGAACGCTCTCGACCTTGCGCATAATCGTGGCCCTCGCTGCCATCGTGCTCCTGTTTGTCGGGATCGCCCTCTTTGCGTTCGTCGTGACCGACGCCCTCGACGACGATTCCGGCGAGAACGGCGGAGGCACGGAGACACAGGGTGGAGACGGCAGTCCGGGCAGTGTCCTTCCCGACGACGAGGACGAGAACGCGACGGAGGCAGGTCAGTCGAACGAAACGGGTTGACCTCCTCTCCGCCCTGAAGGGCGAAGATACAATCACTCTGCGAACCCGAGCGCGCGCATCGCAGCCGCCGAAACCGTCACGCCGCGCGTACCGTAGCTCACCGGTTCTGCGGTCGATGTCGAGAGTAGTTCCGCGATGGCTCGATGGAACGGCTCGGGCTGTTCGCCCTGAAGTCGACTCGTCGCTTTGTTCTTACACGTCACCGCGCGGTGGCTGACGTACGCCTGCAAAAATGCGTCACAGCCCGCGTCGCCGAGATATTCGATCAGTTCGGGCGGTGATCTGATATTGTTTCTCCCGCCAACCGGACAGCCCCACGCTGATAACGTTCGGCCCAAGATGGAGGCATACTCAGCGGGGAGGACCTCCGTCGCTCGCTTGTCGCTTCGCTCGTGCCGACGGGTCGACCCAACGCCGACTGCTTGGAAGGCTCGTTCGATCTCCCCTGGGAGAACATTGCGACCTTCACACACGCTTGGAACGTAGTTCCCCGCGGCAATCGAACCGCCGCCGAGCAGGTGTCCCGCGATGGTGGCCAATGCGAGTGCCGTGTCTCCTCTCGGTTCGAGCCACTCCATATCACGAGCGACGCTGAGCGCTCTGGCAGCGTCCGGCATCGTGTCTGTATTCTCATCGACCCAGCCTCTGATCCGAGCACGAGGGAGCCCGAGTGTTTCGGCAAGCGCATACGACCCCTTATCGGGGGCGTCAGTCGCTGCTTGCCGCGCTCGGCGGTAGTCTTTCACCGCATCGTAGGCATCCTCGTAGCTCGGATGATCGTAAGTCTGGGCAACGCGGTGTGCAATGTCACTGTCGGTCATACCGGTCTCTCTCAGATCGGTCGCGGACAGCGTCTCGCTGGCCATCCCGAGCGAGACTGCGGTCACCGTGACCTCTCCGCGTAATTGAACTCTCGACTCGGACGCTACCGCGTATCCTCTCGCACTGTTCCGGGTCGGGATCGGACTGAGACGGCTCGAGCGTCGCATCGGCAGTCCTCAATGGATCACAGAGATCACGACCGACTATCCGCGTGAACGCCTCGCTTCGCCCGGCTTCGGCGCGGCCACGGTGATGTGTGAGAACGTGGCATCTGTTATCACCCCTCACAGAGCAGCCACCAGTTCTCGGAGAGGGATTCCGCATCGGCACCGAGTACCCGAGCTTCGGTACCAGCATCGGTGCTCCGGAGATCGATTGTATACGAGGCGAGCGCCTCGGGAGCGAACTCGCGGTCCCGGTGCGTGTCTCCAGCCGGTAGATGAAAAACGCCACCGAGGCCAGTATCATTCATCTCCGAGAGCACCAGCTCGACGAGTTCCAACTCCCACAAGACGGATGGACTGATTTGCGTGACATCGGCAAAGTCGATAAGCGGGTGTCGCGACCCGGAGTCCGCGTCCACGAGACGCGCGATAATCGTTGCAGCTGCATCTGCCGGGTCGGTGCTGCCCTGCTCCGGCGGCGAATCGGTGCTTTGGTGACCGCCAGACGATAGTTCGGTCCCGCCGTTCGAGCGCAGCGTCGAGCCGTCAGGGGGGCCGACCACAGAGGAGACTGGAACAGTAACCGGATCGAGCGGCAGTATGGCAAAGAGCTCGGAAACTACCGTCCGACGGATCTCCTCTGTTGCCCCACGAACACAGACCACGTCGTCACAGCTTATCGATAGCTGTCCGAGAAACTCCGCGACGTACCCGCTCGTTGTCCCGTGTGCGGCCACAGCGTAGAGTTCGCCCGGGTCGACTCCGGAGTCGAACACGGCCTCTGCGGACTTTTCGGTTCGCTTTCTCTGCTCAGCTATCGCCTCTTCCGAGGGGACCCAACTGGCCCGGGACGGGTCCTCGTGGGCCTGGCTCATCGCCCGCCACCGCAATAGCTGATAGAGCCGGTCGAGTTCGGTTCTGAACTCGAACGTCCCCCCACTGTCGGTCGTGCTCATTCGGTCGTCACCTGGATTTCGTACCTGGCCCTGTTGTGTGACCGCGTGGACTCCGCTCGGTCCTCGTTCGATGGCAGCGTGTCGCCTTCGCCACCGATAGAGCTCACTTCGACGGTTCGGTCAGCCGACAGCGTAACCCTCACGACGTCCCACCGAAACCAGAGCTCCCCCGCCGCCGGTGGCCGTCGCAGAAAGCGATCGATCAGGTCCCCGTCGAGAGACCGGTGTAGTTCCGGAAGGTGGATTTCGTCGGTCTCCAGATGCTCGGCGACCAGCCGGATAACGAAATCCAGAGGCGTCGGATCCAGGTCGCTATCGTACCGTTTGATGGTGCTGTGGTTCACGTATCTCGAACTACTCCCCGAGGTATATTGATACCATACGCTCATAGATAGCGGTCGTACCGGCGTACCCGGATATATCCGGTGTTTCAATATTTTGAGCGCAACCATCGACTGAACCGTGGCGGGCTGGAAAAGGGAGTTAGCCCGAGTTCGGGTCGGAAGTCCCCTCCCCGATAGCTTCGTCGACGAGCTTGCGTTCAGCGACTCGGAGATGTTCGTGGACTGTCGAGTGAGAGATGTCGAACAGTTCGGCGAGTTGTGTGCCGTTGATGCCTTTCGGCCGATCGTAGTATCCCTCGTCGTATGCGACCTGGAG
>OBKM01000998.1_pt1 | contig 12403 bp, 10 predicted proteins | sample 1519691 | NCBI WGS metagenome assembly OBKM01 (sample SAMEA37050418, study PRJEB22526) | metagenome | biome: saline pan; feature: lake; material: water | place: Egypt | collected 2015 | depth 0.5 m
AAAATAGGCCGAGTGCCTCGGGGCGGACACCGAGGCAGTTCACAGAGAGATAGCGGTAGCGAGACGAACCTCCACGGCTTGCCGTGAGCGAATGTCAATCCGGGCTCTGCCGGGCTAGCTGCCTACTTGCCCCAGAATGGATCCCGGTTGCGCTGGTGCTCGAGGTACCGGTTGAGCACTTCGATCTCGTCGCCCGGGAGCTCGTTTGTCAGCTCCTGTTCGAGAATCTTCGCGTGTTTTTCGGGAATCACAGTCCACAGTTCGTCCCCTTCTTCGAGGTCACGCCCCACCGTCGGCCCGTCAATGGCGACCGAGACGCGGTCTCCGTATCGGGCCTCGTCGACATCCTCGCCTTGGTTTTGGATCCCTGTTACGCGTCCGAGTGACTCGACTTCGCCGTCGAGATGGCCAACGGAGACGTTTCGCCGCAGCGTGCCGCCGGCGACTTCGACACCGACGACCGCGGGGTCGGACTGACGAAAGACGTGGTCGTTGAGCACCCGGAAGCGAGCCGGCCGCGCGATGTTCTTGAGGACCTGTTGTTGTTGTGCCTGCTCTCTGGACTCGACGAACTTTCCGTACTCGTCGATCAGCTCGTAGATCACTGAACTAGTAAAAATCGTTGTCTCTTCCCGGTCGGCCTGCCGGCGTGCCTCGTCTAGGACACCGACGTTGAACCCGAGAATGACCTGGTGTTCTGGGGCGTCGGCTGTTCCGGCGACGGTCACGTCACGCGGGGCAATGTCGCCGACCTCGGTGCGCATGATCGGGATCTCCTCCGCCTCGAGGCTTCCGGCCAGGGCCTCGAGTGAGCCAAGCGTATCGGCTTTGACGACGATGCCGTCTTCTTCGGTCTCGACACTGATCTCCGCGAGTTCCTGTTGGACGGCCCCGATGACGGCGTCTAATGACCGGTCCTTCCGGCTTTGCAGCGGGGCTCCCGGGACCGCATCGGTCAGCTCCGGGGCCGCGACCTTGATCCCCGCTGCTGCGGCTACCGACTCGACCTGCTCGAATCGGTCCTCGGTCCGGATCTCCGCAAGCGGCCGTGGCTTCAGAAGTGCCCGGATATCGGTCACGATCGGCTCCGGCTCACCGCCGACGATGATGGTATCGCCCACCCGTAGTGAGCCATCGTACAACACCACGTCGACAGTCGTCCCGAAGCCACGCTCTTCTTTGACCTCGAGGACGGTCCCGACACCCGGGCCGGTGGTGTCGATCGACATCTGTTCGCGCATGTACCGTTGTGACAGGCCGATCATCACCGCCAACAGGTCCGGCACTCCCTCTCCGGTGACGGCACTGATCGGGACAACGCCGATGTTCGACTGGAAGTCCTGCACCCGCCAGTACAGATCAGCCGAGAAGCCGGCCGAGCTCAGATCGCCGATGAGTTCGTACAGGTGGTCGTCAAGCCGTGACCGTGCGCGATCTGACTGCCGGTCGTAAGACTGCTGAATCGGTGCGCCCTCGACGGGGCACCACCCTGCTACCGTATCGATCTTGTTTGCGGCGACAACAAACGGTGTCTCGCTGCGGGCCAGGATATCGACGGCCTCCTCGGTTTGTGGCTGAAAACCGTCGTTGACGTCGACGACGAGGACTGCGATGTCGGCCAGTGCCCCGCCCCGAGACCGCAGCGTCGTAAACGCGTGGTGCCCCGGCGTATCGATGAACAAAAGCCCCGGAAGATCGAAGTCCTCCGGCTTCACCAGCTCACCGGCAACGTCCGAGATTACCGACAGCGGCACCGCAGTCGCACCGATGTGTTGGGTGATCGCGCCGGCCTCGCCCTCCGCGACAGTCGAGCCTCTGATCTGATCAAGTAGGCTCGTCTTGCCGTGGTCGACGTGGCCAAGAACGGCTGCGATCGGCGTTCGCAACCCACCGGTCGAAGCCGTTGTAGACTCCGGATTCTGATCAGACATGTTCTCACCCAAAAGGGTCCTACCAAAGAGCATCGCACCGGCGCAGTTAAGTCCATCGTCACGGCCGGTTCCGGTGGTCTTACCGAATTTCGAGGAGAACGCCCCGTGTTTAGCGCGGAGAGGATGTCAAGCCCCGTGGCGTTTATACCGCACCGTCTGGAAAGGCAGGATATGCAAGAAGTCCTGGCAAACCAGCTGAAAGAAAAGGACGTTATCGGGAGTGACGGCGCCGAAGTCGGCGCGTTGTACAACGTCACTGCCGACATCGAAACGGGTCGGCTCCAGCAACTGATTGTGACGCCACAAGACCGACACGACACGTTCGGCTTCGAAACCGACTCCCAGGGGCGGTATCTGATTCCACAGTCGCGCGTCGAGGCGGTGAAAGACAAGCTCGTCGTCAACCTGGAGTAATGCACATTCTCGATTCGTCTGCGTTCATCAACGAGTACCACAGTACCGAACAGACAGCCACGGTGCCCATGGTCCGAGAAGAACTCGAAGGAGAGAGTGCCTACCGGTTCGACGCTATGGAGGGGGCCGGCATGTACATCCACATCCCAGACGTCGAGACCGTCGAGCGAATCAAGCGCTCGGCCGCGGAAAGTGGCGACCGTGACGTCCTCTCGGAAACCGACCTCCGCTTGCTCGCTGCAGCCTTCGAGCTTGAAGGCGTTCTCGTGACCGACGATTACGCGATGCAGAATGTCGCGGAGTCGATGGGTATCGAGGTCGATATCATCGCCCAGGAGGGCATCAAGGAACAGCGAGACTGGAAGTTCCAGTGCCAAGGCTGTGGTCGGGTCTTCGACGACCACCACGACCGGTGTCGGGTCTGTGGGACCGAGCTCGCACGGAAGAATCCACAGAACGTCTAGTCGTCCGGATCCACGGTTGCGACACGCAGGTGGCTTCGTTCTGTGATCATCTGTGTTTCTGCGGTCGTAACGTCGCGTAATAGACCCCGCGTCGCCCGCTTTGCCCACTCGACGGCGGGCTGTGAGAACGGGTTTAGACCGTAGAGCTCGCCGGTCAGGATGCAGGCGGCCTCCATGGTGTAGAGAAGTTCACCGAGTGTCTCTATCGAGAGGTCGGGGAGGTTGACCTCGATTACCGGTCGGTCGGCTGCGTGGAGGCTCCCGACAGTTGCGCGTCGTTCCGTCTCCAGGATGCTCCCGAGGTCTTCGTCGGCGAGATAGGATAGTTCCGGATGCGACGGCTCCGGTACCGGCACGCTGGGCCAGTTATCGGCGCCAACGACCGTGACCGCGAGGTTCCGTGGCCCACTCCGGTACAACTGAAGCTGTGAGTGTTGGTCTGTTACACCCATCGCCGATGTCGGCACTTGTCCGAGGCCGTCCTTACCGAGGCTCTCGGCCCACAGCTGAGCGAACCACTCGCTGAAGGCTCCGAGGGCCTCGGCGTAGGGCATCATCGCTGTGACCGCCGCTCCTCGAATCCCGAGGGCGTATGCAGTCGCCCCGTAGGCGTATGCCGGGGTCTCGAACAACGAGTCAGACCGGCTCTCCTGACCGTGGCGGGCGCCGGCGACGAGGGCGGTGATATCGACTCCAGCAATCGCAGCCGGTACCAGCCCAACCGGCGAGAGAACGGCGAACCGTCCAGGAACGCCCGTCGGGACCGGAAGGCGTGGCAGATCGTGCTCGTCAGCGACTGCCGCGAGTGGCCCCTCGTCGCCGGTGACAACGACGGTCCGGGACGTCCAGTCGACCCCGGCGTCGCCAAAGGCCTCGCGGGCGACTAAGAAGTTCGCGAGGGTCTCGGTTGTCGTGCCGGACCGCGAGACGCCGACGAGCACCGTGTCGGCGAGTGGAACAGTCTCGAGTACCCGACGCACGTACGCCGGATCGATGTTGTCGAGGGTGTAGATGGGGGCGTCGGCGACGGCGCCGATGGCTGCTGCCCCAAGCGCACTGCCGCCGATCCCAGCGACGAGGACGGCCTCGGCCCCGGCGAACCGGTCGGCCTGTTCTTCAATCGCCGCCGTGTCGACCGTCTCCGGCAGCGACAGTGCCTGATACCCGAACGCACCATCTGCCTGTTTGTCCAGCATCTGCTGGTGAACAGTTCCGACCCGGTCGTCGAGCCGGGTCAAGGCCTCCCGCGAAACACCCGGGACCGCAGCCTCTGAGAGCGCGCCGCCGATATCGACCTCGAGCCGTGTCATATCCGATAGTCTCACCCGGACCAGTTAGGTTTGTATGGTCTGCCTGCGAGACGAAAGACAAGGCTTATTCACTGAGATAGCAGAGACCGGCGTATGGTTACGTTCGATGTACCGGAACCCGACTACGACCGGTACACGAACCGTCAGCTCGTGGTGATTCCACTGACCACACTGGCGATTGCGCTTCTCGTGATCGGCGGCTTTTGGGCCTTGACCGGTACCCCGGCGACCTACGGAGTCGACTTCACCGGCGGGACCGAGCTCACCGTCGATACGGCGACGGACCGCGCCGAAGTTCAAGATGCCTTCGAAGCGGAAATCGACACGGTCCAGACGGTCCCCGACGACGAGAACCGGTTCATCCTCACCTTCAGAGGTGGTGATATCGATGCGCTGAACAGCCAGGCAGAGGCCGGTCTCGAACCGGTCGATGACGGCGACGAGGTCGTCCAATCTAGCGGCACCGTCGACCCGGTCTTCGCCGCAGATACTCTCCGTGCGGCACTGTTGGCCTTGGGAATCGCATTCGTCGGGATGAGTCTCCTCGCCTTCGTGCTCTTTCGGACCTTCGTACCGAGTGTGGCGATCGTAGCCTCAGCGTTTTCCGACATGGCGATCCCGCTTGCCGCGATGAATGTTCTCGGAATCGATCTAACGGTCGGAACGATTGCGGCACTGTTGATGCTGATCGGCTACAGCGTCGACTCCGATATTCTGCTCAACACGCACATACTCCGCCGCCGCGGTGACTTCTACGAATCCACATACCGGGCGATGCAAACCGGCGTGACGATGACGGTCACGTCGATGGCTGCGATGGCGACGATGGGGATCATGGCGACGATCTTCGGCATCGATCTGTTAGCTGCCATCGGTATCATCCTCTTCATTGGCCTGGCTGCTGACCTGATGAACACCTACCTGCTCAACCTCAGCCTCCTGCGCTGGTACAAGTTCCATGGGGTGAACCGATAATGGAGCCACGTACATTCCTGCGGAATAACTGGCGGATCATCCTGTTGATCGTCCTCGTCAGCGCCTCGCTGTACTTCCTGTTCGTACCCGGTGCGCCGATTACCGGTGCGGTAGCCGACGCTGACGAACGAGGCGAGGGGACGACGAACCTGCAATACGGGATCGAACTCCAAGGCGGTGCACAGGTCATCGCACCGGTTCACGGCCTCGTCGCAGAAGGCGTCCCGATCAGTGACCCCGACAGCGTCGACGAGTCACAGGACCGGGCCGCAGACGTTGAGGCGGCCGTCGCCGACGCGATGGGTATTTCGACGGCTGACGTGCGAACGTACACGACCCACGACGAGTTTGAGGAGGCTGACGTCGTCGAGGTCCTCGTCGAGGGCGATCCGGAAGCGTTTGCCACCGGCCTACAGGAGGCCGGCTACGACGTGACAGCCGAGGAGGTTACTGCTGGTGTGACCCGGTCGACCCGGGAGGATATCATCGAAGTCCTCGACGTCCGCCTCGGTGAGGCTGGCTTCGGAGGCGGTGAGGTGACCGAACGTGACGCCGGCGAGCCACGCATTATGGTAACCGCACCCGGCCAGACGCGCGAGGAGCTTCGAGAGCAGATCAGATTCCGCGGTGCTGTCGAGACGATCATCCACTATCCTGCCGACAACGAGCAGGGATACGAGCGTGAGATCTTGCTTCGAAACGAGGACGTCGAACGGTTCGATCCGGTGCGTCCCGGCCAGGACGGTCAGCCCGGGGTGCCGGTGACCATCTCAGATGAGGCCGCCGAACAGTACGTTGAGCGGCTCCAGGCAACCGAGTTCACAGAAAATCCGCGGGCGTGTCAGGCCGACCCGGAAACCTTGGAACCACAGCCGGGCAGTTACTGTTTCATCACGTCGGTCGACGATGACATTCTCTGGAGTGGGGGGATTGCACCGGGTCTCGCAGAGGACGTGGCGACCGAGCAGTTCCTGACGAATCCACAGTTCCGCATCACCACCACGGATCTTTCTCAGGCACAGGAACTCCGGTTGAACCTCATCGCTGGTGAACTGCCGGCAGAGCTGAACCTTGAGGGGGCGACCGAACAGAACATCGGCCCCGCTCTGGCCGAGGACTTCCGCCAGGACTCGCTGACCACGGGGCTGCTGGCGATTCTTGCCGTCGTGATTATGATCTTCCTCCGGTACGGTGACGTCAAAGTCGCCTTGCCGATGTCGGTGACCGCACTCTCGGAACTTGTCATTCTGCTTGGCTTTGCAGCCGCGACGGGCTATACCCTCAATCTCCCCGAGGTCGCCGGCTTTATTGTCGTCGTGGGCACGGGCGTAGACGACCTGATCATCATTGCTGACGAGATCCTCGACGAGGGTGAGGTCAAGTCCGGCCACGTCTTCGACAGCCGGTTCAGACGGGCCTTCTGGGTCATCGGTGCCGCAGCGGCGACGACGATCGTGGCAATGAGCCCCCTCGGAATCTTGGAAGTCGGCGACCTGCGTGGGTTCGCGATCATCACCATCCTCGGGGTTCTGATCGGTGTCACGATCACCCGGCCGGCGTACGGAAACATCCTCCGATCGTTGAAGACTGACGGCCGGTAACGGCTGAGAAGAAAGCCCTTTCACCGCCGGTCTCCTCTCCAACGTATGGACGAACTACCTGAGGAATTTTACTCGGCCGAGCGGTGGCAGAACTGGCTCGATACCCTCACCGAGGAGGATATCGATCCAGAGGAGGAGGATTCGGCCCGGCTGCTGTTGAATCTTCAGGACGACGTCGCACTCGCAGTCGCAAAGGTCTTACAAGCACACCAAGACGAGCTGATCGACGGCACACGGGCGAACGACGAGATCGAACACATCCGCGAGATCGTCCTCGCCGAACCGGACGTAGAAAACGAGGAGACGGCGTTGTTGATCGACGGCGTCCAGACCAGCCTGATGTGTGTCTTCTACACGGCAGAAGAATACCTCGCCGACGGACCCGCCGAAGACGGCACCGTCGCCACGTACCTCCAAGCAGCAGCCGATGCCGAAGCGAACGACGAACTTGAGGCGGCGCTTGGTTACACCGTCCAAGCCGGAACGTTGATTGTCGACGGCGCAAAGCTCGATCGAGAGCTGGCCGACGAAATCGAGTACGGATACGTTACCGAGTGGATCAATGGGCTTGACAGTCTCGCTGCCGCCTTCGAAGATCCGGAAGTCATCGAAGACGAGTAACGCCAGCCGCTTCGCCAAGCATTTACTCTCCTCGCCCTACATCATCTTACAATGTCGCTTCTCCGGTGGGCCCTTGTCGGACTCATCGCGTACTGGCTTGCAGCCACGCTGCTTGACCGCCGTGGCGTGTTCCCATCGTACATCAACGTCAGCGGACCGATCCTGACGATCCGGACCGTTCGGGGCCGGCAGTTCCTCGACCGGCTTGCGACACCTCGTCGTTTCTGGCGTGCCTGGGCTAACGTCGGCCTCGGGATCGCACTCGTCGTCATGTTTGGCGCTTTCTTTTTCCTTTTGACCTCCGCGGTCGCAGTCATTCAGAACCCGCCGGCAACGACCGTAAGCCAGCCACAGAACGTGCTCGTTATTCCCGGCGTCAACGAGTTTTTGCCCCTTGAGGTTGCTCCGGAGATCGTCTTGGGGCTGCTCGTCGGGCTTGTCGTGCATGAGGGCGGACACGGCCTGTTGTGTCGTGTTGAGAACATCAATATCAAGTCGATGGGCGTGGCGTTGATCGCCATCGTTCCACTTGGCGCCTTCGTCGAACCCGACCAGGAGAGCCAGGAGGCGGCTAGTCGTGGCGGTCGGACCCGGATGTTCGCGGCCGGTGTCACAAACAACATCGTGGTAACGGTGTTGGTTTTTCTCCTCTTGTTTGGGCCGGTTGCGGGATCAATTGCCGTCGCCTCGGGGGCCGCCGTCGGCGACTCACTACCCGACTCGGCAGCCGCCGATGCCGGTATTGACCGCGGGGATCGGATTACAGCCGTCGAGGGCAGTTCGATCGAATCGAACGAGGAGCTCCAGCAGCGTCTCGCCAATACCTCTGCGGAGACGGTGACCGTCGAGGTGAACGAAGATGAGACGGCCACCGTGACACGCTCGGTGCTCGTGACCCGGGCTGTCGAAGGTGGACCGGCCGGGCTCCCGGTCGGGGCGACTATCACCGCGGTTGACGAGCAAGCCGTCCGGACGACCGCCGAGTTCGAGGCGGCCGTCCACGACGTCGAACGCCCGACCATCACCCTCGCGAATGGCACCGAACAGACCGTTCCAGCCGGAGCGTTCGTGACCGTCGGTGAGGGTGCCATGGCACAGGCAACCGACCTCGCGCCGGGAACCGATGCCGTGATCGTCTCCCTGAATGGGGCTCGTGTCGCCTCCGGAGAGGCGCTTCAAGACGAACTCGCGACCACCGAACCTGGGGACGAAGTGACTGTCGGGCTGTACGTCGAGGAGTCCCGCGAGGAGGTTGTGGTGGCCCTCGGTGACGGCGAGGACCGTGGACTGCTCGGCGTGCAAGTGGCCTCTGGTGTCACCGGCCTCGTGACCGACGACTTCGGGGTCGAGTACTATCCAGCGGCGACGTACCTGGCCTTGCTCGGCGGTGCAGACGCCGAGACTGCTGGTGTCAATCCCGACCTCGTCGACAGCTTCCTCGGGAAGACGGTCTTCGCGTTGCTCCTCCCTATCGCCGGGTTTCTCGACGGCGAGGCGTTCCCGTTCAACTTCCCCGGCTTTACTAGTGACATCACGAACTTCTTCGTCCTGGACGGGCCGCTCGCTGTCTTGGGTGGGGGTGTGTTCGTGGTAGCGAATATCCTGTTCTGGATCGGCTGGATCAACATCAACCTTGCCTTCTTCAACTGTATTCCAGCCTTCCCACTTGATGGCGGCCATCTGCTTCGTGCGAGTACCGAAGCCGTCGTCAGCCGAGTGACCGACGCCGCGAGTTACCGTGTGACCAAGGCAATCACGATCTCGATCGGCCTGACCATGCTAGCTAGCTTCTTCGTCATCATCTTCGGCCCACAGCTGCTTAGCTGAGGTGGTGTCGGTCACCTGATCCGGTCTTGGAGCCGATCGCGGTAGGCCTCGGGGTCAAGTGCATCGACACGCGCCACGTCACTTTCGATTGCCGCAGTAGCTACAGCCGGCGCCACCTCGAAGAGGACCCGCCGATCGAGGGGCTTTGGGATGATGTACTCTGGACCAAACGCCAGCTCGTCTCGCTCGTACGCCTCAAGAACCCCATCGGGAACCGGCTCGTGGGCCAAGGCTGCGAGGGCTTTCGCTGCGGCGACTTTCATCGCGCCGTTGATATCCCGCGCCCGGACGTCGAGGGCGCCACGGAAAATGAAGGGGAACCCGAGCACGTTGTTGACCTGGTTTGGATAGTCGGACCGACCGGTGGCGACGATCACGCTGTCTTCACGGGCCGCTTTTGCCCGGTCGTAGGCGATTTCTGGCTCGGGATTCGCCATCGCAAAGACGATCGGATCGGCCGCCATCGATGCAATCATCTCCTCGTCGACGAGGTTCCCAACCGATAGCCCAACGAAGACGTCTGCACCGACCATGGCCGTTGCCAGGGGACCGCCCGGGCCATCCTGGGCGAAAGCGGCCTTGTATTCGTTGAGTTCCTCCTCGACGACCCGGTCGGTGGTGATGATGCCACCGGAGTCACACATAGTGATGTTTGACCGTTCGACGCCCAGGGCATCATAAAAGTCCGCGGTGGCGATCGCCCCCGCGCCGGCCCCCGCGATCGCCACGTCGAGGGCGGCGAGATCTTTCCCGACCAGCTCGGCCGCGTTGAGCAACGCCGCCCCGGAGATGATTGCAGTCCCGTGTTGATCGTCGTGAAAGACCGGCACGGCCATGCGCTTGCGCAGCTGCTGTTCGATCTCGAAACACGCCGGGGCTGCAATGTCCTCGAGGTTGATCCCGCCGACTGTCGGCTCTAAGGCGGCCACAGCGTCACAGAGCTGGCCCGGCTCCGTGTAGTCAAGTTCGATGTCGAAGACGTCGATGTCGGCGAACCGTTTGAACAACACGCCCTTCCCTTCCATGACCGGTTTGGCTGCCTCTGGCCCGATGTCACCAAGTCCTAGAACTGCAGAGCCGTCGGAGACCACCGCCACGAGGTTGCCTTTTCCGGTGTAGGTGTACGCCTCTGCAGTGTCCGCGGCGATCGCGCGACACGGTGCCGCGACTCCTGGTGAGTACGCGAGACTGAGATCGCGTTGTGTTGTGGTGGGCTTTGTGGTGGTGATCGCGAGCTTTCCTGGTGGGTCACGCCGGTGGTACGCCAAGGCGTCCTCATCGAGGTCCATACACTGCGTCACCGACTCAGTACAAAAAACACACCGACCGCAAAGCCGGTCACATGAAATCGTTCAGTCCGGCCTGCTGGTCCGTGTCCTCTCCCCTATCGTCGTCGACCGACGCCGTCTCGGCTTCTGGCGATCCGGGGGTCAAGGCGTCACCCCCCGCCGCAGTGATCGATTCCTCGCGTCGTGTGGCAGCCGCCTCGACGATCGAGGCGACCTTGTTCGTGTCGGCACCGCTGCCGGTCACGAAGGCGAGTTCGTCTTCGTCGAGCTCGTATGCGGCGGCGACGGCTTCCGTCAGCTCCTTCGGTCGGCAGTGGTGGATCATAGCCTCGAGGAAGGGCAACACAGAGCGCCGTGCGGTTCCGATCGATGTCCCTGCCGGCTCGGCGATTCGCCGGGCAATGTCGTCACGGGTCCCGCGCCGTCCGCTGCTGCGGCCCAGCTTCGAGCGAAACTGTGGCGGCTGGTACCGGGTCCAGCCGTGCTTCTCGCCGTCACGACTCGCCGCGACACCGGCGACCATCGCGTCCGTCGCGTACCGCCAGAAGGAGTAGTCCTGTGTCGCGTAGACCCGGCCGAGCCACCGGTCTGCCGTCGCCAGATGGCGGAAGGCTGCCGTCAGCTCCCTGCCGCTGTAGTCCTTCGAGACGTTGTCTTCGATCCAGGAGAGCATCTCGTCTGGCGTCTCATCGACGTCGTACGCAGTCTGCAGGGCCGCCTGTGGGGACGCCTCTTGGAGTACCGCATCGAGAAAGGGGAAGATCCCGACTGTCTGGTCCCGGTTCCCGGTCATGATGTCTGTCTCCGTGATTGTGGACTTGGACTCGGCGATGACCTGAAGATCGTTGATCGCCGACCGAAGGTCGCCGCCTGCACGCTCGGCGAGGGCCTCTAGTGCCGGCTCTTCGAACTCGATGCCCTCTTTACGGCAGATATCCCGCAGGACCGGCACGATCGACCGTGTCGACAGCGAGCGAAATTCGATGTCCTGGGCCCGGTTACGGAGTGTCCGCGACAGCTCGTAAAACTCGTTTGCGATCATGACGATCGGCTGGTCGGCCTCGCTGACGATCTCCGTCACGGCGCGTGACCCACCCCGGTCGGCGTTGCCGTGAAAGTTGTCGGCTTCGTCGAGGACGAGCAGCCGTCGACCGGCCTCTCCCGCTCCGAGTGTCCCACTCACGGCAGCCTCGCCGACGACGCGTTCGATCACCGTCCTGGTTCGTGCGTCACTCGCGTTGAGCTCGACGACGCCCCAGTTCATGTCCTCGGCTAGGGCGTGAGCGGCAGATGTCTTGCCAACCCCTGGGTCCCCGTGGAGGATAACCGGGTCACGGTGATCTGGCCACGTCGTGGCCCACTCACGCAGCTGATCGCGGGCCTTGTTGTTCCCCCGGAGTTCCGCGAGTGTCGTCGGCCGGTATCGTTCTGTCCAGTCGCTCATCTCAGTGTGTATCTGTTTAGAGTCGGACCCGAAGCGGTATAAACACTACGAGGCAGTCTGGGTGCCGAGACCACCGACGAGAACTATCTTTGAACAGCGAGAGAGTCCCACCCGTCCCGTGAGAAACGGGTGTTCCGACACTGTTGTCGGATCCGAGGACCGAACACGGCAGGCGTGAACCGCGTCAGGTTCACCCCACGTTCCATGGTTTTGTCTACCGGGCATTCGTTCTAGTTTAAGCATCAAATCGGGAGACGCAGCTACCGAAATCGCTGAATCTACGTGAGTTAGGAACCCGGTGGGAGATGTGACCTACACGCCACCGGATTCGGTAGTGGTTGAGCGAATCAAAAGAGCGTTTCCCTCCGATGAATTGCGCGACCGCGGTCGCGCAATGACAGAGCGTGAACGGAAATTCGACTTCGTTGCACTGTTCTACACGCTCTCGTTTGGATTTGCTGCTGGATCAGATCGGTCTCTTCAGGCGTTTCTTGAACGTTACGTCGAAATGGCTGACTGCGATTCAC
>OBKM01000999.1_pt1 | contig 12382 bp, 14 predicted proteins | sample 1519691 | NCBI WGS metagenome assembly OBKM01 (sample SAMEA37050418, study PRJEB22526) | metagenome | biome: saline pan; feature: lake; material: water | place: Egypt | collected 2015 | depth 0.5 m
TATAAAAGGTAGAGTCGGGTAAGCTTACACTATACCCCTATACTACTTTCTTTCATACTCTTACCCCATCAATGCCTCTTTTCATCAGGTACTACCGTACCGTATAAACCCTGTATATCACCATACTAAAACAATATCTACCCCTTACTTACACACATACAAGTACGTAAATACACATACGGGGGCATGTCTGACGCATAAGCATGACATACACCCACATGGTTGGTAAGTACCCACATGCTTGTACCCCTGTAATAAACCGATTGGCAAATACCGCCGGTTCTTGGCATGTCGTGGGTACCCCGTACCCTGTCAGTACCCTTTAGCTTACCTATACTCCCATTTTACAGTCAAATAAGAACCGTAAAATAGCCAGTATGGAGGAATCATTACATACTTACATACACACTATATATGCGTAATTTGCCGTATATCACCGTATAGGTGGGGTAATACGTCGTTTTGTCGTGGTAGGAGCATACGCTGTACGTACGCGGAAAGGTGCGTACGGTACGCGGACGTACACGGGCACATACGGCGGCATAGCCACCCTCTACCCTCTGATAATCGGTTAGTTACTCTCTATATCTACTGTAATCTATACATCTAACATCAACAATCATGATATATCACTAACTATCACCATATATCATGATTCTTCACTATACCCCCTATCTATCATGGTTCTTCATACTGTAAGGCATTACAAATCATGACATATAGCACCGATCGGCACATATCGCATCGTTATGGTACTGTTATCCGTATATTCGTACTATACAGGTACTAATACGGTAAATTACGGGGTATAGAGGGTGGTTAGAACATTCAGTACCTTTCCGGACGCGCTAAATAGGTAACTCCCTCTCTGAAATTTCCCATCTGAGGTCAGAAAATCCCGATTTCCACCGAGAGTCTATCCTCGACGCTATCGCACTGGTGCCTATACCTACTGTATCAATCCTTGGAGTCGGAGAGATCAATCACGCCATCACCCATACAGTAGAAAGAGTCAAAGATTATCATCTCTCCAGTAAGAGCCACCTCAACGCAGTAGCCTTCGTATGGAAACCGAACTAAGTGACCAGTACGTTCGTCCATGTTCTCGAACACACGGTCCAGTTCATTGAGGGGGACATGCTCGTCAAGACCGAGTTTCGTTTCCGTGGGATCAACTCCCATGAAATCAGCGACAAAATCAATCAGAGAAAGAGATAGTCTCCGATACCCAGTTTCGTCATGGTGGATGTATGATAGTCGTTTCGGTGACTTAGTTTTCGACTGTGGAGGGGACACATCTTGTAATTCAAAGGGTATTATAAAAGACTTAAGATTAGGCCATGAGTCTTTATTCATTACATAGTTGGCAATATCGCCCACTCAATGCGCTGAAACTGTCGAATTGATAAATTTAGAAATTGAACAGTTCGACCGTCAGATGGGGGGTATATAAACCCTTTACCATTAATAGTAGTGTAGGAGGAGTGGTAGTCACGACTTCTACGTTATTCTCTCCTTGAAGTTCGGAGTTGGTGACTTCGACTCTCTGGTTTTCTTTTAACGTTGGTTTTTGCTTGAAAGTTTTTCAAGTTCCTTTCTATCTCTTTTTCTATTCATAAGAAAGGTAGTTGGTAATACACCGACTCAATGCGTTGAAACAGAGAGTTATTACATACAATATGGCATCTGAAGAAATAACCGGAGGAACACCTCACGAGATCGCGGAGATGAAGGTGGAGTATGAAAACTCCCCGAAGTATCAAAATGAGGGCGTGCCCTTCGAGACTGCCTATTGTTTGACACGCATTGGCAAACAGCCCGACGACTACGACGGACCAACGAGGTACTGTCAGCGACGTGCGTGTCGAACCGACGACGGAGGTCACGCTCCATCATGTCCGTTCCACGGTGGGACGAACAACGCGGGGAATAACAACGAGAATCTATCGAACATCGCGGCTATCAAACACGGTATGCACGCTACGGAAGAACACTTACAAGAAGTCTTCACCGAACAGGATCAGAAACTCTACGACTACGTAATGTCGTGGGCGGACACGTACGGGTGGCCGTCTCGGGAAGAAGATCCCTCTCGGTATGACGACTTGGAGGCGATTGCTCTTGCCAAGGTTCGGAACGCGAGAGCGAATAAGTTCATTCTCGATGAAGGTGAGCTGAAGCGTCAGGAGATTTACGACGAGAGTGGGAATCTTATTGAGAAAGACAATCCGCACGCTCTGAGTGAAGATGTTCGACTCAAGCGGAAGCTGATTACAAACATCAAGAAGGAGCTTGGTATCACTCCGAAAGCCCGTTCTCGGATGGATACTGACGAAAAAGAAGCGTCGGCGTTGGAACAACTCTCCGATGTTGCTTCTGACGCGATTCTTGGCGATTCTGACGCTTCTGACTTCGATCCGGACGACGATATGTTCGAGGAAGAGGGTTGATAGTGAGAAAAATGTATGAAATGCTATAATTGCGGTCATGAGGCGGTAAACGGCGGTACTTGCGGTGTTTGTGGCGTAGAAGTGGTCAAATGCCCCGATTTGCGGCTTTCTGGAGGTCAATATGTCCCACGATGATGAATTTTCTGTTGAAGACGGCAAATTGGTGGAAAAACGGTCTGAAGACCTCGATTTCGAGGAAAATCTCACTTTCGAGGAAGAAAGTGACTGACGGCTGTTCTGAGTGCTCTTGCGCTCTTTCTGACCCCGAAATGGAGGTTGAGACGGAAGAATTGCCTTCTGAACTACAGTTCCAGAAGGAAGTTCGGGACTACGTGCTTGACAAGCTCGATCTCAATGACGAGGATACGTTCATTGAGGAAGTTGTGGTCTGTCCTGAGCGAACTGAAGTATCGTATCGAGACGAATCTTAGCGATTTACTAACCCAACTATGACTGAAGAAACCGGAGAGGCTGTAGCAGATGAATCGGACGTTGAACTTGACCTTGCGGCACCTGACGCAGTTGCCTATGAGGAGCTTGTCGATACTTTCGGCGAGGAACTGATTGACGCTGACATTCAAGAAGTCGTGAAAGAGCGTGTTCGATCGCTCTACGACAGTCAGGATGAAATTCGACAGCGAATTGCTCAGGCGCAGCAGCAGGCAGGCGGACCTCAGCGATAGCGTGTTGGAGTAGGTGTGGTTCGATTCCCACCCACGCACTTGCGAAGCAGTTCTCCGCCCTCTATGTAGATTTACATGCAAGAAGTAGCCGAAAAGTTCGCAGATGGGGCTGATGAGTCCGTAGACCAACTCATTGAGAGATGGTCCGGACGGCCCGATTTGTTGGCTGAAGACATACTCCGAGCGAAGAACCTCGATACAGAAGAGATCGAGGATCTAAGCCTTTTCAGGCCATATCAGCCTCGGATTATGCACGCCTACTTCTATGGAGATGGAAAAATCCTCAATATCTACAAAGGGCGGCGAATTGGTGTTTCGTACACCATAGGAATTTGTATCCTTCTTGAAGCGATTCTCAAGCCGGATACGTTCTATCCAATCCTTTCAAAGACGAAATCACAGTCAGTAGCCCGGATAAACGATATTCGGAAGCTGATTAAAGACGCCAAGATCGACATTCCGCTTGAGACTGATAACAAAGACCAGCTCAAGCTTCAAAACGGAAGTCGGATTAAGGCATACACAGGCGACCCCGACTCCGCCCGTGGTGATCCTCCGCCAAAGACCGTCTTCATTGACGAGATGGCTTTTCTTGAGGATCAGTCCGCCACCCTCGATGCGTATTTACCGACAATCTCACTCGGTTCGGCTCAGATGGTTCAGGTGAGTACGCCGAAAGCGTCTAACGACGAGTTCCTGAATACGAATGAGGCGGGAACACCTGACGGCGACAACGACCGTGGTATTCTCGCTCTTGAGCAACCGACGTTCAAGAACGCCGATGAGATAGACACGGAAATTTCGCTATTCGATCAGGACGTAGAGCCAATTCGACCGGACTTTGACCTCATGGCAGCGGAAACTCAGAGAGCATCCGATCCTAACGGATTCTCTCAAGAGTATCTGTGTCGTCCCGTGAGCGACGAGTATCGGTTCTTCTCGATGGGTACTATCGAGGAGGCGCAAAAGCGTGGAAGCTCACAGGACTACTCCTACGGCGTTCAAAGATATGAGACAACTGACCCAATCGTTATGGCGGTTGACATTGGGTTCAATTCTGACGACACGGCGATTTCGGTTTGGGAACACTCCGGGCCTCGTCGATACATGCGGTATCACGAAATTCTCGACGATAAAGTGCTCGCGAGAGCCGGTATCCAGCCAGCAAGTCGTCAAAATCCCGCAGCAGTCGCCGAGCGTATTGGTCAAATCTATGACAGCGTTGCCGCAGATAGCGTTGTAATGGACATGACCGGCGTTGGTCAAGGGTTCCACGACGAGGTTCGGAGAGAGATTGGTCGCGGTTACACAGGATTCAATTTCTCAGATAAAGAGGCAGTCGAGGAAATGATGGGCGACATGAATTACGCCCTTCACAACGATCTCGTCTACCTTCCCGAAGACAAGACGATGAAAGAGCAGCTTGGTGCTATCGTAAAGCAGCAAACTTACGAAGACTCCAAGCCGCGTTTCTCTGGAAAGAATCACGCTCCGGAAGGTAAGGACGACCTTGCGATGGCGACGATTATGGGAGCGTTCCCACCGAACTTCTCTGGAGAGAAGTCTCGGTCGCTCCAACAGCGGGAAGATGTTACGACGGACCAAAGCATTGAGGCGGGGGGTAATCCCGATTCTCTCACCAAGGACGGGTGGGCTGGTCTAAAGATTTCAGGCGAAAACAAAACGCGCGGATATAGCCTGTCGAATAGCCGTTCCAACAGTAACCACTCGTCGCGTTACTCTCGGAAGGACACCAGTCGGCGGCAGAGAGGTATCTAAATTACATGTCTTCTAATTTCATTGACCCTCCCGACGATCGGCAAGAGTTCGCCGCCGATTCACCCAAGGGAGTAATCAAGGAGGAACAGCAGACGAGTGACTTCGAGGGCGAGCGATCTACTGAAGCTCCGACAGAGGAGATTCAGGAAAATCGTGACGTTGCTCGAACTGACCCCCACGTCCATGAAGCGTTACAGACGGTCATTGACTGGGTTGTTGGTGACGGTTTCAATATCTCGCCACGACACATTTCCGGTCTTGAAACCGGCGGTGAATCAGGTGGAGAGGCGAGAGTTGACGAAACAGAACTTGCTCAACAGCAGCAGGTTCCTGAACTTCGAGAACTGATTCACAATTCGGAGTTTGGTCGCGTCTTCGGTCAGTGGGTCGAATACGCGATTCAAGACGGCCATGCGTTCATGGAGTTGGTTGTAGAAGACGAGCGGTTCCGTCCTCGACTACTTCCGACTGAACGGATGCACAAGAAGACTGACGGTTTCGGATTCGTTGAGCAATACGCTCTCGAACCCCCCGAAGGTGGCGGTCCCGACGATGATGATGCTACACTGTATGAACCGCACGAAGTAGCAGAACTTTGGATTACGAAAGACCCGACTGACGACTTCGGTCGGTCATTCGTTGAGCCAATCCGCGAACAGGCCGACATGCTCCGCGACATGGAGTTTGATTACGCCCGGTTCGTGGCTACGAAGGCTTATCCCCCGATTCTCTGGACGCTCGGTACTGAGGAAGAACAGTGGTCCGAGGATCAGATTCAGGGATGGCTTGATACCGTGAACGAGATCGAGCCGGACTCAATGCTTGCCGCACCGCACGACGTTGATCATGACACCGTTGGTGTTACGTCAACGTCAGCAAGTGCTGGCGCAATGCAATTGGGTCCGACGTTCGAGCATCTACAACGTCGAATCATTACTGGAATCGGTATTCCGGCTGTTCTGATGAACATGCCGGGAGCTGCCGGTGATGTTTCGGCGACGATGCCCTCGTTCAAGCGTCGGGTAAAGCGGATTCAGAATATTGTAAAAACGGCAGTTGAGCAGCAAATTCTCAAGTCGCTTCTCGTTGAGTCCTCGTTCGAGGATTTCGATGGGATCGTTCCTGAGTTTGAGTTTGGTGAGCACTCGTCCGCCGAAAGTCGGTTGGAGATTGACAAACTCATTAAGCTGTATCAGACCGGGATGCTTACTCGTGAAGCCTTCGCCGAGCGAGCGGGGATTAACCCCGAAGTTGAGCTTCCGGCACCTGATGAACTTACTGAAGAAATTATTCCGCTGATTACGGCACTCTCCGGAAAAGGTGACGATATGCAGAATCCGGAAGGAGGAGCACCCACTGATACCGGAACTGGTGCGGAATCCGCCGGAGGGGAGGTGACTTCACGAGAATCATCTCGTGACGAATCAGACGAACGTAACCGTCAGGCAGTTACGGAGGATGAAGATGCCTAATGCCTGTTGATTCTGATACTGATTCTGAAAAAGAGTTACTGCGAGGTATTCTAAGCGAGGTTCAAGACCTCAATGCACAGCTTGCGAGAACTGATGAACGAAGTCAGCAAAACAGTGCGGAAGTCCGTACTCTTCGGGAAGAGCGCGTTGCGCCTCTGGAGGTAGAAGTGACGGCTAATGAAAATCGTAGTCGGCGTAACGCACTGATCCTTGGAGGAGGGCTTTCCTTTCTGACTATCTTCGTCGGTGCGGCGACCACATATGGATTTACTTTGGTATGACTGATTCACTCGAAATTGACGAAGAACTTTCCTTTTCAGCTTCGTTCGGGAACCCCGACCCTGAAGCCATTGCTGATGGATTCAATCAGTTCGGTGTTCGAGAAAACGTAGACGAAGAAGGTAAGCTTCGATCTGTAGATGTGAACTACGAAGCGATGGAACCCGGAGAGCCGGAGAGTCGCAACGGCGTTCGCATTACCGAAGATTTCCTTCGGGAAGTCGCCTCAAAGGACTATTCCGGCGATGAGCCGTTCATGATGGACCACACTCGAAAGACCCTCTCAAAAGCGGGTCATGTTCGAGACGTGTGGTTCTCTGATGAAGCTGGAAAACTCATGGTTCAAGCGCGTATCCCGAACACCGGAGCGCGTACTCATGAGGAACTGATCAAGAGATTCACGTATGAGCCACCGACCGTGACTAACGGTTCGATCGGCTTTGGTGATTCGTATGAAGCCGTTCGGAACGAGAACGGAGAGCCGGAGTTAGCTGACGCAAAGCTCCAAGAGTTTTCCACAACTCCGTTCCCCGGTGGCTACGACGATGGTGGCCTTCGGGCGGCTTTCGCTGAGGCCGCTACCGACGCGGTTTCTCACTTTGACGAACACGGCGACGTAGACCCCGAGTACCGCGACGAGGTTTACGATGAATGGGATTCTCTCGTCAACATGGATGAAGAAGAGAAAGAAATGTGGGACGAACATCCATGCGCCAAAGCTCTTGAAGGTACTTCGGATATTCGTACCGAGACGAACATGCTCATGGGACAGCCCCGTGAGAGATGGGATAAAGAGAACGTAGAGATTGCTAATCGGGTTGTTGACTTCATCATGCGAAAAATGGAAGAAGCTCCCGATGAACCCGAAGAAGGCGAAATGGGAAGTTGCCCAAGTCGGTGGGCAATGAACCTTCTCAACCGGGGACACAATCCCTTTGATTCGTTCCCTGAAGGCAATCCGCAGTTTAGCGAATTGTCTGTATCTGTGGATTCCTTCGAGGTCGATGACGAGCCTCACGAAACTCCCGATGAGGGAGATGGCTCAGAGAACTCGGAGGTTGCGGTGTTTACTGAAGAACTCTCTATTTAACAATGGATATGAATTTCACGAAGGTCAGCTTTGACGGCGACCTTGACGAGATTGACGATGCAGACGAACTTCGCGGGCTGGTCCGCGAGTTCGAGAGCGCACAGGACTCCAATATCTCCGAGTTCAAAGACGCGAAGGACACTCTGGAAGACTTCGAGGTCCGCGTCGGCGAGGCTCAGGACTTCAAGGAGGATCTTGCTGAGACTCTGACTGAGGTTTCGCCTCTGTCGGAAGATGAAGCAATGAGCTATGAGATGAGTCGTATGCGAGAGCTTATCGCCGAGTTTGCTGACGACGGCGCTGCTGAGGAATCCGAGGAGGATGAAGGCGGCTCTGGTACGTTCGGCGACATGGGAAGCTCGGGCGAGACTCACACTGATGACGATACCGCTGATTTCGCTAAGGAGCGCCTTGGGAAGATTGGCGGCCTCAGCATCTAACTAACACTTTTACAAAATATAATGGTTAATTTCAAGTTTGCTAAGTTCAAGGACGCCCCGCTCAACCGCGACGGTGAAACGAGCGAGGATGATTTCCTTGGTACGGAAGGCGATCTGGTCGGTCTGGACGAAGACGTTGAGGGGGAGACTGAAGTAGTCCATGCTGACGCAGCCGCCGAGGTTGCACAGCCCGCTATTGGCGTTCTCCTCGAAGATGTCCGTGGTCGAGACTACTGGACTGCGGAACTTCATGACAATGGTACGATGGCGCGTCAGCTTGACGCCTCGTACAATGCGGATCGAACGCAGCCCGGCGATGAAGTCACGTACGTCCGATACGGGATCTATCTCGAAGACGTTGACGACGATACGGACTTCACTCCGCAGGAGCCGGTCTACCTTGGTTACGATGGCGGTGTGACTCAGGATGCTCCTGATGCCGCTGGTGACGTTCGGCAGGTTCTCGGTGTCGCTGTTGACTCCGAGACGTTCCTGCTTGAAGTTGAAGCAGAGTACGAAATTGTCGAGTAATACTCTGAGCTTCTGAAGACTTAACTCTACTACTTTATTTCTTATGCCACGAGACAGCCTACGCGATCGGCGTTCTAACACGCGCGAGATTCACACGAAAGACGACGTTCCGCTGGTCGAGATTGCGGAGCAGACCGAAAACCTCATTGAGTATTTCAACGAGGCAGACAAGCCCTTCATTGACCTCTTTTCGGAGGATGTTGGGCAGCAGACGTTCCTTCAGGATATTGAGTCCGACGCGGAGACGTGGGAGGAACTGTCCGAGGGTGAATACCCCGGAACGCAGACGGACACGGACGACGACTACTACCAAATGACGATCCGTACGCAGGAGTACGGTAAGTCGCTTGGTATGACGCAGAAGTTCATTGAGCGTTCGACTTCTGACCGTCTTCTGAGCAAGGTCGAGGCCGTCATTGAGTCCGGCCTTGAGACGCAGGAGCGAGCGGTCCACGACGTTATCTTTGAGGGCATTTCGGACGGTTCCGAAGACCTCTGGTACGACGTTCCCGACCACGGTGCCTACGAGTTCGAGCGCGATCACTCGCACGTCTTTGCGAACACGGGCGAACTGTTCGGCGACTCGATGGAGCACCGCCCGAGCCGACACCTTGAGTACGCCGCCGACGAGCTTCGCCACCACGGGTGGACGGGCCGTAAGGCGGCTCTCTGTTCCAAGGACTTCAAGCGCCGTCTCCGTGACGAGCTTTCGTGGGACGCCGACTATCACATCCCGCAGGCCGATGGGATGCGTTCCACGGATCTGACCGACCAGACGATCACCATTGACGGTGTGGAGCTTATCCAGACTCCGTACCTTCGCGGCGACGAGTTCTTCGTCGTGAGCGTTGACGAGCAGCCCGTCAAGCGGTACGTCGAGCGTGACATGCAGGTCACTGCCCCGACCGGCGGCCCGGCTGTTGCGCCCGGTGAGTTCATCAATTCGAGCGGTACGATGGACTTCGGCGTTGCGATGGTCAACCCGCTCGGTGCGGTCCACTTCGCTGGCGAAGACACTAACTACGCCGAGTAACGCGGCGTAGCTCTTTTTTTTTATCCTGAAATGAGAACAGAGAACGATCAAGAACTGGAAGAGGCCGTCCGTGATTTCACTTGCATTGAGGAGAATGTCGTCGGTGAGGAAGAGTTTCAGACAGTCCTTTCTGACGCAAAGCGCCACATCAAGGTCCGCCGTTCTCTGTTCGAGGAGGAGATTGATTGGTATGGCGACGATGCTCAGAATGAAGCACTAAACTGGGCGACGAAACTCTTTCTCAAAGTAGCCGCTGGTGATCTCGATTCTACTGAAGTAAACGTCGGGAATATCAACGAAACCAGTCTCCAAGCGAAAAACGACAATTCATACACAGTCTGGTATCGAAACATGGAGTCGGCGTTGCGAAACGTCAAACCCTCCACTTCTTTCGGTATCCGGTCGAATGAGCGACGGACGTACGGCGATGATATATGAGTTGTCGCCGTATCACGGCGATTCTTAGCCGTACTGGAGAGGAGGCAGTAATTCGTGAGCGAAGCGTTGAGGATACTAATGCGTTCAACAACCCCGATTCTGAGTGGGAAGATGAACGTCGAGCACTAACTGTTCGGACATATCCGAGTAACAACAACACGGTAACTGGTCGTGGCGGTCCTCACGATCAAGACAATCCGTTATTCCTCTTTGAGCGTGGGGAGCAGCCACGTTCCGGCGACCGGATTGTGTACGACGGTGTGACGTACAGCGCACAAGCGCCTACGATCCACCGTGATCACGTCGAGATTCCTGCCGAGCCTGTTTCTGAATAATGGTACGCATACGGAGCAATGTACGCGGGGTCGATAAGACCCTCAATGAGATTAAACGCGACATTCATCGCGGAATGAAAAGCTCCGCAAATACCCTTGTATCAAACGGCAAGCAGCACGCCCGACAGGTCATTACGACCAATCAGGCGATTTTCAATGCCGAGGTCTATCGGAAATTCCGAGACGCCGAGGTCAAGAACAATTCATCTCACGTTCGAGTAAAGCTCTACAACACCGCTGACCACGCTTCGGTTTTGGAAAACGGAGCACAATACACTGCGAGAGGCCCCCCGGTGAAGGCTCTCCTTCCGTGGGTTTCTCGCAAAATGTCTTGGCGTCCCGACTTCGGTCGAGACGATGATGGTCGTCCTAACGCTATCAAAGGATTCTCGAAGTCCACGGGTGGAGAATCAAAGAACGAAACCCTCGATGTAGCTGGTGAGACTCGAACGTACCCTGATGGATGGAACACGTATGACCCGCTGACAGTCGAGACGGTTCCAAACAACGAGGTCTATGAAGGCCAAGACGTAGAGTTGCTAAACATTGAGGAGGAGACGTTCGTCAGCGGTGTCATTACCCACAAACACGCCGTCAATGACGAATATACCGTAGATGTTGGTGATGATGAATACTTCATTACAACACCGAGCGATCCGGTATCTGATCCGTACAAAATAATTGCCAACGAGCCATTTGACGATCTTAGTCAAAACGAACAGCTCGAACTGGTTGAAGGGGCTGTAGATGGGATTAACGCTGGTCCCGACTTGGACAGCCGCCGAGAGTCAATCATCAGAAGTAATCTGAAAGGAGATGTTACCGAAGCCTTTGACGACAATCAAAGAGCGTACAATCTCTTTCAAAGGCATGACAACATCTTCTCGGGAGAAAATTTAGCTGATAATATAGACGGTATGCACCAGTCGAACGCTGGTGGAACTTACAATCTATACATAGATGACACTGGTGGAAGGTCCACCCAACTCCATGAGATGATGCACGGCTCTCATAAGTACGATGGGTTGAACAGCAAGGTCTACCCGGACAATGACCAAGACTTCTACAACAATCTGTTCAACGCTGATGGGACCAATGATGCTGGCGAAACATGGGACATTTCAGACCTCCTTCTTCAAGACACTACAGAAGAACCTCTCGGAATACCTGATGATGGGAGTGTTCCTGAAATAGTTCAAGAGCGTGTTGCTTCGTCTGAGGTGTATGAGTACACTTCTGATTTTGATGTTCAAGATGTTCTAAATCCCAATACCGACTCCTTTGAGGTTGGGGATAGGATTAAAATGACCACTCCAATAGATTCTGATCCAAGCCCATTTGAGCTTGCTGGAGTATCACAAGATGATTGGTCTGATCAAGCTCACTACGCTGGAGATTTAGTTACGATCTATGAAATGGAACGCCCTCATGGTGGTTCAATTGAAGTGTGGGCTGACGATAATGGAGATTTAGTGAACATGAATGGGATTACAATCTCAGAGTATGCTCCATCTCCAACTGGTGATTTTTCAAAGCCGGAAGTTGAGCTTTCATCTGACGACCCAGTAGATAGACTTACTGAAGCAACGAATATCGCATATATGGAAATGGTCTGGTCTGCTTCTGAATTGACAAGAGGTGAAGACGTAAATGATGGTGTGGTAAACGTCGTTGGAAGACCGTACAGTATGCGAGCGGCAAATGAGACGTACACAACGGTAAGTGAAATGATGAGGGCGAACAATCCCCGAGGGAGGTTCCAAGATCGTAGTTTCTTGGACGTTGACTCGTTATCTTCGCTCGATGACAATTACCCCTACCTTATAGATGCGTGGCTTGAGAACTTCCAACC
>OBKM01001000.1_pt1 | contig 12372 bp, 15 predicted proteins | sample 1519691 | NCBI WGS metagenome assembly OBKM01 (sample SAMEA37050418, study PRJEB22526) | metagenome | biome: saline pan; feature: lake; material: water | place: Egypt | collected 2015 | depth 0.5 m
GAGACTAAGACTAAGACTGGAACCGAGTCAGATGTCGATGCTGGTCGAGCCGGCGCCCTCGGTGCGGTCGAACACGACCTCAAGAACCCCGTTGTTGTACGTCGCGTCCGCAGAGTGTTCGTCGACTGGGCTCGGGAGCGTGATTCGTTCGCTGTACTCGCGGTCTGGTCCGGCGGCCTCCAGGCTGAGCGTCTCGCCGTCACACCGGAGGTCGATCGCGTCGCGGTCGACGCCCGGAACGTCGGCGACGACGCGAATCTCGTTTTCGGCCTCTTGGACGTCGACGTGAACGTCACGGCCAGATCGACTGCCGCTACTACCGGAGTGTTCGACACGGAAGTTCGCACCTGCGTTCGGACCCATCATCTCGTTCATCATGCGCTCAATCTCGTCGAACAGCTCGTCGAACGGATCGTCGCGGTCATCGTCTCGCATATGTAAAGGTGGGTCTACCCGCGGGAAAAGGTTTCGTACGGCCGGCCAGGCTCTTGAGTGCAGGCCCCCGTTCACGCCCCGTTCGCCCCTCAGAGCGACACGTGGGAGCAAGCGGTCGCTTTTGTACCGGGGGGATCTACTGAGATTATGAGCGAACCGACGCGTCAAGTTGGCGTTCCGTGCCCCGCATGCTCGCCCGAGCGGCCGGTCGGGCACGAAGTTCTCGCCGACGGGGGCCAAGCGACGGTACGGTGTACAGACTGTGGACACGTCCACAAGCGAGCGCTTCCGGACGAGCAGACCGTCGAGCGACGGGTCGTCGTCTCACAGGACGGCGAGTCGTTTGCTACGACCGCCGAGATGCCTGCGACAGAGCAGATCGCCGTCGGCGAGGAGTTTCTCGTCGAGACCGACGAGGCGTTCGTGACCGCCCGGATCACGAGCCTCGAGCTCGCAGATCGGCGCCAGGAGTCGGCGACAGCCGCCGACGTCAAGACGATCTGGAGCAGGGCCGTCGGCAACGTCGCCGTCGACGTCACTGCTCACCCGAAGGACGGACGCCGGGAGGGCACGCGGAGCTTCGAGCTGCGCGTTCCCGGAGACTACGAGTTCGTCGTCGGGGAGGCAGACGAACTCGGCGAGGAGTCGTTCACCGTCGAGGGAATCTACGTCCGGGACGACGCGACCGGCTACTCGTTTGACAAGCTTGATCACGACGGCGATACGGCCTTCGCGAAAGATATCAAGCGGCTGTACGTCCGCGACGAGTCCACGACCGCCTGGTCTGCCTGGTAGCGCCGAGTATGGACGAGCGCCGGAACCGAATGGTCGAACGAGTCCGGGAGCACGTGACGGTGAGCGACCGGGTCGCGCACGCACTGCGAGCAGTCCCCCGTCACGCCTTCGTGCCCGAGGACCGGGCCGAGGACGCCTACGACGACCGGCCGCTGCCGATCGGCGACGGGCAGACGATCAGCGCACCACATATGGTGGCGCTGATGGCCGATCTGCTCGACGCGACGGTGGGCGATCGCGTACTCGAGATCGGGACCGGTCGGGGATACCACGCGGCCGTGACCGCCGAGCTGGTCGGTGCCGAGCACGTTTATACCGTAGAGACCAACCCGACACTCGCCGAGTACGCTCGGCAGACGCTTTCGGACACCGGCTACGGAGCCGTCTCCGTACGAACCGGCGACGGACGGGCGGGCTGGCCCGAACACGCCCCGTACGACCGGGCGTATCTCACCTGTGCCGGCGAAGCGTTCCCGACGGCCGTCCGCGAACAAGTGCGTCCCGGGGGGATCGTACTCGGGCCGATCGGCGACAACCGCCAGCGGCTCATCAAGGCCCGTCGGCAACCAGACGGCTCGCTCGACCGGGAGGATCACGGAGCGGTCCGGTTCGTCCGGCTCCAGTGATCAGACCTGCTCCGAGACGTTCATTACCGTTCGCACCGAGCGTCTGGTATGGAACCGGCCGTCCTCCGGGACGACATGGTCGACAGCCTCGAACACGAGAGCAAAGGCTGTGTCCACAGCGAGGTCGTCTCGGTGGCGATGCGGTCGACACCACGACACAAGTTTCTCGACGAGGACCGGAAAGCCTACGCCGACCGGAACTTCGAGCGGTTCGGCACGCGGGTGCTGGCCCCCAGCACCGTCGGGCGCCTCCTCGAGTTGCTCGCGCCCGAGCCAGGCGACTCCGTGCTCGTCGTGGGCGCCGGCGTCGGCTACACTCCCGGGGTGCTGGCGGAGATCGTCGACGCAGAGAACGTCCACGCGATCGACATCTCCCGCCGACTCGTCTCCGAGGCCAGAGAGAACCTCGCTGCTGCCGGATACGATGCGGTGTTCGTCGACCGACGGAACGGGGCTGACGGGCTGCCGGAGTACGCTCCCTACGACAAGATCCTCCTCGAGGCCGCGGCCGTACGGCCACCACGGGCGTTACGCGACCAGCTCGCCTCCGGGGGACGGCTGGTAATGCCGCTGGGTGCGACCGATCAGTCACTCGCCGTCGTCGACGAAACGGGCGTCGAGCGGTTCGGCGGCTGTGCGTTCGCGCCGATGCTCGTCGAAGGAGAGCAGGCAGAGACGCTCGAACGCAACCGGACCCGTCGCGAGGACAGAGAGTACGCCCGCCAGCACGCCCGCACACGCCGGGGCTGGGAGCTCGACTGGATCGATTGGGAGTAAGATCGGCCTTCGGCTGTTACCGTCGCGGTCTCACTGGTCGACGACCAGGATCGCGGTGTTCTCTCGCTTGTCGGTGTACTCACCCTCGGGCGGTTTGATGTCGAGGTCGATCGTCCCTTGCTGCTGGTTCGGCCCGAGTGCCGGAGCGAGTTCGAGCTCGATAGAGCCGTTAGCTCCCGTCGTGCCGGTCGCGATTTCGGGCAGCGTGGCGGTACCGCTGCTCGCGACGACGGTCGCGTCCGCGACCGGTCGGCCGTCGCTGTCGACGACGGTCACGGTGACGTTCGACTCGCCGGGGGAGATGACCTCCGGCTCTGGGCGGGTGTCGAGTTCGGAGACGCCCATCGCGTCGAGTCCGGAGATCACGTTCATCATCACGCCGAGACTCGCCGCACCGACCACCAGTGCGATCACCAGCCTGATCGGGAGTCCCTCGATCGCGCGTTCGTCCTGCCAGAGTGACGGGGACATAGCCCGGGCTGGTCCCGCGATCGTGGATAAACATTCGCTGGCTCAGACTCCGCCGTCCGGGAGCTCGATCGGCTCGCCGTCGGCATAGACGGTCGGATCGGTGAGAATCCCGTCGAGGTGGATCGGTGCGGTCACGTCGCCTCCAATGCCGTGGTCGTCGCCGACGGCCACGTGGACCGTTCCTGCCGCCTTCTCGTCGAGCAGCACGGAGCCGACGAGATCTGTCACCCCCACGTTCGTGCCGATCCCGAGTTCGGCGAGGTTGTACGCGGCGTCGCCAACCTCTCCAGCAGCGGTCTCGAGCTCTGCCGCGAGCGCGTCGTCTTCGACCGCGGTGACCTGCCCGTCCGTGACTTCGAAGGCGACCCGCTGGTCGGGATCGAGCCGCCCGTGTGGCATCATCGTCCCGTCGACGACGACCCGTCCGGAGCCGGTAACGGGACTGACGAACACCTCACCGGCCGGGAGGTTCGAGAACTCGCCCGGCTCGTGGACGAGTCCGGTGTCCTCGCGCCAGGTACGGTCGCCGGGCCGGATCGTGAGATCTGTTCCCCGTGGGGTCGTGACCCGGATCTGGTCTGCGGCCGAGACCTGCTCGTGCACTCGGCGGCAGGCGGCTCCGATCGCCTCGTAGTCGGCCTCGAGCCCGACGCGAAACACGTCCGCCGTGATACCCGGCAGCGTCACCATCCGGGTTCCCGCCTCGGTCGCCTCGATCCGAGCGGTGGTGTGGCTCAGGCTCTTGGTCGTCGGCGCGAGCGCGACGTCGGCACCGGCGAGGGCTGTTGCAACCGGCCTTGGCGGTTCCTCGCCGTGTTGGGCCCCGACCGGGTAGCGAGCGAGCACCACGTCGTCGGTGATCGCCGCCCCAGCCTCGTACAGTGCGGTTCCGATCGACTCGCGTTTGTGATCTGTGACGACGACACAGGACTCCTCGGGCTGGAGCGCGAGACACTGTCTGAGCGCTCGCTCGGCCGGCGCCGCGAGTCCGTCGTCTGTGGGAGCAGCCATACTGTCGCATGGGCGGGACAGACAAAAGGCGTTTCTCACTTCGCGGCCAGGATCGACGAGGGTTTGTTCCGAGCGTGGCTTGGACAGACATGGGAGAATCCGTTCCCCTGAGTGAGTCACACACCGAGATGACCGAGCTCCTACTCCCCGACGACACCAACATGCTCGGACGTGCGCTCGGTGGCACGGTGTTGCACTGGATGGACGTCTGTGGGGCGATCGCGGCGATGCGGTTCTCGAACCGCCAGTGTGTTACGGCATCGATCGACCACGTCGATTTCATCGCACCGATAGACGTCGGCGAGATCGTGAGTGTCACCGCGTATGCGTTCAACACCGGTGAGACGAGCATCGACGTGAAGGTCGACGTCAGCGCGGAGGATCCGCTCAGCGGTGACAGCCGTGACGCAACATCGTCGTTTCTCACGTACGTCGCGGTCGACGAAGAGGGATCGCCGACGCCGGTCCCGGAGCTTACCTGCGAGACCGACGCCGAGACTGACCTCCGGGCACAGGCAGTCGCAGAGCGCGAGCGCGAACTCGAGGAGCTTGTCGAACGGATGAACGCCTGAACTAGAACTACGCTACCGTAACCTGCTCGTGGGCACCCGCCCTGACCGTTCGTCGAGTGACGAACGTGGGTCTCGACCGATAGACTCCGGCTCCACAGGATCGGTCCGCAACGCAAGTCAGTCGGCGAGTGCGCCGTCGGTGCCGGCCGGCCCCGTCGGATCCTGGATCCAGAGGTCGCCGAACAGCTCGTCCTGTCGGAGCCGGACCTGTCCGCGGTTTGCGAGAAAGAGCACGCCCAGAAACGTCTGAACGCGGGAGCCGCCGGCGGTGGCGATCTCCCTGAACAGGATCTCTGCCCGTCCACGGTCGTACTGGTCGGTGATCGCGGCGTGTACCTCGTCGACAATCTGGTCGAGATCCTCCCCGTGGGTGTTGGCCGTCGCCTCGACGGCCGTCTGATCCGTCCCGTCGATGATTGCGTCGGCAGAGCGGTAATCGACCGTCTGAGTGGTACTGGTACCGGTCTCCTGCCCGTCGGTATCGTACTCGCGGGATCGTTTCCACCACGACCCGCGTTCTGCCTCGCGGAGCTCGCGGACGAGCTCGTCTAACGTCTCTGGGTTCCCCCGGGCACGCTTTCGCTCCAGTCGTCGATCGATCTCCGTCTCGAGACTGGCAAACGGGTCGGGGCCGGCAGGCGCTGAGGACTGCTCCCAGGGAGGGGCGGACTCCTCGGGGTCGGGCTCGTCTTGCTCGTCGGACTCGAGCATCGCGTCGCTTTTCATCCGCAACAAGACACTAGCATAAAACAGCGCCCGGCCAGAGGCTCGGAGATCTGCCCGATCTAACCGATCGAGGAAGGCGTCGGTTACCGAGACGATATCGATGTCCCAGGGGTCGATCTCACCGTCCTCGGCGAGGCCGACGAGCACTTCGACGGGCTCGACCGACTCGTCGTCCGACACAGAGCCGGCCGGCTCGGCCTCATCGGCTCCCGCATCGGGCTCAGTCATCGGCTGGCACCTCCCCGCTTCCGGATAGGTCGATTCCGGTGACCGCAGAGACGTTGTTGTCCTGCATGGTGATGCCGATAGCCCGCTCGGAGCGGTCGAGCATCGCAGAGCGGTGGCTGACGACGATAAACTGTGCCTCGCCGGAGAGCTCGTCGACCAACTCGCCGACGAGGTCGGCGTTGGCTGCGTCCAAGAACGCATCGACCTCGTCGAGTGCGTAAAACGGCGCCGGCGTGTGCCGCTGGATCGCGAAAATAAAGGCGAGTGCAGTGAGTGACTTCTCGCCGCCGCTCATCGCGTCCAGCCGCTGGATCGGCTTGTCGCCGGGCTGGGCCTTCATCGTGAGCCCGCCGTCGAACGGATCTGTCTCGTTCTCGAGGTGGAGTCGACCGCTTCCGTTCGAGAGCCGCTCGAAGATCCGCCGAAACTGCGTGTCGATCGCCTCGAACGCCTCCAAGAACGTCTCTTTCTTGCGGGTCTCGAAGCGTTCGATCCGGTCACGGATCGCGTCTGCCTCCTCGACGAGCGTGGCCTTTCGGTCTTGAAGCTCCGCTAGCTCAGCCTGCACCTCGTCGTACTCGTCGATTGCGAGCATGTTCACCGGCTCTAAGGCCTCCATCTCGCCCTCGAGCCGGTCGATCTGGGCTTCGAGTTCGTCGTGGTCGGGAATCTCGTCCGGGTCGTACTCGCCGACCTCGGCGGCTAGCTCCTCGATTTCCCACTCCAGACGGTCCCGATCCTCGCGCAGCTCGGCGAGCTGCTCCTCAACGTCGTGGACCCGTTCGCGGGCCCTATCCCGCTGTGTGCGGGCCTCCTCGACTGTCTCACGGAGATCCTCCCGGTCTGCCTTTAGCTCCGTCAGCTCGTCTTCGAGCTCGGCGACCTCGGCTTCTTTCTGTTCGAGGGTCTGTTCGTGTGTGGCCCGTTCGTCTTCGAGCTCGGCGATCGCCGCCTCTGCGGCCTCGATTTTCTCCTCAGCGGCCTCGATGTCGGCCTGTAGCTCCTCGATACTTTCTTCGGCGTACTCTTTCTCAAGCGTGAGCTCGTTGAGCTCGGCGTCGAGTTCGTCGCGTCGTGCCTCGAGGTCGTCGATCTCTTCCCGGATCGACTCCGCCTGTGCGGTCAGCTCCGGGAGCTGTGAGCCTTCGATCTCTGTCTCGAGCTCTTCGATCTCGCCTTCGAGTTCGGCGATCGTTTCGTTTATGGCCGCAATTTCGGCTTCGAGTTCGTCCATCCGGTCGGAGACCGACGCCCGCTCGGCGGCGATCTCCTCGAGATCCGCTTCGAGTGCGGTGATTCGTTCGCGGGCCCGTTCGATCTCGGCCTCACGGTCTTCGATCTCGCTCTCGAGCTCTCTGACCTGCTCGGCGGCCGCGGACTCACGATCGCGGGCGTCCTCGAGCTTTTGCTCGGTGTCTCTCAGCGTCTCGCGGAGCGATCGGCGCTCGCTTTCGAGCTGTTCGATGCGCTCTGCAACACGCTCGAGCTTGCCGGTGCTCCCGGCAAACGAGTACCGCGACCCGCCTTTCGAGCCGCCGGTCATCGCACCTGATTTCTCGACGAGCTCTCCCTCGAGGGTGACCAGCCGATACTCCCCCATCAGATCGCGGGCGGTCTCGATGTCTTCGACGACCAGCGTCGACCCGAGCACGTACGAGAAGATCCCCGCGTACTCCGGGTCGAACTCGACGAGATCGTAGGCGAACCCGACCACGCCCGGCCGGTTCGGCTCGCGTGGCAGCGACCGGTCGTGCATCTCAGTCAACGGGAGGAACGTCGCCCGGCCGGCGTTGCGAGATTTCAGTCGCTCGATACACTGCTGGCCGACGCCGTCGTCGTCGACGACGACGTTTGCCATCCGTCCGCCGGCGGCGGTCTCGCAGGCGGTCGCGTACGCGCTCTCGACCCGACCGAGCTGGGCGACGGTCCCGTGTACCCCGTCGAAGCCGGCGTTGAGGATCGTCGTCACCGCTCGGCCGTACGAGGAATCGCCCGTCTCGTCGGCGCGCGCCTCGAGCTCCGCGTACTCCTGCTGGGCGGCACTGAGCTCGTCCTCGAGCTCGTCTATCTCTTCGCGCAGCTCGGTGCGTTCACTCCTGAGCTCGTCGACAGCCTCGGCGATCGTCTCGCGGTTCTCGACTGCCTTCCGGCGCTCAGCCTCGAGGTCTTCGATCTCGGCTTCGAGCTCTGGGATCCGGTCGCGGGTCTCTTCGAGTTCGGCCTCGGTCTCCCGGCGCTCGTTCGATCGGCGCCGGGCCTCGTCGAGCAGCCGATCCTGTTCGCGCTGGAGCTCGTTTTTTTCCGTCTTCGTGGCTTCGAGCCGTTCCTTCCGATCTTGGAGCTGGTCTTTGACCTCCTCGAACTCGGCCCCGAGCTCGTCGATGCGGTGTTCCGTCTCCTCGAGTCTGTCGCGGGCATCCTCAAGGTCGGCGACGATCGAGGACTTGTCGACTTTCGTCTCGCGGATCTCAGCCGCGAGCTCGTCGATCTCTTCTTGTTTCCGGTCGATTTTCACGTAGGCCTGACGCCGGTTTTCTTCGGCGGTCTCGATCCCGTCCTCGCGGCTCTCGATCCGGTCGTCGATCCGGGCGATGTCGCCTTTGATCTCCTCGATCTCGCGTTTGAGTGCGATCTGCTCGTCTTCGCCTTTGCGCTCGATCTCGGCGTTGAGCTCCTCGAGGTCGTCCTCAAGGTCGGCCAGCTCGGCCTGGCGCTGGTCGAGGGTCGACTGTCGCTGTTCGAGCGTCGTTTCACTGTCCGCGATCTCGGATTCGCGTTCGCTCAGCTGTTCGCGTTTGTCTTCGAGTTTTGCCGCCTTCCGGTAGCTCTCATAGGTCTCTTTCTCCTCGCGGAGGGTTTGATACTGCAGAGCCGTCTCTCGTTCGTCCTCGAGCTGGTCGAGTCGTTCAGTTTTCTCGTCGATCCGGAGCTGTGCTTCCTCGACCCGGTCCTCGACGGTCGCAAGCTCCTCGTGGGCGTCTGCCTTCTTCGCGTCGAACTCGGCGACGCCGGCGATCTCGTCGATTATCTCTCGCCGGGCGGCCGGGGTCATGTTGATAATCTCGGTCACGTCGCCTTGCATCACGACGTTGTACCCCTCCGGGGCGATTCCGGCCTGTCCGAGCAGCTCCTGGATGTCCGAGAGATTCACCGATCGGCCGTTGATGTAATAGTACGAGTAGTAGTGTTCGTCTGTCTCTTTGATCCGGCGCTTGATTGCGATCTCGTCGACGTCTCCGATCTTCTCTGTGCCGGCGGCGCTCTCGACCTGCGACCGGCTGAGCGTTCGCTCGGTGTTGTCGAAGATCACCTCGACGGACGCCTCACGCTCGCCTTTGAACGATTCCCCGTCCTGGTGGCCGGGGTTGTAGATGAGATCAGTCAGCTTCTCAGCCCGAATCCCCGAGGACCGGGCCAGTCCCAGCGCGAACAAGATCGCGTCGATGACGTTCGACTTTCCGGAGCCGTTCGGCCCGGCGATCGTAGTGAAGTCCTCGTAGAAGGGGATCCGGGTCTTGCGCCCGAAGCTTTTGAACTGGTCTAAGACGAGCTCTTTGATGTGCATACGGAGCTGGCGTCCGCTCAGGCGACGATGATATCGTCTGCGTCGTCTTCGACAGACTCTGTCGTCTCCTGGTCGGCTCGGTCGGGCTCAGAACTCTCCGCTTCGAACTGCGTCTGGGTCTCGACGTCCATCGAGGCAAACTCAAGGTCGTCGTCGACTGCCTCCTCGAGCTCTCGGATCCGCACCTTGCACTCGACGAGTTCGTCGGTTAGCCCCTCGACCGACGCCTCGAGTTCTTTGACCCGCGATTCGAGCTCTTCGACTCTGTTACCGCACATACACGAACTGTCCCGTTCCGGTTACATAAACGTGTGTCAGACACCGGTCGGATCTCCGAGAGGAACCGGTCACAGGTCCGTCGCCACGCGGAGCTCGGAGTCGGTCACGGTCGCGACGACATCCGCAGAGACGACGATGTCGTCTGCGTCAGCGTCACCGAACCCGAATCCCTGCAACACCGCCTCTGCAACCCCGGGGTCCGGCTCGACGTAGGCCACCTGTTCGTCGGCGTCGACCTCCGTCACTACCCCGATCTGCTCGCCCTCTACGTCCATCAGAAACTTTCCTTCGTCGGCTGTCGAGAGGACCGTCATCATCTCTCGTTGATACGCTACGTATAAATGCCTCCCGGTAACTGCCACCGACAGAGATTTATCCGTGAGTGTTGTACAGTAATGTATGTACAAAGAAATACTTGTGCCGACCGACGGGAGTGACCCTGCAGGAGCCGCGATCGAGCACGCAGTCGCGCTCGCGGAGCTCTGTGACGCTCGGGTGCACGGCCTGTTCGTGACCGACAGCGGTACGGTCGAGAAAGTCGACGGCAAGTATCCACAGCCGGCAGACCAGCTTGAGGGCGTCGGATCCGACGCCATCGAGGAACTCGAGCGGATCGCCACCGAGGCAGGCGTCGACGTCACGTCGACGATCACCACCGGCACTGCCCACGAAGAGATCGTCGAGTACGCAGACGCAAACGACATCGACGTGATCGTCATGGGAACTCGCGGCCGGGACGGGCTCGACCGGTACCTGCTCGGATCGGTCACCGAACGCGTGGTTCGGATGTCCAGCAGAGCCGTGCTCACTGTCGACGAGCAGACGTCGTCCCGACCTGCCGATCGACCGGACCGTGCCCTGACAGAGTGAACTGCTCCGGGGTCAAGCCCCGGAGCTTCTTCCCGTGGATTAGTCGGACACACCCGACACACCATCGGTCTGATAGCCTCTAGCGGTGTGGTGGGTCACGGTCGGGCCGTCCACAGGCCCCGATGCCTGCCGTCGCAACTCCCATTTCTGCACCTGCGGGAGTGTGTTGAGAGCAGGCACATTTCTACTGTCTTGCTTGTTCAACCACTTTTGTGCGACACTCACACCAGCGCCACGGTCAGCGTGGTCTTGATGCTCGCACTCGCAGCACTTGAACCGCTTCTTGTGACGGTTGGCCCGTTCTGTGTGTCCACAGACCGGACACCGTTGGCTGGTGTACTCCGGATCAACATCGTCTGAGGGAATCCCGTTCCACGCCGCCTTGTACGTGATGAAGTCCCGAAGTTTGGCGAATGGAAGCGAGTGGAGTCGTCGGTTCATTCGAGTCCCGTACTCAATATCGTCTCTCATGTCTTTGAGGTCTTCAAAGACAATCACGGGAGTATCGAACTGCTGTATCCACTCAACCACGCGCCGTGAAACCGTGTGTAGCTGGTCGTGAACGAACCGGTGTTCCTTGTCGCGGAATACGTCGTTGAACGCGGTCTGTCCGGCTTCCTGCATCCGTTTCCGCATCGTGAAGTAACGGTGGCGTTGTTCCTTGATTTCTGGATAATCCAGAACAATTGAGTCCTTGATTTCCGATTCGGACAGAGCCGCCAATGCGACACAGCCTTCGTTAACATCGACGCCGACGATGGTTTCTGCCGCTGTTTTTGAACCTATTTCGGCAGTTTCGTTGGTGACGGTGACGTGCAATTCTTCCCGTCCGTTTCGGCTGAGTGCCTCGGCAGTGCCAACGTGCCAGTCATCATTTTCGATTGCTTGTGTGAGCAGGTTGAACTGGTCTTGCGTGGCGCACAGTTCGCCTTTGACGTGGTTGTACGGTTTGGCTGAGATACGGAATCGCACCATTTCGTCTTCAAGAAAGAGGTTGTAGCCCTCGCCGTAGTTCATTCGCAGTGGGAACGTCTCGTGTTTGTACCACGGACGGCCCCAGTCGTCGTTGTCGTAGTAGTTGTTGAGTGCGTCAAAGGCTTTGTCGATGATGCGCTGTGCGGTATTTTGCACGAGGTCGGCGTTCTGCTCAACAATATCTTCGATTTTGTCCCAGTCTCACCTGTCGTAATCGAGGCGTAGCACTTCGTTGAACACGCGACGACATTCCAAGCGGGCATCGTGAAGCAGGCCCTCGTTACCACTCTGCATATCCAGCGAGAACACGAGTGTCTTGGTGAGGGCCTGTGTCTGCGTCATTCTTGGTCGTTCACCCAGTCTTGAACAAGTTCACGCACGACTTCTGACTTTGTGCGTTCAGCGTCGATGCACTTCTTCGAGAATTCCTTGTATAACCCCTCTTCGAAGTCTACGGTGAGTCGTTTGGTCATCTTACACGTATCACTTATTTACTGAAATACTTAAACATTGCCCACGTACTGTCTGTATGGGTGAGAAGCGGTCAAACCACACGGTCTATAACATCAACTACCACTTCGTGTGGTGTCCAAAGTATCGCCACTCCGTGCTTGGTGAGATAGAACAGTCGTTAGAAACATCGTTCAGAAAGGTGTGTGACGAGTACAACCATGAAATATTGTCGTTGCGTATTTCGCCAGATCATATACATCTGTTTCTTTCAGCACATCCCAAACATTCCCCGAGCGAAATTGCACGCAAAGTGAAGAGTATCACAGCCAGAAAGATGTGGAAGCAACACGAATCGTTGTTGGAAAACTACTTCTGGGATGGTGGATTCTGGGAAGAATCGTACTACATTGGAACGGCTGGTGAGGTATCTAGCCAGACGATTGAACAGTATATCGAACGCACTGAACACGTCTAATGGAGCTTACGGCATTCACCCTCGGGGTCAAGCCCCGAGGCACTCTGCCTGCTATCTCTGTAGAGCTCGACTGCTCAGTCGATCGGCGCTCGAAGGCCGAGCCACATCAAGAGT
>OBKM01001001.1_pt1 | contig 12370 bp, 6 predicted proteins | sample 1519691 | NCBI WGS metagenome assembly OBKM01 (sample SAMEA37050418, study PRJEB22526) | metagenome | biome: saline pan; feature: lake; material: water | place: Egypt | collected 2015 | depth 0.5 m
TCACAACCGACTCAGACCTGGCTTTTCCCCACTCGCCATTCCCCACTCACAACTCACTATTCGCCATTTGCCAATGGAGACGTATCCTGATTCCATTGAGGAGAAGCTCGGCTTTGACGTCATCCGCGACCGCCTGCGCGACAACGTGCGGAGCGCGCTGGGCGAGGAGCGCCTCGACGCCATGAAGCCGGCGCGCACGATCGGCTGGCTTGAGGACGAGCTCGGTCGCGTGGCGGAGCTGCAAGATGCCTTCCGCTACGCCGACAGGTCCGTGCCCCTCAGACACGTGCGCGACGTCCGCCCTGTGCTGCGCCGCGCGGCCCCTGAAGACGCCTACGTCGATCCCGAGGAGCTGCAGACGGTTCGACGCGTACTGATTACGCTTCGGCGCGTGAAGCGCTACTTCGAGCAGCGGGCCGAGGAGTATCCGCTGCTGGCCGAGGCCGTCGAGCGCATCACGCCGCTGCCGGATCTCGTGCAGCACATCCGGCGCGTCGTCGATGACGATGATACCGTGCGTGACGACGCCTCGCCCGAGCTCCAACGCATTCGGCAGCAGATCATCCAGCGCAAGAACGAACTCCGCGACACGCTCGACCGCGAGATGCGGAAGGCGGTCGGAAAGGGCTACGCCACTGAGCAGCAGCCGACGCTGCGTGGGGGGCGCATGGTGATCCCCGTGCGCGCCGAAGCAAAGCGCAAGGTGGATGGCTTCGTGCACGCCACCTCGGCGTCGGGGCAGACGGTTTACATCGAGCCGACGAGTTGCCTCGAGCTCAACAACGAGGTGCGCGAGCTGAAGTCGGCCGAAAAGCGCGAGGTCGAGCGCATCCTCCGCGAGGTGACCGCGCACCTGCGCACCAAGCGGTCGCCGATGGACGAGAACATGAAAGCGCTCGCGCAGCTCGACCTCCTGCAGGCGAAGGCGGAGCTGGCGAACCGGCTCGATGCCGTCACGCCCCACCTCAACACAGACGGCGTCGTCGAAATCGTCGACGGGCGCAATCCCGTGCTGGAGCTCCACTTCGAGTCGCGGGACGACGCCGAAGATCGCGGCCCGCTCGAGGACGCAGTGACCGACGAGGTTGTCCCGCTCGACCTCCAGCTCGGCCGCGAGTACCGGACGCTCGTCATCACCGGTCCGAACGCCGGCGGGAAGACGGTCTCTATGAAGACGGTCGGCCTCTTCGCGCTCATGCTGGCTTACGGGCTCCCGCTGCCGCTCGCGCCGCATTCTCACTTCGCGCTCTTCGATGAGATCATCGTCGATATCGGCGACGAGCAGTCTATTGAGGAGGACCTGTCGACCTTCAGCTCGCACGTGACCAATCTCCGGCACATGCTGGAGAAAGCCGGCGACGGGTCGCTCGTCCTCATCGACGAGGCCGGCACGGGCACCGATCCCGAAGAGGGCGGCGCCCTCGCGCAGGCGGTGCTGGAGCAGCTCACCGCGGCCAGGGCGCGCACCATCGCCACAACCCATCATGGCCTCCTCAAGGTCTACGCGCACGACACGGAGCACGTCCAGAACGGCTCGATGGAGTTCGACCAGGAGACGCTCCGTCCGACGTACCGCTTCCAGTCGGGCGTGCCGGGGTCGTCCTACGCGTTTGAGATCGCCGACCGAATGGGGCTCGACGCGGACCTGCTCGACCGGGCGCGGACCCTCGCCGGCGAGCAGAAGACGGCCATGGAAGAGCTCATCGCCACCTTCGAGTCGCGCAACCAGGCGCTTCAAGAGCGCATCGACGAGGCCGAGCAGGCGCGCCGGGCGGCCGAACGCGAGCGCGACCAGTATGAGCAGAAGGTGGAGAAGCTCGAGAAGGAGCGCGAAGAGATCCGCGCGGAGGCGCTCGAGGAAGCTGAGCGAATTGTCAACAGCGCCAATGCGCGCATCGAAAACACCATCCGCGAGATCAAGGAAGCGCAGGCCGAGCGCGAGGCCACCCAGAAAGCGCGCGAGAAGCTAGAGCAGTTCAAAGAGGAGGTGGGCGAGGCGCGCGAGGACACCGAAAAGGAGCTGGAAGAGCTCGACGAGGAGCAGGCCCCCGACGAGGAGGCGGACGCGTCCGATGCCGAGCCGGCTCGCCAGCCGGGGGCGCCCATCGAAGAGGGCGACGAGGTCGTAGTCGATGACGGCTCGATGACTGGCGAGGTCGAGGCCATCGAGAACGGCGAGGCCGTGGTCCTCGTCGGCTCCATGCATATGCACGTCGATGTCGATCGGCTGACGAAGGTCGGTGGCGGCGCGCCGGCGCGCGAAAGCTCAACGCCGTCCTCCAGCGGATCGGCGGGCATGCCGGCCCTTCGAGCCAGCGATCGCATTGACGTGCGTGGGCAGCGCGTAGAGGGAGCTCTGCAGGAACTCGAGCCCTTCCTGGACGAGGCCATCGCCGCCGACCTCCATCAGGTTGAGATCCTGCACGGGACGGGCACGGGCGCTCTGCGCGAGGCGATCCACAACGAACTTGAGCGCCGCCCCGACGTGGCTGACTTCGGTAAAGCCGATTGGGACGCCGGAGGAGCGGGCGTAACAGTCGTCGAATTGGCTTGAATATTAGCCGAGACCAGGGTCATGGCGCCTATCCCCGTTGCGATTTAGCTGCGCGTTCGTTAATTCCCCAAAGATACGAATGTTAGATCTCCCCCACTCGCGCTTACGCCATGCCCCATATTGCCACCACGCACGAAATCCTGGAGGAAGGAATTGCGCCTCTCTGTGAGCAGTTCTCGGTTCACATGCACGAGCCGGCGAACGGTGCGCCCTCCGACGAAGACTATTTGATCGATGTTGCACAATCGGCGAACATCCTTATTACTACGGTCGGGGATCCGGTGAACAGGCGCGTCTTGTCGGCCTGCCCAGATCTGCGAATGGTTGCACAGTACGGGGTCGGGGTGAACAATATCGACCTAGAGACCGCTCGGGAGCGCGAGATTGTTGTGACGAACACGCCGGGAGTCCTCACGGACGCCACGGCCGATCTCACGTGGGCCCTCTTGCTTGCCGTGGCGCGCCGCATACGGGCGGCCGACCAGTACGTCCGTGACGGCCACTTTACCCGATGGGAGACGACCACTCTCCTGGGCATGGAGCTGAGCGATCGAACCCTGGGAATCGTCGGGCTCGGCCGCATCGGCGAGGCCGTGGCGCGTCGTGGCGTCGGGTTCGGGATGAACGTCGTCTACTACAATCGAAGTCGGGCCAATCCCACTGTCGAGCGCGAGCTCAGCGCTCGGTATGTGACGTTCGAGGAGCTCGTCGAGACGAGCGATGTTATCTCGCTGCACTGTCCGCTGAACGAGGAAAGCTATCACCTCATCGACAGCGAGGCGCTTCAGGCGATGAAGGAGACGGCGCTCCTCATCAACACGGCCCGGGGTCCGGTCGTCGATGAGGCGGCGCTAGAACAGGCGCTCCGCACGGGCGAGATTGCAGGAGCTGGGCTTGATGTATTTGAGGAGGAGCCGCTCGTGCATCCCGGTCTCTTTGACCGCGACCGCGTCGTGCTGTCTCCGCATCTGGGAAGTGCCACCGTTCGGGCGCGCCGGCGGATGGGGAAGATGTGCAGCCGCTCGGTGCTAGCCTATCTCAACGGGGCGGAAGAAATTCCTCACCGGGTTGTGTAATCGATGAGCGTCAAGTCGAGCAGACACCGCCGTATGGAATGCATAACAGGCGACCGTTGCAAGAGGGCCATATAGACACATTTGGCGATGCGGTTTGTTTTTTGCTACCGAACTCAATGACGTAAATCTGCCTATCAACGGGTGGTTGCACACATTGAGCATGCCAGTAGTCCTTTTTTATAAGCGGTTCGTTGGAACCGCTCTTATACTCTTACTCTTCCTCCCCGGCGGGGCCCTGGCCCAGGAGGATAGCACGGACGAAGAGCTTAGTGCCGAGCGGGAAGCGCTCCAGCGCATCGAGACGGCTATGGTTGAGGGCGATGCCCGCATGCTGCTCACGCCGGCCGCGGAGCGTGTCGAACTCACCATCTTCGACATGCGCTCGTTCTACAGCCGCACCCAGGCCCTGTACGTGATTCAGGACTTTTTCGGGTCGTATGCTCCGCAGCAGTTCAGCTTTGAAGACATCTCGTGCCGCGAGGACCGTTGCTCTGCCACCGGCGCCTATGCGCACGCTCGGAGCGAAGAAGACATGCTTCGCGTATACGTCCGCCTCGGCCTACGTGAGGCCGAATGGATGCTTCAAGAGATTCGCATCGAGCGAAATACCCGGCCGTGAGACAAAGCGTGTCCGCTATCGAGGGCTAACACCCTCTGCCGCGCGCGGCGTGGCACGTCCCTCCCGTAAGGAGTCGGGGGCGTGAGCGGCCTCTGTCACCCGGTGTTGGCCGTATCAGTATTACATGTCTGACGCTTTTTTCTCTCACATCCGTCGCCATCCCTGGTACGTCGGAGGGATGGTCGCGTTGCTCGTCGCCCTCGCCATCACAGGCGGATTGCGCGAGCTGCATGTCGATCGCGCGGCCGATGAAGCGGTAGAACGGCAAGAGGCGGTAACTCAAGAGGCGCTCAACACCATCGTGGGCAACTTCGAACGCGTCCTGCGCGACGTGCAACGGCGGGCCCGGTCACTGGCAGCGGAGGATCGCCTCGTTCGGGGCTTGCAGATGGAAACCGCTGATGAGCGCCGGGACGCGCTCACACGCTACGCCTCCACGTTGCGTCCGCCCGAGCATGTCGGCATCGAGATATACGATGAAGCGGCAGAGCTCCGCGCCTGGCAGGGACGCACCCTGCTGTCGGAAGACGAGTCGGATGTGGAGCTGGCGCACCGCCAGCATACGGACCTCATCATGGATGACGGCGTGCGCCGTGCTATCGCCGCCTGGCATCCGGTGCGGGACGAAGGAGAGGTCGTTGGCGGCGTGCGTGTGCTACGGCTGGTAGAGTTTCAGGTGCCCGTGCGCAACCGGTATATGCAAGGGTACAGCCTCGCCGATGAGTGGCAGCGAGACGTGCGGTATCCGGTCGAGGTTGAGTGGGGAACCGAACTGGAGGACGTCGAACGGGGCGAGGCACGCCTTCTGGAGAACGATGAAGGAACGGCGCTTGGCCGCGTTGTCGTGCACGGACCGTCGGCCGCCCAGCTGGTTCAGCAGACGGCCGACTGGTTTGACGACGTGATGGCACTCTGGGTCACGCTCCTGCTGCTGGGAGCTGCCGGCGGCGGATGGCGCTGGTATCAGGCGGTGGAGCGCACACCGTCGGGAGCCTCGGCGCCATACCTTAAGCGGGCGACCGTTCGATTCCTCGGAGGGGCGGTTCTGTGGTGGGGAACGCGGTATCTGCTGATTGCGCTCGACGTGCCGGCGCGCTGGCAAACCGGAAGCGCGCCTCTCGCGCCGCTCTTTGACCCGACCCACCTGGCCTCGGGATTTGGTGGCGGTCTCATGCGCTCGACGGGGGACCTGCTCATCACCGGTTTATTCGCTGCTGGATTTGCAATCGCGCTGGTCCACTGGGCATCGCGCTTTCGGGTGCGGGCCTCATCTTGGAGCGAACTGGTCGATCGCATCAACGAGCAGACCCCTGTTGTGCCGTCAACCGTGCGCTTTCTGGGCGTGCTTCAGGGAGGACTGGCGCTGTGTGTCGGACTTATCCTCCTCCTGTCCGAATTTGTCCGGCATGCCGTGCTCGACAGCACGCTTGACTACTTCGCGCGCACCGGGCTGCTGCCCGATCCGCTCGTCTTTACCATATTCTGCGCTCTGCTTCTCCTCACCATTGCCGTCGTTCTCGGTGCGGTGAGCACTGCGTGGATTACAGTGCGCTTCGCAGTGCGATACCGGCCGTCATGGCCACATGGAGGAGCGGTGATCGTTGCCCTGCTCTCCGTATTTGCCTGGCTGGGTGGGGCATACGTGCTCGTCGACGTCCCTGACCAGGCCGCGGTCGTTCTGCTGCTGGCTTTCGTCGTCACCGTCGGGAGCGTAGTCGTCATCGGTCTCATCCAGCAAACGCGCACCGTCGAGCGCTTTACGCTGCGGAGTCTGGTGCCTGCTGTGATTCTAATCACCATTCTGTTGTATCCGCTGCTCTACAGCGGAATGGACGAGCAGCGGCGCGGACGCATGGTCGACGCGGCACAGTCGTTCCAGCAGGGAGAAGACCCGCGCGTCGTCTTTGCTCTCGAGCAGGTGCTGCACCGCGCGCGGGCCGATACCAGCCTGCGCGCCGCGCTGCGCGCCGACCCGCCAGAGGCTGCCGAGCAGATCGACCGGTCGGCCGTGGACCTGCTGCGCGGGTCGCTCGCCGCCGCGCTGGGAGACTACGAGACGAACCTAACGGTTTTTGGCGATGCCCGTCCCATCGGCGACCACCACTTCACAGCTGCCGGCGTACAGGTGGAACGTGAGGAGGCGTCCTTGGATACCCGCGCGCTCTACGACGATCTTCAGGCGGACTACGAAGGGGGGCTCGTAGTGGGACCGTCAGTCCGCCAGATATCAGACCATCGCGGACGCTTTCAGTATGCCGGTATAGTGCCGCTATTTGCCGAACAGGAAGAGCGTCCTGCCGCCTGGATAATGGCCCACGCCGAACCCCGCCACCTCTTACCTGGGACGGGAACGGCCTTTCCGCGCGTTCTGCTTCCTGAGGGACCCGGCGGTGACCTGTACGCCGACCTTGCGCTGGCCGAGTTCCGCGACGGCGCCCTTGTCCGCAGCATGGGCAATTTTGGTCGAGCCCAGCTCTCCGGATCGGTCCGCGATGCGCTGCAGGAGCAGTCCGTCCTCTGGCACGGCGAGGAGGTAGGCGACCGAATGCACCTCACGTACTACCACCGAGGGGTTGCGGAGGAGCCGGATGAGAGTTCGGTTGTGGCCGTGCGTATTCCGGCCGTCATGCCGTTCGACCACCTTTACTACCTGCTCCGGGTGGCCGTGGCCGGGCTAGGTATCGGTTTGCTCATTTACCTGGTGGGCCTGGTCCTGCGCTATCGGCAGGGCGTCCTGCCGGCACCGCGCACGCGCTTCCGCAATAAGATGCTCGACGCGTTTTTTGCCGTCGGCGTCGTGTCCGTGGTAGCCGTGGGATTGGTGGGCATGCAGGTGGTAACGCAGGAGAATGAGCGTCTCGTCCAGGATCGGCTCGAGCAGCGACTGGAGCGTGTGGAGGAGACGCTGCTGCAAGAGGTCCGCCCCGGCGAGCCGCTCTATGCGACGGCTCAGCGCATCGGGGTCGACTCGCTGTCCGCCCGCGTCGGGCTCGACATTAACCTGTACGAGGGGCATCGATTGGCAGCAACGAGCCGCCCGCGCCTGGTCCGCGACCGGCTCATCGATCCGCTGCTGCCCATTGCAGCCTACCAGTCTCTGTATCTTGATGCAGAGCGCTTTACGGTGACGCGCGAGCGATTTGGCGACCTGTCCTACACGGTCGGATACCGGGCGCTCGCCGACGAGCAGGGACAGCCGCGCTATGCGATCTCGGTGCCGACGCTGCCCGAGCAGGAACGGATCGAAGAGGAGCAGGCGCGTACGCTGGCGTACCTGTTCGGAGCGCTTCTCGTGCTGGTAGTTGTTGTGATGGTGACGGCCATCTTCCTCGCCAATGCGCTGGCGCAACCCATTGCCCGGCTTCGGAAAGGCCTGCAGGCCATCGGGGAGGGGCGCTATGCGCAGAAGCTACCCGTCGACACGCGCGATGAGATCGGCGAGCTCGTCGAAACGTTCAACGATATGCGGGAGCAACTCGCCGAAAGCCGGCGCAAGCTGGCCCAGCAGGAGCGCGAGCTTGCGTGGCGCGAGATGGCCCGGCAGGTGGCGCACGAGATCAAAAATCCGCTCACCCCGATGAAGCTCTCCGTGCAGCACCTCCGCCGGGCGTACGACCGGCTCGAGCTTCCCGAAAACTCGGGGGCTTCTCCGGACGCTCAGGAGGGCCACGATGAGAAGCGAAAATTCTCCGACGCGTTCGATCGCATCACGAGCACGCTCATCGAGCAGATCGACAGCCTTGGGCGCATCGCGGATGAGTTCTCAACCTTTGCCCGGCTTCCGGAGCGGGTCGTCGAGCCCATAGACCTGAATGAGGTTGCCCACGAAGCGGCCGATCTCATGCGGGAGGAGACCGAAGATGTAGAGATTCAGCTGAGCCTCGACGCCGAGCCTCTCGTCGTCGAAGCCGACCGGGAAGAGCTGCGCCGCATCTACATCAACCTCATTAAGAACGGGATTCAGGCCATTCCCGACGAGCGCGACGGGTTCATCGACATCGTGACCACGCGCATCGACGGGACGGAGGACGAGCCGGACTACGTGCGCAGCACGGTGACGGACAACGGAACCGGCATCCCCCGCGACCTGCGCGAGAAGATCTTCCAGCCCAACTTCTCAACGAAAACAAGCGGTACCGGGCTGGGACTGGCCATCGCTCGCAAGGGGATTGAGGAGATCGGCGGCACGATTGGCTTTGACACGCAGGAGGGCGAGGGCACAACCTTCTGGATCCACCTTCCGCTCAGCGACGAGGCAATGTGACTTGTATTCTCCGTGTCACAACCCACCGGGCAGCTTTAAGCGGCCGAGGGTCTTATGCCGTCCTGCTGGGATTGGCTGTTGGACGGCGTATCAACGTGCAGGGGGAACACCCTCCGCCGCGCGGAGCGCGGCACCTCCCTCGAGCGAGGGAGGAGTTGAGGGGGGCGTAGGAAAAGCGTACCTGCACCGTTAGCTACTCGTCGCCGCTGAAGTCGCGGTGGCCGAAGTAGTGGAGCACATACTTCGCTTTGGAGGCTTTCCCCGGTCCAACGCCTGGCAACTCCTGGAGGCGCTTCTGTATCGTGTCGATATCGGCGCCGTCGTTCCACATGTTGGCGGCGTTGCCTTCGTATTCGTCAACCAGGTGCGCGGCCACCTTTTGCGTGTTCTCCGCCATCTTATTGGTGAAACGATGCACGGCGGGCTTTTCGGCGAAGAGCTCCTGGAACTCGTCAAAATCCATGTTGGCAATCTGCTCCAGGTCGAGATGCCCCAGTCGGTTTTTGAGGCGCAGCGGGCCGGTAAAGGCATACTCTGCGCGCACACGCTGCTCGTATAGAAGCCCGAGTAGCGCAGCATTCGGATCGTCGCGCAGCGCCTGGTCGTCGTCGGGATCGCCGGTGAGCGTGCCTTCTTCCTTGAGGCGCTCAATCATGCGGACGAATCCGCCAGAGATGTCGCTGTAGTCGATGTGGGAAATTTCTATAGCCATGGTCGAGTTGCGAATGTCGAATTACGAATGGGATGCGGCTAAACAATATCCAATCCCACTCCCAAAATCGACCCTCGTCACTTGAAATTCGTAACTCGTCACTCCTGAAGCCACTGTGCCATGCGCTTGGCAAAATACGTCAGGATGAGGTCGGCCCCGGCGCGGCGGATGGCCGTGAGGGCCTCGGTGGCGCAGTCGCGCGCGTCGAGCCAGCCGTTTTGGTCGGCGGCCATGATCATGGCGTACTCGCCACTCACGTTGTAGGCCGCGACCGGCACGTCGGCGGCCTCGCGGACGCGGTGAATGACGTCGAGGTACGGCAGCGCGGGCTTGATCATCACCATGTCGGCGCCTTCCTCGAGGTCGAGCCGGAGCTCTCGGAGGGCTTCGTCACTGTTCGACGGGTCCATCTGGTACGTCTCCTTGCCGGCCGGCACGTCGTCGCGCACCTTGGGCGCCGAGTCGAGCGCGTCGCGGAACGGACCGTAGTACGACGACGCATACTTGGCCGTGTACGAAAGAATCGCAGTGTTTTGGAACCCGTTCTCGTCGAGCGCCTGACGGATGGCCAGCACGCGCCCGTCCATCATGTCGGACGGTGCAATGATGTCGGCCCCCATCTCGGCGTGCAGGACGGCCATCTCGGTCATGACGTCGATGGTTGCGTCATTGACGATCTCGCCGTCGCGCACAATGCCATCGTGGCCGGCGGACGAGTAGGGGTCGAGCGCCGTATCGGTGATGACGAGCAGCTCCGGCACCTCGTCCTTGAGCGCTTTGACCGCCTGCGGGTAGAGCCCGGACGGCTCGAGGGCCGCACTGGCCGTCTCGTCTTTGCGCGACTCCGGGATAGCCGGGAAAAGCGCCACGGCCGGAATGCCGAGCTCGTCCAGTTCGGCGGCTTCTTCGACGAGCCGGTCGATCGTAAACCGGTACTGGCCGGGCATGGAGGGGATTGCTTCCTGCTTGCCTTCGCCGTCCGTCACGAACATCGGCGCGATCAGGTGGTCGGTGGCGAGGCGCGTCTCCCGCGCCATGCGCCGCAGATTCGTCGTGCGCCGCAGACGGCGCGGGCGTTCGAGCGGTCGAGGCCAGTCAGTAGTCGTTGTCTCGGTCATAAGCGGTTGGAGTCGTCAGAGGTCAGCTTCCAGAGTCGGGTATCGGGTAAGGGCGTATCGCAATGCGCCCTTTACAGCGAGAGGAGCGCACCAGATTTTTTCGAAGTCAGATTTCGATCTTCCGCCGCCACTCGGTGCCCTCGGGGGTGTCCATGACTTCAATGCCCATCTCGTCGAGCGTATCGCGGATGGCATCGGCGCGGTCATAGTCCCCGGCTTCTCGGGCGGCAGCGCGCTCTTCGAGAAGAGATTCGACAGTGTCAGCCAGCCCGTTTTCGTCGAAGGCTGGTTCGGCGGCGGTCTCGTCTTCGTGCTCCGACCAGACGATGCCGAGGAGGGCGTTCGTGCGTTCGAGCCAGCGCTGTGCGCTCCGGGCGGCAGCGCCCGTCAGCTCGTCGCCTGCCTTGTGGATGCGCTTGACTCCTTCGTGGGCTGCGGCGAGCGCCTTTGGCGTGTTGAGGTCATCGCACATAGCATCAAGCGTCCGCTCGTACACCGCGTCGAGCTCATCGCCCAGAAAGTCGTCGCCGTCGCGGTCGTCCTCCAGCGCCTCCGCCACGAGGTCGGCCGCCGCACGGTACCGGCGGACCGCCTTCGCGCTGTCCTCGAGCGCCTTGCGCGTGAAGTTTAGCGGCTTGCGATACTGTCCCGAGATCAGCGCGTAGCGAAGGGCCAGCGGGTCAACGCCCTGCCCGCCTTCCGACTCCGGCTGGATGAGGTCGCGCACAGTGAAGAAATTGCCTTCCGACTTCGACATCTTGTCGCCCTCGACCTGCAGAAAGCGCGTGTGGATCCAGTAGTTGATGGATGGCTGCTTGCCGGACAGGCTCTCGTTCTGGGCGATCTCGCATTCGTGGTGGGGAAAGGTGAGGTCCTCGCCACCCGTGTGCAGGTCGAAGCGCTCGCCGAGGTACTCGATGGACATCACGGAGCACTCGATGTGCCATCCCGGAAAGCCCCATCCCCAGGGGCTGTGCCACTGCATGAGGTGCTCGGGATCTTTCTTCCAGAGGGCAAAATCACGCGGGTCGCGTTTGCCGGGATCATCGACGGTTTCGCGCTCGGTGGCCTGCAGCTGTTCGGCTTCGTCGTTGCCCGAGAGCTTGCCGTATTCGGGAAAGCGCTCGACGGAGAAGTACACGCCCTGCTCGGTTTCGTAGGCGTACCCCTTGTCCATCAGCTCCTCGACGGCCTTAATCTGATGCGGCACGTGTTCGGTGGCTCGAGGGCGCACGTCCGGCTCGCGCATGTTGAGCGCGCGCCAGTCTTCGAGAAAGGCCTCTGTGTAGTAGCGCGCCAGGTCGTAAATATTGGCAAAGCGCTCGCCCTCGCGCTCCAGAGCCGTTGCCATCTTATCTTCGCCCCCCGGATCTGTGAGGTCGTCCTCCGTAAGATGGCCGACGTCCGTAATGTTGCTCACGAACGTCGTGTCCCACCCGATGGCGTGGGCCGTGCGCTGAATGAGGTCTGCCGTCAAGAACGATCGAAAGTTGCCGATGTGAGCATAGGTGTACACGGTGGGGCCGCACGCGTAGAATCGGAGGTGACCCGGCTGCATAGGTTCGATGGGTTCGACCTCGCGATTCAACGAGTTGTACAGGCGAAACGTGCGGTCAGCGGACATGCCGGCGGCGGTTCGTGAGAAAATTCTGAGCGCAAGGGGAACAGGCGGCACGGCGAAGGCAGGTCATCCTCTGTGTGCGCCACCTGACAGATCGAAATCGCTTCAACTTAATTCAACCCTACACCATCGTCAATGTGTCCCAGTTCGCGTAGAATCAAAAGTTGGAAACCAACACCGATGGTCAAAAACAGTGCAGAGTTACGGCCCGAGCGACCGCTACCGGCGCCTAACCAAGTAAGGACGTACGCCCGCATCCGGTCGAGTGAAAAACGATCCGATTCGAACCGAGCGGTTCTGCCGTATACACCTCGCCGTAATCGAAATAAAAGAGTGGAAGGAGCACGAGCCGGGACGACGCGCCAAAGAGAAAAACCTACGCCTCCTGCTGCTCGCTCACGCCCGC
>OBKM01001002.1_pt1 | contig 12369 bp, 11 predicted proteins | sample 1519691 | NCBI WGS metagenome assembly OBKM01 (sample SAMEA37050418, study PRJEB22526) | metagenome | biome: saline pan; feature: lake; material: water | place: Egypt | collected 2015 | depth 0.5 m
ACGTCGGATACGTCACCGCGACGGCGACGATATCCGACCACCCGGCTGTCGTTGCCTTCCTCCACGAGCAAGACATCGACTACCGCGAGGTGTGGCGCGAGCCGTGGGTCGCGTCGGTAGACGAACGGCTCGTGAGCGAGTCGCCAGTCCGTATCGAGGTTCGGATTCCGATCGACGAGGAGACGCTGGTGCTCGAACTCGACGGCGACCTGTCCGTTCGCGATCACTACCGGGCGTGACCGCTCGCGTGGCGTCCGGCGAACTCTCCCGACCGGGAGTCAGTACTCCCCCAGCAGCCCCCGCTTGCGGGCCCGTCGCTGCGCTATGTCGAAGGCCACGAGGCCAGCTACCAGGTACCCGACGCTGGTCGCGACCAGCAGTCCGAGCTCGCCGGGCGCAAACTCCCACAGCCGAACGCCGTCGCTCATCGCCTCCCTGAGGAGGTAGCTACCGTGACTAACCGGCAGCAGGGCAAGTACCGGAACCTCGCCCACCGGCGCGGCGATCAGCCCGACGAAGCCAAACTGCAGCAGCTGGAAGAGGTTCTCGATGCGCTTGTACACGACGGCGAGTCCGGCGATAACCAGTCCGATGCCGCTGACCGAGGCGACGGTCAACACGAGCAGCGGGACGACGGTGAACGGATCGACAGTGAGCCACTCGCGAGCGAGGGTCATGATGACGACCAGCGTTGTGAACGCCCACAAGAAACTGTACACGACGTTCACGACGAGTTTCACCAGCATCACCGTCCCGATGCCGTGCGGAGAGATAAACAGCCGCTCGAGTGTCCCCCACTGTGCCTCTTGCATGACATCATAGGCCAGCCCCGAGTAAGCCACCATCGCCATCGTCCAGATGAAAAATCCGACGATGATACCCTCTACTGAGTCAGTAACCGCGGCGCCAGCGACGGCCTGCCCGCCGAACAGGATCAGGCTAAACAGGATTATGAGCGTGATGAACCGGGTCGCTGCGTTGACCGGATACCGTACCAGCAGGATCAGCTGCTTGTACGCGACCACCCGGAACAGCGCGAGCAGAGACGGCGACCCTGACCGGTCGTCCTCGCCGGCTGCCGGCGTCGCGTCTGTGGTCCCCATCTACGATCCCTCCCGCTGGCTACTGCCGGCGACGGCACGAGCAGCTGTCTCGCCAGCCTCCGCCCGCGTGTCGAGATCGTCGTCTGTCAGCTCGAGGAAAATCTCCTCGAGATCGGGTGCGACCGAGTCGATATCGCGCAGCTCCTGGCCGGTCTCTTCGAGCAGCCGCATCAGCTCGTAGACGGTCTGGCTGTCGGTTCCCTGTGACTCGATGACGAGCCGGTCGCTTTCTGTCCGCAGGTCGAGATCGAGCCCCTCCAGCCGGCGGCGGACGGTCGTATCGACAGGTTGAGCGATTGCGATCCGGAACGACTGCGACTCGAACAGCTCGACCAGCCGATCGACGGCGTCGTCTGCGATCACGCGACCGCTCTGGAGGATCACGACGCGGTCGCTGACTGCCTCGATCACGTCCATATCGTGGCTGGTCAGCACGATCGCGACGTCTTCGTCTTCGGCCAGCCGACGGATCTCCTCGCGGAGCCCCAGTGCCGTCTCGACATCGAGTCCTAGCGTCGGCTCGTCCAGGAAGATCACGTCCACGTCCCGGGCGAGCGTGCTCGCGAGCGAAACCTTCTGTTTCATGCCCGTGGAGAGCTCGTTGACGACGCTGTCGCCCCGGTCGGCGAGGTCCAGCCGCTCGAGCAGTCGGTCGTGGCGCTCGCGGAGCTCCGCCGGCGGCCGTCCGCCGAGCCCGGCGAAAAAGGAGAGATTCTCGCGGACGGTCAGTCGCCAGTAGACGTTGCGCTCGCCTTCGAGCATCGCCCCGACGCGGTCGTGGGCTCGTTTGGGATGTTCCGTCGCGTCGATCCCGCGAATCTCGACGGATCCGGCGTCGGGGACGATCAGCCCGAGTAGACACTTGATCGTCGTCGTCTTCCCGGCACCGTTCGGCCCGAGCAGCCCGACGACCTCTCCAGCTTCGATCGTCAGCGACACGTCGTCGACAGCCGTCACCGCGTTCTCGCCGTCGCCGTACCGTTTCTCGAGTCCGTCGGCGTCGATCGCCGGGGGCGTCGTCTGTGACATCTACGACTGTGGAGGCACTCGGTCGTATTAACTATAACGTGAACGATACTTCTGTCGCAGAGTAAACTGAAAGATCGTTCACCCACGCGGGTCGCGAGCGATCAGCTCTCGGGGGTCGGAACGGCGAGCACGGCCGTCGAGGACAGCCGGACGGTTCGCTCGGTTACGCTGCCGAGCAGCTGTCGGGCCAGTCCGGTCCGGCCACGGGTTCCCATGACGATGAGATCGAGCGACTCGTCCGTGGCATAATCGGCGATCGATCGCGCGGGCGAGCCGGTCACGAGCGCAGTCTCGATCGAGCCGACGGTCGGGGTGGCACGATCGCGAACCGCCTCGAGGGTCTGTCGTCCGGCGGTTTCCATCGCCTCGAGTACGCCGACGTCGCCGGACTGGCCCCAGCCGGCCGACGGATCGACGACGTGTAGCGCGTGCATCGACGCGCCGAGCTCGGCGGCGAGACCGATCGCGTGGTCGGCGGCGGCATCCGCACCGGGGCTCCCGTCGGTCGGGAGCAAGACCGACTCGACGCTCGTCCGTGGCTCCGAGACGGCGAGAACGGGAACCGAAGCGATTCGGAGCGTCCGTTCCGTGACACTCCCCAACGCGATCCGATCGATACCGCTACGGCCCTGCGTTCCGATGACGACGAGGTCGGCGTCGCGGTCGCGTGCGGTGTCGGAGATGGCTCGAGCGACGCCGCCGGTCGTCTCGCGGTGGACAGTCGTCGCCGAGACTCCGGCGTCGTTCGCCCGGTCGACGATTCCCGCCGCCGAACTCGCACCGCGCCTGGCGAGCTCGCCGGTCACGGTTGCGGACTCGGCCTCGTCGGGGGCGCTGACGTGGACGGCGATCAGCGACGCGCCGAATCGCTCTGCGAACGCGATCGCCGTCGTGGCCGCGTCTCCCGCCCGGTCGCTGCCGTCTGTCGCAACCAGAATCGTCTCGTACATGCTCGCCGTACGGACCGCTCTGATAAAACCTCTGGCGACGGTCACGGCGATCGGCGCTTTGAGCGGATCGCACCCTGACCGACGGTCGCAGGCGATCCGAAGCACACATACTGGTTCGGTCCCTGTCCTACAGGTATGATCGTCGGTGGCACCACGGTGAGCACCCAGCGAGAGGTCCCCGGGAGCAGCCCATGACGGCCGGACAAGCGAGGCTCGCAGACAGAGAGCTGCTGACAGAACAGCTCCGCCAGGGAGGCATCTCTGGTGCTGGCGGCGCCGGGTTTCCGACCTACGCAAAGTGGGAGCGTCTCGACGAGGCACAGTATCTCATGGTGAACCACCAGGAGAGCGAACCGGTCTACACCGGTGACAAGTGGCTCGGACGGGCCCGCGCCGACGAGCTCGCGACGCTGTTCGAGTGGCTGCTCGGCACACAGCTCGATGCGGTCGTTGTCGCGGCGAAGGCCGGCGACCGCGAACATCTGGCGCCGCTCGAGGCGGCAGTCGACGGGACGGTCCGCGAGCCGGCTGACCTCCCCCTCGAGATGGACGACGAATCCGGCGTCGTGTTCGCGTACACGGCAGAAAACTACCAGCTCGGGATGAGCAACGTGTTGCTCAACGCGATCGCCGACGAGGTCGTCGGCCGCGATCACTCGACCGATCGAGGCTGGCTCGTCCAAAACACCGAGACGCTGTACAACGTCTACCGGCTGCTCGCCGACGGCACACCGGTCACGCACAAGCTGGTCCACGTGGCCGGGGACGTTCCCCAACACAGGCTCGTCGAGGCGCCGGTCGGCACGCCGGCCAGCCAGCTGCTCGAGGCGGCCGGACGCGACGGCGAGGATCCGCTCGGTGACGGGACGATTCTCGCCCACGGCGGACCCGGCTGGTGTTTCGAGATCGACACACCGACAGATAGCTTCGGAATCCGCAAACGGACGAACTGTCTGCTCGTACTCGACCGCGAGACGGCCGACGCGAACACGCTCGGAAACGGGCGAATCAACGTCCTCGAGCAGCGACCGTGGACCGACCGGGAACTAGAGCGTGCGCCCAGCGAGACGATCGAGCCGCCGGTGGTCCGGATCCCGTTGCTCGGCCGAGCCACAGACCAGAGCACCGTCGAGCCAGCACTGCCGACCGTCGAGCCCGGCGAGACGGTACAGGTTGGCGACCGGATCGCCGAACCCCGTGAGAACGCAGTGAGTGTAGCCCATCATGCCTCGATCGACGGCACGGTTCGGAGGGTCACCGGCGAGACGATCGAGATCACCGCAGACCGGTGATCCCGCTACGTCAGTCCCAGCTCCCGAGTCCACTCCGGCTACGGGGCTGGCTCCGGTTCGAGCTCGGGGCTTGACTCTGACTCTGGTCCACTCGGGCTTCGAGAGAATACTGCCCTGCTGTGCTGCTACGTGCCGTCTGTGAGCTCCGCGGCCACGCCCGTGTACGTGGACGGGGAGAGTTCCCGAAGCTCGGCACGGACCGGCTCCGGAACGTCGAGTTCGTCGATCAACGCGCGGATGTCTTCGAGTGAGACCGATCGGTCTCGTGTCACCGCTCGTACTGATTCGTAGGCCTCTGGATGGCCCTCTCGACGGAGGATCGTCTGGATCGCCTCGCCGAGCACCTCGGGGTGGGCCTCCAGATCGGCCGCGATCACCGTCTCGTTGGGCGTGACCGTCTCAAGACCGCTCGCCAGCTTCTCGTAACCGATCAGGCAATGGGCAAGCGCAGCACCGATCGTGCGTTTGACCGTCGAGTCGGAGAGGTCCCGCTGGAGCCGCGAGTTGGTCAGGTACTCGGCCAGGAAGGCGAGGTCGGCGTTTGCCTTCGAGAGGTTGCCCTCGCAGTTCTCGAAGTCGATCGGGTTGACCTTGTGTGGCATCGTCGAGGATCCCACTTCGCCCGTCGTCGTGTCCTGCCCCAGATACGCGTCCGAGACGTACAGCCAGGCGTCGACCGCCAGGTCGAGCAACACGGCGTTTACCCCTCGCAGGGCGGCAAACAGCTCCGCGAGGTCGTCTGCAGGGTTGACCTGTGTCGTGACCGGTTCCTGAGACAGCCCGAGCCGTTCGACGAACGCTGCGGCGAAGGCAGGCCAGTCGATGTCCGGATACGCGGCGACGTGGGCGGCGTAACTGCCGCTCGCCCCGGCGAGTTTCCCCCGGAGCTCGACCCCGCGCAGCCGGTCGAGTTGGGTCTCCAGACGCGAGGCGTACACCGCAAGCTCCTTGCCGAGCGTCGTCGGCGTCGCGGGCTGGCCGTGGGTCCGGGCGAGCATCGCCAGCTCGTCGTGTTCTGCTGCCATCTCCGTCAGCTGTTCGTAGATGCCCGTCACACGCGGAACGAGTACCGTCTCCGTCGCCGGCCCGAGCAGCAGCCGGTAGGCCAGGTTGTTGACGTCCTCGCTCGTGAGGCCGAAATGTACCCACTCCGGCGAGACCGTCTCGGGCAGCCGGTCCCGGAGGAAGTACTCGACGGCTTTGACGTCGTGGTTGGTCGCCGGGCGGTCGCCGTGTCCCTCTGTCTCGATTCGTTTGACCAGCGCGGCGTCCTCGTCGTCGAACTCCGCGACGATCGCCCGGAGCTGCTCGCGGTCGTCCTCGCTCAGCTCGAGGCCGACGGGCTCGAGCTCGGACAGTGCGAGCAGGTATTCGACCTCGACCTCGAGTCGGGCCTCGATGAGTCCTCGTTCGCTGGCGTAGGGGACCAGCGGTTCTGTGTAGCGGGCGTACCGTCCGTCGAGCGGCGAGACGGCCCGTAGCGGTCCACGCTCCATGGTCGGTTGTCCGGAGGCGCGCACAAAGTGCTGCCGATTCCCGCGACCCGACCCGTCGTGACCGGTCGGACCGTTCAAGAGCCTCCATCACTCACGCCCACATATGGGACAGCGTTCGCTCGCGGACTTTGCGACCGACCGCCCCGATGCCGACGGTGAGTCCGAGTCTGTCAGCGAGCCAGACTCTGCTGCCGACTCCGCCGCCGAGTCCGATGCTGGCGAGGACACGACGGGCTCGGCGGATGACTCAGAGCCCGTGACCGACGCGTCGACGCCGCGAACGGACGCCCGCGCTCACACCCCGAGCGAAGACGGGCCGAACGCGACCGTCGGTGGCGACCGCGAGAGCCAGCACCCCACCGGATCCTCCGCAGCGGTTACGGCCACCGCGGCCTGGACTCCTGCAGGTGAGTGCCCACAGTGTGGCGAGTCCGCCGAGCGGCGGTTCGTCGATGACGGCCTCTTCGTATGTGTCGAGTGTAAAGACTGGGCAGATACCGAGTGAGCCCGACGCGGGTTTCCTTGAGCTCGAGAAACGGCAGTGGGGATCGCCGTCTGCATGCGCTTGTCGATTCTACAGACAGAGCAGGCCGAGTGTCTTGGCGCTTGCTTTTGAGGTGCCTTCCCCTCGTCCGTCCTGACCCCGAAACTTAGTACGCTTGAGCCACTACAAAGTGGTACATGTTTACGTCCCTGACGGCGAGTCGTCGACGAGTCGCGATCGGTCTGCACTCGCCACAATGACGGGGTCCGACAGCGAGACACAGACGGGGGAGACGGGGGGAGTCGAGGCCGCCACCGATACAGCACGGGCGGTCATCGAGAACGTCGAGCGTGTTATCGTCGGCCAGCGCGACGCGGTCGAGCAGCTCGTGACGGCGCTGCTCGCGGGTGGACACGTGCTGCTCGAAGACATCCCGGGGGTAGGCAAGACGATGCTCGCCCGTGCGATCGCTGATTCGTTCGACGGCGAGTTCCGGCGGATCCAGTTCACGCCCGATCTGCTCCCGAGTGACGTGACCGGCGTCAACGTCTACGACCAGCAGAACCAATCGTTCGAGTTTCGGGCCGGCCCGGTGTTCGCGAACGTCGTGCTCGGCGACGAGATCAACCGCGCGCCGCCGAAGACCCAGTCGGCGCTGCTCGAGGCGATGGAGGAACGACAGGTCACCGTCGACGGCGAGACCCGCGATCTACCGGACCCGTTTACGGTCATCGCGACCCAGAACACCGTCGAGGGCGACCGGGCGTACGATCTCCCGATGGCACAGATCGACCGGTTCATGAAGAAACTCGAGCTGGGCTATCCGGGCAGCGACAACGAAGTCGAGATGCTCGATCGTGTCGTCGGCACGCACCCGATCGACGAGCTCGAGCCGGTCGCGTCGGTCGCGGAACTGCGAGCGGCACGCACTGTAACGGCCGAAGTCACCGTCTCGGAAGCACTCAGAGAGTACGCGACCCGGCTCGCGACGCACACCCGATCGCACGCACAGCTCGGGATCAGTCCCCGCGGGACGATCGCGCTGGTCCGGGCTGCACAGGCTCGGGCGGTCCTCGAAGGACGGGGCTACGCCGTCCCCGAGGACGTCCAGATCGAGGCCCCGGCAGTCCTCTCGCATCGACTCCGAACCGACGGCGACCGCGACGGCGCGGAGCTGATCGACGAGACGCTCACGCGGGTTCCAGTCGAGTGATGTCGTGTCCACCGATCACACCCTCTGGGCTGTGTCCACGCTCGCGATTGCCTACCGAGAATCGATCGACCTGCGGCCCCACCGCAGCGCCTGTCCGTCGCGTACAGGTCTTCGACCGGATCCGACGCTGTCGGGGGACGGGAGCGTGAGCGTCGCGTGAGACTCACTCGTCGCGGCCGTATCGCGGGGCTCGTCGTCGCCCTGGCGATCGTGATGGGCTGGCAGTTCGGCGCGCGTTCGCTCAACGCCGTTGCCGCCCCGCTCGGGGCTGCGTTGCTGGTCGGGATCGTCTCGGTCGCTCGGAGTGATCCCCCGACGGTGGCGCTATCCGATCCCAATCCCGGTGTCTCCGGCGAGACCCGGACCGTCACTGGCTCTGTCGAGGGATCGGGAATTGTAACGATAGAGTTGCACCTTCCGGCGGGGGTCGCGGGGACAGCTGTGGAGACGAGAGCCTCCGGAAGCTTCGAACGCGACATCGAACTGACCGACCGCGGGGTGTACACAGTTGGTCCGGCGACGGTCAGATACCGGGATCCGCTCGGCTTGGTCGAACGCCGAGTCGACACCCTGGAGACTGCCCGGGTCGTCGTCTATCCGGAGTACTACGAGGTCTCTCTGGGTGGGGTACTCGGTGCCGTCCTCTCCGACGAGGCACAGACCGAACGCCAGTCGTTCGACCGTCTGCGAGAGTACGAGCCCGGCGATCCGCTCCGTAACGTCCACTGGAAGACGAGTGCCAAACACGACGAGTTCCACGTCGTCGAGTTCGACCCGACCGAACGTCCGGAGACCGTGACGATCGCCGCAGCCTCGATGCCCGGACGGGCCGACGAGATGGCAACAGCGACCGCCTCGATCGCACGGGCAAGCCTCGACGCCGGCCTCGATGTCGAAATCGCTGCTCCGGACGGGTACCTTCCGCCGGGGCAGGGAGACACACACTGGCAGAACATTCTCGGGTTGCTCGCCCGGGTCGAGAGCGGGTCCCCGACTGAGGACTCGGTTGAGGCGGCCGACATCGGAATCCGGGCCGTCTCCGAGCGGACGACAGTCCGGACGGCAGGGGGCGACACGACGTTCACAGAGCTGCGAGACCGGTCCGAGCGTCATTCGAACCGGGACAATCACCGTGACCGGAACCGTGACCGTGACCGGGAGGTGCCGGCATGAGCACCCGCGACGACGCTCGCGGCGGCCAGTCTCGCGTTGCTGTCCCGATCCGGTGGCTCCGTCGCCGGACGCTCAGGCACACGTCCCCGGCCCGGATCGGTACGCTCCTCGCGGGTGCGGGACTGATCGGCGCGTACGTGGGTGTTCTCTACGAGATTGCCGACATCACCGGACAGACAGCACTGTTCTATCCGACCGTTGGGCTCGCCCTCGTGATCGCCACCCTGCTCTCGCGAACGGTTCGCGATCGGACCGCGCTTGCAGTTGCCGGCGTCGTGTTCGGACTCGGCTCGCTGTGGTATCTCGCCGCGCTCTCGTATCTGCCCGGACCGGTCGGTATCATCGGGAGCAACTTCGAGCTGCTCTCGGGGCTGTCTCTGCTCCGGCTCGACGCCGTCGGCCGGTGGGTGATCGTCGTGACACCGGTGGTGACGTTTCTCACCTGGTTTTTCCTGCTCCGGCGACGGTACGCCGCCGGCACCGGCGTCGGTGCGGGGACGCTTGGCTATCTCGTGCTCACCGGGGACGCCGGGACGACCGCGACGCTGCTCGGGATCGTCTCTGCGCTCGCGCTGATCGGCCTCGGCGATCTTGAGTCCGCTGGGCGAACCGATCAGATGCGACCGACCGACGCCGCACAGTCCGCTGGAGGCGCGGGCGGACGGGGTATCGAGCGGCTCGTCGTCGTGCTCGCGATTGCGGTGGTCGCTCCGCTCGCGGTGACGATCGTCCCCGGTGGCGCCGCGACGCCGCTCTCGCTTGTCGGGGGCGACGGGCAGACGATGGAAGACGCCGTCGTCGCACAAGACGATCTCGAAATCGTCGGGAGCGTCGACCAGTCGCCAGAGGTACGATTCACCGTCACCGGCGACGAACCACGACGGTGGCGGACGGCGAGCTTCGATCGGTACACCGGCGACGGCTGGGTCAGAACCGGTGGCACCGACCCAGCTGTCGATCTCGACGCACCGCCCGGAGAGACGCGGTCGGTGTCCTACGAAGTCACTCTCGAGAGCCAGCTCGAGACGATCCCGGTGCCCTGGCGGCCGACCGCGATCGGGAACCTCTCGACGCCAGCGGTACAGACCGAAACCGGGGGGCTCCAGGCTGGCGAGGGCCTCGAGCCGGGCGAGCAGTACACGGTAACCGGCGCGGTCTCGGACGCGTCTCCCGAGACGCTCGCGGCCGCCGGCACGGACTACCCTCGTGCGATCGTCGACCGGTACACGCAGCTCCCCGACAGCACCCCCGACCGGGTCGCCGATCGGACAGCCGACATCGCCGCCGACGCGACCGACCCCTACGAGACGGCGGTCCTCGTCGAACAGTGGCTCGAGACGAACCGAGCGTACTCGCTCGACATCGACCGCCCCGACGGAGACATCGCCGATGCGTTCCTCTTCGAGATGGAGGCCGGCTACTGTACCTACTACGCGACGACGATGGTCACGATGTTACGCTCACAGGAGATCCCGGCCCGGCTGGCGGTCGGGTACACGCCGGGCGAACAGGTCGGCGAGAACCAGTGGGCGGTCAGGGGGCTCAACTCACACGCCTGGGTCGAAGTGTACTTCCCCGGAGAAGGGTGGATCGAGTTCGATCCGACGCCCGCCTCACCGCGTGGCTCCGCCGAACAGTCTCGGCTCGATTCTGCTATCGCGGCCGACGAAGAGGGGGTCCAGCCTACAACTGTCGACGCCGAGACCGCACCGGAAGATCGTGACGGCGAGCAAGAGCGAACAGACGACACGGTCGCCGGCGACGAATTCGAAGAGATCGGCCCGGATCCGATCGGGGACCCCGAGTTGGAGGATCCAGAAGATCCGATCCAGCAGCTCCCGGCCGACGTCGCCGACCCCGGCAGCGGGACGGACGGGGGCGGCGGTGGCGTAGCGGGCGACGGTGACGACGCCGGAGCCTTCTCGGTCGTGACCGATCGTCCGCGCGGACAGCTCGCGCTGGGGGCGGTCGTCGCTGCCGGTCTCGTCGCTGGCGTCCGTCGGACGAACGCCCACGTTCGCCTGGCATGGGCGGTCCGACTCCGGCTTCCCCGACGGGCCGACGATCCGATAACCGACGTCGAACGCGCCCACGAGCGACTGACGTACGTGCTCGCTCGCCGTCACCGTGAGCGTCGACCCGGCGAGACGATGCGGGCATACGTGAACGACATCGACGCCGGCGAACACGCCCGGCAGCTCGTCGAGCTCCGAGAACGCGCCCGGTACGGCGACGGCATCTCCGAGGCCGAAGCCGAGGAGGCGTTCGACCGCTTTCGTCGGGTCAAAGATCAGTAGCCGCCGGCTCCTGGAGTTGTCGACAGTGTTTAATACGTTCGTCCTGTAGCTTTGACCCGTAATGTCGGAAGTCTGCTCGACGTGTGGGCTGCCTGAGGAGCTGTGCGTCTGCGAAGACGTCGCGAAAGACTCCCAGGAAATTTCGGTCCACATCGACGAGCGCCGCTACGGAAAGGAGGTAACGATCGTTGAGGGGTTCGACCCGAGCGACGTGGACATGGACGACCTGTCCTCGGATCTCAAATCGAAGCTCGCGTGTGGCGGGACCGTCGACGACGGCCAGATCGAACTCCAGGGCAATCACCTCGGGCGCGTCGAAGACGTGCTTCGCAACAAAGGATTCACTGTCGCCTGACGCCTTCGCCGGCGATGCCGACCGCGGTCAACATCGTCAGGAAAAACACCATCGGTAGCTGACAGGCGATGATTGCAACTAGCAACAGCTCTAGGTCCGGCCGCTCGCTCACGCTGAACGCTAGCTCCGGGACGGCCCACCAAGCGGTTGCCGCGAGCACGAGCGAGAGCGCGACCACTACCGAGGGAAAGTCAGTCGGTCCCCGGAGGAAGGCGACGTAGCGCTCGGCGCCCGGTCGGGCAAGAAACAGTCCGGTAAAGACCACGGCGCCAACTCCGATGGGGCCCGCAAACAGCAATCGCCCGGGCACGAGGATGTCTTCGTACACCGCGGCGACGGCCTCGCGGTTGCGGAACACGAACACCGGCCCCGAGAGCAGCAGATAAACGCCGACGAGAGTAAGCACGCTTTTATATGCTCTCCCGGACATACCAAGAGTATCTTTTCGGGGGTAAAAACCTCACTGTCGGCGTTCGATCCGTTCGGTACAGTGGCCCATCTGGCATCGGCACAGCAACACGGCTCCGCGATTTAGCTGTATATAGGCGCTAAGCCCCGCCTCAAGCGTGAGGGCGGAATCCGAGCGGTAGGGTGGGTAAGGTAGTTTACCGTCCCGCCAACTCCCCGTTATCCGACGATCGACGCCGTGAGCACCGGTGTCGATACCAGCCTTCGGTGCCCTATTGCGCCGTACGATCCCAAATACTCCGCTACATATATGAACGTAGCATGCGCAGCTTATTGATATGTCCGATCGGGACACCACAGACAGGCGAACAATCTTGAAATACGGAGGCACGGTCGCGGCGACTACGAGCCTCGCGCTTGCCGGCTGTGTCGGCGACGATGACGACGATGACGATGCCGACGATCCCGGCGACGACACCGGCGACGATACCGCCGATGACGACGTCGAGGTGGGTCTGGACGAGGTCACGTTCACGTTCACGCAGTTCCCGGATACGATCGATCCGCTG
>OBKM01001003.1_pt1 | contig 12363 bp, 11 predicted proteins | sample 1519691 | NCBI WGS metagenome assembly OBKM01 (sample SAMEA37050418, study PRJEB22526) | metagenome | biome: saline pan; feature: lake; material: water | place: Egypt | collected 2015 | depth 0.5 m
CGACCTCTTATAAAGGCCGACGCCAGCGACCTCTTATAAAGGCCGACGCCAGCGACCTCTTATAAAGGCCGACGCCGTTGGCGTCGACCTCGTCGTGATAGGTACTCACGGATGGATCGGGGTCGAGCGATAGCTGCTCGGGCGCGTCACGAAACAGCCGGTCCGACTGTCGCACGCGCCCGTGGTGACGGTTCGAGGCGGGGACGAGACGGCATCCGCCTAACCGGCAACCGCGGGTGACCGCCCGTTCCGAAACCCTTACTCCGAGTCCGTGGCAGGATGACGTATGAGCGATACGTCAGAGCCGGGCGACGGATCGGGGGATGCCGGCAACCCGTCGACCGTCGATACCGCGGAGGTCGAACACGTCGCGGAGTTGGCGCGGGTGGACCTCGACGACGACGAGATTGACCAGTTCGTCGACCAGTTCGCGGAGATCCTGGAATACTTCGAGGCGCTCGACGAGGTCCCGGAGACCGAGCGCGAGGAGGAACTCGTCAACGTGATGCGTCCCGACGAGGTCGAGGAGGGACTCTCCCAGACGGAGGCACTCTCGAACGCCGAGAAGACCGAGGACGGGTTCTTCACGGGACCGAAGGTGTCGTGATGTCGACGGAGTACAACGCCTTCATCACGGAGGAACGGATCGAGGGCGACGCGGACGCAACGGGCCCGCTCGCGGACGCGACCGTCGCCGTCAAGGACAACATCTCGACTGCGGGCGTTACGACGACCTGCGGCTCCGAGATGCTCGCCGACTACGTGCCGCCGTACTCCGCGACCGTCGTCGAACGCCTGACCGATGCGGGCGCGACGATCGTGGGGAAGGCGAACATGGACGAGTTCGGGATGGGGACGACCACCGAGACGTCCGCGTTCGGTCCGACGCGGAACCCGGCGGACCCCGAGCGCGTCCCCGGCGGCTCCTCGGGCGGGTCGGCGGCCGCGGTCGCCGCGGGCGAGGCGGACATCGCCCTGGGATCGGACACGGGTGGCTCCGTCCGCTGTCCTGCCGCGTTCTGTGGCGTCGTCGGGATCAAGCCCACCTACGGACTGGTCTCGCGGTACGGACTGATCGCGTACGCCAACTCCCTCGAACAGATCGGCCCGATCGCGGGAACCGTCGAGGAGGCCGCCGCGGCGCTTTCGGTCATCGCCGGGCCGGACCCGAACGACGGAACGACCCGCGACCCGACCGAGATCGACGGGGTTGACGCCGGCACCGACTACGCCGCGGCCGCCGACGGCGACGTCGACGGGTTGACAGTCGGTATCCCCACGGAGCTGTTCGACGGGGCTGACGAGCGCGTCGTCGAGACGGTCGAGGCCGCGATCGCGGATCTACAGACACAGGGCGCGGAGACGACGGAAATCTCGTTGCCTTCGGTCGAACACGCGGTACAGGCGTACTACGTGATCGCGATGGCCGAGGCGTCCTCGAATCTCGCCCGGTTCGACGGCGTTCGGTACGGTCACCGCGCCGAGTCGGACGGAAACTGGAACGAGGCGTTCGCGGAGACTCGCGAGGCGTTCGGCTCAGAGGTCAAACGCCGGATTCTGCTCGGGACGTACGCGCTCTCGGCAGGGTATCACGACAAGTACTACGAGAAGGCGCAGGACGCTCGTGCGTGGGTTCGACAGGACTTCGAAGACGCCTTCGCCGACGTCGACGTCATCGCGTCGCCGACGATGCCCGTGCTCCCGTTCGAACTCGGCGAGAGCCTCGATGACCCCTTGCGGATGTATCTCGCGGACGCGAACACGACGCCGGTCAACCTCGCGAACCTCCCGGCGATATCGGTGCCCGCCGGCGAGGCAGACGGACTTCCGGTCGGCCTCCAGTTCGTCGGCCCGAAGTTCGACGAGGAGACCGTGATCCGCGCCGCGAGCGCGGTCGAGGGCCGATGAGTCTGACCGACGAGGAACTCGACCGACTCGCCGACGTGGTGCGTCTCCAGCCGACGAAGAACTCCGAGTTGGAGGACGCGTGGGGCGTCGACGGCGGCAGCGCGGTCCACCGGTACCTGGAGGACCATCTGAAGGAGTACTACTACCGCGACGACGACAGCCTGATTCGGGCGACTGCTGGGGCGAACGACCTCGTCGATGTCGAACCCGGCATCGAGGCTGACGCGGTCGCGAAGGGCACAGCGCCCGACACGATCCGCGTCCCACAGCTCGAAGCCCGCGTGTTTGAGGTCGTTGCCGGCCCCGGAGAGCGCTCCCAGTCGGTCGTGAGCGTGCTCAACGACCTCCGCGAGACGTTCGACATCGACCCGGAGGTGGGTGCGGTTCGCCGTGCGCTTCGGAGCCTCGAACGCAAGAACGTGGTCGAGGTGGAGTATCGAACCGTGCCCACGTTCCGGCTGGCGGTCGAACGGGACGCGATCACGGTCGAAGTGAGCGAGTGACCGAGCAACCACACCCGTCATACGGCTGATCGCCGAACCTCAAGGTTCAACACGGACGAGCGACTCGTCAGGGTATGAGCGATCAGCAACTTCGTAAGGAGGCACACGATCTGGACGTGACCGTCTGGGTCGGGAAAAGCGGTATCGAGGCTGTCGTCGACGAGTTGGCCGACCAGCTCGACGACCGGAAACTCGTGAAAGTGAAATTCCTTCGCGCGGCCCGCGGTGGGACCTCGACGGACGAGCTCGCCGACGAGTTGGCCGAAGCAGTGAACGCTGACCTGATCGAGACGCGCGGAAACACGGCGGTTTTCCACTGATGTCTCCGGCTCCGGTCGGTGTCGTCGGCATCACGCCGGTCACCGACGTTCTGGAATCCTTTTTAGGGCCGCTCGCCGGAATCGTCGTGTCCGCCGCGATCTTTCTCGTCATCATGGCCGCGGTGTACGTGCTCAACAAGTCTGTGTTCAACCCGCTCGTCGAACGGGTACTCGACAAGCAGGGGCTCGACGAGCACGCACGCCGCCCGCTAAACAAGATCGCCACGTTTCTGGTGTTGTTCGTCGGGCTTACGGTCGCATTCGGCGCGGCCGGCTACGAGGACTTCCTGCGGTCGCTGGCGACCATCGCGGCCGCGGCGACGCTGGCGGTTGGCTTCGCGCTACAGGACGTGATCCGCAACTTCGTCGCGGGCGTGTTTATTTACACTGATAAGCCGTTCCGCATCGGGGACTGGATCGAGTGGGACGACAACTCGGGGATCGTCGAGGACATCTCCTTCCGGGTCACTCGGGTCCGGACGTTCGACAACGAACTGCTCACTGTGCCGAACCACGCGCTCACGAGCGGCGTCGTGAAGAACCCGGTCGCGAAGAACCGGCTCCGGATGAAATTTGTCTTCGGGATCGATTACGAGGACGACGTCGACAAAGCGACGGAGATCATCATTGAGGAGGCCGAACGGAGCGACGCGATCCTCGCCGACCCCGCGCCCTCGGTGCGACTGACCGAGCTCGCGGACTCGTACGTCGGGCTCCAGTCGCGGATCTGGATCGACGAGCCGTCCAGATCCGACTTCGTGAAGGCACGCGCCGACTACGTGAAAGCCGTCAAACAGCGGTTCGACGAGGAGGACATCACGATCCCCTTCCCGCAACGGACCGTCTCGGGCCGGAACGCGTGGGAAGAGCCCGCCGCGTTCGGCGGCGGCGAGTAGCGTTTCCGGATAGTAATCCACTTGTGGATCCGGTGAGTCGGTGGGTCCATGTACGTGGTCATCGTCGGCGCCGGCGAGGTCGGCACGAGCATCGCCGCCAGCCTCGCGCCCGACCACGAGGTCGTCGTCATCGACATTGACTCCGACCGAACGGAGGACCTCAAATACCAGTACGACGTGCTGACGATCACCGGAGACGGCACCGCATCACCGGTACAGGAGGCAGCGGACGTCGCCAACTCGGATATTTTCATTGCCTGTACCGACGACGATCGGACGAACCTCGTCGCCTGCGGGACCGCAAAAACCTTCGACGCGTCGTTCACCATCGCCCGAGTCAAGAGCACCGACTATCTTCAGACGTGGGAGCGGGACGACCGCGCCTACGGTGTCGATTTCATGGTGTGTACGGATCTGCTCACGGCAGAGAACATCGTTCGTGTCATTGGTCTCCCCGCGGCCGTCGACGTCGACCCGTTTGCGGGCGGACTGGTACAGATGGCCGAGTTCGAGATCGGTGACGACAGCCCGGTCGCGAATCAGACGGTTATGGAAGCGGACCGCTTCGAGTCGCTCACGTTCGTCGGGCTGTTCCACGACGGCGAGATGACTATTCCGCGCGGTGATACCCGGATCGAGCCGGGGGACCGCGCCGTCGTTGTCGGGAGCCCGGAAAGCGTACAGGAGTTTGCGAACGACATCGCACCCGATTCGACGCCGAATCAGGCCGACGAGGTCGTGATCGTCGGCGGAAGCGAGATCGGATACCAGACGGCTCGCATACTGGAAGAGCGTGGGCTCTCGTCCCGACTCATCGAGCAGGATCCGGATCGGGCACGGTGGCTCGCCGAGGAGCTTCCCGACACCGTCGTGATGCAACACGACGCGACGGACACCGAGTTCCTGACGCGTGAACACGTCGACGAGGCCGATATTGTTGTCAGCGCGCTCGACGCCGACGAACGCAACCTCCTCGTTTCGGTGTTGGCCAAGCGACTCGGTGTCGACCGGGTCGTCTCGGTCGTCGACAGCGCGGATTACGTGACGGTGTTCGAGGAAATCGGCATCGACGTGGCGATCAACCCGCGGACGGTGACGGCCGAGGAGATCACGCGGTTCACGTTCGACAGCGTCGCGGAGAACATCGCGGTTCTCGAGAACGACCAGGCGGAAGTCCTCGAACTCGAACTCGCTGACGGCTGTGCGCTGGTCGGGCGACCGATCGCGACGCTGGTCGAGGAGATCGACGCGAAGTTCGTCATCGGCGCGATCATCCGGGATCGACGACACGTCACGCCACGCGGTGATACCGTGCTCCAACCCGGTGACAGTGTCGTCGCACTCGTCGAAACGTCATTTGCCACCGAACTCGCGGCGATGGCGTGATGTCCGGACGCAGGATCCGCGTCGACTGGCGAGCGAGCGCCGGGTTGACCGGCGACGTGCTCGTCTATCTGACCGTTCCCCTGTCGTTTCCGCTACTCGTCGCGCTGTACTACGGTGAGTCGCCGCTGCCGTTTCTCGCCGCGATAGCGACGACGCTCGCGGCTGGTGCCGGCTTGCGTTACCTCCGCGATCCGGACGAGACGCTCGGCCCACGAGAGGCGTTTCTCGCCGTGGCGGCGATCTGGCTGCTCGTCGCCGCCGTCGGCGCAGTTCCGTTCCTCGTTGCTGGCGTCGGGACGATCGCTCATCCGGTAAACGCTATGTTCGAAGCGATGAGCGGACTGACGACGACCGGCGCGACCGTGTTGGAGGATTTCTCTCTCCACTCGCAGTCGGTGTTGATGTGGCGACAGGTCATCCAGTGGCTCGGCGGGCTCGGCATCCTCATTCTCGCGACGGCGATCCTCTCCGAACTCGGGGTCGGTGGCGCACAGCTGATGGAGTCGGAGACGCAGACCCGTGATCTGAACAAGCTCACGCCGAAGATATCACAGACGGCGCGGCTCATCTGGGGGTTGTATCTCGGTTTGACCGTCCTTGCGGTCGCCGTCTACCTCGCGCTCGGGCTCGCGTTCGACCCGCGGATGGATCTGTACAACGCGATCGCACACGCGTTCACGTCGGTCGCGACGGCCGGATTCTCTCCGGAGCCGCTTTCGGTCGGGGCGTTTCATCCAGCCATCCAGTGGGCCGTGATCCCCTTTATGATCGCTGGGTCGACGAGCTTCGTGCTCATGTACTTCGCCATCAACGGTGAGCCGATGCGCCTGCTGAAAAACGACGAGTTCCACTTCTATCTGGGGACGCTTGCCACGTTCGCTGCCATCGTCGCACTCGTCTTATACGCTGATCCGGGCATCGAGTTTGGGGCGGAAGCAACCGTCCGTCACGCCCTGTTCAACGTCGCGTCGATCGTAACGACGACGGGCTATGCGAGCACGGACTTCGAGCTCTGGGCACCGGGAGCAAAATACGTGTTGTTCATGGGGATGTTCCTCGGCGGGATGGTCGGATCGACGACGTGTTCGATCAAATCCCTCCGCTGGCTCGTGGCGTTAAAAGCATTCAAACGCGATCTGTTCACCGCCATTCACCCCGAATCGGTTCGACCGGTTCGGAACTCGGGGAAACCCGTCGACGAAGAGACGATTCGGGATATCTACTCGTACATTCTTTTGAGTATCGTGATATTCTTCGTTCTCACCGTGTTCATCGTCGTCGACGCCGAGCGGGCCGGTGTCGGCGTCTCCGAGTTCGAGGCGATGGGTGCGGCCGCATCGACGTTCCTCAACATCGGGCCCGCGTTCGGCGACGCGGGGCCGTACGGAACGTACGCGTCGTTCCCGATGAGCACCCGCGGCGTGATGATCGTCTTGATGTGGATCGGTCGCATCGAAATCATTCCTGTGCTTGTGCTGTTTACCAAGGCGTTCTGGACATCATGACACGAACGATCGACGCGCGAGCCACGCTCAGCTACACCGGGAGCATCGTGAAGTACCTCTCCGCAGCCATGGCACTCCCGCTCGTGATCGCCGTGATCTACTGGGAGGACATCTGGGTATTTGCGGCATCGATAGCGATCGGCGTCCTGATCGGCCTCACGCTCGAACGACTCGATCCCGACCCCGAGTTAGGGCCGCGCGACGCGCTCGCTGTCGTTTCGCTCGCGTGGCTCATGGCCGCAGTTGTCGGCGCGATTCCGTACCTCCTCGCGGGGTACGGAAACGGCTCCGCGCTCGGTCACCCAATAAACGCCCTCTTCGAGTCGATGAGCGGATTCACGACCACGGGGGCGACCGTCACCGCCGAGATCAGCTTCGAGCAGCACTCACACGCGGTGTTGATGTGGCGCCAGTTGACACAGTGGCTCGGGGGAATGGGGATCATCGTCCTGATGGTAGCGATCCTCCCACAGCTCGCGGTCAACGGCGCACAGCTGATGAAATCGGAGGCACCGGGCCCTGGGCTCCAGAAGCTCACGCCCCGGATCGCCGAGACGGCCCGGGCACTGTGGCTCATTTATATGGGGTTTACTGCCGTGTTGATTGTTCTCCTATTCGTGCTCGGAGTTACTGATCTCGCGCCGAACATGACCCCGTACAACGCGATCGCACACGGGTTCTCAACGCTCCCAACAGGCGGGTTCTCCCCGGAGGCCGATAGTATTGCGGCCTTTTCGCCCGTGGCACAGTGGGTGTTTATTCCGTTTATGGTGCTCGCTGGCGTCAACTTCGCGCTGTTCTGGTATCTCCTTCGTGACGATCCGACGCAAATGCTCGAAAATACCGAGTTCCGCACGTACCTCGGACTGGTGACGGGACTGGCCGGCGTGCTTTCGATTGGGCTGTTCTACGGCGGGGCACCCGTGACGGAGATCGGCGGCCTCACCGAAGGAAACGTGGAAAACGCCCTGCGTCAGGGAGCGTTTCAGGTCGCGTCGCTGATGAACTCCACCGGGTTCGCGACCGCTGACTTCGCGCAGTGGGACATTCAGACACAGTATTTCCTCCTTCTGGTCATGTTCGTCGGCGGGTCGGCTGGCTCAACCGGTGGCGGAATCAAGGTCATTCGGTGGCTCGTCGTGTTGAAAACGTTACGACGCGAACTGTACACAACGGCGAATCCGGACGTGGTCCGACCCGTCAGACTTGGTGGCGAGGTTGTCGACGAGACGGTGATACGCGGCATCCTCGTGTTCACCATGTTGTATCTGCTCATATTCGCGTTGGCAGCAGTGTTCATTGAGGTGGACACCGCTCGTGTCGGCGAACCACTGAGCGGGATCGAGGCACTCGCCGCGTCGCTTGCGACGATCGGAAACATCGGTCCCGCACTCGGACCGCTCGGCCCGTTCGGCAGCTACGAGTTCCTGCCGAACACGACGAAGCTGCTGATGATCGGGCTCATGTGGATCGGTCGACTGGAGATCGTCCCGGTGCTCGCGCTGTTCATCGCCAAGATCGACAACTAACAAAACGCTCGCTCGAACGCCCGGATTCCGTCGTCGGTGCCGACGACGATCAGCTCGTTGTCGGGTTCGATCACCGTCCCCGGCCCGATGTCAGTGATCACGGACCCGTCGCGTTCGATTCCCATCACGGTGCAGCCGGTCCGGTCGCGGACGTTCGCGTCGCCGAGGGTGCGCCCTTCGAGCCCCGGTGCGCGCTCGCGGATCACCTCCACCTGCTGTTCGAGCGAGAGCACGTCCCGGTCCTCCAGGAGCCGCGACGCCGTCATGCGGCCCGTGACGGTCGACAGCGAGAGCACGTAGTCGGCACCGGCGCGGTACGTCTTCGAGACGTTCTCGTCCCGATCGACTCGAGAGATTACCTCAGTGTCGGGCGCGAGATCGCGGATCACGAGCGTGGCGAACTCCGTCGTGGTGTCGTCCGGGAGCGCGAGGACCGCGGTCTCCGCGTCCTCGATCCCGGCCGCGGTGAGCGTCTCCGGCTCGGTCGCATCGCCGACGACGTCGACGCCGTCGGCGTCTTCTCGGTCGACAACCGTGTGTCGTATCCTGGCCTTGTCGAGCTCGGCGGCCACGGTCTGACCCACCTGTCCGTTCCCGATGACGATTGTCTCGCCGGCGCTGAACCGGCGAGCCGACGACTGCGCCATGTCGACGAGCCGTTCCAGCTGATCGCCGTGCCCTGAAGCGAGCAGCACGGTCCCCGCTGGCAAGCGGGCGTCCGGTGCTGGCGTCGGGTCGAACTCGCCGCGGATCCACGCGCCGATCACTGACGCTCCCGACTCCTCGCGGATGCCGCTCTCGGCGAGCGTCGTTCCGGCGAGGTCGCTCCCGTGACGGATGGACACCTCCGCGAGCCGGAGTTGGTCGCCGATCGCCACCGCCTCGCCGATTTCGGTGCGTACCGCCGTCGTCACCTTCGCGGCGAGGCTCTCACCGAGGAGCGACCGCGGCGAGAGGACGTGATCGGCGCCCGCCAGCCGGTGATACCGCGCGCTGTCCGGGTCGTCGACGACGCTGACGACCGGAACCTCCGCGTCGACTTCCTTCGCCGTGAGGACGATACTCGCGTCCAGCTGATCGGACAGGTCAGCGACGAGCGCCCGCGCAACCCCGAGCCGCGCCGCTTCGAGCCCCGCGGTCGTCGTCGGGTCCGCGCGGATCACGCGGTGGTCGTCCTCGTACAGCTCGTTCGCCCGCTCGCGGTCGGATTCGACGATGACGTGCGGGATCCCCTGTGAGTCGAGTTCCTCGATGAGGACTGCCGACCGAGTGGTGTACGAACAGATCACGACGTGGTTTTCGAGGTCGCCGCCGGCCCGTTCGGGCGCGCTCGTCGACAGCGCGGACCTGAGAAGCGGGGTCGCGACGACGGGCAGCGCGCCGACCAACAGGGCCATCCCGAGGAGGTCGGTGATAATAATGTACGCATGCATCTGCGGCGACTCCCACGGCGAATCACCGCCGAACCCCGTCGTCGTGAACATTTCGACGGTGAACTGCAGCGAGTCGAGGAACGTTCGGGGTCGCCCCTCATACGTCATCATTCCCCATTGATACCCGAGCGTTGTCATTACGAGCGCGACCGAGAGGATTGCGAAATACGCCAGTACGCGGCGCTTCAGCCCGTTCATAACCCGATATCGGAACCGTCTCGTGTAAAACGAGCGGTTGAGCGACGAGCAGTATCTCGATCAGGACGTTGACGCTCCGTTGACACCCGCTGAGCTGCCAAGCAGCGATCCCTGTCAGCTCATTCCTCGTAACCGCCACCAGTCAGCTTCTTAACCCGCCGATATATATCACCGCGCATGACACGCACAGCGGACGACCGTCCGGATCTGCTCGAACACGTTCTCCTCCCGGTCGCACACGAGGACGACGCGCTGGCAACGGCGAGAGCGCTCGAACCATACGATCCGGACCACGTGACCGCGCTTCACGTCGTCGAGACGACGCAGGGAGCGCCCGATAAAACGCCGGTCGAACAGTCGAGAACGGTCGCGGCCGAATCGTATGATGCCGTTCGGATGGTGTTTCCGGACGCCGACGAGCACACGGCGTACGGGCAGGACATTGCCGAAACAATCTTTGATGCCGTCGAGGCGGTCGATGCGACCGCCATCGCATACCGCCCCCGGGACGGCAATCGAATGCTTCGGTTCCTCTCCGGTGACCTCACAATCACGCTCGTGACGGACGCGCCGGTTCCAGTCGTCGCGCTCCCGCGACGTGGGTCACGCGACTGAGATTGGGTTGCCAACACCGCGACGCAAACCTCTCGCCGAACGAAACGTTCATAAACAATGTTTATGGATCCGTGGCGGGTAGCCGGGGGTATGTACGACGACGAGGAGCTTTCCGCGATCCGCGAGGCTCACGCCGAGTGGGAGTCGGAGACGCTCGACCCCGTACTCGACCGGTTCGGCGAGCGCAGCGAGCGGTTCGCGACCGTCTCGAACCGGGAGGTCGATCGCGTATATACCCCCGCGGACGTCGCCAACCTCGACTACGACGAAGACCTCGGCTTTCCCGGCGAGGAGCCGTACACCCGCGGTGTCTACCCGACGATGTACCGCGGGCGGACGTGGACTATGCGACAGTTTGCCGGTTTCGGCACCGCCGAGGAGACGAACGAGCGGTTCCACTACCTCATTGAGGAGGGCCAAACCGGACTCTCGACCGCCTTCGATATGCCGTCGCTGATGGGACTCGACTCGGACGACCCGATGTCGCTCGGTGAGGTCGGCAAGGAGGGGGTCGCCGTCGACACGCTTCGGGACATGGAGATCCTGTTCGACGGTATCGACGTTGGCGAGGTGTCGACCTCGTTTACGATCAACCCGAGCGCGCCGGTGATCTACGCGATGTACGTCGCCATCGCCGACCAGCAGGGTGTCCCGCGCGAGGAGGTCAGGGGGACCCTTCAAAACGACATGCTCAAGGAGTTTATTGCCCAGAAGGAGTGGGTGGTTCCCCCGGAGCCCTCCCTCGATCTGGTGACGGACACGATCGAGTTCGCGGTCGACGAGACGCCGAAATTCAACCCGATCTCGGTTTCGGGCTACCACATCCGAGAGGCGGGGTCGACAGCGACGCAGGAGCTCGCTTTCACGCTTGCGGACGGGTTCGCGTACGTCGAGGCGTGTCTCGACCGTGGGCTTGATGTCGACGAGTTCGCCCCACAGCTCTCCTTCTTTTTTAACTCCCACAACTCGATCTTCGAGGAGGTCGCGAAGTTCCGAGCCGCACGCCGGATCTACGCCCGCGTGATGGACGAGGAGTACGGCGCGGAGGCAGACGCCTCCAAACAACTCAAGTTCCACACCCAGACCGCGGGCCAGTCGCTGACCGCTCAACAGCCCCTGAACAACGTCGTCCGCGTCACGATACAGGCGCTTGCTGGCGTTCTCGGCGGAACACAGAGCCTTCACACCAACTCCTTCGACGAGGCGCTGGCGCTCCCCTCCGAACAGGCCGTCAGGGTCGCGCTCCGGACTCAGCAGATCATCGCCGAGGAGTCCGGTGCGGCCGACATCGCTGACCCACTTGGCGGATCGTTCGCGGTGGAGGCGCTCACCGACGAGATCGAGGCCGACGCAACAGCCTACATCGAGGAGATCCGCGAGATGGGCGACGGCTCGATCCGCGAGGGGGTCCTGCGCGGCATCGACGAGGGGTACTTCCACCGCGAGATCCAGGAGTCGGCCTACGAGTATCAGGAACGAGTCGACGAGGGCGAGGAGACGGTCGTCGGCGTCAACGCCTACGAGATCGACGAGGACACGAAGCCCGACTTGCTCCACGTCGATGAGACGACCCGTGAACGGCAGCTCGATCGGCTCGAATCGGTGAAAGCCGACCGCGACGACGAGGCGGTCGAGACCGCGCTCGACGAGATTCGGGAGGCAGTCGCGGCCGAGGAGAACGTCCTTCCCGCTATCGTCGACGCAGTGAAGACGTATGCCACGATGGGCGAAATAATGGCCGTGTTCGAGTCCGAGTACGGGACGTATCGGGAGCGGATCGGCGTCGCCTGATCGTCCGGGTCGATCGGGAGTCTGCCCTCGAAACTCTTCAGTGACGTGTCGAAATCGAGGTACTTCTCGATCGATAGCGGGAGTAGGTCTCGCAATACGTTGGAGTAGTTGTTTATAAGTGGGATAGTGGTGTTGCTGGCGGCTGTTTATAAGTAGATGGTGCTGTGGTGACCGCTTCCATATCTCCAGCTGTTCGTTTATAAGTGGTTGGCGACGAATCGTCGGTGAAGACTTCCAAAGCCCCAGCCTGCTCCGGTCGAGGGGCTCGCTGCGCGCTCA
>OBKM01001004.1_pt1 | contig 12362 bp, 14 predicted proteins | sample 1519691 | NCBI WGS metagenome assembly OBKM01 (sample SAMEA37050418, study PRJEB22526) | metagenome | biome: saline pan; feature: lake; material: water | place: Egypt | collected 2015 | depth 0.5 m
TGATCGACAGCGATCCGAGCGAGTACAGGGGGTACCAGTACCAGAACTTGTTGTCCAGATCGTACTGTTCGGTGTGGCTCTTCGGCATCTGGAGGTTCGCACGGTAGTACATCGTCTCCAGCAGCTCGAGGTAGTCGACGATGCGGAGGCGCTTGTCCAGCCAGATGAGCGTGGTGAGGAACGCGGTCTCGATGACCGTCAGATCCTGATTTTTGAGCCACGCGTTGTGGTCCATCTCGTCACGTTTTTTCAGACTCATTGAGATATCACCGCTTGTAGTAGGGGTACACCGCGCGCTTCACCGTCTCCCAGGCGTTGCCCCCTTCCAGTTCAACGCCGTCTTTGTCCTCCTCGCGGACGTACAGGTCCTCCCACTTGCGCCGGCGTTTCTTCACTATCATCACGTCCGGGAGGAACTCCTTACGGTACAACAGCAGGATGAAGCTGAGGTCGATGAAGATCAGCGCGAGTAGCGCGCCCATGTACATGTTGCCGAACTCCGTCGTCGCCCAGCCGAACATCAACCCGTAGACGAACAGGAACACGAACACGACCTCGATGATCGTGAGTAGCACGATGGCGATGGCGGCCGCCGTGCTCTCGCGGGCCGGCTCGTACCGATGGATGTCGCCGTACGAGGAGCCGCCGGAGCTCATTGGTTCCCTCCGTGGCCGGTGTGAGCCGACTCACCGTACTTGAGCATGTAGAACGTGAACACGAACGTCAACACGATGCCGAACACCGACGCGACGCCGACCCAGTGGGCGTGGATCGGCACGCCCCACTGGCCGGGGTCCTCCGGCCAGCCGTCGTCCGGCCCGGCCTCGAGCACCGGCACGTCGTCGCCGACGGCGACCGCCCCGAACATGTTGACGCCGCGGTGGGGTATACAGACGTAGCCGCTTCGACCGCCCTCCTCGAAGGTGTGCTCGTACTCGTACCCCTCCTCGTCGAGCGGATCCCCGCTGTCGAACGAGTGTTCGTTGTCGAAGTTCGTGTTCTCCTCGTCGACGACGACGTTGTGTGCGCCGCCCTCGCCGGTCCACACCCAGCGAACCGTCGTTCCCTCGTCTATCCAGATTCCGGCCGGCGAGAACGCGAGGTTCCCGCCGTTTCCTTCCGCGCCGACGTCGACGACGACCTCGTCCTGGCCGCGGAGGTCCCGTATGCCTCCGTCGACGCCGTCGAGGTAGCCCTCGAAGTCGGGGCCTTCCTCGGCCGCGACCGTACCGGTCGCTGCGGTCGTGGCGGCGACCGCGGCGGTGGCACCGCCGGCCGTTCGCACGAATTCCCGCCGTTTCATACAACACACCGTCAGGACGGGTCGCGCTTAAACCCACCGACTAACGATGGTCGATGGGTACAGCGTAACTCCCCTGAGTCGGCCGATATTCGACGTTTCAGGAGTCGGGCTCGTGTGCGTCAGCGTCCGGCGGCGTCCGCTCGGCGTCAGTCGTCGGTTGGCTCGGCTCGTCACCAAGAGGTGGTCCTCGGCCCTCCGAAGCGCCGTCGTCGACCGGGACGAACTCCGGACGCGTCTCCATCTCACGGAGCGTCCGGAGCCGGTTTCGGTACTCCTCCGCTCGGAAGCGGTCGGAGAGTCGGGCGTTCGCAACCATCGCGAACAGAAACACCCCGACGAAAAGAAACAGGATGGCGATCGCCGGCGCGATGATCGTCTCCACACCGAGGAAGATCCACGCGCCGAGCAGCGCCGCGCCGGCGACGAGCTGGACTGCGGCGACGATCTGCATCATGAGGTTGCCGAACTCGCCGGATCCTTCCGGCACCGTGTCGGGATGCGGCAGCGACCAGTCATCCGGCGGCTCCGGGACGTCGTAGCTCTCCATCGCCGCGAGCGCGATCACCGGTTCGACGTCTCGTCGCACGGTTCCCTGACCGGCCACCGACCCGTCCGGGCCGACCATCGCGTACCCCTCGTCGGAGTAGACGAGCACGCGCTCGGTGCCGTCCTCGCGGACGCGCTCGAGGATCCCGAACAGCTCACGGCTCGCGATCCGCGTTTTCAGTTCGGCTTCGACGCGGTCGAGCAGTTCGTCACCGGTGATCCACGTCTCGGGGTCGAAGACGGCGTCCCACTCGTCCGCGCTCATCCGGGCCATGTCGGACGGGCCGAACTCGTCGAAGTCGTACTCGGCTTCGACCCGTTTCCGCAGCTCGTCGAGGTCGGCGTCCATCTCCTCCATGGAGGAGCCGCTCCGCGCGTCGACGGGGTCGTCCGAACGCGTCGAGGCGTCGTCCATCGCTCGAACGTACGGTCCCCGGAGGGTAACCGTTTTGGTCCGACCCGTCGGGCGTGCATCTCGGATCGGGGAGTTTTACGCGCTACGGCCCGTACGACTGTGCATGGTCGACGAGTCGGTCATCGCGGCGATCGCGGCGCTGTCGGTGACCGCGAGCTTGCCGTTCCTGTTGTACGGTGCGTGGATCATGATCGACGCCGAAACGGTGTCGTGGTCAGTGCTCACACATCACCTCAAATACGTCACTGTCGGACTCGTTCTCACGACCGTACCGCTCGTGATGTGGATGCTTCCACGGATTCTCGGGCAGATGACCGGCGATGCGGTGATCCACGCGTTCTTCGGAATCCAAGCGTACGCGCTTCTGGTGTTCGCGCTGACGGGGATCGTCCGTATCTTTCAGGCGAAATGGAACGCCGACGCGTACCACGACCCGGACGCGGACATCGACGAGCTCCACGAGAACATGGGCCACTGGCGGAGCCGGCTTCGTGTCGGCGTCGTCGGGTTCATGATTCTGTGGCTCTGCGCGTGGCTGTCCGGGCTGTACCGGTTCTACACGCTGCATCTCGTTCCGATGATCGTTTGATCGTCGTGAGGGCTTGGTGGGACGCTGCGTGGACCGACAGCTTCAATCCCGTTTTCCACGTAGCATGAGCCATCGTGGCAGTTACGTTCGATCTGTTCGGCACGCTCGTCGAGGTCGAGTACCCGTCGGACCCGGCGGAGGCCGTCGCCAGACAGCTGGAATCACGGGGTATCGATGTCCCCGACGACTGGCACGTCGCGTACGGCGAGATCCACGTCGACGCGCCGGCTGGTGCGGAGACGCCGCTCCCGGCCCACGTCGCTCGCGCGCTCGACTCCCGGGGCATCGAGGTATCGGAGAACGCGGCCAGACACGCGGTCGTCGCCGCCTTTGACCCGGTAGTCACCCGACGGGAGGGCGCGTTGGAGGCCGTTCGAGCGGCCGGCAAGCGCGGCCCGGTGGGGCTGCTCTCGAACTGTGCGGTTCCGGAGCTTGTTCCGCGCGCGCTGATCCGGTCGAACCTCCGCGGCGAGTTCGACGCGACCGTGACGAGCGTCGGCTGCGGCTGGCGGAAGCCACACGCGAAGGCGTTCGAGGCGATCGCAAACGCGCTCGGCGTCGAGCCCGCCGCGCTCACCCACGTCGGTGACGACGTGACGGCCGATGGCGGCGTCGTCGACGTCGGGGGCCGATTCATCGACGTGACGAACACGCCCCTCGAGACGCTGGAAGCCGAGCTGGAGGCCGAGCCGTGAGCCTCGCGGCGGGGGGTGCCATCGTGCTCGCCGCCGCACTCGACCGGACGTTTTCCGAGCCGCCCCGACGGCTCCATCCCGTGGCGTGGCTGGGGAGCGTCGTTCATCGTCTCGACGACCGGCTCCCGGAGTCGCGCGCGGTCGGCGTCGCGGTCGCGGTCGTCGTTCCGCTGTCGTTTGCGACCGTGGCGGCGATCGTCGTCTGGTTTAGCGGTCGGATCGATCCGCGACTTTCCCCGCTCGTTGCGGCGACCGTCCTCTTCGTCAGTTCGAGCCGGCGGATGCTCGTCGACGTCGCGACCAACGTAATCGATCTCGTTGAGACGGATCTGGCGTCGGCTCGCCACGAACTTCGCGCACTCGCCGGCCGGGATCCATCCGGCCTCTCGCCGGCACAGCTCCGGTCCGCAGCCGTCGAGAGCGCGGCCGAGAACCTCGCTGACGGACTGCTCGCGCCGCTTTTCGCGTTCGCAGCGGTCGCGATTCTCGCGGCCGCCGTCGGTGCACCGATACCGCTCGTGGTCGGAGGCGCTGCGGGTGCCGCGGCGTGGATCAAAGCCGTCAACACTCTCGATTCGATGCTCGGATACCGTGATCGTCGACTGGGCTGGGCAGCCGCCAGACTCGACGACGCCATCATGTGGGTACCCGCCCGCGCAGCCGCGCTGCTGATCGCGGTCGTCGGCACGCCACGGTGTGTCCGACGAACGCTGTGCCGGGCTCGCGAGGCCGCAAACGTTCCGTCGTCGCCAAACTCCGGATGGCCGATGGCGACGCTGGCGACCGTTCTTGGAGTCCGGCTCGAGAAGCCCGGCGCGTACGTGCTGGCACCGGATCGACGGCTCCCGACCGCGGCCGAGGCTCGCGAGGGGATCCGGATCGTCTCTCGAGCCGGCTGGCTCGGCGTCGGCACAACGGTAATGTTGGTGGTCGCGGCATGACCGACGACGTGACCGATCCATCAGCATCCGACGACGTGACCGATCCATCAGCATCCGACGACGTGACCGATCCGCCGGAGTCCGACGACACACGACTGCCGCCCGCCAGTCCGATTCCCGCCCTTCGGGGCGCGATCACGTTTCTGACACGGATTCCGGTTCCGGGAGGGGAAGGGTCGGACTGGCACGCGTTCCGCCGGTCGCCGTGGACGTTTCCGGTCGTCGGTGCGGTCATCGGTGGGGTCGCCGGACTCGCCTTTCTCGCGCCGTCCGCGTGGACTGCCGCGGCGCTATATCTCCTCGCCGTGTACCTCCTCGGTGGTATCACCCACGCTGACGGTCTCGCGGATCTCGGCGACGCCGTCGCGGCACACGATCCGGACCGCCGGGTCGAACTGTTGCGGGATGCCGCACTCGGTGTCGGTGGCGCGCTGGCGCTTGCGGTGACGCTGCTCGTGACGACGCTCGGTGCGCTGGCGCTCGCGACGGGGTTCGTCGGTGGAGGCGGCGGAAGCGTCACGGGCACCGCCGCATTCCGGATCGTCCTCGCCGCGGAGGTCGGCGCGAAGGCGGGGATGGCGCTGTTGGCGTGTTTCGGCTCGTCCGCCCACGAAGGGCTCGGATCGGCAGTCGCGGACGATATCGGACCGCGCTCGTTCGTGCCCGTCGCGCTGCTGTCCGTGACGGTGCTTCTTGCTCCACCGACGGGGGCGTTTCCGGCGCTCGTGGCCGCGCTTCTCGCAGGACCGGCCGTCGCCGCGCTACTCCTCGTCCGCGTCCGTCCGTGGCTCGGTGGGATCAGCGGCGACGTGCTCGGTGCGACGAACGAGATCGGACGAGCAGTCGCGCTTCACGCGGGGGTGGTCGTGTGGGCGATCCTGTAGCCACCCGCCCGTCGGAGCCCGGGATCACGGACGCGGTGCTGCTCTGTGGCGGTCGAGGCACGCGGCTCGGCACGGAAACCGAGAAGCCGCTCGTACCGGTCGACGGTCGGCCGATGGTCCACCGCGTTCTCGACGCGATCGCCCGGAGTCGGATCCGGCGCGTCGTGGCGGTGAGCTCGCCGCACACGCCGTCGACGACGGCGACGATGGAGGAGCTGTCCGCGGGGGAGCTAGAACCGGCACGACTCGTCTCCAACGTCGTCGTCGGCTCCGGCGAGGGGTACGTGGACGACCTGAACCGCGGGCTCGATGCGGTCGACGGGCCGGCGCTCACGGTTACCGCCGACCTTCCGTTGCTCCGTACACGTGACGTTGCGGATGTGATCGAGGCAGCGGTCGGTTCCGGCGATGATGGCGGGTCGGCTCACACGGCGAACGACCGAGGACTCGTCGACTCCGTCTCCATCTGTGTGCCGGTCTCGCTGAAGCGGACACTGGGTGCAAGCGTCGATACGTCCGTTACACACGACGGGAACGACGTCGCTCCGACCGGTTTGAACGTCGTTGGGTCGGGCGAAGACACGGTCGTCGTCCGGCGGAGCAAGTCGCTCGCGATCAACGTGAACCGGCCGCGTGACCTCGCTCTCGCCCGACGGATCGCGTCGGAGTGAATCGATGCACGCAACCCGACGGTCACTCGCGTCTCGGTCCGGATCGGCACGACCTGCCACTGCGCACTCATCTTCCCCAAACATGACAGACGTTTCAGGATCGTGCCATGACGAGCGTTTTAGTAGGCTCGTCGATATGTCATGCACATATGGACCCACACGCGCTGGATACTGCGAGTCGCGTCCGACACGGCGGAACGAGCGATCCGCACGTGATCGACTTCAGCGCGAACACGAACCCGGAAACGCCTCCCGGGGTGACGGCCGTGTACGACGCGGCCCTCGGCGGAGCCCGTCGGTATCCCGCGGACGATTACGGGGAGTTTCGGGCCGCCGCGTCCGACTACGTCGACTGTGATCCGACGGAAGTGATCCCGACCGCGGGCGCGATGGCGGGGATCCGGCTGCTGTTCTCGATGGTCGTCGACGCCGGATCGACCGTGGTCGTGCCGGAGCCGTCGTTCGGCGAGTATGCTCACGAAGTCCGGATTCAGGGTGGTGAGACGGTCGGCGTCGATCACGACCGGATCGCGGACGTCGACCCGGCCGGCCACGAGATGGTTGTCGTCTGTCGGCCGAACAACCCGACCGGCGAAGCGGTCGATATCGGGCCGCTTCGCGACCTCGCCGAGCGCTGTCGATCGGCGGGAGCGACGCTGTTCGTCGACGAGGCGTTTCTCGACTTCACGCCCCGACGATCGATCGCTGGCGAGCCCGGCGTCGTCGTCGCCCGATCGCTTACCAAAGTGTTCGGGCTTCCCGGCCTTCGAGCGGGGTTCCTCGTGGCGGTCGGTCGAACGCGGGATCGACTCGACGTCTGTCGGCCGGCGTGGGGGATGTCGACCCCGGCGTGTGACGTTGGGACGCACTGTCTTCGCAACGAGGAGTTCGTCGTTCGGACCCGTCAGCGGGTCGCAAGCGAGCGCGAACGGCTCCGAGAGCGTCTCGCTTCCCGGTGGGAACTGTTCCCGTCTGACGCTCCGTTCCTGCTCATCGACGTGGGCGAGGACGACCCCTGTGACGTGCTGGACGCTGCTCGACAGGGCGGCGTCGCGATCCGCGACGCCCGGACGTTCACGGGGCTCGACAACCACGTTCGAACCGCGGTCCGCAGACCGGACGAGAACGACCGCCTGCTCTCCGCGCTCGACGTATGAGTCTCCGGGTCGACCTCGCGGACGACGTCTGTCGGTGCCGGCTCCGCGGGGGTCTGTTCCTCTCGACTGGCTTCGACGGCGGCGTCCGCGAGGCCGACGCCGCGTACAACGTCACCGTTCCCGACGGATGGGGTGATGCCGGCGTTCGTGACCTCCGGTCGTACGTCGATGAACGGCTCTCGGACGCCGGGTTCCCGACCGATCCGGCGGCCCCGGCCCTCCTCACCGGCGTCGCCCAGCGCCACGCCAGAGTAGCCCGTCTCGACGGCGTGGCGGTCGTCGCGACCGCAGGACTCTCCAATCCGGCGGCACTGCCGGTCGATGTCGACGCATCGCGGGCCGACTTCGACGCTGCTCCGGCCGACTCCGAGGACGCTGCCGAAACGGAGACAAAAGCAACTGACGATTCACCCCACCGGCCACCCGGCACCGTGAACCTCGTGGTTGGGACGAATCGGGAACTCGCGCCGGGCGCGCTCGCGAACCTCGTCGCGATCGTCGCGGAGGCGAAAGCGGCGACGCTGCTCGCGACGACCGGCTTTCCCGGAACGACGAGCGACGCTATCGTCGTCGCGACCGACCCCTCCGGCGAGCATGCGAGGTTCTCGGGGGCGGCGACCCGGCTCGGAGCGGCAACCCGAACCTGCGTCCGCGACGCGACGCTCGGGTCGCTCGGGTCGCGGTACAGCGGCGGGGACGCGACGATCCCGGACGCCGTGGATGATGCCGACCACGGCATCGTCACTGACGAGAGATCAGTCGTCTCGCGCGTCGCACCCCCTACCGACGCGGACGATACAGATCCCTAGCGTCCGTCGGTCACGGCCCGTCGGTTACGGTCCGTCGGTCACGGCCCGTCGGTTACGGTCCGTCGGTCACGGCCCGTCGGAGCGCCTCCGGTCGGCCCACGTTCCGTCGATCCGACCGTCCGCAACGAGCTTTTCGAGATGGGCCATCACGGTGACGCGAGCGAGATCCTCGACGCCGGTCAGATCCTTCTCGTAGGCGGCGTCGACCACGTCGTCGACGGTCTCGGCACCGTCTTCGACCGCCGCGAGAACCGACGCCTCACGGTCGAGGCGGTGGTCGATCAACCGCTGGCACGTCGTGACCGGATCCTCGATCGCGGGTCCATGACCCGGATACAGCCGCCGGAATCCCGCGTCACGGACGCGCTCGAGACTGTCGAGATATGCGCGGAGGTCGCCGTCAGTTCCGCCGACGACGACGCTCCCCTCCGCGACCGCGAGGTCGCCGACAAGCGCGTCCCGATCGGTTCTCGCCCCGGACTCGCCGACGGCGAACGCGACGTGGTCTGTCGCGTGACCGGGCGTCTCCAGCACGCTGACGTTCCGGTCGCCGACACGCTCGCCGTCGCTGACGGTTTTATCCGGATCGACGCCAGTCGCCTCGCGGAATCGGTCGGCGTGGTCGGCGTGAGCGTACACCGTCGCGTCTGCGTCGGTCGCGTAGTCGGCGACGCCGCCCACGTGGTCAGGATGCGTGTGTGTCACCGCGACCGCGTCCACGTCCGTTGTATCGATCTCGGGGACCCGGGCCGCGGGATCGACGAGCAGCCCGTCGACGAGATACGCGTTCGTCGTCCCGCCTGGACCGCGGGTGTCGACGTCGATCGGGAATCGCGTGATCGGGACGGTCGGGTCGTCGTTCATCGTGTGCCGTCAATCGCTCCGCCCGAGCGTCGAGTTCGGGTCCGCGCCGGGACCTGAGCCGCCCCGATCTCGACCCGGAATCGGCACAGTGGTGTCGTCGACGACGGCGTACCGGGAGAGGTCAGCGACACCGACGTCGACATCGGAGACGGATTCGTACGGACGACCGACGATCACGTCGCCGGCCGTCCGTCGGTTGATACCGGGTATAGCCGTCAGCTCGTCCATCGAGGCGGCGTTGATGTCGAGCGGGTAGGGGACGCCCGTCACGGACCGATACCCGTGATCGGTGATCGCCACGTCGATTGCGGTGCCGAGTTCGCGTTCGCCCGGGACGGCGACGAGGAGGGCGTACGTACCGAGCTGCCGACCGAACGTCTTCCCGTCCTGGTGATACTCAAGATGCACGTCTGGGAGGACGGTTCCCGGCGGGACGACGCGCTGGAGCATCGGGTTGTCGATCGTCTCGCGCACCTCGCGTTTGTACGCGCCGAACTGCTCCCGATGCTCCTTCGCGATCGCCGCGCCGGTTTCGGCCATCTCCGTGCCAGCGAACGCCATCACCTGTCGGACGTTGATCCGGCGGAGCATCAGCCCCTCGTCGTACACGCGCTGGAGGAACCGCTTGTTGTGCTCGTACGTCTCCGGCCGCTCCCCCGCGAGCCCGTGCACGAGATTGATCCCGGGGAGCAGCTTCGGGAGTCGCGGTGAGACGTCCGGCCCCGTCGAGGGACCGCGACGGAGTCCATCCGCATCGGGCTCGTCCCCGGGACGCCAGCCACCCTCCTCGTTGACGACGCGGACGGCCTCGAGACACTCATCGGCGGTAACGAGGAGGTTGTTCTCCTCCTGTACGACCGGATCCGCGGATTCGAGACCGAACGCCGCGGTGTCGCCGGGCGTGTTGTGCTCGGCGATCACGCGGATCGCCTCGCGTGAGGCTTCCGGGTACTCCGTAATCGTTACGGGGTTCATGTTGTCGAGGTGGAGCGTTTCGAGATCGGGTGCGGCCTCGCGGATCCCGCCGTACAGCTCCCGGAGTGCGTCCGGGTTTGGCGCCTCGCCGTCGCCGCCGAACGCGAGAATATCCGCCTGTCTGCCGAGCCGGAAGTGTGACACGCCGCGGTCGGAGAGCGCGTCGACTTCATCGACGACGGACCGGGCGGTTCGGAACGCCGGATCCCCGTACAGCGGTTCGGTGCAGAACGAACAGCGGTACGCACAGCCGCGTGAGGTCTCCATCTCGCAGATGAGGTAGTCGGGGTGGTTCGGATGCTGTTCGACGACGAACGCTCCAGCCGCGGCCCAGCGGTCGACCTCCGCGTTGTCCCGCATGCGGTCGCCGAACCCCTCCAGACCGCTGGCGACGAGGTCGTGGGCGGCCGCCTCCACGTCGCCTTTCGCGACGAAGTCGTAGTCGAGGTCGTCGCGTTCGGTCTCCTGTGCGCCCGCGTTCTCCTCGCCGACGCCGAACCGGACCGGGCCGCCGAGTAGCGTCACGCCGTCGGCCGTCCAGCCGAGCTCACGAACCTCGTCGGGCTCCGCGGGCGTTCCACCGACGTACTTCCCGGGAACGGTCATTCCGCCGACGTAGACGAACAGGTCCGCGTCGGCGACGTCCGCATGTTTGTCCCGGTCCGCACGAAGCTCGTCGATCGTGTGGTAGGTGATCGACGTCTCGGGGACGCCAGCGTCGACGAGCGCGCCGGCCGTGTACCGCGGGTACGTCGAGATGTACGGCGGTACGCCGAAGTGTGCCGGCTCGTCGACGTAGCCGTCGACGATGGTGACGGAGAGGTCGTTCGGGTCCGCCGGGCGCGACCCTCCCGACACGGACGGATCGGTCATGTTGACCCATCTAATCGGTCGGGACGGGAAAAGCGTGCGGATGCCGGCCCGGGCGTGATCGGCGGCTTAGCTGTATCCTCTCCAGCGGTGGCCACACTGTTTGCATTTGAAAAATCGTGTTGGCGGTTCGTCGGCCGCTCCGGTCTGTTTGATCGTGTACCACGCCTCGCCGTGTTCACATTTCTCACAGACGACGTCGTCCGCAGTCGGCTTCCCCTCGAAGTTCGCGCCCTCCTCGGTTTCGATCACCTCATCCCCGGTCTGCTCCTCAGTCGACTCGAAGCGTGCAGCAAGCTCCTCGTCCCGTGCCGTCGTCGCGCCGCAGTCGTCGTTTTGACACACCATCTCTCCGTCGCGTGAGACCATCATCGAACCGCAGTCATCACAGAACTGCATACGAACGGGGTACGGCTTCCATCCTTTTATACGAATCCACGGAACCATCGAGACGGATGCCACGGGGTCGCTCGAGAGAGCTGATCCCTCTCTGTCCTCCCCGAGGAGTTGTCGTGGGTTCACGTCGGCGACGACCGGGTACGGGCCCGTTTCGCGCGGTTCCGCACGTCGTCGTCGAACGCCGTCGAACGCGCCGCCGAGCCGGTTCTGGATGCGGTCGTGGAGCCGCTTGCTCTGTGAGTTCGCTCGGCTTGCGAGGAAAACAACCATCAGGCGAGTGTCTTCGTCGAGAACGCGGTTTTAAGAGTCTAATAAGCGTATCCATGACCATGGCTGACACTGACTGGCTCACTCGGATCGACCGGCTATGGACGGTGATCGGCAGGTGCTATCCGATCGCATATCTCTACTGTCACGTCCCCGTCTCACGGAAGACGTCTCGGGAGCGCCGGTGGAGTCCCGCTGGTTTCGGGCGTTCATCGAACGACGGAGCTGGCGTAGGTAGCGGCCGTCGAGGCCGAGTGCACCGACGGGGGCGTCTAGAGAGGGACGCCGAAACGAACGGCGGGGCCCGTCTCGAGGTGGAGCCGGGATCCGGGGCTGACGCCGACCGATGAGTCGGATCGGCCGCTTCATGGCACGCCTGCCGTGGACGCGTCTCCAGCACGGGTTCCAAGAGCAGATCCGTCGGCGGTTCTTCCGTCTCGAGGGCGCACACCCGTACCAGCTTCTCGATGCGGACCGCCAGCGCGTCAAGGAGGTGCTCGCTCGGAACCACTTCGCGACGTGGCACGTTATCTCCTATTTTTACGTCCACGAAGCGTTCGGCGAGGAGGTGCTCAACATGCGCCGCATCGAATCGCTCGACCGTGAGGGACGGTTCTGGCAGACCCACGTTCGGGGGTTCACCCACCCGGACGGGTTCGTCGTCTGTCCGCACTTCGAGCTGTGTCCGGTCGAACATCCGGCCAGCCACCTCGACAAAGTCGGGCTCAACGTGCCGATCGGCATGCGAAACGCGGCGGAGATCTGGGAGGCGAACGGCATCGACGTCATCGAGGCATCCTCGCTCGAGGAGTCGCCACCGGTCGACCCGACTGCCGGTGTGTCGGACCTCGATTGACGTGGTAGATAAAAATCCTCTCTCGTGTACAAGCGGTACAAGGCGACTGCCCCGGGGCTTGACCCCGGGGTTGAAGCCGACAATACACAATCCTTAATACAATTGAGTATGAATAAATAGC
>OBKM01001005.1_pt1 | contig 12360 bp, 10 predicted proteins | sample 1519691 | NCBI WGS metagenome assembly OBKM01 (sample SAMEA37050418, study PRJEB22526) | metagenome | biome: saline pan; feature: lake; material: water | place: Egypt | collected 2015 | depth 0.5 m
CGTACACGCTAGTCATCGCCGCCGAGGCGGTCGTCGCGACCGTGCTTTTCGCACTTCTCGGGGCGGCCTTTCACCGACGGCGATCCGTCCCCTACCTGCTTTTGTGGATCGCCTCCTCGACCCTCATTATAAAAAGCGCCGTCGGCGTCGTCCCGATGGTGACGGCGTTCGACCCCACCACACACCTCATCGTCGACCACGGGCTCGATGTCGTGATGGTCCTCGTCGCCCTCGGGGCGATCCACTACGCCGGGCACAACGCCCACCCCACGTCCCGACAGTGACACGCTCGACCCTGCTCGCACACGTCTCGGAGAACCCGGGTGTCCACTTCAACGCTATCGTCAGGGAACTCGATGTCACCCCGGACAAGCTCCAGCGTCTCACCCGGGATCTCGAAGCGGAGGGTGAACTCGTCGCCGAACAGCTCTACGGGAAGACGCATTTCTATATCGACGACCACGACGAGTGGGAGCGACGGGCGCTCGCGCTCATCCGACGGGAGACGTCCCGCGAGATCCTCTTTCATCTGCTCGAAGTCGAACGGGCGTCCCCCGGGGATGTCACCGACCACGTCGGGATCGCCCGGAGCACGCTGGCGTGGCACTGCGAGCGGCTTATCGACGCCGGCCTCGTCGAGAAACGCCGCGAAGGTCGGACCGTCGAACTCGTCGTCACGCGCCCCGAGGAGATCCGCGAGCTCCTCTCGTCCGTTCGCCCGCTGCTCCCGGAGCGGTGGATCGACCGCACGACGCGGCTCTTCGATCAGCTGTTCGAGGACGCCGACCGACCCGATCGCTGATCACCGCCGTCGAGCGACGACCGCGGCGACGATCAACGCGACGACGGCGACCGCCGGGCCGAACCCGGGCTGGTCGTCGAGCCCAGGTACGCCGGGCAGTCCCGCCCGTTCGACATCCACCGCCGTCGACTGTCCCCCGGCGACGACGGCGTACTCGGCGTCGGCGTCGAACTCGACGACGGCCTCCGGAACCGAGACCCGCGTCTCGACGCCGACGACAGCCTCGGGTTCCGACTGCGAATCCCGTTTTCCGCCCCGGACGCGGCGGCCGATCCCGTGGCGACGATCGCGGCCGAGACAGACGAGTACGGCGACGCGTCGGGCGCTCATCGACATCCGGCCCCCGGTCGACGACGGTCCATCAGTCCCCGTCGACGGGCTCGATGGAAATATGCATATCGACGGCCTCGACCTCCCACAGGCGCTCGTGGCCGTCCTCGACGGGGCCGAACTCGGCGGCCCTGACCTCGCCCGAGATCAGCTCCCGGTGTCGGTCGACGAGCTCCGCGATCCGGTCGTCGCGGACGTCGAGGTCGACGCGGATCTCGGCCTCGATGTCGAGCTCCAGCTCCTTTCGCATCTCCTGGATCCGGCGGATGACCTCGCGGGCGTACCCCTCGCTTTCGATCCCCTCGGTCAGTCCCGTGTCGACGTAGACGACGCCGCGGTCGTCCCCGTCGACGGCGAAGCTCGTCCCCTCGATCCCGGCCGGCGTCTCCGCGTTGAACGAGACCATCTCCCCGGTCAGCTCGACCGCCCGCCCGAGCTCCCCTTCGACCGCCGTCGCAAGCGATCCGAGCGCCGGCTCGTCGACCGACACCGCGTTGATCGCGTTCATTATCTCGCCGGCCTCGTCGCCGAACGTCGGCCCCAGCACGGACATGTCGGCCCGGGCGGTGTAGGAGAGCTCCCCCCAGTCGCCGTCGGGATCGATCAGCTCGATCTCGCGGGCGTTGAGCCGGTCCCGGAGCAGGGGGCGGTGCCGATCGACCGCCGTCGCCGCCCGGCTGTCGTCGGCCGCGACCACGACGCGCGTGACGGGCCATCTGAGCTTCCGTTCTGCCTGCTGGCGGGCGTTCGACCCCGCCTCCTCGACCGCGGCGACGACCTCGACGTCGGTTTCGAGTTCGGGGTCGTGGAACCGCTCGTCGACCTCGGGCCACTCGCACATGTGGACGGTGTCGTGGCCGGCCTCGCCCGTCAGCGTCCCGTAGATCTCCTCGGCGACGAACGGCGCGTAGGGCGCGAGCAGCTTCGTCGTCTCCACGAGGACGTGATACAGCGTCGCGTAGGCGGCCTCCTTGCTCGCCGACTCGGCCTCCTCCCACATCCGCTCGCGGACGACCTGGATGTAGAACCGCGAGATGTCCTCGACGACGAATTCGAGGAGGGCGTCGAGGGCCCGGTCCTGTCTGTAGGCCTCCCACTCCTCCGTCATCGTCGCCGTGACCGACTGCAGCCGCGAGAGGACCCACTCGTCGACGGTTTCGAGTGTCGCGTCCTGTATTGAGACGTCTCCGGCGGCGCTGCCGCCTTCGCTCCGTTGGGACTCCGTCCCAACGCCCGGCTCGAACCCGTCGAGCCGCATGTACGGCAGCGGGAACCGGAACACGTTCCAGAGGATGTTGAGGTCGCGTTCGCGGTTGCCCATCTCGTCCCATGAGAAGCGCATGTCGTCGCCCTGGGGGTTCTGGCTCAACAGGAACAGCCGCATCGGGTCCGCGCCGTGGCGATCGATCGCCTCCTGTGGCGCGACGATGTTGCCGATCGATTTCGACATCTTGCGGCCGTCCTCCGCGAGCGCCCAGCCGTGCATGAGGACCTGTTTATACGGTACCTCGTCGAGGGCGGCGCTGCCCATCCCGAGCTGCGACCAGAACCACCCCCGCGTCTGGTCGTGGGCCTCCATAATGAGATCGGCCGGCCACAGCTCCTCGAAGGCCTCCTCGTCGCCGGGGTAGCTGATCGTCCCCCAGGAGGCGACCGAGGAGTCGAGCCACACGTCGAAGACGTCCGGGACGCGGGTGTAGGTGACACCGTCCTCGGTGATCGTGAGGTCGTCGACGGTGTCCTTGTGGAGGTCGACGGCCTCGGGGTCGACCGATTGGTCGACGCGTTCGGCGAGTTCCTCGCGCGTCCCAACGACGATGGCCTCGTCGACGTCGCCGCTCCAGCCCTCGACATCGCCGTCGCTGGCCTCGGCGTCGGGCGTCCAGATCGGGATCGGGATCCCCCAGTAGCGCTGTCTGGAGACGTTCCAGTCCGGCGAATCCTCGATGAAGTCACGGAACCGGTTGTCGCGGGCCTCCTGTGGGTACCACTCGCTTTCCTCCATGTTCGCGAGCAGCTCCTCTTTGATATCGGTCACCGTGATGAACCACTGGTCCGTGACCATCTGGATGATCGGCGTGTCACAGCGCCAGCAGTGGCCGTAGTCGTGGTGGTACTCCTCGCTCGCCAGCAGCAGCCCCTTCGCGTCGAGGTCGCCGATGATCCCCTCGTCGGCGTCCTTGACGAACCGTCCGGCGTACTCGCCCGCCTCGGCCCCGAAGACGCCGTCCGGCCCGACCGGACAGAAGATCTCCAGACCGAGCTCCTGTCCCCGCTCGAAGTCGACCTCGCCGTGGCCGGGCGCGGAGTGGACTAGACCGGTCCGGTCGGCCTCGACGTAGTCCGCGTCGTACACTTCGAGTGCGCCCTCGAAGGCCGGCGCGTCGGGGACCTCCTCGCGCAGCGGGTGTTCGTAGCTCCGGCCGACGAGCTCCGAGCCCGCCACGTCCTCGCGGACCTCGTAGCCGTCGTAGCCGCCGCGCTCGATAACGTCCTCGACGCAGGACGCCTCCAGATAGAGGGTCTCGACCTCGCCGTTCCGTTCGGCCTCGACCGCCTGATACGTCGCGTCGGCGTCGACGGCGACGAAGGTGTTCGCCGGGATCGTCCACGGCGTCGTCGTCCAGATGACGAGGTAGGCGGGATCCTCGCCCCCCGCAAGTTCGAACTTCACGTAGATCGAGGGGTCGTCGACGTGTTCGTACTCGACCTCGTTGTTCGCGATCGCCGTCTCACAGCGGGGACACTGACTGATCGAGCGTTTCCCCTGTTCGACGAGGCCGCGGTCGTCGGCCTTCGAGAAGCCCCACCAGGCGGCCTCCATGTACTCGGGGTCGACCGTCTTGTAGGGGTCGTCCCAGTCCATCCAGACGCCGAAGGACTTGAAGTCCTCCTGGAGCCCGTCGAGTTGCTCGTCGGCGAAGGCTTTGCACTCGTCGATGAAGTTCTCCTCGCCGAAGGCCTCGATGTCCTTTTTGTTCTCGAAGCCGAGCTCTTCTTCGACTTTCGTTTCGATCGGCAGCCCGTGCATGTCGTAGCCCGGCCGGTCGGTCACGTCGTAGCCGCACATCCGCTTGTACCGGATGTAGGCGTCCTTCAACGTCTTGTTCCACGTCGTCCCCATGTGGGCCGCCCCGGAGGTGTACGGCGGGCCGTCGACGAAAAAGAAATCCTCGCCGTCGGATCGGTGTCGCTTCGCTTGCTCGTAGGCGTCGACGTCGTCCCAGTACTCGAAGACACGCTCCTCGACCGCGCCCGGATCGTACTGGTCGTCGACCTCGGCGAACCTGCTCATATCCGATAATCAGCCGCCGCTGTTAAATGAGACTCGGTAGCGTCCCGTCCTTACACGAGCGGCTCGACGAGCGCGGCGCCGGCGGCGAGCAGCTCCTCGGCGCGGTCGTCGTCCCTCGCCTCCGCGTAGAGCCGCAGCTTCGGTTCGGTCCCGCTCGGGCGGACGAGCAGCCACGACCCGCCGCCGAGGACGAACTTGAACCCGTCGGTCCGCTCGATGCGTTCGACGCCTGCCCCGGCGACACTGTCCGGCGGATCGGCGTCGAGGCGGTCCAGAACGGCCGCTTTCCGGTCCTCCGGGCAGTCGACGCTCCGGCCCCGCTGGACGATGTCGCCGTACTCGGCGCGGAGCCGGTCGATCCGATCGTCGATCGGCTCCGCGGCGTGTGCGGCGGCGACGGCGAGGGCGACGAGAACGCCGTCCTTATTATGGAGGTGTGCCGCGATCCCGTACCCTCCCGACTCCTCGCCCCCGACGATCGCGTCGTGGTCGGCCATCGCCGCCGCGACCCACTTGAAGCCGACCGGGGTCTCGTGGGCCGCGTGGCCGTTCGCCCGGGCGATCCGGTCGACGAGCGATGTCGTCGAGACGGTCCGGACGACGTCGCCGTCCGCCGTTTCGAGCCGGTGGTCGTACAACACCGCCAACAGCCAGTTCGGATCGACGACGCCCTGACCGGGTGTGACGACCGCGAGCCGGTCCGCGTCGCCGTCGTTTGCGAGCCCCAGCTCGGCCGTCCCGTCGTCGACCGTCGCCGCGAGCTCCCCGAGCCGTTCCGGGGTCGGTTCCGGGGCTTCCCCGCCGAACTCGGGGTCACGCTCGGCGCGCAGCCGGGTGACGGACGCGCCGGCGCGGCGGAGCAGCTCGTCGGTGACGCCGCGGCCGCTCCCGTGCATGGCGTCGTAGACGAGTTCGACTCCGCTCGGATCGCCGTCGACGAACGACAGCGCGTGTTCGAGGTACGGCTCCGTGAGGTCGGTCTCCCGGACCGACCCCCAGTTCGGCTCCGGGAGCGGTTCCGGCGGCCCGAGCGCCGCTGTGAGCCGATCCGTCACCGCCGGCAGGGCGGGTGCGCCGTCCGCGGGGACGAACTTGATCCCGTTGTGTGTCGGCGGGTTGTGGCTCGCGGTCACCTGGAGCGCGCCCGCGAGTCCCCTGTCGACGACCGTCCACGCGACGACCGGCGTCGGGGTGTCCCGGGGTGGAACGAGTGCGTCGAACCCGTTGACCGAAAGGACGCGGGCGAGCTCCTCGGCGGCGTTTCGCGATCCCGCCCGGGGATCGTAGCCGACGGCGACGGCGGTGTCGGCGCCCGCCCCGCGTAGGTAGTCGGCGACCGCCTGCCCGACGGCACGGATCCGCGGCTCGGTGAACTCCCCGACGGTCGTCCGCCAGCCGTCGGTGCCGAACTCGACGTCCATACTGGCGGGTCGTCGTCGCCGATAAAAAAGGCCGGGGGGTACGCGGACGCGGTCTCCGGTCGAGCGTCTCGGGTATTTGAATACGGTTCATACTTTGGGCGAGAACGGGTTAGCGCCCGGTTGTAACGTCCGAACGTGATGCACCGTGTTTGAGCACACCGGCGGATACGAACCGCAGGACAGATCGACGACGAAACTGGGGTGGTCGGCATGAGCTACGGCGAACAGAACGCCCAAACGACCCTCCTCGGACGGGACGTCTCGCTCGCGTTCGACGGCTCCTGGGGGAGCTACTGGCTCGTGTTCCTCCGGTTGATCGCCGGTTGGTGGTTCCTCGCCACCGGGCTCGACAAGATCGTCGAGTACGGCCTGTTCTACGACGCCCACGGGTGGATGATGTTCGCCGCGGAGGGGACGCTCGTCTACCCGGTGACCTCGTGGTTCGCCGCCAACGCCGTCTGGCTGCCCAACCTGCTGATCCCGTGGGGGCAACTCGCGATCGGCCTCGGGCTGATCGTCGGCTGTCTGACCCGGCTCGCGGCCGCCAGCGGCGCGTTCCTGATGTTCTTTTTCTACTTCGGGAACGCCGACTGGGCGAACGGGTTCGTCAACGGCGATCTGCTCGGACTGCTGTTGTTCGTGACGCTCATCGTCTTCGGTGCCGGACGCGTGTTCGGGATCGACGGCTCCCTCGAACGGACCGCGCTCGTGCGAAACAACCCGTGGTTGCGATACGTGTTGGGGTGACGGACGATGGGAACTGATACGACGACGGCCGATCGGATCGCGATGGCCCTCGGCGGCGGTCTCGTCCTCGTCGGGATCGCCGTCATGGGCTTCGTAAACGTCATCGCCGGCGCGCCGCACCTCCCCGTCGAGGAGGAGGGGGCGATCGTGGCGACCCCCGTCGTGGCCCCGGAGCTTCGGGCGGGGCTCGTCGCCGCCGGCCTCGTGGTGTGGCTCGTCTACGGGCTGTACACACTCGCGAGCCCACCCACTGACGGCGGGCAGGGGGCCACCGCGGCGCCGACCGACGACTGAGCGCGCCGGCGCGTTCCGCCCCCGGACTGGGGTTTAAATCCGAGAGCGAACTACGTCCAGGTATGGCCGCCGCAGACGCCCCCGTCCCGGAGTTGCAGGCCCGCGCCGACGCGTGTGCGGCGCGGCTGTGTGACGCCGACCGCGTGCTCCTCGCCTCCCACATCGACGCCGACGGGCTGACGAGTGCCGCGGTCGCCGCGACCGCGCTCGAACGGGCGGGGATCCCCTTCGAGACCGTGTTCGAGAAGCAGCTCGATGCCGACTCGATCGCGGCGATCGCCGACCGGGAGTACGGGACGGTCCTGTTCACCGACTTCGGCAGCGGGCAGCTGGATCTCATCGCCGAACACGAACGCGACGGCGAGTTCGTCCCCGTCATCGCCGACCACCACCAGCCCGCCGACGCCGACACCGAGTTCCACCTCAACCCGCTGCTCGAAGGTCTCGACGGGGCCTCGGAGCTTTCGGGGGCGGGAGCGGCGTACGTTCTCGCGCGGGCGCTCGCGTCCCGATCCGAGGGGGACGAACGGCTCGACAACCGCGATCTGGCGGCGCTTGCGGTCGTCGGCGCGGTCGGCGATATGCAGGCTTCGGAGGGCGAACTCCGCGGCGCGAACGCCGGGATCGTCGAGGAGGGCGTCGACGCGGGCGTCCTGACGGAGGCGACCGATCTCGCGATCTACGGCAAACAGACCCGCCCGCTGCCGAAGCTGCTCGAATACGCCTCCGACGTCCGTATTCCGGGGATCACGAACGACGAACGCGGGGTTGCCTCCTTTCTCGACGGCCTCGATGTCCCCTGCCGGACGGACGGCGAGTGGCGGCGCTGGGTCGACCTCTCGGACGACGAGAAACGGACCGTCGCGAGCGCGCTCGTCAAACACGCCGTCTCCCGCGGCGTCCCGGCGTTCAAGATCGACCGTCTCGTCGGCACGAGCTACGTGCTCCGCGAGGAGCCAGTGGGGACGGAGCTGCGGGACGCGAGCGAGTTCTCGACGCTTTTGAACGCGACGGCCAGATACGAGCGCGCGGACGTGGGGTTGGCCGTCTGCCTCGGCGACCGCGACGCGGCCTTCGACCGCGCGAAGGAGCTGCTCGCGAACCACCGCCGCAACCTCTCTGAGGGGATCGAGTGGGTCGAAGAACACGGCGTCACCCGCGGGAAACACCTGCAGTGGTTCGACGCCGGCGGGGAGATCCGGGAGACGATCGTCGGCATCATCGCCGGCATGTCGATGGGAGCCGACGGCGTCGACCGCGACACGCCGATCGTCGCCTTCGCCGAGAAGAACGACGAGGAGACGAAAGTCTCCTCGCGCGGCACGGGGCCGCTCGTCGGTCGGGGCCTCGATCTCTCGGTCGTGATGGGCGAGGCGGCCCGGGCCGTCGGCGGCGACGGCGGCGGCCACGATATCGCCGCGGGTGCGACGATCCCCTCCGGCACGGAATCGGAGTTCCTCGAGCGTGCGGACGCCATCGCTGGCGAGCAGATCGGGTAACCGCGGCGACCGACCGGGCCGTCACTCCCGCCCGAGGAGCCGGGAGACGGCCCCCGGCGTCGCGTTCTCGCGGACGGCGGCGGCCGTGTGCTCCCCGCTGACGAGGCACATCGGCATCCCGATGCCAGGGGAGGTGTACGCGCCCGTGTAGTACAACGACTCGGCCGCCGAGGAGCGGATCGACGGCCGGAACGGCCCGGTCTGTCGGAGGGTGTGTGCGAGCCCGAGGGCGGTCCCCCGCGGCGCGCCGAAGCGCTCGCCGAACTCGGAGACGCAGGCGCTCCGTTCGAGCACGATCCGGTCCCGCAGGTCCGCGCCGGTGTGGGTCTCAATATCGTCGAGTACCTTGTCGCGGAACCGATTTCGGGTCGCCTCGTCGTCCGACAGGCCGGCGGCGATCGGCACGAGCACCACGACCGCCTCGTGGCCCTCGGGGGCCATCGTCGGATCGGTCCTCGACGGAACGTTGACGTAATAGGCGGGGTCCTCGGGCCAGGCAGGGTCCTCGAAGATCGCCTCGAAGTGGGCGTCCCAGTCCGTCGGAAGCACGAGCGTGTGGTGTTCGAGCGGTTCGGCGTCGCCCTCGACGCCGAGGTACATGAGAAACGCCGAGGGGGCGTACGTCCGGGAGTCCCAGTAGCCGTCGTCGTACTCCCGTCGCCCCTCCGGAAGGAGGTCACGACCGACGTGGTAGGGGTTGGCGTTCGCGACGACCGTGTCGGCCCGCCGCCGTTCCCCCTGCGCCGTCACGCCGATGCCGTCGCCGCCCGGATCGAGCCCGGTCACCGTACAGCCGGTCTCGATGTCGACGCCGAGCTCCGTCGCCAGCTCGGCGATCCCATCGACGACGGAGGCGATGCCGCCCGTCGGGTGGTAGACGCCGAGGTTGAAATCGACGTGGGACATGAGCGTGTAGATCGCCGGCGTGTTGTGGGGCGCACCGCCCAAAAAGACGAGCGAGTACTGGACGAGCTGCTGGAGCTTCGGGTGCTCGAAGTAGTCGGCGACATACTCCTGCATCGAGTCGAGCAGCGTCACGCCCCCCGCGGCCCGGACGAGCCGCGGGTCGATACAGTCCCGGAGCCGCGAGCGGTCGCGGTAGACGAACTCCTCGACGCCGATGTCGTATGCGCGCTCGGCTCCCTCGAGGTACGACCGAAACGCGTCGCCGGCACCGGACTCGTAGGACTCGAAGAGATCGGCGACCGCCTCCGGGTCGTCCGGGACATCGACGCGGTCGCCGTCCTTCCAGAAGATCCGGTAGTGGGGGTCGAGCCGGGTGAGATCGTAGTACGCCTCCGGGTGCCGGCCGAAGTGCGAGAAGAACCGCTCGAAGGTGTCGGGCATCAGGTACCACGACGGCCCGGTGTCGATCCGGAAGCCGTCGGTCTCGATCCGACCGGCGACGCCGCCGAGCTCGTCGTGTCGCTCCAGGAGCGTCACGTCCGCGCCGTCGGCCGCGAGATAGCAGGCCGTCGCGAGCCCGCCGAAGCCGCCGCCGACCACCGTCGTCTCGCGGCCCTCAAGCGGCTGTTCGTCGCCTCGATCCGTCGATCGTGTCGTGTCTATCGATCCGAGCATTGTTGTGTGTCGTTTTCGAACGGAACGGCGATCAGGGCGTATACCAGATGCCGCGGTCGCCGTCGAGCCAGTCCCCGACGACGACGTGGGGGAGAGCGATGATGCTGATGAAGACGCTGAAGAAGGCGACGCCGCTGACGAGCAGCGTGCCACCGGACATGGGGTTCGGGGCGAGCGTCGCGATGAGCGCCGCGAGCCCGAACGTGGCGACCGTGCCGGCGATGAAGGCCAGTATCACCGCGTGCGGCGACGGCGTCGACTCGGGGTCGGGCGCGGGGAGTTCGGACTTCACCGCTTCGACGCGGGCGCTCTGTCGCATCGAGTACCAAAGCGGGAAGTACAGGCCGACGGCGATGACGACCGGCACGACGGCGAAGTACGCGATCAGAAGCGCCGTTTCGCCGGCGTCGACCGCCCACGTCGAGAGCTCCTCTCGACGGTAAAAGCCGAGTCCGACGTGGGCGACGGCGGCGACGGCGAAGATGCCCCCGAGAACCGGCCGCGTTGTCGAGAAATACGGCGCGACGGCCGCGAACGCCCCCGGCTGGAAGATATCGACCATGAACGTCGAAAACGCCGCGAAGTCGCCCGGCCAGAAGTAAATGGGGACGATCATCACGGTCCCGCCGCGGACGAACGCGGCGAGCGCTCGTTGTGGCTTCGTCCGGAGGTGGTCGGTCCCGACGAGCGTGTCGAGTACCCGGAGGCCACCGTGGCCGCCCTTCGCGACGGCGACGGCGATGGCGAGTGCGAGGCCGGCCACCGGCGCGATGAAAAACAGCGCGACGAAGCCGGCGACCATGAGCACGTACAGGCCGAGATAGCGGGCGCTGAACGGTAGCCCGCGGTCCCTGAGATTCGACATGTGTTCGTACCCCCCGTAGGGCAGGTTCAACGCGACCATCCCGAACAGGTAGATCCCCGCCTGCGTCCGCATGTCGAAGCTCACGTTCGCCCACCGCGCGAGCAGGAACCACCCGACGAGCGCGACGAGGACGACACGCGACGCGGAGAGCAGCCACCGCTCGCGGTCGGTCCGGAGCCGGCGGAGACGCCTTTCGACCGTTGCCATACGAGCGTGTACGGTGCGGACGCCTCTCCCTCACGGGCCTCGGTTCTATGGGTGTTTATATGGGGTCGCTATCGCTCCGACCCGAACGGGCCCGGCCCGTCGGTCCACCCCCACCCGGGCAGGCGGGTCTGAAACCCCGCCGCGAGCGCGGCGTCGAGGTCGTCCTTCCCGGCCGGCTCGTCGTCGTCCCCGTGGGTGTGGGCGTCCGCGAAGTGAAACGTCGCCTCCGAAAGCAGCGCGAACGGCTCGCCGCCGGCGATCGTCGCCGCGAGCTTCCGCCCGAGGAACTCGTCGACGACGAACCCCGGGTAGTCGCCCGCACAGTCGAGCTCCCGGAGCAGCCGACAGAGGGCAGCGACGTTGACCGCCACGTCCCCGTCGGCGAACACCTCGTCGACCTCGTTTCGGTACGACCCGACCGTGACGTGTGCCACCTCGACATCGAAAAGCGGGGCGAGCCGGTCGCGGGTTTCGTTTATCAGTTCGGGGATCGAATCGCGCTCGCGCAGCCGTTCGTGTTCCTCGGCGACGGTCGTCGGCGTGACGTGCATACGCTCGTTTGCGAAGGGTTTTATATCAGTAGTTGGTTAGAGGGGAGTACGAGCGGGTTTTCCGGCACCTCCCGCGGCGGCGGCCACTACTGATCCGAATCAATGACAGTTACGACGTATGCAGTCCGCGACCCCGACTGCAACAGCCGACGAGTGACGCGGAGCCGCCGGAGCCCGATTCGAGGAATTTCTAACGCATGAGTGCAGTAGAGCGGAAACTCGACGATATCAAGGCGACGATCGTGAGCGAAGTGCCGAACGACATCTCCGTCTCGGACGTCAAATACGAGGGGCCGGAGTTGGTCGTTTACACCCGCGATCCGAAGAAGTTCGCGAGCGACGGCGACCTGATACGGCGACTCGCATCGAAACTCCGGAAGCGGATCACGGTCCGGCCGGACCCCAACGTTTTGGCCCGCCCGGGCGAGGCCCGCGACCGGATCATGGACGTGATCCCCGACGAGGCCGGCGTCACGGACCTCGATTTCCACGCCGACACCGGCGAGGTCGTCATCGAGGCGGAAAAGCCCGGGATGGTCATCGGCCGCCACGGCTCGACGCTCAGGGAGATCACCCAACAGGTCGGGTGGACCCCCGAAGTCGTCCGGACGCCGCCGATCGAGTCCTCGACGGTCTCGAACGTCCGCAACTTCCTCAAACAGGAGCGCGAGGAGCGCCGCGACGTTCTCGAACGGATCGGCAGACAGATCCACCGCGAGGAGATGTCCGACGACGAGTGGGTCCGGATCACGACGCTCGGTTGCTGTC
>OBKM01001006.1_pt1 | contig 12354 bp, 10 predicted proteins | sample 1519691 | NCBI WGS metagenome assembly OBKM01 (sample SAMEA37050418, study PRJEB22526) | metagenome | biome: saline pan; feature: lake; material: water | place: Egypt | collected 2015 | depth 0.5 m
GTAACAGCGCTGTCCCGTCGACAGCCGCCGGTCACGACCCGTCAACGCCTTCTTTCAGCTCGGCCAGCGTGTTCAGCGCCTCCAGCGGCGTCGTCGATGCGAGATCAACCTCGCGGAGGCGCTCGCGCAGGGCGTCGTCGGCCCCGGTTGCACCGCCACCAGTCTCGCTGTCGGGCCTCGGGCCGTCCGCGCCGGGTGTTGCCGGCGGTTCGGGCTGTCGTCCGGCCTCGGGCCGGTCGAGTAGCTCTCGCGCCCGCTCGACGACAGCCTCCGCGACGCCGGCGGTCGCCGCCACCTCCACACCGTAGGAGGCGTCGGCGGTGCCGCGCTCGGCGGCGTGCTCGAAGCTGACGCCCTCGTCGGTGCGTTCGGTGCGGAAATAGAGGTTGTAAGCGGCCGAGAGGTCGGCCGCGACGGCCGTCAGGTCGTGGTGGTGGGTCGCAAACAGGGTGAGCGCGCCCACCTCGTCGTGGAGCTGCTCGGCCACCGCCTGGGCGATGGCGAGGCCGTCGGCGGTGCTGGTCCCCCGCCCGACCTCGTCGAGAACGACAAGCGACCGCTCGGTCGCGCTGTCGAGGATGGTGGCGAGTTCGCTCATCTCGACCATGAACGTCGAGCGGCCGCCGGCGATGTCGTCGCTCGCGCCGACGCGGGTGAACACGCGGTCGAACACCTGCAGGTGCGCCTCGGCGGCGGGCACGAAGCTCCCGGCCTGCGCGAGGATGGCCGTCAGCGCGATCTGACGCATGTAGGTCGACTTGCCACTCATGTTCGGCCCCGTGAGCACGGCGAGACGCTCGGTCCGGTCGAGGCGGGCATCGTTTGGGACGAACGACGCCTCGGTACGCTCGACGACCGGGTGGCGACCGTCACTGATGTGGATGCCGCCGCGGTCGCCGTTTGTCCCGGGGTCGACACCGACGACCGGTCGTGTGTAGTCGTGCTCGGCGGCGACCGTGGCGAAGGACACGAACACGTCGAGCGTCGCCAGCGCGTCCGCGAGTGCCTGCACCCGCTGTGACCGCTCGCCGACCCGGGAGCGAACGTCACGGAACAGCTCGTACTCGAGGTCGTCAGCCCGCTGCTCGGCGCTGATGATCTCGTCTTCTCGTTGCTTGAGCGCGGGCGTGTAGTAGCGCTCGGCGTTTTTCAGTGTCTGTCGACGCTCGTAGTCCTCGGGGACCCGGTCGAGGTTCGCGTCGGTCACCTCGATGTAGTAGCCATGCACCGAGTTGTGACCCACCTTCAGCGAGTCGATGCCTGTTCGCTCGCGTTCCCGCGCCTCCAGTTCGGCGACCCAGGCTTTCCCCTCGCGCTCGGTCTCGCGCAACGCGGCGAGTTCCTCGTCGTAACTGGGCTGTATCACGCCCCCCTCGGTCAGCTCCTGTGGGGGGTCTGCCACGACCGCCTCCCCGATGAGCGAGCGGACATCCGACAGGGGGTCGAGTCGCGCGCGCAGGTCTGTCAGCGTCGCACAGTCGGCGTCGGCGAGGTGCTCGCGCAGGTCGGGCACCACCGCGAGCGTGTCCGCGAGCGAGCGAAGGTCACGCGCGTTCGCGCGACCCCGGGCGACCCGGGAGACGAGCCGCTCGATGTCGTAGACGTCCCGCAGTCGCTCGTGCAGCGCCTCGCGAACCTGGACACGCTCGCGGAGTTCACCAACCGCATCGTGGCGGGCGGCGATGTCGTCCGGGTCAAGCAGCGGCCGGCGGAGCCACCTGTCGAGTGTCCGCCGGCCGAGCGCCGAGGCCGTCTCGTCGAGCACCTCGACCAGCGTCCCGTCCTCACGGCCGTGGACCGCGCGGGGTTCGAACAGTTCGAGGCTCTCGATTGCGACCGCATCGAGCAGCATGTACTCGTGGGGGTCGTATCTGGTGAGGTGGTTGATGTAGTCCAGCCGGTCGACCTCGCCGCCGCGGGCGTACTCGGCGTAGCCGAGCAACGCACCACAGGCGCGCAGCTCGCTCGTGGCCGCAAGCAGGCTGTCAGGGTCACCGACATACGCCGCGAGATGCTCGCGGGCCCTGTCGGCATCGAACGCCGCACCGTTGTGACTGGCCTGGACACAGCCGTCCGGGAGCACGTCGGCCGGCGCGTCGGGCCCGACAAGCGCCTCGGCAGGGTCGAACCGGCCGAGTTCGTCCGCGAGATCGTCCCGCTGACCGGTGCTGGTGGCGTAGAACTCGCCGGTCGAAACGTCGAGCGCCGCCAGGCCGAACGCGTCACCGGCGGTGACCGCCGCCACGAAGTTGTTGCGCTCGGTGTCGAGCAGTTCGTCCTCTGTGAGCGTGCCCGGGGTGAGAACGCGGGTCACCGCACGGTCGACGACACCCGTTGTCTCCTCGGGCGCTTGAACCTGGTCGGCAACGGCCACCCGGTAGCCCGCCTCCAGCAACCGCTCGATGTACGACTCTGCGCTGTCGACCGGGATACCCGCCATCGCGTAGGTGCCCGTCGAGTCCTCGCGCTGGGTGAGCGTGATCTCACAGCGGCGCGCGACCGTCTCGGCAGCCACACAGAAGGCCTCGTAGAAGTCGCCCACCTGGAACAGCACCAGCGCGTCGTCGTACCGGTCGCACAACTCGAAGTACTGGGCCATCATCGGCGTGAGCGCCTCGCGGCGCTCGCGCATCTTCTCGGGTGGCCCGAGCGCTGCGTCCATGGGTGTCTCGCCGGTGTGCGCGCACAAATAGCTTTTTGTGAGTGGGGACAGAGCACGGAGCATGGACGACAGGGCGGAACCGAAGCGTGCGGCGGGCGAGAGCGCCGCCCGCGAGATCGCGGACGGGATGGTCGTCGGCCTCGGGACCGGCAGCACCGCGGCGGCGGCGATCCGTTACCTCGGAAAACGGGTTGACGCTGGCCTCGACATCGAGGGGATACCGACCTCGTACCAGTCTCGCGCGCTCGCCCACGAGGTCGGCATCCCGCTGACAGGTCTCGCCGAGGCGACACCCGACATCGCGATTGACGGGGCCGACCAGGTGGCGAACGGCAACCTCCTCAAGGGTGGAGGGGCGGCCCACGCCCGCGAGAAGGTGGTCGACGCCGCCGCAGACCGGTTTCTCGTTGTCGTCGACATCACCAAGAGGGCCGAGCGACTCGACCGTCCGGTGCCGGTCGAGGTGCTGCCCGACGCCCGACCCACCGTCGCGGCGGCAGTCGAGCGGCTTGGCGGCGAGCCACGGCTCCGGCAGGCAACACGCAAGGACGGTCCCGTGGTGACCGACAACGGGAACCTGGTGCTCGACTGTGCGTTCGGCGCTGTCGACGCGCCCGCGGCGCTCGCGGCGGCGCTCGACGGGGTCCCCGGTGTCGTCGCACACGGCCTGTTCGTCGATCTCGCAGACGAGATTCACGTCGGCACCGACGATGGTGTCGATGTCCGCACGGCCTGAGCGGCGGAGTCACTCGACGATGCCACGGCCGTCGTTCAGCGACTCTCCCGGGAGGCCGTGACGCGGCCGAACCCGACAGCTGATGGGACACCAGGCCGGGACCGACGCCGGTCAGAGACCGATCAGACCCAGCCAAACAGTTTCCAGGTTCTGGTCTACGCGTTCGGGGTGCCGACAGACGAGACGGTCGGGTCTGCGGTCCCGGGGGGTCCGCGACCGCAGCGGGGCCCGCTGTGTGTCGGAGTCGAGGCTCTCGGCCGACGGGTCCGGGACACCGACCACAGAGGGCCGGTGGTCACCGCCGGAGCGCGGCAAGCGCCTCGGCAGCCTCGCGTGCGACCTCGACGTGCTCGCGGGCACGGCGCGGGTCGTCGGCCGACTCCGCGCGCCGACTGGCAGCCGTCAGCACCCGGACCAGCGACGCCCGGGCCGTCTCGAGACCCGTCGCGTCGTCCCGGCCGGCGTCTGTCACCGGCGATTCTGGTGGTGTCCCAGCGGGCGGTCCCGTTCGGTCATCGTCGGTTGGCGCGTCCGCCTCGTCCCGACTGACCGACTGGCCTCGGGTGTCTGTCTGGTCGGCCGGACTGCGGGCGCTATCCGTTCCCGCCGACCCGTGACCGGCCTGTCGGTGCCCCCCGTCGGGGTCGTCCCGGCCGGTGTCGCTGCCGTCGCCCTCCCCGCCGAAGACCACACGCGTGTCGTCCTCCGGCGAGGTGACCTCGACCGTCGCGCTGTCGCCGGTTCCGTTCTCGGTGCTGTCGTCGCCGTCCTCGCGGTCGACCGGGCGCTCACAGGTGGCACAGAACTCCTGGCCCTCGTACCGGAAGATGGGGTTGCCGCAGGCCGAGCAGTGGGCGTTTGTCATCGTTGCCCCCTGCAACAGGAGTTCGCTCATCCGCTCGGTCGCCTCGCGTTCCTGTTTGTCCTGTTCGTACTTCCGCCGGAGACGCTCGCGTTCGGCCTCCTCGTCGAACTCACTCATACACGAACCTGGGGCGGCGAGCGGAATATGGCTTGCGGGGTCGCCGTGTCGGAACCGGAACGCGTCGACCGGCGGCGCAGTCGTCACCGTGCCCTCTATCGACTAGCCGCGTCGACACGCCGACAGCGGGACCATTACATAAGGCTTATCCCCGCTGTTCTACTCTCACATCCTGATGAGCAACTGGCGGGAACAACTCGGAGGCGAGAAGCAGACGGAGGCTCTTGTCGACTGGCTGGTGGCGTACTATCACTACCCAGTACTGCTTGTGTTCGTCGTCTTTGCGTTCTGGAACCGTGTCCGGAACTACTCGAATTTCATCGTCGACGACGAGATACTCTATCAGGCGAACGACCCCTGGTATCATATGCGCTCGACGGAGTACATCATCAACAACTTCCCGGGGACGATGCCGTTCGACCCCTGGACGAGGTTCCCGGAGGGGACGTTCGCCGGGCAGTTCGGAACGCTGTTCGACCAGTTGATCGCCGTGACCGCGTTGCTCGTCGGACTGGGGAGTCCGAGCGAGTTCACCGGGCGGTTCGTGCTGCTGATCGCCCCGGCAGTGTTCGGGGTGCTTGTCTGTGTGCCGGCGTACCTCATCGGGCAGCGCCTCGGCGGACGGTTCGGTGGCATCGTCGCGGTGATGTTCGTCGCACTCGCACCCGACCGGTTGCTTCAGGTGAGCCTGGCCGGTAACACCCAACATCACGCCGCGGAGGTGCTCTTTCTCGGCTTCGCGGTGCTCGGGTTCATGATCGCGCTCCGGGCCGCCGAGAAGGAGTTGCCCGTCTACGAGCTGCTGCGCGAGAGACAGTTCGGCGAGCTCCGGCGGACGCTCGGCTGGTCGATGGTTGCCGGCGCCGCACTGGGGCTCTACATCTGGGTGTGGCCACCCGGTGTCTGGATGTACGGCATCATCGGCGCCTTCTTCCTGGTGCATATGATGGCCGAACATCTCCGGGGTCGGAGCCCCGAGCACTCGGCGTTCGTCGGTGTGATCGCCTTCGCCACCGCCGGCCTGATGCAGTTGAGCCTGGTTCGGACGCTCGGTCTCAGCGCGACCGACCGGTCACTGATCCAGCCAGGGATGGGGCTGGCTGTCGCGCTCGGTGTTGTCGTGCTCGCGTGGCTCTCCCGGGAGGTCCACTCGCGTGATCTCTCGCGGCTGTCGTACCCGGCAGGTGTGGCGGGGGCGGTCGTCGCCGGCCTCGTGTTGATGGCGGTTCTGTTGCCCGGCGTGTTCTCGTTTTTCCTCAACCAGTTCGACCGCACGTTCGGCGCGACAATCGACTGGACGGACTCGGTTGTCTGGTTTGTCGATATCAGCACCGAGGAGGGTGGCGCCGGGACGATCGGCGAGGCGACCCCGGCCGACCTGGATGATCTCACCGAGTTCTACCAGTTCGCCGTCTTCACGGCGCTTCTGGGCGGGCTCACGCTGCTCGCTGGACAGGTTCTCGACGAGCGGCCGAAAGGCGAGGAGCTGCTCATCGTTGTTGTGAGCATCTTCCTGGTCGTCGCGACGTTCACACAGATCCGCTTTGCGTACTACCTGGTGCTCGTCATCGGCGCGCTGAACGCCGCGCTTGTCGGCTTCGTCATGCGGCTCGCCGGCACGCCAGACAGGCGGGTACTGCCCGACACCTACCAGATCCTCACGGTCGCTGTCATCGTGTTCGTGATGTTCGTCCCGCTGCTCGGGCTGCCGCTGATCGGCGGTGGCGAGACCGCGGCCGGCTTCGCGGACAACCGGAGCCAGCCCGGCGACATCACCGGCTGGAGTGACAGCCTCGACTGGATGGCAGAGAACACGCCCGAACCAGGCCAGTACGCCAACCCAGGTGGTGAGCCGATGGAGTACTACGGCGAGTTCCCACGCCCGGCCGACGACGACTTCGAGTACCCGGACGGGGCGTATGGTGTGCTGTCGTGGTGGGACTACGGGCACTGGATAACCGGCAAGGGTGAGCGGCCGGCAAACGCCAACCCGTTCCAGCACAACGTCGATCCGGCCGCCGAGTTCCTTCTCGCACAGGACGAGCAGGAGGGCCTGGATATCCTCGATGAGGAGTTCCGCGACCAGGAGAACGCGGGCACCGAGTACGTGATGGTCGACTCGCTGATGGTCGAGACCGAGACGCTCGCCGGCGGCAAGTTCTTCGCGCCGACGGACTTCCACCCGGAGTTCGAGCGTGGTGATTTCTACCGGCTGCTGGTCGGTGACCTCGGGGTCGAGGCGATCGCACACAAGCAGCGCTACTACGAGTCGATGATGGTCCGGCTGTACCACTTCCACGGAAGCGAGGTGGAGCCGGAGCCGTTTGTCACCGGGTGGGTCGGCCAGGAGACACGCACCGAGGACGGCGACGCGATCGTCGACGCACCGGAGGAGGGGGACAGCATCATCGAGGAGTTCGGGAGTCTCGAGGAGGCACGACAGGCCACCGAGGACGACCAGACAAGACAGATCGGCGGTATCGGTGCCCTCCCGGAGGAGGGGGTGCCCGCGCTCGAGCAGTTCCGGCTCGTCCACGACGACGTGGTGCCGGCGGTGCCGTTTACCGGCGGTGACGACTCGGCGTACAGCAGCGCGGTCGAGAACGGTATGTCGGAGGGCCCGGCGTCCGTGGCGTTCGGGCGCAACGTGCCGCTGCTCCAGACCGGCAATACGACCGTCGCGGGGCAGCAGGAGGCGTTCGACGCCCTCTACGACACGACGCCCTCGTTCACCAAGACCTTCGAGCGGGTGCCCGGCGCGACAATCGAGGGGTCGCTCCCCGAGAACGCCGATGTCACCGCCGGCGACGAGGTCAGTATCAGCGTTCCGATCGACCCGCCCAACGGCGAGGCGTTCGACTACTCACAGACGGTCGAACTCGACGGGAGCCTCGAGTTCGAGGCGACCGTCCCGTACTCCACGGTCGGATACGACGAGTGGGGGCCCGACGAGGGCTACACTAACGTGAGCGCGCGGGCGACCGGTCCATACGAGATCCAGGTCGACCCCGAGGGAAGCGAGAGTCGCTTCGAGGGTGAGGTCGACGTCACCGAAGCCCAGGTCATCGGCGAGGACGACCAGCCTGCCGAGGCCGAACTCGAGAACGTGGCCGACGGGGGCGAGGACAACGGCGACGAGGGGTCGGTCGCATCGAGCACAGTCGACACACAGACGCCAGCGGGCACAACGACCACAACACACCCGGTTGTCGGGTGACACGATGCCCTCCCGGGACGAGCGGCGACCGACATCCGCCGGAGGCGGGACCGAGAACGGCAGGGCGACTGAGGAGGGCGGCAAGCGAGCCGAGAGACCGCCCTCGCGGACCGTCTGGGGCCCGGTGGTGGTGTATCTCAAGGGGTTTGCGATGGGGAGTGCCGCAACCGTTCCGGGTGTCTCAGCGGGGACGATAGCGCTCATCGCCGGGATCTACGACCGGTTCATCCGGGCGCTCACGCTGCTGGATGGCCGGCTGCTGGGACTCGCGACGGGGCTTCACCGGCCGGCCGGCCGCGACCGCTTCCGGGAGGCTGCACGCGAGCGTGACCTGCCCTTTCTGCTGGTGCTGCTCGCGGGTGTCGGGACGGCCGTGCTCACGCTCGCACGCCTGCTCAGTACGGTTCTCGATGTCGCGCCGGGGCCGATGTTCGCCTTCTTCGGCGGCCTCATCGGTGCGTCGGCGGTCGTGCTGTTCGACCGCGAGTGGGTCCGCCAGCCGCCGCATCTTATCGCCGCCATCGGGGGGTTCGCCCTCGCAGTCGTCGTGGCTACCGCCTCCGGCGTTGGCCTGTTCCCTGCGACACTCCCGATGGTGTTTGTCGCCGCCGCCATCGCAATCTCGGGGATGGTTCTGCCGGGGCTGTCGGGGTCCTTTCTCCTTCTCCTGCTGGGCCAGTTCGAGCGGCTCGCAGGTGTCGCGGGCCGGGTACCCGACCACGCGGCGACACTCGCAACCGGACGCTGGCCGGAGCAGTTCCTCGCCGACGGCGCGGTCGTGGTCGCGTTCGGCCTCGGCGCGGCGGTCGGCTTTTTCACGACCGCCCACGCTGTCCGTGCCGCGCTCGAACGGGCCCCGGGCGTGACACTCGCCTTTCTGGTGAGCCTGATGGTCGGCGGGCTCGCGTTGCCGGTCGTCCGCATCCTCGAGGCGACCACGGCCGACCCGCTCGCGGTTACCGGGCTCGTTCTCTCGGGGGGCGCCGGGGCGGGAGCCGTGTTCCTGTTCGACCGCTACACCCAGGACCTGGCGTACGGCTCCGGCGGGGCAGAGCGGACAGCCGGACGCGACTAGCCCTCCTCGCCGGCCTCGAACCGGTGGCCACACTCCGGGCACGACAGCTCGTCGTGGCGGAGGGCAACGCTGTGTTCCCGCACGTCACGCATCACCTCCGAGATGCGGTCTTCGGCCGCCAGCTCCTCCTCGACGGCCAGGTCGACACCTTCGATTTCCAGCAGGAACTTCGCCACCTCAGTTGCCTCGTACATCACGTCGTCGAGCTCCTCCGCGGTGAAGAAATCTGACATCGCGCCGTAGAGGAAGGTTGCGCCGGCCATGCGGACCTTCTCCTCGAAGGACGCCCGGGCCTGGTTGACCGCCTGTGGCGAGTAGGTGTCGGTCATGAACGGGACCAGATGGGGCAGGTTCTCGCCGATTTTCGTCATCTCGACGCCGGTCTCGGTCCGGAAGTCCGCACAGAGGCGGGCGATCGCCCACTCGCGGGCGGTGATGTACGTCCGCTCGCGGAGAAACTCGTTCGCCCGGTCGTAGGTGCTGCCGTCTATCTTCGAGAACTTGTCGTAGGCCCGAACCTCCGCTGGAACTGTGGCGCCGGAGTCGTTCTCGGCGCTGTCGACTGTGTCGTCAGGCATACTGAATGCTGTCGTGGCCAGATGAAAAGCGTGTCGGGGACGTTTTGTGTCTCGGGGGGGTACACCGTCGCATGCGGAGTCTCGTCGCGGTGAACGGAACCGAGGCGGCGATGGAGACACTCGGGACGGCCGTCGAGCGGTCACGGACGGGTGAGGAACTCACCGTTGCAGTCTACGGGGAGGCTGTCGAGGCCACCGAGCGTCGCGTCCGGGACCGGCTGACCGCGGTGGACGCCGACATCCGTGTCGAGCGCCTGGAGGGCGACCCCGGCGCAACGCTCGTCGAGCGCGCCGAACGCAGGGGGTACGACCGCATCGTCCTCCCGGGAGGGCCGTCAACGCCACTCGAGAAGGTACAGGTCGGCACCACGGCGGAGTTCGTTCTCACGAACGCACGGACCACGGTCACCCTCGTCCGATGAGCCGAACGTACCCCGACGAGCCGGCCGGCGGCTTCCCGACCCCACCACGGGAGCTGACCGATGCCGAGGGGCGGTCGATCCGACTCCGACGCCTGTCCGACCGGGGCGCGCTCGCGGAGATGTACGCCGCGTTCGACCCGGCGGACCGCTCCCAGGGGCTCCCACCGGTCAGAGAGTCAGCCCGCCGGAGGTGGCTCGACCGGATCACCGGCGACACGAGCGTGAACGTCGTCGCGCGTCACGACGACCGGACCGTCGGTCACGCGGTGCTGGCCACCGACGACGGCCGGGAGTTCGAACTCGCCGTTTTCGTGCTCGGGGGCTACCAGGGTGCGGGGATCGGAACCGGCCTTCTCAGGACGACGTTCGGCGCGGCGGCCGAGGCCGGCATCGAACACGTCTGGCTCTCCGTCGAGCGCTGGAACGACGCCGCACTCAGCCTGTACAGCAAGGTTGGCTTCGAGCGAACAGGCCAGGGTGGCATCGAACTGGAGATGACCCTCCGTCTCGACCCCAGGTGAGTACGGGCGACGGGCCGAGAGGCTGTCACCGCCGGATCGCAACCACGAGACCGCACGACGGGTCTCCAAGGGCAACACGTTTACTCTCGGAGGGCGAACCACCAGCCGTGCCGGACGAGAGCCAGCGCCCCGGTGACGGCGAGTCCGAGGCGGAGGGCGGGCCCGAACCGGCGACACTGCCCGAGGGGTTGCGTCTGCGCGGCGATGTGGTCGGTGTCGAGCGTGTGCCCGCCTCGGCGGTGCCGGAGGGGTTTCCGGTCGCAATCTGGACTGACGAGGCGCTCGCGCTGCACCTCGAGTTCGACCGTCACGACGGGCGAGCGAGTACGTACTTTTCGCTTCCCGAGACCGACCCCGACGACCGCCTGGTGAATCTGCTTGCCGCACACGGCCTGGACGAGCCGGAGGAACTCGACGGCCGGAGCCTCCTGCTCGACGTGCAGGACGGCCACATCGTTCCCGTCTCGCTGACCGAGGGGCGACGTGGTGACGAGCGGGCCTTCTACGGTGTGCTTGCCGGACTGGCTCCGAGCATCACAATCGCACTGTTCAGCTTCTTCGGCCTCGGCGGGATCGTCTTCTCGCCTGTCTACGTGGGGCTGTACCTGGTCTGTACGTTCCTCGTGTTGCCGGTCTCGATCTATCTGGACGCCTGGCACCTCCGGACCACGACCGACTGGGAGGGGCGGCCGCTGCGCTGGGCGCTGCTCGCGATTGTCCCGCCACTGTACGTTGTGGTCACCCCCTACTACCTCATCAGCCGCGAGAACGCCCGCCCGCTCGCTCTCGACCCCGCACGGACCGCCTGAGAACCGAGGCGGAGAGGTGCGGTGTCGGGCCGGAGTCGAACTCCAGCGGCCACGACGGGCAGATCAGTCGAGCACCGACCCGACGAGTTCTGACACCGCCGCGAGTTCGTCCTGGTTGACCGTGTGTCCCATCCCCTCGTAGATGCGAACGTCGACGGTCGCGCCGAGCCCCCCGAGGACGTCGGCTGTCTCGTGGACCCGCTGTTCGGGGATGTGCGGGTCGACATCGCTACAGCCGAGAAAGGCGTGGGTTCCCCCGAGGTCCCCCTCGTGGTCGGTACCGACAGACTCACCGATGAGACCGCCGGACAGCGCCGCGAGGCCGCCGTAGCGACGCGGTCTGCGTGCGACGTACTCGCTGGCGAGACACGCCCCCTGTGAGAAGCCGACCAGCACCACACGCGAGGGGTCCAGCCCGGCGTTGCCGGCCGCCGCAACCAGGTCCTCGAGTCGCTCCAGCCCCGAGGAGCGGCCCGGCTCGTTGGTCTCGACGGGCGCGAGAAACGAGTTGGGATACCAGCTGCGCCCTGCGGCCTGTGGCGCGAGGTACGCGACGCCCTCGTGGTTCAGTTCCCCGGCCAGTTCGAGGATGCTCCGGGCCGTCGCGCCACGGCCGTGGACGAGGACGACCGCCGCCTCGGCCGCCTCGAGTGACAGCCCGGCTGTCTCTGTCGGCTGGTCCTGGTGGGGGCCGGTCATGCGTCTGTCACCCCCGAACCGGTTCTCTGCCCTGGCGTGGATGGCAGTTCCATACGACACACAACGCAGTCGATGTGTTTATCATCCCCGGTCGTGGACCCGTGGTCGGCCGGGCCAGCCGTCGCCGGCGGGTCACTCGAGCCCGAACGGGCTCTCGCGGGCGGTCCAGTCCCAGCCTGGCAGGCGGGTCTGGAAGCCGGCCGCGAGTGCCGCGTCCAGGTCGTCGGTGCCGGCATCACCCTCGTGGACGTGGACATCGGCGTAGTGGAAGGTCGCCTCGCCGAGCAGCCGGAGGGGTTGACCGCCGGCGAGCATCCCCGCGAGTTCCCGGCCGAGCAACTCGTCGACCACGAAGCCCGGGTAGTCATCCTCGACGTCCAGGTCACGCAGCAGGGCCACCAGCGCCGCCACGTTCACCGCGAGGTCGCCATTCGCGAACACCGTGTCGACCTCTCGGCGGTACTGCTCGACTGTCACCGGGTCGACTGCCGTGTCGAACAGCTCCGCCAGGTCCCCGCGGACCTCGTTGAGCAACGCGACCGTCCGGTCGGCCCGGCCGTGGACCCACTCGTGTTCGCGGGCGACCGCCGCCTGTGTCACTCTCATGCCAGCCTTTCGGGCGTGGCAACTGTCAGACTGTCGGCCGCGGGCCG
>OBKM01001007.1_pt1 | contig 12307 bp, 13 predicted proteins | sample 1519691 | NCBI WGS metagenome assembly OBKM01 (sample SAMEA37050418, study PRJEB22526) | metagenome | biome: saline pan; feature: lake; material: water | place: Egypt | collected 2015 | depth 0.5 m
GCGATCTGAGCGGTCGGCTCAGATCGCATCTCCTTGACGATGTAGAACATCTCTTCCAGTTCGAAGCGATGTTGGCCGAAGATCGTGTTTGTGAGGTCGTTGAAATACGTCTCACATCCCTTGCACCAGTACTGCTGGGCGTCTTTTCCGGTTGTTCCGCGCTTGACAACGTCGTCACTCTCGCAATGGACACACGTCACCGTCTCGCCGAAGCGGGCGAGACGGAGACGTTCAAAGCACCGTTCACGTGATGGAAGGAATACCTGAGCGGACTCCTCATCCATCGTTGACTGGTCGTTGGCCTGCCAGCAAAATTGATGTTATGACTTATCGGGATGAGCGAATATTAAATGGAAAGCCGGGGTAACAATTATTCGACTAGAACAGCGTTCACCTGACCGGTCTGACCCGGGCGTGAGGTGACTTTCGCTTTTCCTTCCGATGTATCAATGACAGCTCCTTTTGTGATAATGTTACGGCGTGCGTAGTTTGGGTTGGCAGGGTTCTCAGATACAGCTTCAATATCGGCTCGAACCGTGCCGCTGTCGGTGGCAACAGTCGCAACGTTGGTCTTTAGCGCTCGGACTTTCTGATTGTCTCCACGTGCATCGACAGTCTTGTATTTCTGTTCCCCAACGCGAGGCTCAGTTGGTTCGGATCCGATTTCATGCTTTTTCCGGTCTCGAGATGGTTTCAGACGACCGCCAGTTCTTTTTCGAGAAGATCGACTATGTTCCATATCAGTAATACAACCACAGACAGCACTTGAATGACTCGAATTACGCTAAGCTCTCTATGACGTTCAAGCTGGAAACAACAAGTAATTCCTTTCTCAAGAAACAGCTGAATCGTTATCATATTGTGAGTCGATAGATTACCAGTATACAATGAGCATACAGACAGCGGTTGCTGCACCGTTCAGACATCGAGGGACAACTGAGATGCCAGAACCAAAGTTTGTAGCGACCGTGGCAATGGAGTTAAAATGGTTTTCACCAGACCAGGCTAAACGACTGATTGATATCGCAGCCGGTGAAGGACTTCTTGAACGAACAGTGGATGGAATTGAGCCGACATTTGATGTCCGCAGTCAGACGATACCGGATGATTTTACCCCCGATGAGGATATTTTACAGAAACGATCTGTCTTTGAACGGATCTTGGATAAGCTCGTCAGTAATGGAATTGAAAAGCAAACTGCAGTTGCTGAAATAAACCAGTTGCAAAGTAAAATAGGAACAACGATTGAAGCTGCCGCAATTGTATATGCTAGGCAACAGGGCATCGAGGTCAAAGAAGAAGCAGATCTAGCATTTGCTAAATTAACCGAACAATGATACCAGAAGGCTGTCCAGAAAACTACATACACGTGCGCACCGAATATATAGAATAGCTTATTGTAGGATGGTCCAAGAACGAATCACCGATGGTAACCGGATTGCTGAACTATTGATTGCGGAGGTACGCGGCCGACAAACCGGATCGTTCGAGACGCTATCAACGACATCACCAGCTGATAAGAATAAGATACACACAATTTGTGTGATTGATGAAGAGCTTGATTCACGCCGCGAGCCAAATACAGAAGTTATCAAATCAGAGATTGCAGAGATCATCATCAAAGAAAATAGTGTCCACATCGTCCCGAAACAAAACAAGCAAGCGGTACTGCGCAAAGCGAAGAATCAAGGATTAGATCGAAGTGAAGACGCTGTTATCGTCACTCAGGCCGCAGAAGTAAAGCGTGGCGTGGATACTATTTCGGCACTGACGGACGAATAGTCATAGCAGGTCAAGGCGAATACAGTTGAGAACACCTGCCTTTCTGTGAGGGAGAATATTCTGACCGCTTGTGACAGCCTCGAGAGCTGATCGGGCGAAAGGAAATGTCAACACTGCAAACATTCCTGTTCATGACTGTCTATAGACCCAGAGTCTGTGTACTCACTACCGCACGATGACGGTACGCGTTTCAGTAACTGGAGAAATTGCCAAGGAAGGAAATATAATCTCAAGGGTAAATTCGAGTTCATTGGTATCGCTTCCGAAGACAGCAGCCGGAATTGTTGTTATATCTTGTAAGTAGGTTTCTTTTGCGGTCATCTCAGCTTCGTTAACAGTCAAGCGTATACTGGCATTGGCTCCATTCCCACCGTTTCGGATGGTAAGCTCATAGATATCACGTCCATCAGAAGTAACAGTATCAGGAAATGACCCCCAGTCAACGGTAATCTGTGGGAGTTTGTTTGCAGCATTATAAATTCGTTCAGCCGCTGAATCAGGTAAACCAGCATTGGACAGTTGAGTTGGGGTGGCAGAGGCAACTTCTTCAGGGGTAGTATAACCAGCTGCAGCAAGCTTATTTGCTCTGCTGGTTCCGACGCCATCGATTTCAGTTAGCCCCACAGCATCGTCCCCGACACCGTATTCAATCCGAGCTTCAATCTGTCGAACACGGTTAGCCACTTTCGGCGTAGAGAATTCCTCACAAAATGCACCGAGAGCAGCAATTAAACGAAGAGCATTTTGTTTGATTACCCATGCATCGGAACGCAGCTCCGATGGCAGTGTTCCAGACATGGCCGCCCGAAGAATTGCGAGAACTTTGCGATGACCGTCGCTAAGTTCCTCCCCTCGACTACCAAGAACGGCCTCAACGGCATCCTCTTCGTCACTGCGGGCACTAACATCATCAAACTCGGCTGCTGTCGCAACAGTCCGAAGCAGATTTTTTGCCGTTGGCGAGCGCGTTGCACACTGTTTAAATGATATCGCGGTGTCAAGACGAAGATAGTACATAGAAGTAAGCCGACCGAGAGGAGTTGGTGTGATCTGTAGGTCCTCATCTGTTTGCACAAACCCATCCTCAACTAAATTCGAAAGTTTATCCCGGACAAGGTCTCGAATTTCGGAAGTTGATAGGGCTGCTTCACCGCGTTGAGATCGAACATACCAGTATGTGGTTTTAATCCACTTCGTAATATCATCAAGATCTTCGATCGTTCCTAGTGAAACTTCGGCAACAAGGTGTTCGCCTATATTAGAAACAAGATGCGATTCGATTTCTTTACCGTCCCTCAGCAAACTCCTGAACCGATCTGCATCCGATGGATCACAGATAATCCATCCATACCCAACATCATCATATCCCGGACGACCGGCCCGTCCAAGCATCTGGAGGATATCTAATGGGCTCATCTCGACTTTCCCCTCAAGCGGATCGTGATATTTTGTATCGCGGATGACCACGCACCGTGCTGGAAGATTTACACCCCAAGCAAGTGTCGAAGTCGAGAATAGCAAATCGATTTTTCCTTCACGGAACCACGCTTCTATTTTGTCACGATCATTCTTCGACAGCCCAGCGTGGTGAAAAGCCACCCCATCAAGAACACTCTTGCGTAGTTGGTCGTTGTCGAGAGCTGTCGTTTCTTGGTGGAAATCGTAATCTCCACGAGCACCAATTATAATATCACGTTCAGCTAACTCGTCACGTGCTTTTTTCGCAGCCTGAACGGCATCTTGACGGGAGGCAACGAAGACCAATGCCTGCCCATCTTCAGTGAGATGTGGTTCAGCGAGGTCTAACGCACGATATAATCGTCGATACTTGTCAGCAAATGAATTTTCACCGTGGCTGTAGGTACGGACACCAGAGTGGAGTTCAACTGGGCGATGTGATTCACTGAATGCAAATGTTGTTTCCTCAGGAGCATCAAGCCAATCAGCAATGTCTTCAATATTCTGCATAGTAGCAGAGAGCGCAACGAATCTCGGATTGCATAGTCGCTGAAGGCGTGAAACAATCACCTCAAGTGCACTTCCTCGCTGCTCTGAGTCAAGCAGATGAGCCTCATCAATGACACAGAGATCAATGTCATTGATGAAATCATATCGTCGCGTATCATGCTTTCGAGTTGCAGAGTCGACTTTTTCAGGCGTCATTACAAGAATATCAGCATGACGAGCGCGGCGAGAATTGAGATCTCGTTCACCAGTTACGACATACACTGAACGACCTACGGATTCAAACCGTTCCCACTCTCGCTCTTTTTCGTTTGTCAACGCACGCATCGGTGCAACGAACAGTGCTGTGCCACCACTATCAATTGTCTTGCAGATAGCAGACTCAGCAACAGCAGTTTTACCACTGGCTGTTGGTGCGCTAGCGACGATGTTATGATCAGTGTTGAGGATCGCTGGTAGAGTTTGTTTTTGCATCTCATTGAATTCATCAAAGGGAAATACTTCTGAATAGCCAGGAAAAACATCAGCGACCTCCATCACATTGAACGGGGACACCGGTGAACAAAGGACTTTCGCACTCCCGGTCAGGAACTATTTGCCAGCCTTGTGGAGCAATACCAATATGCAAAAAGTGATACTTGTAGGTTTCATGCTACGCACTATGACAGTGAATGATGTTGTCGAGGAGTATTATAGAGTGCTTGACGAAGGAGAGTATGATCGGCTTCAGGAACTACTAACGGAGGATTTTGTTCATCAGCGCCCCGATATGACAATAGATGGTAGAGATGAATTTCTCAATTTTATGGCCGAAGATCGACCAGAGAAGACAACGACACACGAGGTAAATGACCTTCACTCTACGGACGAGACTGTAGTTGTTGAAGGGACACTATACAAATCGAGTGGCGAAAAATGGTTTTCGTTCGCAGATGTTCACAAAATAGTAGACAGCCAAATTAATACAATTCGTACGTACACAGGCTGATTATCGGACAAATGGATAAATAGTTATTCGGTAAATTTGTGGTTATTCTTTTCGACCTTTACCGACTGCGGCTTCACCGACAGGCTCGTGTCCTTCGATAACCTCTTGACCACCCATATACGGTCGAAGAGGTTTAGGAACAGTTACGGTGCCATCTTCATTCTGGTAGTATTCGAGAATCGCAACCATCACACGTCCGACTGCTGTGCCAGATGCATTCAGTGTGTGCAAGTATTCAGCACTTTCGTGGCGTTCAGGTCGGTATCGGAGCCCAATACGACGTGCCTGGAAAGCCTTGAAGTTAGAAGCACTTGACACCTCAAGCCAGCGGCCACCAGTATCGGGGCCATCAGGCATGTCATCACCTGGTGCCCATACCTCGACATCGTAGGTTTTTGCTGATGCAAAGGTTAGATCTCCGGTACAAAGGTCAAGAACCCGATACGGCAACCCAAGTCGTTTGAGCACCTCTTCTGCCTCGGAAACAAGTCCTTCAAGTCGGTCCCAACTGTTCTCTGGTTTGACAAAGTTTACTAGCTCAACCTTATTGAACTGATGAACACGTACAATGCCCCGTGTTTCTGTTCCGTGTTCACCGGCTTCGCGACGGAAATTCGGTGTATAAGCCTGATGCTTAAGCGGTAGATCGTCGTCAAGCAAGATGTCATCAGCATACATATTGGTGACAGGAACCTCAGCAGTTGGACAAAGCCAGAGATCATCGTCGTCATACGGCTCGTTTTCATCTGCCCCGATACGATATGCATCGTGGGCAAACTTCGGTAGTTGACCCGTACCCTCCATTGAGGTACTTCTAATTGGAATTGGTGGGAAAAGATCTGTATATCCTTGTTCACGATGGATATCCATCATGAACTGGATTAATGCATGCTCAAGTCGAGCACCATCACCCTTCAAGAAATAAAATCCACTACCGGTCGTTTTGGCAGCGCGCTGTTCGTCAATAATATCTAGATCTTCACCAAGCTCATAATGCGGCGTCACTTCAGATGGTAAGTCACGAAGATCATCAAATCCCCATCGGCGTTCTTCGACATTATCGCTTTCATCCTCCCCAACAGGGACCGATTCATCGGGGACTTGTGGGATTTCCATCAAACGCTCATTCAGCGTTTCAGACAATTCATCTGCCTGATTTTCTACACGCTCAATCTCTTCTTTTAGTTCTTGTGAGCGTTCAATTGCCTCCTGTGCAGCTTCCTCATCGCCCTCTTGTTTGAGTTCGCCAATCCGGTCGCTGATCTCATTCCGCTCATGGCGAAGTGAGTCGCCCTCTGCTTTTAGCTCTCGCCACTCTTCATCGATTTCAAGTAACTTGTCAACATCAACATCCTCAATGCCCCGATCCGCTAGCATCTGTCGGATCTTCTCCGGGTCATCACGAAGAACACTCCGGTCAATCATTACTACTTGCAAGTTTTTGTTGCCGATAGTAAAATCATATCGGTCACGTTGGCACAAATTGATATCACCTACAGATATCAAGACTGTATGGAATCGGTTGGTTTTTCACATTCTATTTCAAGGATATGTGATATGCAACCAGGCGACGTTGAATTAGTTGAAACGGGAGAGTGCACAGACATCTACTATATAGACACGGGGATGTATGACACGAATGAATACGGCTCTGTATATATTATTGACGCAGAGCGACCAGCAATTGTCGATTCGGGGATTGGGACACACCATGATCGAATTCTGAGTGCCTTATCAGAGGTAGGGATATCGCTGGAGGATCTTGAAGTAATCGCGCTAACACACGTGCACCTTGACCATGCTGGAGGGGCAGGACATATCGCAAAGGAATGTCCAAACGCGACAGTATATATCCATGAAAGCGGAGCATCGCATCTGATTGACCCAACACGACTAGTTGAAGGAACAAAACAAGCCGTTCAGGATCAATGGCAATACTATATCGATCCAGAGCCAGTACCAGAAGATCGAGTCAAGTCACTCACCGACGGCGATGAAATTGACTTGGGAACAAAGACACTTGTTGCTCATCATGCACCCGGACATGCACCACATCAGGTTGTGTTTGAGTCACCAGCAGATAGTGCTGTTTTCACTGCTGATGCTGCTGGAATCTACGTTCCTAGATTAGACCGTGTGATCCAGACAAGCCCGCCGCCGCGGTTTGACTTTGAGGGAGTGATTGAAGATGTAGAAATGATTGAAGATCTTTCACCGTCAACACTACTTTACGGACATTTCGGACCGGCTCAGACAGCTGATCGATTATCTGTGTATAAAGATGTCATTACAGAGTGGTTTAATACCGTTCAAGATCGTCGTGTTGAGTACGAGACAGACGAAGAGTTAGCAGAAGCACTGGCTGCTGAACAAGATAAACAACTCAAGGAAGTGTGGACAGATCACAAAGCAGAGGCTGAAATGAAGATGAATACACGAGGTGTCTGTACATATCTAGACTACATTAACTCGAGTTAAGGTGTTCATCCTGAACCAGGTGTCTGCACAGACCTTGACATCCTCCACACGGCTGGAGCCGTGGAATTCCTCGGTGAGGATCTAGACCGTGCCTAACTCTGTGCTAATATTCTCCTCGCGGATACTCCGGTTCGTAGGCTTCTCTTCTCGGTTCAGTTCAAAGATACTATAATGCCTTTGTGGCGACATTAACTATGGAGCAAATTGAATTGCCTAGTGCGGATGCTGTAGACATGGATATCGCCGCTGCGATCGATCAGCGTAAAAGTGTCCGCTCATTTGCTGATAAATCTCTCGATGCGACAGACATTGGGACGCTACTCTGGGCTGCGCAAGGAATAACCCATGAACAAAACCAGATAAAAATGCGTTCGGCCCCAAGTGCAGGGGCAACATATCCAATTGAGACCTTCCTTGAAGTCAAAGAAAACGGAGTAACAGACATTGATGCCGGACTATACCAGTATGATCCGACAAAACATACATTGCGGACAGAGATCGACAATTCAATTCGAGAAACTCTCGTTCCAGCAGCAAGTAACCAGCCAGCCGTTGCTGAGGGACAAGTGACAATCGGCATCACTGCGGACTTCGATCGAACATGTAGTGAATATCCAGATCACGGAGAGCGATACGTACACATGGAAGCAGGACATATTGCACAAAATGTTCATCTTATTTGTGAAGCAGTTGGCCTGGCCTCTTGTCCTGTTGGCGCATTCAACGATGAAAAGTTATGGAAAGCATTTGATCTTCCAGAGACACTGGATCCGCTATATTTAGTTCCAGTTGGATATCCACAAGACTGAACAGAAATCTCGTAAATACAGATTCGATTCAAAAATTCAGGTGCTTCGACGGGCTTAACTCGAACGATAACGAATTTCTTCGGGAATGAGTAATCCGGAACTTGAAGTGATTGAGCTTCTTCTGACTGCTGAGGTTTATGACGAATCAAGGGCGCTTGATGAGGATGATATACCTCCACGATATCGGCGTGTTTTCTGGTCAGAGGGGACATTCGAACGACCACTTACAGTCACAGCTAGTATAGCACGATCAGCAACAGGGATAGACCAGCCGTGGGAGACTATTTCGGGACTGATGTTTACCGAACGGGATCAATTCTCTGGAAAGATTTCCATTAACAATCGCGATATGGCTGAGGAATGGTTCCTATCGCGTGTTGATAGTGACCGGGTTCAGTCAAACCCGACACTTGCATATCGATTTGAAGATCATGAAGACGCTCCAGAAGGGATCGATTATGAGACAGCACGGGAGAATAATCGACCAATCCGTGCTGATCGGGTATGGATCGATTCTCTCTTAGAGGAGTATTTTGACGAGGAAGAAGAGCAAGATATGCTGGATCTCGTTGAAATTCGAGCCCCAGAAGAGATTGAAACAACACTGGATGATATTGTGCTAACGGATAATCAAGAATCGGAGATTACAAAGCTTGTGAAAGCGATTGAGCATCGCGAGTATCTTGCAGAGATTGGTCTCAAAGAAGTCGGGAAGTTGCTATTTATTGGACCTCCTGGAACAGGAAAAACGTCTGCTGCTCGGGGACTAGCGCATGAATTAGACTTGCCATTCGTCGAAGTCAAGCTTTCAATGATCACAAGTCAGTATCTCGGGGAAACTGCGAAAAATGTCGATAAAACATTCGAAGTTGCTAAGCGTCTCTCGCCATGTATTTTGTTCATTGATGAGTTTGACTCAGTTGCCAAAACCCGAACATCAGATGAACACGCCGCAGTCAAGCGTGCGGTGAATACATTGCTCAAGTCAATTGATGAAGTTAGCCTGATTGACGATGAAGTACTGTTGATCGGTGCAACAAACCATCCAGACCAGCTCGATGCAGCAGCATGGCGAAGGTTCGATGAGATTGTTAACTTCCCGAAGCCAGATGTCAAAATGCGTGAGGATATTCTTCGGCTAATCACACACGACATGGAAATCAAAGACTTTGATCCAGAGGCTGTCGCAAAGAAAACAGATGGCCTGACAGGAAGTGATCTGCGAATGGTTCTTCGTGAGGCAGTTCTTGAAGCACTGACTGAAGAGCGCACTGCACTCACTCAGAGTGATTTGATGTCAGCGATTGAAGAATTCGAACAGCGAGACACATTGAAAAACCTTGATATGATTGAGGGAGATCACGAAGCATTGATCGCAGGAGGGCTTCCGGGAGAGAGTGACTCTGGTCACTCACACAATCATTAAGATAGAATGGAAATCACGTTGCTTGGCACCGGTGATACGACTGGGACACCCACTCCCGGTTGTGAATGTAAGACTTGCGAGTACGCTCGCAACAACGGAATCTCGAGGAGTCGGTTTTCAGTCCATGTTCGGAACGAAGAGACCAATGAGTGTTTACTGGTTGATTTCAGCCCTGACTTTAGAACACAGATTCTTTCGAATGACGTTAAATTACCGGATGCAGGGATCATTACACACGTTCATTTTGATCATCTTGATGGGTTAGGAAATGTCTATAGACTTCTGGGCAGCGCTAGATCTGGTGATTACTTCCCAGTGTATGCGGCAGATGAATATGATCCAAATACTGGAGAAACAGTAGCTGAGACGATTAATGACAAGTATGCATATTTAGATTCACTGGCAGTCAACGAGATTGCACCGTATGAGACGTTTGAGGCCTGTGGGTTTGATATTACTCTTGTACCAGTTGACCATCCACCGCTATTATGTTATGGCGTTGTTATCGAACAGCAGCAGACAAAAGCGAAACTGTCGATAACTGGAGACACAAGTTTCCAGATTCCAGAACGGTCACGGCAGACGTTATCTGATCCAGACTTGTTATTAGCTGACGGTATTGTTCCTCCAGAGTTTTGTAAACACCATCCAATCGGTGGTCGAGATGAAAATGGAGATGGTGTCCCTCGGACGTTCGGGACAAAGCACATGACCCGAGCAGGAGCTGAAGAGCTGGCCAACGAATTAAACGCGGCAAATCTTAGAATCGTACATGTTGCACACTATTATCCGGTTGATCAGGCATTCGATGATCAACTCGCAGTTGACGGAGAAGTACACACCATCTAGTCAAAACGCGATCAACTAGCAGAATCGGTCTAAACCTGCTTGCTTGTGCTGGTATCCAGTCGGGTTAGCTTTCCAAGGAGTCCGACGGTCTCGTTCGTCCGTCGGGTCATACTGATGAGTCGACTCATCGGAGCGTAGCGAGCAAGATACACAGTCACCAGATGGACTGACAACTTGCTGTTTTTCTACACAGAATGGGAGACAAGGAGTCCCATGTCGAGATTGAAAGTTACAAGACTGACATTCTGGTAAAGACGAAACACGCCATCCCTTTCCGTAGGCCCGTTCAGCAATTCGCTGTCGTGCCTGTTGCTTTGCTTTTTCAGAAACAGGGGAAATCTGCGAATGGTCTGAGTTATGGCTAACTAATTCAATTCCATAAGCATTCGGCTGTAGCTGCTCGGCTTGTCGAACAACTTCAATACCATCCTCTGGGGAATACACCCATACACCGACTTCTTCCGGGATACGGTTGAGATGGACATCTGTCACTCGTGTTGCTGTCGCTAAAATCACGTTGTCAAATAGCCCCAAACTAACATCAAACTGCAGTTGATCAATTAGTTTGCCGGGAGAAGAGAGATCTGGCTTATTTTCAATCCCAACAAGATTACTATACCAGCGATAAGGATACCGAACCACCTGTCTAATCTCAGCTGTACCACTATTCCGTCTTTTTTCAATAAAGCCAATTTCAGCGCCTCGTTCAATTAGATCCTGCCGGTGCTTAACAGGTCGATCAATAGCATCGGAGGCACTCCGAAACGTACCAGGACCAATCGGGGCTTCAATAAGATCAATGGGGATTGATTCTGCTGTAAGAGAGGCTCGAAATTCGAACCTCGGGCCAGGTTCAGCGATTGCAATATCGATAATACGCCGACCAGAACTATCAACACCGGCTCCAAGTTGCCGGGCAATAATCGCGTCTCGCTGTGTTTCAAGGTAGGCGCACAACGATAATTCAAACGTAAACTCGTCTTCAAGAATCATATCGACAGTGTCGGGCGAGATTTAGTTATGTGTCTGATTTTGGAGTTCCATCGAAGTGGTACTCTGCAGAATTGTCCTGTGGGTCGTACCCGAGTTTGTCCTTCGCTCGCTCAATCGAGTAGTATTTTCGATCATTGTCACTGATCCCGTAGACAATCTCATAATCATACTCAGCTTGTAAGCAACGGTCAAAAAGATGTGCACAATCACGATGGGAAAGCCACATGGCTTGTCCGCGATCATACTCGACTGGTGGGTGATCTTCCGTGAGATTGCCAATGCGGACACAAACCATCGATATACCGTGCTTATCATGGTAATACCGACCAAGAATTTCGCCAGTCGCTTTTGAAACGCCATAAAAGTTCCCAGGACGAGGTGGTTCAGTCCCATTGAGTCGAAAGTCATCGTCTTTCTGATACATGCTAGGAGTCCGGTCATCGGTTTCATACGCTCCAACTGCGTGATTTGAGGAAGCAAACGCGATTTTTTCGACACCCGCTTTAGTTGCTTGCTCAAAAACGACCTTAGTGCCATGAATATTATTTTCAAGAACACTGTCCCATGGTGCATCGCGTCGAGGGTCACCAGCTAAGTGAATAACTGCATTGACACCCTCAACCGCCTCTCGAACTGTTTCTGGATCGGTGATATCTCCAATAACATGCTCACCCGGTAACTCTTCTGATGGTGGCGTCCGATCAAGAAGCCGCCACTCGTATTTATTACCGATCCCACTAAGGATCGCTCTTCCGACACGACCGCTAGCACCTGTGAGTAACACCGGCCCTTCCATCAATTATATACTGGAAAACCACAGTTGAATATGTGACGCTTGTCGACTACCTCAACAACAAGAAACGTATCTGCTACACAAGTCAACTACCGTTCCAATTTTCAGTAGTCTTTGGCACCAATCAGATGTTATTGGTACTGCGAGCGGCTGGGCCTCACTCTCGATTTGACCACCATCTATGTTCGTGCTTCTCGGTCGGCTCACCGGGCGGCTCGTTGGCC
>OBKM01001008.1_pt1 | contig 12303 bp, 6 predicted proteins | sample 1519691 | NCBI WGS metagenome assembly OBKM01 (sample SAMEA37050418, study PRJEB22526) | metagenome | biome: saline pan; feature: lake; material: water | place: Egypt | collected 2015 | depth 0.5 m
CGGTGGAGGACGCGGACGGGTCGGTGGAGGAGGTGTTCTCGACGCGTGGCGAGACGGTGTACAGGTTCGAACACTCCAAGCTGGACGACTGTATCTGTGAGACCATCGAGGAGCACGGCGTCCCGGTCCGAGAGACGACGTTCGAGAACGGCGATCTCGTCGCGGTGTTTCACGCGACCGTCGAGACGGTCGGGGATGTCGTGGACGACCTATCGGAAATCGGCGTTGACGTCTCGGTCCAGCGGCTCGTTACTCCCGAGGGGGAGTCGGGAGGCGATCTCGTGCTCGTCGACCGATCCGAGCTTACCGACCGGCAGCTGGAGGTGCTGGAGACGGCCCACCGGATGGGGTACTTCGATCCTTCCGGCGGGGCGAACGCAAGCGACGTCGCCGAGGAGTTCGATCTGGCCCTGTCGACGGTCACGCAACATCTCTCGGCGGCACAAGGCAAACTTCTCGACGCGGTGATTGCGTCGTCGAATTCGGAGTGAACCGGCTCGGGATCAAGCCTCGGGACAGTGATCCATACCGCCGACGGAACCGACGAACGACCACAGTTTCAGCGTCGGGCGGATCCGTGAGACTCCGTCCGGAACTCGAACCGTGCACCGCCGGCATCGCTCTCCGAGAGCTCGGTCGACCAGTCGTGTGCGTCCGCGATGGCGGCGACGATCGACAGTCCGAATCCCGTCCCTCCGTGTGAATCCGTGTATCCGAACTCGAACACCTCCGACCGTCGCTCCGCTGGAATCCCCTGTCCGTCGTCTTCGACGTAAAATCCCTCGCCGTCCGGAAGGCCACCGACGGTCACCGTGATCGCGTCGGCGGCATCGTCAGCACCGTCCTCGCCGTCGGCTCCGCTCGTAGTGTCTTCGTCGTGGCGGTCATCAGCGGCGGCGTGTTCCGCGGCGTTTCGAAACAGGTTCTCGAACAGCTGTCTGAGGCGGGTGGGGTCCGCGTGGATCGTCGCGTCGGTCCCCACGCGAAGGTCCGCGGCGTCGGTTTCGACCGTCTCCCAGCAGCGCTCGGCGAACGAACTGAGTTCGACCGGCTCGGTATCTGTGACGGTGTCGTCTTCGCGTGCGAGCGTGAGCAGGTCGTCGATCAACGCCTCCATCCGGTCGTGGGCCCGTTCGATCGCCGCGTGATGTTCGGAGTCGCACTCCTCGGTTGCCAGCCGGAGCCGTCCCTGGGCGACCGTGAGCGGGCTTCTGAGATCGTGACTCAGCACGTCCGCGAACCGCTCGAGACGAGCGTTCTGCTGCTCCAGTTCGTCCCGCTGTCGCCGTAGTTCGGCCTTCCGGTCGTTCGCGGCCATCACCGTCTCGACGGTCGTCGCGAGAATCCGCGCGAGCGAGATGTCAGTGTCGTCGAACGCGTCCGGCTCCATCTCGCCCACGGAGAGCGTCCCGTACTCCCCGATCGGAAGGATCATCAGGCTGCGAAGCGCGGTGCCGGAGTCGAGGGCTCGTGTCGACTCGATGTCGTCGTAGACGGCCACCTCGCCGCGCTCGTACGCCCGCCAGTTGAGGGATCCACCGTCCGGAGTGAACACCTCCCGGGGCGGCAGATACTCACTGACACGGTCACCCTCCGCGACCGGAACAAGCCCGCCGGCCTCCTCGTCGTACAGACGAACGAGGGTGATCGTGAACTCGAGAATCTCCTCGGCGGCCGTGACGGTGCGCTCCGCTACCTCCTGTTCCGTCTCCGAGGCGATCAGGTCCTGCGTGGCCTCATGGAGTCGACTCAGCCGGCGCTCGCGCTCGCGGCGCTTCCGTTCCTGGTCGACGCGGTTCAGCGCGGTCGTGAGCGTCCGTGCCAGTATCTCCGCGAGCGCCTCGTCCGTGTCGGTGAACGCCTTCGGCTCGGGTGCCGACACGATGAACACGCCGTGGTCCCCGATCGGGTGGATGATGACGCTTCCGGCGGGGCTCTCCTCGCGGATCCGGTCTTCGTCGTCGACGTCGTCAACACGTCTCGGCTCGCCGCTCTCGAACACCTCCCAGACGAACGCGTCCCGCGTCCCGGGCGGCGCGTCCCGGTCGTAGCTTGGCGGGGTGTCGAACGCCTCCGTTCCGCTTTCCGTCATCACGGCAGGACCCAGCCGGTCGCCGTCCTCGCTGCGGATGTGGACGCCGCTCAGTCGCGCACCCATCACCCGCTCCGCGGCATCGACAGCGACGCGAGCCGTTTCTCGTTTCGTCGTGGTGAACGCCAGCTCCCGCAGCTGGGCCCGGAGCTCGTCCACCCGCCGCTCCCGCTCGATTCGCTCTGTCACGTCCTGAAACGTCGAGATCACCCGCCGGATCCCTCCCGAGTCGTCGGCGACGACCCGGTGATGCCACTCACAGGAGACCGTCTCGCCCGTCGCCGCCACGTTTCGGTTGACGAGCGTGACGCGAGACTCGCCCTCACGGAGACGGTCGACCGTCTGCTGGACCCGGTCGATCTCGTCGTCGGGAACGATCCTCGTCCATCGCTCGCCTATCAGACGCTCCCGATCGTAGCCAAGGATTCGTTCGGCCGCCGCGTTGACCCGGTCGAACTCCAGCGACTCGGTCCACACCACCGCACCGACCGGGAGCCGATCGAACGGCGTCACGTCCCGGTTGTCGACCGCGTCGACGATACGATCGACGAGACCGTCACCGTCCGGACCATCCGACGTAGCCGTCTCGACGTCGGACACGTCCCCTATCGTCGCCCCGGACACGTAATCCGTCGCCCCGGACACGTAATCCGTCGCCCCGGACACGTAATCCGTCGCCCCGTGACGAATCGCCATCGTCGCGACGCGCTCGGAGCCGGAGCGGGGCGCGAGCACGAACGGAAGGTCCCCCCAGCGCTCTCGGACGGCTCGGAGAAGGTCGATCCCGGTCCCATCGGGCAGCTCGTGCCGTGCCACCACGCAGTCGACCGCGTTTGCCTCCAGCGTTTCGAGCGCTGCCGACATCGACCCGGCAGTCGTAACGTCGAGGGGACCGACACGTTCTCCGGGGGAATGGCGTCCGTCCTGAACGTCATCGTCCCGGTTCTTCCGATCTGCCGCCGGATCGAGACCCGGTCGATCCCGATCGTCGCCGCCGACGGACAGCACGCGGATCGGGAACTCCATGCATACGCTCACAACGACCCGCCGCAAAACAGTTTGGATGACGACGAGTTCAGCGACTCCGTGTCAACGTGGCTCCTCCAGGAAACCTTTCGTACCAGCAGCGATGACTAAGACGTGATGACGGAAGATGAAAACCTGGAACTTCCCGAAGAGATGTCCACACAACCGACCGAACTCGCCAAAGCTCACCCCGACGTGTGGAACTCCTATGCAGCACTGGGCGAGGCGTGTGCTGAGGCGGGGCCACTCGATGATGAGACGCGACGGCTGGTGAAGCTCGCGCTCGCGATCGCCAGTGAGTCCGAAGGGGCGACGCACTCGCACGCCCGACGAGCGCTCGACGACGGCGTCTCTCCCGAGATGCTCGAACAGGTTGCCGTCCTCGCGATCCCGACCATCGGGTTCCCGAAAGCGGTGGCCGGACTGAGCTGGATCGACGACGTCACTGACGACGCGTAACGGATCCTTCGGTTCGTTACGAGACGGAGTCGATCTCGTACAACTCGCCGTACTTGGCGTCGACGTACTCGAGGAACGCGTCCGCCTCGAGCGGCTCGCCAGTCGCACGCTCGACGAGCTCGTTCGTCTCGTACCGCGCACCGTGTGCGTGCACGCGGTCCGCGAGCCACTCGTGCAGCGGCTCGAACTCGCCGTCGGCGATCCGTGCGTCGAGGTCGTCGATCTCGGCGTCGGCGGCATCGTACAGCTGTGCGGCCATAACCGATCCGAGCGAGTAGGTGGGGAAGTAGCCGAAGTTGCCGTGGCTCCAGTGAATATCCTGTAAGCATCCCTCGGCGTCGGTTTCCGGGCGGATTCCGAGGTACTCCTCGTACTTGTCGTTCCACGTTTCGGGGACGTCCTCGACGGCGAGGTCACCACGGATCAGGTCGCGCTCGATCTCGAAGCGGACGACGATGTGGAGGTGATAGGTGAGCTCGTCGGCTTCGACGCGGATGAGGTTGTCCTCGTACACCTGATTGACAGCCTCGTAGGCGTCCTCGACGGTCGCGTCCGCGGTCTCGGGGAACCGGTCCTGGAACCGAGACAGGAACAGCTCCCAGAACGCCCGACTCCGTCCAACGTGGTTCTCCCAGAGCCGAGACTGCGACTCGTGAACGGAGAGGTCACGCGACTCGCCGAGTGGCGTTCCCCAGTGCTCCTGCGGGAGTCCGAGGCTGTACTGGGCGTGGCCGAACTCGTGGATCGTCGAACCGAGCGCGCCGAGCGGGTCGGACTCGTCGAACCGGGTCGTCACCCGACAGTCGAACTGGTTGCCGGAGGTGAACGGATGCGAGGAGACGTCGAGACGGCCCCGAGAGAAGTCGTAGCCGAGCAGCTCCAGCGCCTCGCGGGCGAGCGCCTCCTGTTCGGCTTCGGGGAACTCGCCGGCAAAGGTGTCGACTGCGAGCTCTCGATCGGAGTCGCGGATCGCGTCGATCATGGGCACGAGCGTCTCACGGAGCGCCTCGAGGATCGCCTCCGCGCGGTCGATCGAGAGGCACGGCTCGTACTCCTCGAACAGCACCTCGTACGGGTCCCGGTCCGGGTCGACGTGGTCGGCGTACTTGCGTTTGAGTTCGACGTGTTTCTCGAGGTACGGCGCGAACGTTTCGAACTCGTCGTCGGCTTTCGCCTCCTCCCACGCGGCGAGCGCCTCGGAGCTGGTTTCCGAGATCTCCTCGACGAGCTCGACCGGAACGGCGTCCGCTCGTTCGTACTCCCGACGGATCTCCCGGACGACTGCCGCCTGCTCGTCGGTCAGGTCTACGCCGTCCAGCTCATCGAGCAGCTCGCCGGTCTCCTCGTCGGTGAGGAGCTCGTGTCGGAGCGACGAGAGCGTCGAGAGCTGTTTCGATCGGGCTGGCGTACCGCCCTCCGGCATCATCACCTGCTGGTCCCAGCTGAGCACGCCCGCGGCACTGCCGACCGCGTTCCAGCGGCGAGCGCGGTCGAGGAGGCTCCCGTACGCATCCGGCGCATCCGGCGCATCCGCCGAGTTGGACTCCGTGGACTCCGTTGACATACCCTGATCTTCGTCGCGCGGCTTAAGAAGGGTCCGAACGCGGTCGTTTCCGGGCGGACCGTACTACGAAACCAATGGTAACCACCTGTCGTCCGACCGACCGCCGACGCCTTCGACGGGTGTTTTTAAGCCATCGGGCGTCAACATGCGACGTGGTTGCGAATGCCACATCACGAACGTGCGGACGACACGACCGGAGACATCGACAGCGCTGACGACGCGGCGAACGACTACGTCGTCGACCACCGGCTCTCGGCTGCCGAGGAGAACATCCACCGGGTGTGGGACAACTCGTTGGACCCGGTGCTTACCGTCGAGGACGGCGACGTCGTACGCTTCGAGTGCCGCGACGCGGTCGATCGCCAGCTCGACGTGGAGTCGACGGTCGACGACTTCGCGGACGTGAGCTTCGATCCGGTGCATCCGCTGACGGGGCCGGTTGCAGTGGAGGACGCGGAGCCGGGCGACGTCCTCGAAGTCGAACTGCTCGATCTCCAACATAAAGGGTGGGGGTACACCGGCTATCTCCCCGGCGACATGGGACTTGGGCTGCTTCCCGAGGAGTTCCCGGACGCGGGCGTCCACATCTGGGACCTGCAGGGCGACGTCGGACGCTTCATCAACGGGATCGAGGTCCCGCTCGATCCGTTCCCGGGCGTGATCGGCGTCGCCCCCGGCGACGACGGCGAACACGACACCCTCCCGCCGCGGTCGACCGGAGGCAACATGGACGTCAAACACATGACTGCTGGTTCGACCGTGTACCTACCGGTCGAGGTCGACGGCGGGCTGTTCTCGACGGCGGACTGTCACGCCGCGCAGGGTGACGGCGAGGTGTGTGTCACCGGGATCGAAGCCCCGATGTTCGTTACGGCCCGGTTTTCGGTCCGCACGGACATGTCGATCGAGCAGCCGCAGTTCGAGACGACGGGACCGTTTACGCCGACGGGCCACGACGAGCCGATGTACGGAACGACCGGGATCTCCGATGACCTGATGGATGCGACGAAGAAGGCGACGAAACATATGATCGACCACCTCGCCGACACCCGGGATCTGACGCGGGGTGAGGCGTACATCCTCTGTTCGGCCGCGATGGATCTAAAGATAAGCGAGGTCGTCGACGCGCCGAACTGGACCGTCTCCGCGTACATCCCGAAAAGCATCTTCCCGGAACGCTAACTGGCGGCGCATTCGCGGCGCTTCCTCAGTCGACGATCTCGGAGCCGCCCGGCGGCAGGAACTCCTGTAGCTGGTCGGCGCTCGCCACCTTTCGGACGAACGACTGGTCCGCGAACCGCTGTTTCAGCTCCCGGTACACCATCATCGCGGCGTCGTTTTGGGCGTACATCCCCGGCTCGACGGTAACGGTGGTTTCCGCGCGGTCACGGATCGCGGACGGCGGTCCGCCGATCGCTCTCGTCACCGGCTCACACTGGACGCCGACCGCGACTCGGCAGGGAACGCCCTCGAAGTACCTCCGTTCACCGCGGATCACGAAGCTTCCTTTCTCGATGTACTCGCCGCTTTCCGGCGTTTTCGACACCTGGTCCGGCTCGACCATGTACGCGTCACCCGCGCCGCGACCGTCCTTCCAGTCGGAGGAGTACGAGACCGCGAACTGCGCAGCCTCCCGGAGCGTCGACTCCGCCCAGTCGACGGGATCTGCCGACTCCGAGGGCCCAGCCGCCTTCAACAGGGTGACTGGACCGCCGTGTGCCTGCGTGTGGAAGAAGCGGTCGTGGTTGCCCATGTACTTTTTCACCAGCTCCTCGTTCTGGTCGGCGTTCCGCCCGCCGATCACCAGATACCCGTCCGAGGTGTGGAACCACCGAAACCGCTCGTACCAGTCGTCCGGACTGCGGATCGGGATCGACGACCGGGAGAGCCAATCGATGTCGGGATCCGTCTCCTCGTCCTCGGCTTCCATCTCGTCGTCCTCGTCTTCCGCCTCCCACGCTTGCTTCCGCTCTTTGACCGCCTCCAGCTCCGCTCTGGTCGACTCGATCGCCTCCTTTGCACCCGCCTTTTTCTCCTCGATCCGCTTTGCCTCCTGATACAGCCGGTCGGCGTTCACCTCGACGCCGGCCGACGCGTCGAGTTCGACCTCGGCGTCGTCGAGAGCAACCGTAACGGTTCCTGCCTCGCCGTCGACGTTCACCACCGCCTCGGCGGCCGGAATCCCGCGCTCCGCGCCGGCTTCGAGCGTCTCCCGGATCTCGGCCCACGAGACGTCGTTCTGCCGGGCCTCTTGCACGGTCGAGAGCACCTCGTCGACGAGGTCGTAGTTGGCGTACAGCAGCTCCGCGCGCTCCCGTTCCGTTTCGGCCTGCTCTTCGAATCCCTCTATCGCTCCCCGCTGCTGTTCGATGATCCGCTTTTGCTTGGCGATCTCCGCCTCGAAGTCGGGGCGGGTCGGCTCCGGGTCGACCGGCTCGTCGCCATCGACGGCGCGCTCCAGCCGATAAAAGTACTCGTCGACTGCGGCGTTAAACGAGTCGAACCCGACGCTCGGCACCCCCTCGCGTTCCGACAGTGGGAACGGAGTGACGTCGACGACGCGACCGGATCCGGCGTCGACGACGCGACCGGATCCGGCGTCGGCGTCAGCGTCGTCGGTCTCGACGTACACCCGCGGCTCGAACTCGCCGGAGCGGAGTCGCTCCGCGATCCGGGCGATCGCGTCGTGGAGGGCCCGATACTCCGTCTCGGTCGCCTCGTCGATCGGCGTCTCCTTTTTGATGCTCGCTCTGGCACACACCTCCTCTGCGTACAGCCCGCCGAGGTTGAGCTGCGTCGCCAGCGTCCGCACCACGTCGCTGTCGGAGTCGTTCATGTGGCGGCTGAACGCGTCGAAGCTCACCTCGAGCGGATTGAGCCGGGAGGAGGGGTACTCGTACTGGGCTCCGGGTGCGACGGTCCGGGATTTGAGCCGCACGGTCGACAGCGAGCCGACGACCTCCCCCGTCTCGTCGAGCACGGCGACGTTCCCCTTGCCGAAAAGCTCCGCGACCACCGTCGTGTTCTCGTCGCCGCGCTCGAACTCGAAGGTGAGGATTCGGTCGAACTCGTACTGGGAGACGCCAGCGAAATCCGCGCCCGACAGCCGGTTACGAAGCATCTTCGCGAAGTTCGGGGGTCGTCCCGGCGCGTCGGCGACGTGTTCGGGGTCTGCGACGTGAGCGCGTTTCACGTCGCCGACCTCGATCATGAGCTCGACGCGGCCGTGGTCGAAATCCCGGAGCTTCAGCCGGAGCAAGTCGTCGTCGTACAGGTACGCCTTGTCGACTTTCGCGCCCTCGTACCGACCGAACTCGGTGACGAGCGCACGGAGGTCGATGCTCGACAGCTCCCGCTTCGGGTCCATACCGGGCACACACGCGGGCCGGAAAAAGACGTGTCGTTGTGACGGCGAGATCGACGCGAGTGACACGAACGACTCCCAGTCCGTGCACGGTTCGGGAGTTTTTCAACCTCCAAGCGCCACGCACACCCATGGCCACACACACGCCGGATTCCGACCCCCGGGATCGAAGCGACTTCGATTACACGGGCGGTGACGTGAACCGCCCCGATCTCGTCGACGCGCTCGATCGCCGAGTCGACGGCGACGTTCGGTTCGACGAATACTCCCGGCGCCTGTACGCGACGGACGCCTCCGCATACGAGGCGACGCCGATCGGCGTCGTGTTTCCGGAGTCGACGGCCGACGTCGCGGCGGTACACGAGTACTGTTATGCGGAGGGGGTTCCGGTGCTCCCGCGTGGCGGCGGCACGTCGCTCGCGGGCCAGACGGTGAACGAGGCGGTCGTGCTCGACACCACGCACTCGATGGACGCGATCCGCTCGATCGATCCGGAAGCGGCGACCGCCACGCTCCAGTCGGGTGCGTACGTCGGCGACCTCAACGCGGCGGCGGAGCCGCACGGACTCAAGTTCGCACCCGACCCGGCGTGGCGCGACAAATCCGCGATCGGCGGCGCGATCGGCAACAACTCCACCGGCTCGCACTCGCTGAAGTACGGAAAAACGGACCACTACGTCGAGGAGCTGGAGGTCGTGCTCGCGGACGGCACCGTGGCGACGTTCGGCGACGTCGCCGTCGAGGAGCTTCGCGAGTCCGCCGACCCGGACAGCGACGACCTCCTCGACCGGGTCCACGCCGAGGTCGTTCGGATCATCGACGAGGAGGCGGACGCGATCGACGAGCGATTCCCGGAGCTCAAACGGAACGTCTCCGGCTACAACCTCGACCGGCTGCTCGCGGAGTATCGCGGCGAGTTCGGTGAGGAAGGCACCGTCAACCTCGGTCGACTGCTCGCCGGAAGCGAGGGAACGCTCGCGACGGTGACGGAAGCGACCGTGTCGCTCGTCGACATTCCCGAGACGAAGGCGGTGGCGCTGCTGGCGTACGAGGATCTGCTCGACGCGATGGAGGACGTCGCTCCCACCCTCGAACACGATCCGGCCGCGGTCGAGGTGATGGACGACGTGCTGCTCGGACTCGCCGCCGACACCGCCGAGTTCGGCGAACTCGTCGGCACGTTGCCGGACGGAACCGACTCCGTGTTGCTCGTCGAGTTCTATGCCGACAGCGACGAGGAGGGGCGACGCAAGGTCGCGGACCTGATCGCGGACCGTGCGGGCGGGACGCTCGCCGACGGCTCCCAGCCCGCGGCTGAGCCGTCCGCAGGAGCCGCCGAGACGACCGACCAGCCCCGGCGCGCGTTCGCGGCGATGGAGGCACACGACCCGGACGAGCGCGACCGGTTCTGGAAGATGCGGAAGTCGGGCCTCCCGATCCTGCTGTCGCGAACCTCCGACGAGAAGCACATCTCCTTTATCGAGGACTGTGCGATCCCGCCGGAGCATCTCCCGGAGTACACGAAGGAGTTTCAGGAGATCCTCGAGGACAACGGGACGTTCGCGACGTTTTACGCACACGCCGGTCCCGGCGTGTTACACGTTCGACCGCTGATCAACACGAAAGACGTCGACGGCGTCGACGCGATGGTCGACATCGCCGACCGAGTCACCGACGCCGTCGTCCGACTCGGCGGCTCCGTCTCCGGCGAACACGGCGACGGACGGGCGCGAACCCAGTGGAACCGGAAGCTGTACGGCGACGACCTGTGGAAGACGTTCCGCGAGCTCAAGACGGCGTTCGACCCCGACTGGCTGCTTAACCCCGGCAACGTCTGCGGGGAGTTCGACATGCGCGAACACCTCCGGTTCGATCCGGAGTACGACCTCGACGTTGGTCTCGACCCCGCGCTGTCGTGGGACAACGAGAACGGGTTACAGGGGATGGTGGAGCTCTGTCACGGCTGTGGCGGCTGTCGCGGACCACAGGAGACCACCGGCGGCGTGATGTGTCCGACGTATCGCGCAGCCGAAGAGGAGATCCAGACGACGCGCGGCCGGGCGAACATGCTGCGCGGTGCGATGTCCGGAGACCTGCCGGCGGATCCGACCGACGAGGAGTTTGTCACGGAAGTGATGGATCTATGTATCGGCTGCAAGGGCTGTGCGATGGACTGTCCGAGCGAGGTCGACATGGCAAAGCTGAAAACCGAGGTCGAGCACGCGTATCACGAGGAACACGGCGCGAGCCTGCGGACGAAGCTGTTCGGGAAGTTCGAGTCGCTCGCACCGCTCGGCTCGACGTTCGCGCCCCTCTCGAACGTCGCCCCGAAGGTTCCCGGCGTGCGGCTCCTGCTCGAAAAGACGCTCGGGATCGCGAGCGAGCGTGAACTCCCGTCGTTCCGCTCGGAGAGTCTGACCGACTGGTTCGCGGCACGCGGAGGGCCACTGGTTCCGCGTGAGGAGGCCGACCGCGACGTCATGCTGTTCCCGGACGTGTATACGACGTACACGAACCCCGGAGCGGGCAAAGCGGCGGTACGGGTGTTAGAGGCCGCGAACTGTCACGTCCGGATCGCGGACGTCGAGGGAAGCGGCCGCCCAGCGTACTCGAAGGGCCTCGTCGACGAGACTCGGGCCATCGCACGCGACACCGTCGAGACGCTCGCACCTGACGTCGACACCGGCTGGGACGTCGTCGTCGTCGAGCCCTCCGACGCCGTCATGCTCCAGTCCGACTATCTCGACGTGCTCGCCGGCGACGCGAGCGACGTGCCGGACGAGGACGTCACTGCGGTCGCAGCCAACACGTACGGCATACTGGAGTACGTCGACGTGCACCGCCTCGACGAGACACTCAGGTTCGACGCACCCGGCGAGCGGCTCACGTACCACGGGCACTGCCACCAGAAGGCGACGAAGAAGGACCACCACGCGGTCGGCGTACTCCGTCGAGCGGGCTACGGCGTCGACCCGCTCGACTCGACCTGTTGTGGGATGGCCGGCTCGTTCGGCTACGAGTCCGAGCACTACTCGATGAGCCAGGCGATCGGTCGGATCCTGTTCGACCAGGTCGATGCAAGCGACGGCGACGTCGTCATCGCCCCCGGCGCGTCGTGTCGAAGCCAACTGAAGGGTCGCGACGACGAGGTGCGTGAGCCGCCACACCCGGTCGAGAAGCTCGCGGCGGCGCTCGACTGAGTCGCCATCCCGGCAGAATCAACCCGATCGATCGTTTGATACCTCCTCGCGGCGTCGATCCGTACCATGACGGACGACCGGATCCCAGTCACCGTGCTCAGCGGCTATCTCGGCGCTGGCAAGACGACGATGGTCAATCACCTGCTCTCGAATCCGGGTGACAGGCGAATCGCCGTGATCCTCAACGATATGGGCGAGGTGAACGTCGACGCAGAGCTCGTTGCACGCGAGAACGAGGAGGAGGGCGTGATCGACCTCTCGAACGGCTGCATCTGTTGTCGGCTACAGGACGATCTGCTCACGGAGGCGACGGAGCTGGCGGCGTCGCGGGAGTTCGACTACCTGCTCGTCGAATCGTCCGGGATCTCCGAGCCGATCCCCGTCGCACGAGCGTTTACCGAAGGGACCGAAAGCTCGGACGTCGACCCGACCGAGCGGTTCCGTCTGGACACGATGGTGACCGTGCTCGACACGTACGGGTTCTGGAAGGAGTTCGACGCCGGCGAGAATCTTCCGGGGGAGGCGGAGCCGGACTCGGAGCGTCCGCTCGCGGACGTGCTCGTCGAGGGGATCGAGTTCTGTGACGTGCTCGTGTTGA
>OBKM01001009.1_pt1 | contig 12292 bp, 10 predicted proteins | sample 1519691 | NCBI WGS metagenome assembly OBKM01 (sample SAMEA37050418, study PRJEB22526) | metagenome | biome: saline pan; feature: lake; material: water | place: Egypt | collected 2015 | depth 0.5 m
AGCCCCCACGCGTACGCGACGAGGTTCATCGCCTCCGTCGTGTTCTTGGTGAAGATGATCTCCTTGCGGCCGGCCGCGCCAACGAACTCGGCGACGGTGTCGTGAGCCTCCTCGTAAGCGACCGACGCCTCCTGGCTCAGCTGGTGAATCCCGCGGTGAACGTTGGCGTTGTAGCCGCGGTAGTAGTTCGCGATGGTGTCGACCACCTGGTCCGGCGTGTGCGTCGTCGCCGCGTTGTCGAGGTAGACGAGCGGCGTGTCGTCCTCCTCTCCCTGGCCGACGGTCTCCGGATCGCCGCCGACGAGCCGGTCGAGGATCGGGAAATCGTCCCGGATAGCCTCGACGTCGAACGGATACTGTTCTTGAACACCCATTACCGAACATTGGTGGCCCAGCAACAACACACCTTCGGTCCGGCAGCGCTTGCCTCGCTCCACGACGGCGGCGCTTGCCTCGCTCCACGACGGCGGCGCTTGCCTCGCTCCACGACGACTTTTTGCGCCGGCACCGGAAACGACTCGACATGAGCACTAACCTCACGGAGAAAACAGACAGATACGAGCGCATGCTCGCGGACGCGCTCGACGAGGCGGAGCCACGACCGCCAGCGGATACGCCGCTGGGCGAGGCCGCGGCCGACGTAACGGAGATGGCCGAGTCGTATCTCGAGGACGGGCGACATTTCCGGGCGAACGACGACCCGGTCAATGCGCTCGCATCATACTCGTACGGCTACGGCTGGCTCGACGCCGGCGTCCGACTGGGACTGTTCGCGGTGCCGGAGGACACCGAGCTGTTCACGACCTGATCGGCGGAAGCGCGCTCCCGATCACCCACCGATCCGGCCGCCTCCGCCGCGACCGTCAGGCTTACCCACCGATCCCGTCTGCCATCGAGTAGTGGTCTCCGTCGTCGAGCGACTGCCCGCGTTCCGCTACCGGGATCGGGTGTTGGCACTGGTCACGTTCGCGTTCTTCGTCTCGATGTTCGGCCGGCTGGCTATCAGCCCGGTCGTCCCGCGGATCACCGACACGTTCGCCGTCTCGAACGCGGCGGTCGGGCTCGCGCTGTCGGGGATGTGGCTCGCGTACGCGCTCGCGCAGTTCCCCTCCGGCGTCCTCGCGGACCGATACGGCGAGCGTCGCGTGATCATCGTTTCCGTCGGCGGCACCGGAATCGCGGCGCTCGCTGTCGCGGTGTCGCCGATCTATCCCGCGTTCGTTCTTGCGACAGTGGTTCTCGGCGCGCTCGCCGGACTCCACTACAGCGTCGGTACCACGTTCCTCGCGCGGATCTACGACGACGTCGGCACCGCCATGGGTATCCACCACACTGGCGGCACCGCAGCCGGGCTGATCACCCCAGTCGTCGTCGCGTGGGTCGCCGTTCGGTACGGCTGGCGGCCCGCGGTCGCACTGGGCGCGGTCGTCGGGCTCCTCGGCGTCGCGCTGTTTGCCGCTGGCGTGCGCCGAACCGAGCCCCAGCGGCCGGACCAGCCGCTCCGCGAGCGGTTTCGGCTGGAGCCGCTCGTCGAACTGCTCTCGCGGCCGGCGATCGCTTTCACTGTCGTGCTGGCCGCGCTCGGCGAGTTCGCGTGGCAGGGCGTCGCCTCCTTCCTGCCGACGCTGCTCATCCAGCACCACGGCTACTCCGCGACCGCTGCCGGCGTCGCCTTCGGCGGCTACTTCGTCGCACAGGGGATCGCGCAGGTTGTCGTCGGTGCGGCGTCGGACCGGTTCGGCCGCGATAGCGTCACCGCGGCCTGCGTCCTTTTCGGTGCCGCAGGGATCGCGCTCGTACTCGCGACACCGAACGTGCTCGCCGTCGCGGCGGCGATGGGGTTGATCGGGGTCGGCATGAGCTTCGGTGCGGCGCTGCTTCCGCGGTTTCTCGATACTCTCTCGGACGCCGAGCAGGGAGCCGGTTTCGGGCTCGTCCGCACCGTGTATATGATGGTCGCCGCGTCCGGCAGCGTCGCCGTGGGGTTTCTCGCCGACGTCGCCAGCTGGGTCGTCGCGTTCGGCACCGTCGCCGGGCTCCTCATCGTCGTCGCGCTCGCGCTCGGCGTCAACTACGCGCTCTCACTCGGTTGGTAACGCGACCGTCCGACGGTGGTCTCGTGACCGTCCGACGGTGGCCTCGCGGTCCGCCCCGACTTGCGATCGTCGACGGTCGAGTCGAACCGTCGTCACAACCCATTTATCAGTGGGCCGCCTATCGCCGTCTCCGATGGTCCTCGCCGAGTACGACGTTCACCTGTTCGACCTCGACGGCACGCTCGTGGACGCGGAGTGGTCGTACACCCGCGGCGTGTTCGATCGCGTCGGCGAGCGCCTCGGACGGGAGTTCACCGACCGGGAGGCGTACGTCCTCTGGCACGGACTGGGCGGCGCGCGGGCGACTACCCTCCGGGAGATCGGCGTCGATCCCGACCGGTTCTGGCCGGCGTTTCACGCCGAGGAGGACCCGATTGCTCGGGCGGAGGCGACGTACCTCCACGACGATGCCGCACGGACGCTGGACCGGATCGACGCGCTGGAGGTCCCGACGGGGCTCGTCACGCATTGTCAGTCGTTTCTCGCGGAGCCGGTACTCGACGGACTCGACCTCGCCGGACGGTTCGACACCGTGGTCTGTTGTACCGACGAGACGGGCTGGAAGCCCGATCCGGACCCGCTCGAGCTGGCGATGCGCAACCTGGGGATCGACTCCGACGACGCGCGTGGCTACTACGTGGGCGACGGTGAAAGCGACGTGAGCGCGGCGTGGAACGCCGGACTGGATGCGTTTCACGTCGAACGCGTCGGTCACGACGACCGCGGTCGGTGCGTGCTCGGCGATCGTCGTGTGGAGCGACTCGACGAGCTGTGGAGATAGCGGTCGGACGGGGTCCGAACTGATAACTCCAAACCGGATATCCGCCGTTCAGGTATCAAAAGAACGCGCGCCGGACACCTTCTACAGCACGACGCGGTTCACGTCGGCGTGTTCGGCACGACGGACGATCGCCCGAACGAGGTCACGCGCGCCGCCGAGATTGTCGGAGTCGCCGTCGAGCACGAGCAGGCGTGCGTCCGCCCCCTCCTCGATAACGCCGCGGTTCAGTCCGGCGATTTCCGCGCCGTTGACAGTCGCCATCCGGAGGATCTCCCGCGCGGGAACGTCCGCGAGCTTCGCGGCGAACTCCATCTCCCGGAACATCGACGGGGAGTCGAGCATCACGTTGTCCGTTCCCAGCGCGACCGTCGTCCGCTCGACAAGCTCGCGGATCGGCGGCACCCCGACCTTCGTCACGAGATTCGATCTGGGGCAGACGACGACTGACGTGTTGCGGTCGGCGAGCCGGTCGAGATGGATCGGCTCCGCGTGGACCATGTGGACGAGGAAGTCGGGGTCCAGATCCATCGCCGGGTTGATGTCGTCGGCGTCGCGCTCGCCGGCGTGGATCCCGAACAGCTTGTCGGCCGCCCGGGTCTCCCGTCGCACCGCGTCGAAGTCGGCGTCGCGCGCGCCGGATGCACCGTACCCGTCGGCGACGGAGAGAACGTCGGGATCGTCGCGTCCGAGCACCACGGCGTCGATGTCTCGCTCGCCGAACTCGACGCCCGACCCGGATAGCGCGTCGCTGAGCGCGGCGATGCCGTCGATGCCGCCCTCGCGGAACTCGATGAACGTGCCCGTGCCGGACGACTCCATGTACCGGAGGGTACGTGCCATCGCAGCGACCTTCTCCTCGTGACTCGCCGCGCGAAGCAGTCGATGTTTGAGCCCGTCCGGCGGCGCGACGAGCTCGTCGAGCGAGAGCCCCTCGCCGGCCTCCTTCGCGATCGAGTCGCCGATGTGCGTGTGCGCGTTGACGAACGCCGGGAGCACGATATCGGTCGACTCCGTTGCACACTCCTCGACCGCGACGATCTCGCCGCCCGCGACGACGACCCGCCCCTCGACCGGCTCGAAATCGTCCCCGACGAGAATCGTTCCCTCCACGTGCATATCGGATGGTCCCATCTCCCAAGGTAAAAACTCACCAGATCACACACGGATCTCGATCAGCAGGTCGGTCTCGGGAGACGCACCCATCATCTCGCGAACCCGATCCCACGAGAGGTCGACGCGTGCGGTCACCGCCTGTGCGGCGAGCGCCCCACAGGCGTTGCCGACGAGCAGGGGGGCCTGATACGCCCGCGGGTCCTCGGCGAACCCGTCGCCCGTGATCTCCGGTTCGCGGAGCGCGGCGGAGAGAAATCCGGCAGCGAACGCGTCGCCCGCGCCGGTCGTGTCGACCGGGTCGATCTCGAACCCCGGATGGGAGACGTCGCCGTGGGGAGTCCGTACGGTCGCGCCGTCCGACCCGAGCTTGATGACGACGATGCGGTCGTCGGGTTCCCACGGGTCGATCTCCGTCGCGTCCGCGAGGGCTGCAGCCTCTCGTTCGTTCACGAACAGGACGTCTGCCGCGTGGACCGCGGCGTCGTACTCGCGGTCACCGACGCGACGCCCCGGGTCGAAACTGCGCGTCGCACCGGCCTCGCCCGCCGCGGTCGCGAGCGCCGCCGCAGCCTCGGGTCGCTGGCTGGTCAGGTGGAGGTGATCGGCCGCGTCGAGCGTGTCTCGGTCGAGCTCTGCCGCCGTGAACGCCTCGTTCGCCCCGTCGTTGGCGAGCATCATCAGCTCACCCGTCTCGTCAACGATCACGTACTTCACCGACGTCGGTGCGTCGGCGTCGATCAGCACCTGTCCGGGGTCGACACCCTCGTTCGCGAGTCCCCTGAGCGCGAGCGCGCCGGACTCGTCGCCGCCGACGCTTCCGTACACGACCGCCTGACCGCCCATATCGACGAGACCCACGGCGACGTTGGCCGCGCTGCCGCCGCCGGACTGTTCGAGCCGCTCGATCCGGGTCTCGCCGTCCGCAGCCGGAAGCCCCTCGACGTGCATCGTCACGTCCCAGTTGATATGCCCCGCGGAAACCACCTTCGGCGGCGCACCTGACGGGTCCGGGTCGAGATCCGGCTCGTCGGGGCTGGTTTCGGGATCATCGAGTCTGCTCTCCGGTCCGTCCGTTTCGATCTCCGCGTCGTCGTTCGTCGGCTTCTCGCTCATGGTTCCGCCCACGGCTCCTCGGCGACCTCTCCGAACAGCTCTCGCATCAGGGTGACGATGCTCTCCGGCGGGAACTGTCCGTGTTCGGTGACGATCGCGTCCATATACCGGGGTGGTGTCACGTCGAACGCGGGGTTCTCGACGGCGATCTCCCCGATCGACTCGCGGGGTTCCGCGTCGATCACCTCCGTCTCGTCACGCATCTCTATCTCGACGGTGTGGCCGGTGAGCGTCTCCGGATGGAGCTTGATCGTCTGAGCGGCGGTCATGATCGGGACGCCGCGCTCGCGAGCGTTAACGGCGAGCCCCGACGTGCCGATCTTGTTGATCACCCCGCCGTCGGCGGCGATCGAGTCGGCCCCGACGACGACGTGATCGACCGCGTCGAGATACCGCCGCGCCGCGGAGTCGACGATGAGCGTCACCGGAACCCCCGCCTCGCGGAGCTGCTCCGCGGTGATGTGCCCCTGGTTTCGTGGCCGCGTCTCCTTGACGATCGCCTCGATCTCCTTTCCATCCTCGACTGCGGCTTCGATGCAGGCGAGCGCGTCGGTGGAGTGACAGTGTGTCATCACCACGTCGCCGTCGGCGAGGCGGTTCGCGCCGACCTGTCCGAGATCCTCCTGTGCGCGGTCGAGCTGGCGGACGAACTCCTCGCTGGCGTCCACGACGGTCCGACGAAGCCGTTCGACGTCGCGTCCCTCCATCCGCTGCAGAACGTACCGGAGGGCGTTCGGCAGCGAGACGGCCGTGGGACGGGTTTCACGAAGCGCCCGTGCGGCTGCGCGGATCGACGATCGAAACGCCGCCGGATCGTCCGTCTCCGTCTCGCGCGCCTGCGTCGCCAGCGCCTCCGCGGCCCCGGCGGCGATCGTCGCCGCCCCGCGGATCTCCATGCTCGCGATCGCCGCCGCCGTCTCCTCGACGGCGGGTGCCAGCTGGTCGTCGTACATACCGATCCCCTGTTCCGCTCGGTATTTATAAAGCAGGGCGAGGACCGCCGATGCGACTCCGACGACAGGTCTGCTCGACCCACAGCACCTGCCCAGTTCACGAACTGCAGCGTAGCCGCAGTCGGGGTGTGGCGTTCAAGGCGTGCGACCCGATCGCGGCGGAACCTACTCGGCAGGTGATTCCACGGTATCACTCCTCGCTAGGCTGCTGTCCGTAGCTCTCGAACCGGGCTTCCACGGCCGTAAGCTCCTCGTCGGAGAGGACGTGCGGCTCGCCGATCGCCGACGAGCGGAGGTACAGTCGGCACAGGTCCTCCACGTGTCGGGTGTTCTCCACGGCGGTTTCGAGGTCCGGGCCGGTGACGACGAGCCCGTGGTTCGCGAGGATCGCGGCGTCCGACTCCGCTGCCGCCATCGCGGCGACGACGTTCGCGGCCAGCTCCTCGGTACCGTACGGCGCGTACTCTGCCACCGGAACCTCCCGTCCCACGGCGACGATCATGTAGTGGATCGGGGGGAGCGGACGGCGGAGCGTCGCCATCGTCGTCGCCCACGGCGAGTGGGTGTGGACGACCGCGCCCGGCGCGTCGTGTCGATAGATACCCGTGTGCATCGGCACCTCGCTGGAGGGAGCCATCCGGCCGGCCTCCTGGGCCCCATCGAGGCCGACGACGGGCACGTCGGCGGGCTCGAAGGCGTCGTACGGCACGCCGGTCGGGGTGACTGCGAAGGAGTCGCCACGGCGGACGCTCAGGTTTCCCGTTCGACCGGGGGTGAGGTCGGCGAGCGTCGGCGCGTACTCGACGATCGCCTCCCGTTCGCTGGCGAGGTGGTCGGGGTTCGGCTCCGGTCCCGCTCCGCCGCGGTCCGCCGCCGGCTCGTCGCCGCTCATCCGAACACCTCCGTCAGCTCCCCGAACGCGTCGATCCGGCGGTCGGGTCGTCGGATCGACGACAGCTCCGCGTCCGGACCGGGGTCGGCGTTGAAAAGCACCGTCTCCATCCCCACCACATTGGCTCCCTCCACGTCCGTTTCGACGTTGTCGCCGACCATCACGGCGTCGCTCGGACGCAGGTCGAGTTCGGCGAGCGCGGTCGTAAACGGCAGCGCGGACGGCTTCTCCCGACCGACCTCCTCGGAGGTGACGAGCCGGTCGACGTGTTCGTCGACGCCGAGCCGCGTCAGCTTCTCCAGCTGGATGTGGGTCGTCAGATTGGTGACGATCGCGACGGACAGCCCCGCCTCACGGAGCGTCCGGAGCGTCGGGGTGACGTCGTCGAACGGCTCCATCGCCTCCATGAACCCATCCCAGTAGGCGCGCCCGAGCTCGTACGCCGCCGCCGCGTCGTGGACGTCGGCGTGCTCGCGTAGCGCTCGCTTGAAGTAGATGAACCGCTCGTGGGAGGCCGCGGTGCCCCCGAGCTCGCGTTTCGTCTCGCGGCGCGCGAAGCGATACAGTTCGTCGAACGTCTCGCGATCGAGATCGTAACCGAGCTCCCGAAACGTCTCCAGCGCCGCCCGCTTGCCGGCCTCGTTGCACGGCGGATACGGATAGAGAGTGTCGTCCAGATCCAGACACACCGCCTCGTACGTCATGCCTGCACCCACGCCGTGTCGGAACTTAAGCGTGGTTCGGATCGACCCCGAAGTTCCCTCCGGGAACGGCTCGACCTCCCGGTCGTCCGAGGCTCACGGCGTATCGACCGGTCGCCGTCCACAGATACTCACCAGGTCGTGGAGGTCGTCGATCTCGTAGGTAGGCTGCCTCGAGAGGTCGAACGACCGGCGGTGTGGCCGTCGGATAAACGCGGAGTCGATGCCGGCGTTGTCCGCCGCACGGATGTCCGATTCGTTGTCGCCGACGAACAGCGCCGTCCCCGCGTCGATGTCCTCTAACGCGCGCTGGATGTAGTACGGAGACGGCTTCTTGCGTGAGAGGCTCGCTATCGACGGCTCGCGCCCGTACGCGGTCTCGAACCGTCCCGCGAGCCCGAAATGGTCGAGCAGGAAGTCGACGGTCGCCTGCTGGTTCGACGAGACGACGCCGAGCGAGGCGTCGAGATGGCGGAGCGCATCGACGTCGTCGTACGGCGTCTTCCGTCCCCGGCGGGTGGCGTCGATCTGTGCGTCGGTCGCACGCTGGTCACGAACACGCCAGAACTCGGTCGGTTCGATACCGTACGTGTCACAGATCTCCGCCAGTGTCGCCGGAGTTACACCTACCGCGACCTCATCGACGTGTGACAGCGCCGGGTCGCTGACGCCGACGCTCTCGAAGGCGTCCCACGCGGCCTCACGGAGGGTGTCGAACGGAGTGCGGCCGATCAACACCCCGTCGTTATCGAAGACGACGGCGTCGTACACACTCCTACTCCGCGATCGAGCAGCAAAAAGCTTTCAGTGGCTTTCCGTCCTTACCGTGGGTGGTACAGGGAGTGTCTCACACGGCCGTCTCGACTCCCTCACTTTCAATACCCGTCCGATCTTACGCGCAGAACGGACTATGGACATCGCTGATATCGCAGTGCCGGAGTACGTCGAGGTCGACGCCGACGAGCGGCTCGCCAAGGTCCGATCCATCTTCGAGCGGGAGAACCCGAAGGGGATCGTCGTGACGGAGGATGGCGAGTACGCGGGCGTAGTTGGGGAAAAGCAGCTACTTCGCTCTCGTATGGAGGACGACACCAAGGTGTCGGTCGTCATGAAACCCGCGCCGGAGCTCGACCGTCACGAGGACGTCCGCGAGGCGTCTCGCCTCCTCGTCGAGGGCGACGTACAGATCGCGCCCGTCTACGAGGGCGAGAAGCTCTACGGAATCCTCACCGTCGACGGGATCCTTGAGGCCGTGATCGATAGCCTCGACGCCATCACCGTCGACCAGGTGGCGACGGAGGATGTGATCGGGATCAACGAGAAGGATCGAGTCGGACAGGCGATCAACCGACTCCGCGAGAACGGGATCTCTCGACTGCCCGTGCTCAACGACAACGGCCGGCTCTCCGGGGTCGTCACGACCAACGACATCGTCGAGTTCGTCGTTCGCGATCACGAGCGACAGGGAAGCGGCGACCGCGCGGGCGACATCGACCGAATGCTCGATCTTCCCGTCTACGACATCATGTCGAGCCCCGTCGTCACCGCGACGTCCGATGAGACCGCGAAAACTGTCGTCTCGCGGATGTTCGACAACGACCTCTCCGGGCTCGTCGTCACGCCCGCCGAGGACGACGGCGTCGTCGCCGGGATGGTGACGAAGACGGACGTGCTTCGCGCGCTCACGTTCACCGAGCAGGAGTCGATGGACGTCCAGATTACCAACGTCGACCTGCTTGGAACGACCTCGCGCGAGCATATCGTCGAATCGATAGAGCAAGTGGCGGACAAGTACGCCGCGATGCAGGTGATGCATGCGCACGTCCGCTTCCACCAGCACAAAGAGAAGCTTCGTGGCACTCCGCTGTTGCAGTGTCAGATCCGGCTCCGAACCAACGAGGGGCAGGTCGCCGGCTCCGGCGAGGGGTACGGCGCGGAGCACGCGTTCCACGTCGCACTCGACAAGCTGGAGCGGAACGTCTTGGAGATCAAAGGAATCAACGCCGACGAGGAGTACCGCGGCCAGCTGCTCCGGAAGCTCGGAGAGCTGTAAATCGGCTATACATCTCGACCTCCGCGTTTCCGGTCCGCTCGGACCGGTTCCGGCACGGTTTGGTCGACGTTTTCGTTCCTTTCATCCCGAACGAAGCTCCCTATCCACGCGACCGCACGGCCAGCAGCGCGGCCGCGATCAATGCGACGAGTGTGAGTATCGTTCCGAAGCCGGGAGCATCGTCATCGACCCGCTCGTCAGCCGGAGTCGTAGCCGGCGTTCGATCGATCGATGGTTCGCCGTCCTGCTCCGCGTCGTCGGAGGTGGGATCGTCGGCTGGCTCGCCTGGCGTCGGCGTGGGGGTTTCGGTGGGTGTCGGCGTGGGGGTTTCGGTGGGAGTTTCGGTGGGTGCCGGCGTGGGCGTTTCGGCGGGTGTCGGCGTGGGCGTTTCCGTGGGCGTCGGAGTCGGTGTAGACTGTGGCGGTGCCGCGCCGCCGCCTCCGCCGCCTCCGCCACCTCCGCCGCCTCCGCCGCCTCCACCACCCCCACCGCTGCCACCGTCATTCGTTTCGCCGTTTCCGTCGTTCTGGGTTTCGAGTACGTCGACGGTAACGGTTCGACTGTCCGCCCGTGTCGTCACGGTCGCATCGTACTCTCCCGTCTCGGCGTCGTCAGGAACGTCGCCGGAGAGAGCGATCTCCGTTTGTTCACCCGGATCTAGATCGACTGATTTCGTCGGCGTGTCGTCGAACACGCCAGGAGCCGAGAGCGTCACGGCATCGACGCCGAACGCCGCACCGTCGTTTTCGATCGTTGCGTCGACTGAGAGCGACTCCCCTTGCTTGACATCGTCCGGCGCATTCACGTCAGTGATAACGAAGACGGGCGGAAGTTCGAGGGTCGATGTCGTCTCTTCGAACCGGTCGGCGCTCACCGAGGTGGTCGCCGAGCCGAATCCATCCGCGGTCGCGGTCACATCGTAGCTTCCGTCCTCGATCCCTTCGACCCGGTACTCTCCATCGACGTCCGTCGAGACGCTCTCGCCGAACTCGTCGTCGACGGCCTCGATCGTCACCGTCGCATCCGAGACCGGATCCATCGTGTTTTCAGCGAGCACCGTTCCGCGTATCGTTCGGTCGACGACGTCGACGGTCCCGCCGTCGCTTCCTTCGTCGTCGTTGTCGGGACCCACTGCGACGATGGCGACCTCGCGGTCGGCACCGAGATCGAGTGGCTCCGAAACCACACCGCTCAAGACGACCGATATCGAATCCTCCGTCGTATTCATCGATTTGATCGTCGTATTATCGACCAGCTCGTAGTCGTCGCCCTCCGTTCCGTCCACATCAGTTCCGATCCGAAGCTCGACGGTCCGCTTTTCGTCGGCATCGTCGCCGCCGACGTTCTCCACGTCGGCGCTCGCCTCGAGGGCGTCTCCCTCCCGGTGGATCTCCCCGTCGTTCGCCGCGCTTTCGGGCCCGTCGATCTCGAACGCCGACACCTCGTAGAACGCCGCTTCCTCACCGTAGATCCCGAAAGTGCTGAACGAATCCACGGTGACGGAGAGCTCCCGGGCGTCCTCGTCTCCCGTCGTATCGAGATCGTCCCGGCTCCAATTATCATCAGCATCATCATCTTCATCGTCAAACCGGTACAGAGCCAGCGTCTCCTCGTCGAACTGCTTCGCTTCCGCTTCGGTGTACGGGACGGTAAGGTCGATCAGTTGGTCGTCGTCCCCGCCCGACGCTTCGATTTCGAGAAACACCCCCAGCGGCGTCAACTCATCCTCCTCGTTTCGTGGCCGGATCGGATCGTCGTTGTCGTTGCCGTTCGTCGGCTCCGTCCCCTCGGCTACGGTCGCGTGCCGCCCGTCGACCACCACCGCCTTCTCGCGCTCCGTGGCCTTGAAGATCACCGAGATCTCGTTCGTGCCCACGTCCTCCACGTCGCCGAACTCGACTCCCGTATCGAGTTCCGCACTCTCCGCGATCGCGACGTCGATGTCGGCGTTCTCCACCCCGTCGAGGTGCACGCCGGTGGTCGCCTCCTCGACCGTCACCGCCGAGAAGTCGACGTTTCGCGAGTCGGTGATCGACAACCCGACGTCGCTGGCGGTCACGGTGACCCCGGATCCTCCGACGCCGACCGTGTTCTCGATCCGAACTCCCGTGTCTCCATCGGCCGTGAGATCGGTGAGGGATATCGTTCTGTTCTCGGCTGCTTCGATACCGGTTGCGCCGAGGCCGACATCGCGGATCTCGACGCCGGCATCGAGATCGACGCCGGTACCTTCACCCTCGACCGCCGGCCCGTCGACGTTCACTCCCTCAGCGGTGATGGCGATTCCGACGGGAGCGGTGGCGTCGTCGCCGTCGCTCTTCTCGACGGTGATCGTCTTATCGGACCCGCGCACCGTCATCGACCGGTCGAGGTCGATGCCGATCGGTTCGCTGTCGTCGACAGCGACCGTCGCGTCTCCGTCGACGTTCACCGTCGTTCCCCCGTCAACGAACCGGACGAGTTCACGGAGGTTCTTCTCCGTTCCTTCGAGCGCGTCGGTGGCGCTGACGGTCTCGGGTTGGATCGTCGTCTCTCGTGTCGTGAGCTCGACGCTCTCGGACTTCTCCTCGCCGAACTCGTGGTCGAAGAC
>OBKM01001010.1_pt1 | contig 12284 bp, 10 predicted proteins | sample 1519691 | NCBI WGS metagenome assembly OBKM01 (sample SAMEA37050418, study PRJEB22526) | metagenome | biome: saline pan; feature: lake; material: water | place: Egypt | collected 2015 | depth 0.5 m
AGTTCGACTTCGGCTGGCTGCTCCTCCTGTTGATGTTCGCCGCGGTGATCCTCGGGGGGATCGGCTCCGTCTACGGAGCCATCGCCGGGGGACTCGTAATCGGCGTCGTGTTCACGACGTCGACGATCTGGATCCCCTCGGACTTCAACGAGGCGGCCGTGTTCGCCGTGATGATCGCCGTTCTGCTCGTTCGGCCGGAGGGGATCTTCGGAGGTGTTTCGACCGCATGACGGACCATGAGACGGGCGCGAATACCCCCGATCCGATGCCGGACGGCGGAACCGATCCGATGCCGGACGGCGGAACCGATCCGACGCCGGACGGCGACGAGGACGGCGGAGAGCCGGAGAGCGCGACCGGAGCCCTGATCGACGCGCTCCGGGAGAACGATCTCGGTCTCGTAATAACGACCCTGCTTCTGGTCTACGCGGGGGCGACGTTGTTGACGTTCACGGATGGACTCAACAGCGTCGTCGGACTGATGCGGACGTTGACCTTCCTCGGGCTCGTATACGCGCTCTCGGCGCTTGCGCTCAACCTCCACTGGGGATACACCGGGCTGTTCAACATCGGCGTCGCCGGCTTCATGGCCGTCGGCGTCTACACCATGGGGATCGTCGTTCGCTCGCCGGATCCGGCGTTCGGTCCCCCCGGGTTCGGCCTGCCGCTTCCGGTCGGGATCGTCGCCGGTATGGCGGCCGCGGCACTCATCGGACTGCTCGCGGCGCTACCGGCGCTGCGGCTCAAAGCCGACTACCTCGCCATCGTCACGCTCGGGCTCTCGGAGATCATCCGGCTGACGCTCCAGTCGAGCGCGTTCGACACGTTCCTCAGGGACTCGATCGGGGTCGGCACGGGCGGCGGCCGCGGTATGGGGATGCCGAGCAACCCCGTCCGCGAGCTGTTCCTGGTCGACGGTCGCGCGGGCGACCCGACCGCGTTCGGCGAACTCGTCTTCGGAACGGTCGGGGAGGGCGGACTCGGCATCGCGAACAACATCGTCGTCGGCTGGGGATACGTCCTCGTGCTCGCGGTCTTTCTCGTCGGCTTCTACGTGCTCTTGGAGCGGCTCGGACACTCCCCGTTCGGTCGGAACCTCAAGGCGATCCGTGAGGACGAGTTGGTCGCCGACTCGCTGGGGAAGAACGTCGACCTGATCAAGATCAAGGTGTTCATGATCGGCTGTGCCCTGATGGGGCTCGCCGGGATCCTCTGGTTCGGCAGCCAAGGGAACGTCTCGCCGACGCCACAGTTCATGCCGTTGTTGACGTTCTACGTCTTCGTTGCCGTGATAATCGGCGGCTCCGGATCGAACACCGGATCGGTCATCGGCGGTATCGTCTTCGCGGCCGTGTTGTTCGAGGGGCCGCGCCGTGCCGGTTCCGCGGTTCGGGGGATCATCGACGCGCCGACGCCGCAGTCGTTCGCGGACGCCGTCGTCTCGCTCGACCCGGTCGCATTCCTCGCGTTCGCGACCGACAACGTTGCGCCGCTTCAGTTCATTTTCCTCGGGCTGGTCCTGATCCTCATCATGCACCGCCGGCCGGACGGACTGCTCGGCGATCGCATCGAGACGGCCTCCGCCGTCGATCTCTCGGAGCGGTCACGAGGGGGTGATCACGATGAGTAGCGACACACCGGACACATCGGACTTGCCGGAGGATACGGACGTGGCGGACGACGAACCGGAGGCCAACGACAGTGCGGTCGAGGAGGCGGCAAAGCGCGTGCCGTCCGGCGTCCCGCTCCGGGTCGAGGGGCTCGTCAAGCAGTTCGGGGGCGTCACCGCCGTCGATGGGGCCTCTTTCGAGGTCGAACGGGGCTCGCTAACCGGACTGATCGGACCGAACGGGGCCGGAAAGTCCACGACGTTCAACTGTATTACCGGCGTTCACGAGGCGACGGCCGGGAGCGTCTACTTCAAAAACGAGGACATCACCGGAATGGAACCGTATCAGATCGCTCAGAAGGGGTTGGTCCGGACGTTCCAGATCGCCCGCGAGCTCGGCGGCATGAGCGTGCTGGAGAACTTGATGCTCGCGCCGAAGAACCAGATCGGCGAGTCGGCGATCCGCTCGGTGACGCCCGGACTCCGCGGCGGCGTTATCGAGGAGGAGGCCGAGATCCGTGAGCGCGCGTGGGAAACGCTGGAGTTCTTCGAGATCGAACACCTCGCGACCGAGAACGCGGAGAACCTCTCGGGCGGGCAGCGAAAGCTGCTGGAGATGGCTCGCGCGCTGATGACCGATCCGGAAATGGTCCTTCTCGACGAGCCCTTGGCGGGCGTCAACCCGACGCTGGAGGAGAAGCTGCTCGACCGCATCCACCGGCTGCGCGAGGACGATTACACGTTCCTCCTCGTCGAACACGACATGAACGTCATCATGAACAACTGTGAACACGTCATCGTTATGCACCAAGGAAACGTCCTCGCGGAGGGGACCGGCGAAGAGATCAGAAACGACGAGCGCGTCATCGAGGCGTATCTGGGGGAGGACGTATGAGCACCGACGAGTCGGGGAACGACCCCGAAGTCGCTGGAGGTTCGGAGAGTCCGAGCGACCCCGAAGTCGCTGGAGGATCCGATGCCGCTGGCGACGTGGAAGCGGGCCGAAACCACACGACCATGGGGGACGCGGTTCTACGTATCCGTGGTCTCAACGCCGGATACGGGGATCTCCGGATCCTGACGGACGTCGATCTCGACGTTACCGACGGCGAGTACGTCACCATCGTCGGCCCGAACGGCGCGGGCAAATCGACCGTGATGAAGACCGTCTTCGGGCTCACGACGCACATGGACGGGACGATCGAGTTCGATGGGGAGCCGATCCACGGGCTCGCCCCCGAACGGATCATTCGCGAGGGGGTCGGATTCGTCCCGCAAACGGACAACGTGTTCCCAGGGTTGAGCGTCCGGGAGAACCTCGAGATGGGTGCGTACATCCTCGACAGCGTCCCGGAAGACCGCATCGAGGAGATATACGATCGGTTCCCGATCCTCCGGGAGCGTGAGAGTCAGAAGGCCGGAACGCTTTCCGGCGGTCAGCGGCAGATGGTCGCGATGGGGCGCGCCCTCATGCTCGACCCCGACCTCCTGCTGCTCGACGAGCCGTCGGCCGGGCTCGCACCGGACCTCGTCACCGACATGTTCGATCGGATCGACCGGATCAACGACGCGGGAACCGCGATCCTGATGGTCGAACAGAACGCCAAGGAGGCGCTCCGGCGGTGTGACCGCGGCTACGTGCTCGTCAACGGCGAGAACCGATACACGGACCGCGGCGAGGTGTTGCTCGGAGACGAAGACGTGCGGCAAGACTTCCTCGGCGGGTGAGACGGTCTCGACGAGCACTCAGGCTCGTCGGACACCGCACAACCGGAGACGGGGTTCAGGCCCAACTGAGCGACTGGTCGTCTCGCTTCGTGGAACCGCCCTCGTCACACCGACGATACGTCGTTCCGTTCGACAGGGCGCGGAGCCGCTTGCTGGCGGATTCGGTGTTGACGGTGAGGGGTGCCGAATCGTACCCGTGTTCGCTGAGCTCCGAGAGCCGCGGCACCGCGCCGGTCTCGATTCCCAACGCGTTCGGGTTCGCCAGCCGCGTCTCCGGCTCCCAGACCGACTTTGAGGTCGATTCTACCTCTGTCGGCTGGTCGCTCGAGACGGACGTGTACGCGACGCCGGCACGGGTGAGCGCGCGCTGCACCGCACGGTCACGCCCGCGGGCGAGTCGTGAGTGATCGCTGTTCCACACGACCCGGTCGGCGTCGAGACGCCTCGCGACGCGACTCACGACCTCGGTCGGATCGCCGCGCTGTATCGCGAGGTCGCTCCCACGGTCTCGGTACCAGTGTCGGAGCGTACGGAGCGAGCCGAGCATGAACGCGACCCCCAACCCGTCGGCACGCGACAGAATCGCGTCGTCCAACACGAACAGCGGTACCACACCGCTCTCGTTCTCGTTCGCTGCAGACAACGCCGCCGAAAGTGCCGGATTCGGAGCTGGCCGGAGATTACGACGGTGCCAATACAACTCCATACGTGTCCGTGGGCGCGCTCGGGTGTCAGGGTTACGGGGTTCACCTCCCCAAACGAGATGCTCCGTCGGCCACGCCGGTGAAAAATCGATAGTCTGCGTTACTCCCGGATTACAGCTGGAGGACGTCGCTCCACTGGCTCGAGTAGGACGCCTGTTCGGGTTCGAAGGAGACGCGCTCGCGGACCTCCCCGTCGTTGCTCTCGAAGCTGTTGACGTACTCCTCCTCGAGCGCCTGTCCGTAGTCGTCGTTGAGGAACAGGGTGCCGCTGCTCGCCGCGCCGACGCGGTCGCTGACGGCGAGCTCCGCGAGCGCCGGACCCTGAAGCACGTCCGACGCGGCCGTCCGGAAGATGTAGCCGTTGTCGTCGAGGTTCGTGATCCCGGGTGCCGTCGAGGACGGCGAGATGCCGACGACGCCGTTCGGGATGAACACCTGATCGGTCACCTGGAAGTTGACGTTTGAGGACGCCGGTCCGACGACCGACGAGTAGCCCGCGTTGACGAGCGCTTCCGCGCCGGAGATACCGGCCTGCGGGTCCGTCTGCGTGTCCTCGACGCGGTAATCGACGGTCACGCCGATGTCCGCGTCGTTGATCTGGTCGGCCGCGAGGAGCGCGCCGTCACGGATCGGACCGCCTAGCGGACCGAGATCTCCGGTCTCCGGGAGCAACACGCCGACCATGGCCTCGAATCCGTCGTCGACGCCGACCGGGTCCTCGGCGACTGCGGCGTTGTCCTCGTCGGTGAGTTCCGCCCCGAACTCGACGGTGTCGACCGTGTTCAACTCACCGTCTTGGAAGTCGACGATGTCGTACGCGGCGGTGACGATGTCGCCGTTGACGTCGAAATCGCAACTGGACGAGGCCCCGAGGTACTGGATCGGATCGCCGGCGGCGACCGCCTCGACGGCGTCGGCGAGCGTCTCCGGACCGAACTCCTCGCCACCGGGGTTCGTGACGGTCCGGACGCGATCCCGTACTTCGGTACCGTCGTTCTCGCCCGCGGCAACCGTCGCGAGGACGTTGATCGCCATCGCGTCGTACGCCTGTGCGGTGAACACGCCCGGAGACTCGCCGTACGCCGCCTCGTACTCGTCCGCGTAGAACTCGGCTCCGGGACCCGCCGCCGACGGCTCGGTCCCGATGACGTTGTTCATGTCGTTATCGACCTCGCCCGGGAGGTCGGAGTCGATGAGTCCGTCGGGGACGATGATGTCGAGGTCCGGGGACTGATCCGCGAACTCCGAGTAGTAGTCGCGGAACAGCTGGATCCCGGACTGCGGGAACCCGACGATCATCACGGCGTCCGGGACGTCACCGTCTCCGTTCTCACCGTTGTCGCCCTCGGTCGCACAGCCGGCCATCGCCACGAGCCCCGCAGCACTGGCTCCTTTGAGTACGTCACGTCGTTGTATCTTTCGCGTCATGCTGTGAGTGTGTACCACACGAGGGTTTATAAGAATATCCTCCGATCGCTCGGATCGTTTCGGACCACGGACGGATCACCGCCTCGATCTCACGCTCGTCTCAACGCCCCTGCGCGCTCCCGTCCTTCCGTGGTTCCGTCGCCGCCGAGAGGGTACCGGCCTCGTCACGGGCGATCTGTGCGCCCCCGAACAGGACGGGCGACAGCAACTGGACGTCGTGCCCCTTGCGGACCAGCTTTGCCGCGACGTCGTCGTCGAAGCGCGGTTCGAGCGCCAGCTCGCCGCTTTCCCGGTATCGCCAGCGCGGCTCGTCGAGCGCGCGCTGAAGGGGCATTCCGTAATCGACCATGTTGGATACCGTCTGGACGTGTCCCTGCGGCTGCATGTACCCACCCATCACGCCGAACGCCGCCCAGTCGTCCTCGTCGAACCGAATAAGACCGGGTATCAGGGTGTGAAACGGCCGTTTACCGGGTTCAAGGCTGTTCGGATGCTCCGGATCGAGCGAGAACGAGGCTCCGCGGTTCTGGAGCGCGATCCCCGTGTCGCCGGCGACGAGCCCGGATCCGAACCCGGCGAACCGGGAGTTGATGAAGGAGACGACGTTGCCCTCCTCGTCGGCGACCGTGAGGAGAACGGTGTCGGCGTCCTCGGCGTCGGCGTCGGGCACGCCGAACGTCACGTCGTGGTTTGCGCGCTCCCCGACCTCGGCGGCGCGCTTCGCCGCCCACTCGTCGGAGGCGAGCGGCGGTATCTCCTCGTGTGCGGGGTCGGTGATGTACCGGTGGCCGTCGTGGAAGGCGAGCTTCAGCGCCTCCGCGAAGTAGTGGACGCGATCGGCGGAGTCGTAGTCGTACTCGCCCGCGCCCAACTCTTCGGCAATGTTGAGCGCCTCTAGCGCGATGAGTCCCTGGTTGTTGGGCGGAAGCTCGTACACCTCCGCGCCGTTGTACGTCGTGGAGACGGGATCCGGCCATTCGACCTCGAAGCTCGCGAGGTCGTCGACGGTCATGAAGCCGCCGGCGCGCTGGACCTCCGCGGCGATCGCCTCACCGATCTCGCCCTCATAAACGACGTCCGCGCCCTCCTCGGCGATCCGCTCCATCGACCGCCCGAGACGTGGAAGCGTCACCTCCTGCCCGACGGTCGGGGCCTCGTCGTCGAATAAGTACGCTTCGCGGGCGTGATCGTCCGTGAACAGGTCCTCCGCGCCCGCCCAGTGGGAGGCGATCACCTCCGAGACGGGATATCCCTCGGTCGCGTACCGAATCGCGGGTTCAAGCGCGTCAGAGAGTGTGAGCCGACCGTGCTTCTCAATTGTCGCCTCCCAGCCGCGGGCTGTCCCGGGAACCGTCACCGCGTGTGGCCCATAAAAAGGCATTCCCGCCTCTTCCACGTCGTCGACGGCGTAGCCGCCGTCGTCGGGATAGTACGAGGCCGCGTCGTCGTCGCTGGCCAGCGCCGATCTGACGTTCTCGATGGTCGCGTCCGCGGGCGCGCCGCCACAGGCCCGCATCGCGCCCACGTCGCCGTCGGCGGTCTTATAAAGGGCGAAGGCGTCGCCGCCGAGTCCCGTCGACGTGGGCTCCACGACGTTGAGCGCGGCCGCGGTCGCGACTGCGGCATCGAACGCATTCCCGCCGTCTCGTAGCGTCTCGATTCCTGCCTGGCTCGCCAGCGGTTGGCTCGTCGCCACCACGCCACGCTGGCCGTACACGGTCGAACGTCGCGAGGCGAATCTATCGAGGTCTGGCTCCATGTCAACGTATCCGGCCGACTGGGGGTTAAAACGAATCCCGGAACTGTTCGGCTTCCCGATCCGGTCAGGGGGTGACTGCGCGAACCCAACTATGTGACAATGTAACTAGGTTCAAGATACCATGACTCAAGCTTCGTTATATTTATATAGAACCGCAACCATACTAGCACACGCATTCGAGGTGGTACACGATGGCTCTCCCACAAACAGCCAACGCGTGGACCGGAGGTCTCGACTTCCCGAGCCGACTGTTCGAACGTGGTAGCAACGACTACGAACTGTACGAACAGGACAACGAGTTCGTCCTCTCGGTCGAGCTCCCCGGGTTCGACCCCGCAGAAATCACCGTCACGTGGGACGACGGAATTTTGAACGTCGCCGGGGAGCACGAGGACGAACACCGCGGCACACGCCGGACCTACCACCGTCGGTTCCGGTTCCCGAAAACAGTCGACGACACCGAGATTAGTGCCGAGTATCAAAACGGCATCCTCACCGTATCCCTCCCGATTGTCGTCGAGGCCGCGGCGACGGGAACCGAAATCGAGATTGAGAGCTGACCGCGGTCCGGTCGGATCGGCCAACCCTCGTTTTTTGCCCGTTAGCCGGGGTTCGCCAGCACTAACCATTCCACTGGAAGCACGGTGTTCTCCCGGAGTCGAGTGAAACGAACACCAATATACCACTGGACTGCGTCGGTTCACGCGTGTCACGGTACCGCGACGTTATCCTGTTCTTCCTGTTGGCGGGGCTATGGGGTGGCTCGTTCGTCGCCATCGAGGTCGGTTTGGAGTACTACCCGCCGGTGTTGTACGCGGCCTACCGGTTTGATTTGGCGGCCTTGCTGTTGGTCACGTACGTCCTCCTGACCGAGAGCGGTCCACTCCCGCGAACCCGCGGCGACCTCGCGGCGATCGGGTTCAGCGGCGGGCTCTCGGTGGCCGTCAACAACTCGCTGCTGTTCGTCGGCCAGCAGTACACCACGAGCGGCATCGCCGCAATCACCTACAGTCTCGTGCCGATCGCGACCGCCGCGGTCGCCGCCGTCTGGATCGGCGAGTCAAGTCTCGACGCTCGCGGGGCGCTCGGCGTCGTCCTCGCGTTCGTCGGCGTCGCCCTCGTCGCCCAGCCGGACCCTGAGAACCTCGCCGGCGGCGTGACCATCGGTGTCGGGCTCATTCTCGTCGGCGTGATCGCCGTTGCCGTCGGAAGCGTGGGACTTCGCGTCGTCGAGACCTCCTTCTCCAGTATCGCGCTCACCGGCTGGGCGATGCTGTTCGGCGGGCTACTCATGCACGGGACCAGCCTCGGGCTCGGCGAGACGCAACAGCTCCCCGCCACGGAACTGCCCGCGCTCGTCTCGCTCGCCTTCCTCGGCGTGCTCGCCTCGGCGGTGGCGTACACCATCTACTTCACGCTGCTCGACCGGCTCGGCCCCTTCGAGATCAACCTCGTCTCCTACGTCGTCCCGGTGGTCGCGACCGTCACCGGCGTACTCCTCCTCAACGAGCCGGTGACGGCGTTCACCGTTGCCGGGTTCGTCGTCATCGTCGCGGGGTTCGTGTTGGTGAAACGCCACGCGATCGCCGAGGAGGTCCCGAAACTCCTGAAACGCGTCGGCGGGGGCTTCTGATCCGACGGAGCCGGTCATCGAGAGCCGTCTCGCGTTCGATACATCGAGTGTACTGGTACGCTGGTATTTATAAGCAAGAGAGCGGTGTTGCTGGCGGCGGTTTATATATTTACGACGCTCTCGCGACGATGCCTAAAGCCCCAGCCGTCCACTTATAAGTAGCTGGCTACGGATCGACGGTGGAGGCCTCCAAAGCCCCAGCCGTTGCGGGCGGCATGCGGTCGCTGTGCTCCTCACTCGGTCGCTCCGCTCTTCACTCGGTCGCTCCGCTCCCGCGTTGCGATGTCGCCGGCGGCGGAGCCGCCTACACGGCAGCGAGGTGCTCCGCGCCTCACGCCTCCCCAGCCTCGTCAGTGGCGGTCGCCGGAACCGCTCGGCGACCGCCCCTGACTCCCTCGCGCGCGTTTCTCGCGCGCGCCACCGCATCGTTCGCTTATAAAGGACCGTCGCTGACGTTCACAGACCTTTTAAATACGATCTCATCGCCATCGATCTGGGCGGTTCATTCCAGTTCTCGTTCGCTCCCGCCTCGACGTCTCGACGTCCGGGCCGTCAGGCTTCCTCGTCGAGCGCCTCGATGTCTGCGAGGATCCGCGCGCCGTGGTCCTCCGGGGAAACGCCCTCATACGCGAGCACGACCGTTCCGTCGGCGTCGACGACGTACGTGTTCCGGAACGTGCCGTCGAACGTGTTTCCGAACATGTTTTTCTCGCCGTAGGAGTCGTACGCGCCCGCCACCGCGCCGTCGGGATCCGAGAGGAGCCCGAAGGGGAGGTCGTGTTTCGCCGCGAAGTCGGCCAGATCGTCGACGGAGTCGTCGCTGATCCCGAGCACCTCGATGTCGTGTCCCTCGAAGGCGTCCCACTCGTCGCGGAAGCTACAGGCCTCGGTCGTACACCCCGGCGTGTCCGCACGCGGGTAGAAGTACACGACCGTGTAGGCCGCACCGGTCTCGCCGAGGGAGACATCCTCGCCGTGTTGGTTCGTGAGCGTGAACGCGGGGGCGTCGTCGCCGGGGTCGAGCATATGCGTCCCGTCGTTTCGGGAGTCGGTTATGGCGTTCGATCCCGGCCGGTTCTTGTGGTATCGTACGGATAGCGGGCGTTCGCATGCTTTTTATCGGTGTGCCGATTCGACTCCGATATCGATGCCGTGGCAACCGACGCCGTATACGGTTCCGTTGCTCGTCGCCGGGCTGGCGTCGTTCGTGTTCGCCTTTTACGTGCTCTCCCGCCGGTTCCACGGGTCGCGCCCCCTCGTCTGGTCATTCTTGGGCGTCGCCGTCGGTGGGGGAGCGTGGGCGCTCGCGTACGCGGCACAGCTGTCGGCGACGACGCTGGGGTCGACGCTCTTCTGGAACCGGTTCGTCTGGGTCGGCGTCGGGCTCCTCGCGACGGCGTGGCCGGCGTTCGTCGCGGCGTACGTGGACCGGCCCGAATGGGTTCGTCCGCCCCGCATCGGGGTCCTCGCGTTCGTTCCCGCGGCGGTCGTCGCCGCGGTGCTCACGGTCGGTCCCGTCCCCCTGTTCTATGAGTCTCCCTCGATGGTCACCGCCGAGGGCGGCTATCTCGTGGTGTCGTTCACGCCGACGCCGGCGCTGTTGGGCTTCATGGCGTACACGTACGTCGTGAACCTGATCACGTTCGTGGTGCTCGGCCGCACCGCGATACACAGGTCCGGCGTCTTCAGACGACAGGCGGGCCTGTTGTTCCTCGCGGGCGTCATTCCGATGGGTCTCGGCGTCGTCACCGTCTGGGGACCGCTCGGGCCGCCACTCGTCGATCTCACTCCCATCTCCTTTGCCGTAACCTCCGGACTGCTCGCATGGGTGTTGTTCCGCTACCGCCTCCTCGACCTCTCCCCCGTCGCCAGAAAGGCGGTGTTCACGAACCTCTCGGACGGCATCGTCGTGGTCGGCGACGATCTCCGTGTCGTCGACGCCAACCAGCGTGCCCGAGAACTCTTCCCGACGATACGGCTCGGCGACTCCGTCGAGTCGGCGTTCGAGGACGCACCCGCCGTCGTCGACGCCGTACGAACGGGCGGGACCGGCGACGGTGCCCACGCGACGATCGAGAGCTCCGACGGTCCTCGATTTCTCACGGTCTCCACGCACGGCCTGTCCGCGCCCGGGACCGCCACGGACGGGGCCGGTAGCGGGGTCGTGCTCCTGATTCGCGACGTGACCGAACGCGAGACCCTCCAGCGGCGGTACCGGGCGCTGATCGAGAAGTCGCCGAACGTGATCGCGGTTTCCGGAACCGACGGCTACTTTCGCTACGTGAGCCCGTCGGTCGAACGGCTGCTCGGTCGTGGCTCCGAATCGCTCGAAGGCCGACCGATACTCGACCTGATCCATCCCGACGATCGGGACGAGAGTCAACGTCGGTTCGAGGCGGCGTTCGAGACGGGCGAGCCGCAGACGTTCGAACACCGGATCGCACACGCGAAGGGGGACTGGCGAACGTTCGAAACGGTGGTCGAGCCGCTGTTCGAGGACGCGGCGAACGAGGTGGTGATCACCGCGACCGACGTGACAGAGGGGCGACGGCACGAACAACGGCTCCAAGTACTCAACCGCGTTCTCAGACACGATCTGAAGAACGACGCCAACGTGATCGGGGGGTACGCCGACCTGCTCCGCGACCACGTCGACGAGGACGGCCACGAGCATCTGGACGTGATCGACAGGAAGGTCGAGACGCTCACACACCTCAGCGATCAGGCTCGCGAGATCGACGTCGCGCTCCACGAGGATGACCAGCGCGTCCGGACCGACTTGGCCGTCCTCGTGTCTCGGCTCTGTGACTCCCTCGAAACGTCGTTCCCGGAGGCATCAGTAACGCTCTCGACGCCGGACTCGGCCCCCATTTCGGCCGACGAGATGCTCGAATCGGCCATCCGGAACGTTCTGGAGAACGCGGTCGTCCACAACGAGGGCGACGGTGCTGAGATCCGGGTCGACGTCGTCGACGGCGACGAGAGCGGCTATCGCGTCGACATCGCCGATGACGGTCCCGGTATCCCGCCGATCGAGCGGACCGTCTTCTCGGAGGGACGCGAGACGTCGCTCGAACACGCGAGCGGGCTCGGTCTGTGGCTCGTCCACTGGATCGTCACCGGGTCGGGCGGCGAGTTGAATATAACCAACCGCGAGCCGACCGGGACGATCGTTTCGATGTGGTTTCCCACTGCCGACGTGGACTCGGAGACCGACGGGTGACGTCAGCTCGGGCGTACCGCCTCCGCATCGACGCCGCCTCCGCATCGACGCCGCCTCCGCATCGACGCCTCCCGCAACCTCTTTGCGGCCCCTGCTCGAATCCGAAGACATGAGTCACGGATCCCTCGACGAGGACGCGGTCGAGAGCTATCGGGAGGCCGGCGCGGTGCTGGTCGAGGCGATGAACGAGGCCCGCGAGA
>OBKM01001011.1_pt1 | contig 12251 bp, 10 predicted proteins | sample 1519691 | NCBI WGS metagenome assembly OBKM01 (sample SAMEA37050418, study PRJEB22526) | metagenome | biome: saline pan; feature: lake; material: water | place: Egypt | collected 2015 | depth 0.5 m
ATGAATCATCGCCGCCACCGCCCCTCGGTCGTTTATATACTGCGGTGCCGTCACGAGTCTCACACACTCTCATCAGCCTTTGATCGACTACTAGTTCCCATCGACCGGTTGTTTCGGAGGACTCTGTTGAAAACCCTCAAGTGGCGGTAGGTCTCTCAGTTCGTGCTGAATAGCGGGTACACATACAGCGTGCGATACTCCGGGGAGAACTTCTTTATACACTGTATTGGCACTTTTACAAGATGGACGAGCGGAATGCTATCCAGCGAGCGTACGACAACCTCGCGGAGACGTACGCGGCGGGACGATCCGAAACCGGTCGGGATATGGACATCCTTGCGGAGTTTTTAGCCATGCTCCCAGCGGAATCACGAGTCCTTGATGTGGGGTGTGGGCAGGGGATCCCCGTACTCCGGGAGGTGACTGCAACGACAACCGGATATGGGCTCGATTTCTCTCGGGAACAACTTCAGCTGGCTGCTGAGAACCTCTCGGATGTGCCACTTCTTCAAGCGGACGTCACGCATCTTCCGTTCGACGATGGCGTTGTCGATGCAATCGTTACATACCACACCTTGGTTCACGTACCAGTGGAGGATCAAGAAACTGCCATTGCCGAGTTCTCACGGGTCTTGCGTCCCAGTGGCCGGATCCTCCTTTCAGAGGGGCCAACGGAGTGGTCAGGAGCCGATCCGAATTGGCTCGATACCGGTGTGGAGATGCGATGGCATATCGCTGGTGCAGACAAAACACGAACACAACTCCAAGACGCTGGCTTCACGATTACCGACGAATGGGTGGTTGACGAAGACGAACACTGGGTGTTCCTCGCTGCCGAACTCGATACCTAACTCGGCACGGGTCTTTTCGCGCACTCCGAAACAGGTCTGCGAGATACGCGCCCTGTACTCAGCACGGAGCCCGTATCAGCGTTGGAGGGTTTCCGATAGAGCCGATAAATGGGATTTCACGGGAGGTCGACACCTCCGTCCGGCTCGACATCTCCATCCGGCTTGACACCCCCCTCCGTCCCGGCATTCCCACCGATCCGTCGGGTATCGCTCGATCAGGCGATATCGACGACGTCGACGACCGTCGCGTCACGCATCCGGGCGAGAACGACCCGCGGGACATCGACTGAGCCGTCTAAAACCTCTTTCCGGACCACCGCGGCGATCCGTCTCGCGACCGCCTCATCGGCCTCGTCGTCGACCATGTTCACGAGCGGTATCGCGGTCGCGTCCGCCGGAACGCGTTTCATCCCGCCGCGCTCGTGGGCGAGTACACGGCCGACGACCTCGGGGGTGATCTCGTCGCCGACGGCAGCTCCGGTGATCGCGGCTACCCGCTCCGGGCGGTGGACGACAGCCTCGGTGAGTGGTTCGCCGACGGCGTGAGCGCTCGCGACCGGGACGACAGTGTCCGCGGTCGCGGGGACCTGCGGTTCACGGTTGTTTGGGGCCTTCAACAGGCGGGTCCGTGCTCCGTCCGCCTTGACGAGGACGGGCCCGTCGTGTGCGGCACCGATCGCGTCGACGGTCTCCGGATCGTAGCCCAGATAGCGGTCCGCACGTTCGCGATCGGGCACCAGACCGAGCGGAAACGACGGATCGGCGTCGAGGGCGGCAACCGGGTCGGTAGTGGTTCGGACCGCCGTGACGTGTCGATCGAAGATCGGGATCCGAACCGTTGCGGTCACCACCGCCGTCGAAAGCCGGTTCCCCAGAGCGTACAGCGTGGTTTTCTTCCCGCCCGCGCCGACGAGACAAGTGGTTCCCGTAGCCGCGTCCAGCGCATCGACGACGTTCATACTCGTCGAGGTATCGCTCCGCAGGTGTCGAAAACGCGTCGGTCCCGGCAGTCGATCGCGGTCCATGTACGATCCGGATTCGGTCAACCCGCATCCGCTCGATTATCAACGAGCGATCAAGTCACCGATCCGCCGCGACCCCGGGATTCATTCGGCTCGCGAGTCAACCACCGACGATGGACCCACCGGACCGGATCCTGCGGGTTGACCTCTCCGATCGACGTGTCGAGAGCGATCCGATCCCAGAGGCGTGGCTGACGAAGTACGTCGGCGGGAAAGGGCTCGGCGCGCGGTACCTCTACGCAGCCGGAGCCGGGATCGATCCCACTTCCCCCCCGAACCCGCTCGTGTTTATGACCGGACCACTGACGGGGTACACGCCCGGCGAACAGCGGTACGCGGCGATCACCAAGTCGCCGCTCACGGGGACGTTCCTCGACTCGTACGGCGGCGGGTCGTTCCCGGCACGCCTCGCCGCGTCTCTCGGGCCGAACCTCGGCGTCATCGTGACGGGGGCCGCCGACGAGCCGGTCGTCTTGTCGCTGTCTGACGGGGACGCCAGCATCGAGTCGGCGGCGGCGCTCACGGGCTTCAACGCGGCCGAGATGGACGCCGAGTTCCCCGACAGCGCGGTCGCTTGTATCGGCCCGGCGGGCGAGCGGGAAGTGGCATACGCGACGATCGCCTCCGACGGCGGTGACCATCACGCCGGTCGAGGCGGAGCCGGCGCGGTGATGGGATCCAAGCGGCTGAAAGCGGTCGTCGCGCACGACCCGCCACCGAACCCTCCCGACGGGCTTGCCGAGCTCAGAGAACGCGATTCGACAGCGTTCGCCGACAGCGACGCGGGGCGGTGGCTCGCCGCCAGCGACACGCTCGAAACGGTTGATTTCGCCAACGAGACCGGCGTATTGCCGACACGGGGCTGGCAGACGAACCGGTTCGATGACGTCGACGGGATCGGTGTCGAGACCGCGACCGAGCGCGCGTCCGGACGGGAGCGCTCGGACGAGCCCGTGCCGGGCGGGTTCCGCGTGCCGGACGGAACAGCGGATACGACTGCCGATGGGACCGAGTCGGCCGAGGAGCCGGACGGAACCGTCCCTCGCGGCGCGACACCGATCGTCCTCGGCGCGGGGCTCGGGATCGGTGATTTCGATGCGGTCGCGGCGCTCGGGGGACTCTGTGACCGACTGGGCGTCGACGTGATCTCCGCCGGTAACGCCGTCGCATGGGCGGCTCGTGCCAGTGATGAGAGGGCCATCGACCGTGAGATCCCCTTCGGTGACGAGGGCGCCGCTCGGTCGCTGATCGAAGAGATCGCCGAACGGTCGACGCCGCTGGGCGACGCGCTCGCGGACGGGGTCGCGGCGGCTGCAGCGCGGTTCGGCGGGGACGACCTGATCCCGACGGTAAAGGGGATGGAGCTCTCCTCATACGATCCACGCGGTGCGACCTCGATGGCACTCGCGTACGCCACCAGCGACCGCGGCGCGTGTCACCGCCGGGCTCGGCCGGTCGAGGTCGACGCGATGGCTCCCGAACGCCGCGATCCCGGCGAGATCGCGGCCGCCGTCGCCGCCGAACAGGACCGTCGAGCCGCGCTGTGGTGTCTGATCGGCGACGACTTCCTCGACTCGGTGTTCGACCCCCCAATCGTCGCGGAGTGGCTCGCCGTCCGGGGGTACGACCACACCCCGGCGGACGTAGAACGGCTCGGCGAGCGCGTCTGGACGCTTGTCCGACTCTACAACGTCCGCGAGGGGTTCGGTCGGGACGACGACGCGCTCCCTGCGGCGATCACCGGTGCGAGCGGCGAGCCGAGTGACGGACGTGCGGAACTCGACAACGAGAGCGACGCGAGTACGTCATCGGACAACCGGAGTCCGCCCCCCGGGATCGATCCCGATGCGTTCGACGACCTGCTCGAACGGTACTACGCGGCCCGAAACTGGGACACCGAGGGCCGGCCGACGCGCGATCTGATCGATCGCTTGGGGCTGGCGACCCTTCCGGACCGACCGGCGCTCGGCGAGCGGTCGCCGAGCCCCGAGGACTGACTAGACGGCGATCCGTCAGGGAGCCGCCTGCTTCGTGGAGACGAGCTCGATCACGTCGCGGTGGCTGAGCTCGTGTCCGGTTCCGACCTGTCGGCCGCTCCGGCAGTCGGTCCCGTGGAGCAGCCCTTCGCCGATGTCCGAGTGGATGTGGAACGCGAAGTCTTCGGTGGTGGCCCCCTCCGGAAGGATGAAACAGTCACGGAACACGCCCTTGTTGTCGTCGCGGTTCCCGCTGGCAGTGCCGGGGAAGACGGCGATACATCCCAGTACGTCGAAGACAGCCGCCTCCAGCGCATGCTGGACGCCGGTCCCGCCGAACGTCGAGACGTGCTCACGGATCCGTTCGAGTCCAGCCTCCTGTTCGTCGGAGACGTCGTCGACGATCTCGAACCCGTCGTCGCCCGCGGTGTACTCCACGACGCCCGCCTCGTCCGCGTTCTTCAGCGCCTTCTCCGCGTGGGCGCTCACCGGGACGAACGAGAGGTGGTCGTAGTCGGGGTCCGCCGTGATCGTCTCCCAGTTCGCCCGGGCCTCAGGCGTGTCCATCTTGTTGGCGGCGACGACCATCGGTTTCGTGCGTTTGCGGATCTCGCGTGCGAGTGACGCCCGGTCCGGATCGTCCCACGTGTCGGGGTCGAGATCGAGCCCCTCGGCGAGGATCGCCTGCTTCATCTCGTCTTTGGAGATCCCGAACGCCGACATCTGCTCGGCGAGCTCCAGCTCGATGGCGGCGTCGGCCCCGTGATACCGGGTCTCGAACTTCTCGATCCCTTTCTCTAAGACGTCGAGGTACCACTCGTCGAGCTCCCCCTCCAAGAAGTCGATGTCCTCGCGGGGATCGTGGCCCTCGGTCGCCTCTCCTTCGATGTCGGTCGTCCCCGAAAAGTCGACGACGTGGACTAACACGTCGGTCTCGTTGAGGTCCGTCAGGAACTGGTTTCCGAGCCCGCGACCCTCGTGGGCCCCGGGAACGAGCCCTGCCACGTCGACGAGCTCGACCGGAACGAACCGGGTTCCGTCGCGACAGACGCCGACGCTTGGGGTACACGTCTCGTCGAACTCGGGGGCTGCACAGTCGACTCGAACGTACGCTTCCCCGACGCTCGGGTCGATCGTCGTGAAGGGATAGGCTCCCTCAGGAACGTCGTTCATCGTCGCCGCATTGAAGAAGGTCGACTTGCCCACGGAGGGTTTGCCGACGAGGCCGATCCGATAACTCATTACTCGGGGTGGGCGGTCCGCGGTAAAAAACGATGCGAGAGGGACCTCGCCGCGGGATCGGGTCGCACACCGTAACACGCTCGCCTTGGGCACTCGGATCACGGAGTCGTACCCTGTTGCTCACCCGAGCCGTACATCCCGAGTCGTGCGCGTGGTCCCGAATCGGTCGCGCTACGCTTCCCGGAGGTGAGTGCAGTCCCCGGCATGGACGCTGACGCGACCGTCTTCGGTCTCGACGACGAGCGCACCAGGGGGTTCGACGTCGACCGCAATCCCGACGACGTCCCCGGTCCCTGTCTGCACGTTCACCCGCCTGCCGAGCGTGATCGCTCGCTCACGCCACGCCGCGAGGATCGCGTCCGGGTCGGCGTCGAGTTCGGCGAGACGGTCGAGGAGGCGGATCACGAACCGACGGCGGTCGATGTCTTCCTCGAGCACCGCTCGCAACGACGTGGCCCCCGCGGGCAACAGATCGGGGTCGACGTTGGCGTTGACACCGATCCCGACGACGAGCCAAGAGACCCGATCCGCTTCACCCTCCATCTCGGTGAGGATCCCGGCGAGCTTCTCGCCACCCCGTCCAGCGGCGGTGCGCTCGGGATCGTCGGTTTCGAGCGCAGCCGGGTCCACGTCGCCCGTCCGACGGAGCAACACGTCGTTCGGCCACTTGATCCCGGCGTCGACGCCAGCCGCCCGGCAGGCATCTGTCGTCGCCACGGCGGCCGCGAGAGTCACGAGCGGCGCGCGGGCGGGCGAGATCGCTGGACGGGTCAGAAGCGACGCCCAGACGCCACCGCTCGGTGCGACCCACTCGCGGTCAAGCCGACCACGGCCGCCGGTTTGCTCGTCCGCCACCACGACGACGTCGCTCCGTCCCTCGTCGGCGAGGCGCCTGGCACGGTCGTTCGTCGACGGGAGCGAGTCGGAGAACTCGACGTCGTACGGCGCGTCGAGACCGAACTCGATCCCGGCCGCACAGTACATGGGGTCGGCGGGCGCGACGTAGCCGTTTTCGGTCGATTCGACATCGAACCCCTCCTCCCGAAGCGCTTCGACGGCTTTCCAGACGGCGGCCCGCGATACGCCGAGGTCGTCGGCGAGCTCGGGGCCGGACACGGGCCCGGATCGGAGCGCGTCGAGGAGTTCGCGGCGTGTACTCATACGGGAGGGAACCCGCCGGAGGCCGAAAGCCGTTCGGGTCGACCGTTCCGGCGGGCCACGATCACTGCGAGGCGACCCGTCATCGATCGGCCGGACCGGCCCCCTCCGTTTCGGGGGTCAAACCTTTGACGATCCGGCCGAACGTAGCCATATGAGACACGCGGAGGGACCCCTGCTCACGGTGGATCTGTCGGCACGAAGCGCGACCCGAACGCCGATCGACGACGTCCTCGAACGATACATCGGCGGGCGGGGGGCCGCGACGGCGCTCGCTCACGAGCGGATCCCGTTCGACGCCGACCCGTTCGGTCCGGAGAACCGCGCGTACCTCGCCGCCGGACCGTTCCAATCCGCGATGACCTCGTTCACTGGCCGGCTGTCGATGACGGGGCTCTCCCCGCTCACCGACGGGCTCGTTTCGACGAACGCGGGCGGCTACCTCTCGCGAGAGTTCGTTGGCGCCGGGATCTCGACGCTGGAGGTCGTCGGCGCGAGCGACGAGCTGGTGATACTCCACGTCACCGACGAGGGTGTCGAGTTCGAGACGATACCGGAACTACGGGAGGCGACGGTCCCCGAAGTGTCGGATCACGTCGGGGAGACACGAGGGTTGGGCCCGGAGAACTGTATCGCGATCGGCCCCGCGGGCGAGAACCGCGTCCGGTTCGCGTCGGTGATGACGTACGACTCGCGGGCGTTCGGCCGCGGTGGACTCGGTGCGGTGCTCGGCGCGAAGAACCTGAAGGCGGTCACGTTCACCGGGGACGCGGAACCCGACCTCGAGATCCCGGATCCACCGGCGATGGATATCCATCGGGAGGCCGCAACGGCGGACGACCGGATGAAACGACAGGGAACGACCGGTGGGACGGAGTTCATCAACGAGAACTTCTCGCTGCCGACGCGGTACTTCGAGGAGTACTCCTTCGAGGACGCGGCCGACATCGGCGGTGACGCTGTCGAGGAGAAGAAGTACAAGACTGAGGCGTGCTCGCAGTGTGCGTACGCCTGTAAGCTCCCGACCCGCGATGAAGCGCGTGGCGTGGAGACGGAGGGGCCGGAGTTCGAGACCGTGTACGCGTTCGGATCGAGTCAGGGTGTCGGTGATATCGTCGACGTGATGCACGCAAACGAGCTGTGTGACACCCTCGGTATGGACACGATCTCCGCCGGCGTGACCGTCGCCGCCTACCTCAAGAGCGTCGGGGAGTTCGGAAACGCCGAGCTGGCACGGGAGGTGACGGAGCGGATCGCGTACCGCAACGACGACGACGAGACAGCTGACCTGCTCGCGGAGGGCGTTCACCGCGCTCACGAGGCGCTCGAGGTCGACGACTACACGGTGAAGGGGATGGAGTTCGCCGCCCACGATGGGCGTGTGCTCCACGGACAGGGGCTCTCGTACGCGGTCGCGAACCGCGGTGCCGACCACATGTACGCCGGGATGCTCTCGCCCGAGTACTCCGGCGAGATCGACCCCAAAGGGACGCTCGGTAAGGCAGAACGGCTCGTCGAACTGGAGAACCACAACGCGATCCGCGACTCCGCGATCGTCTGTTCGTTCGCGGGCGACTACGTCACCGACGAGCGGCTGGCGACGATGCTGGGGACGACGTACGACGATCTCCTCGCGATCGGTGCCGAGACCGTCCTCCGTGAGCGCCACTTCAACAATCAACGTGGGATCGACGCGGAAGACGACACGCTCCCCTACGAGATCCCCGACCTCGACGCGGCGATACGCGAGTACTACGCGGTCCGCGGGCTCACCGACGACGGCCGGGTTCCGGACGACCGGATCGATCCGATTCCGGTCGGATACCTGCCGACGGCGAGCGGTGTGGGTAGCGACGGAAGTAGTAGCCGCGCAGGCGAGGGTAGCATTGGGGGCGAGGCCGGTGATGGAGCCAGCCGAGACGCCGGTGCGGACGACTGATGACCGCGGCGACCGCCGACGAGGACGCGACTGTCGAGGTCGTCGTCGTCGACGGCGACGATCGGCACGTCCTCGCCGTTGAACCCGGTCGGACGCTCCGTAACGCGCTCCTCGACGCGGACCACTCGCCGTACGCGAGTCTGACGAGTCGGTTCAACTGTGGCGGTCGGGGCGTCTGTGCGACCTGTGGCGTTCGCGTCCGGACCGGGCCGGAGCCGGACCACTGGCACGACCAGCTCGCGGCGCGGTTCGGCTACCCCCGACTCTCCTGTCAGGTGACCGTCGATCGACCGATGACCGTCGAACTGGTCGACAAGCACGTGTGGGGCGGCCGGGAGCAGAACGCGGACACCGATCCGGACGGCCCTCGGAGCCGCTCCCGCTGAACGGCCGGGAGACACCTCGTTTCCGGTGAAACCACGGGTTCGGATCGTCGGGTTCGTGGGGGCGTCCACCGGACCGAGCGGACGCTGTGCTCGGCTGTGTCGGAGCAGGCGCGACGTCGACGCATCGAAGCCGATCTCATCGTTTCCGTGTTGGTATATAAGTGGGACCGAGGGCCTCTCGGAAGGGTATATAACCAGCCCTCGTCGTCTCCAAAAGGGGAAATAAACGACAGTTCGCCGATCGCCCGAACGATAGGGCGGTTCACTCGCCGGGAATCGCGTCGGAACTGATCATCATCGGACCCACTGACGCCGACATCGACCGCGACAACCACTTATAAACTCCCTCCGATTCGTACCGAGACACCCCCGAACGCGGGGCCGGGCACAAGACCCAAGTCCGCAGGGACGGATCTTCGGGTATGCAACCCTCCAAGGAGCGGGAGGCCGACGATGGGGACCCGCTCGACGACCTCGACGACCTCCTCGACGACGACCTCGCGAGCGGGGGCGGCGACACGGCATCGGGGGGTGCGGTCGAGACCGCGGCGGACTCGTCCGAGACCACGACGGACCCGACGACGACCAACGGCGGTGGGAACGCCGACGGGGGCCGGATCGGTGTCGACGGTCGTTGGTTCTCGTTGAAATCGCTCGCGGTCGCCCTCCTCGCCGTCGGTATCGGCGTCTTCGTGGGCGGGTCGATCCCGCTCATCGGCGGCACCATCGGGTCGGTCGGCGGGGTCCTCCTCGGCGCCTTCCTCGTCGGGCTGGTGTTCTCCTCGCGCAGCTACGTCGAAACCGGCGTCGCCGGGGCTGCCGCGGGCGCGATGACGGCCGTAACGAGCGTGCTCGGCGTCGGGTTCCTCCCCATCGGCCTCGACTACCTCTCCGAGTGGGGACTGCCGCTGCTCGCCGTCGGCGGGGGGGTTGGGCTCCTCGTCGCGCTCGTCGGTCACTACTTCGGCCGTGACCTTCGTGCCGGGCTCACGAGCGACGTGCCGGAGTAGCGACACGCGCTCTGACCGCCTCAGCGACTGCTCTCGCTGGAGTGGCGCACCGTCTGGCCGCGCTCCCGCCGCCGGTACCCGACGGGCGGTCGCGCGCGTCGTCGGAGACGGTCAACGACAACCCCGCCGAGATAGCCGAATATCACCATCATTGGCCCGTACCCGATCATGTCCGCGCCGACCCCGACGCTTGTCAGAAACAGCAGGTCCGGATCCGCGCTCAGCGACGGGACCCCGCCGAAGCGGTACACGTAGAACATCGCGGCGACGAGGGGCAACCCGACGAGCACCCCAATGAACCCGTTGTTCGCGGCCGCGTCGTAGAATCCCCCGCGTGCCGCCGCGACACCGCCCGCGAGGAACGCGGCCGGGAGACTCCACGCCGGCCGATTGAACCCGAAGGTGACGATCGCACACAGCAGCGCCGTCGACACGGCCACCCACACGGCGGTGTCGAGATCGAACTCGAAGGAGGGGTCGAAGGGCTCTCTCACGACGCGGCGATTCGGCCGGATGTGGCATAAATTCCCGTGCCCGTCTCGACACGTTTTCCGACCGAGGCGTTACGCGCGCTTACCGATCTCCTCGCGGAGGACCTCGGAGACGACCTCTCCGTCCGCTTTCCCGCGGAGCGCGCCCATCGCCTCACCCATCAATCCGGAGAAGGCTCCCATCCCCTCCTCGGCCACTTGCTCGGCGTTGCGCTCGACGACCTCGATGACCGCCTCGCGTACCTCGCTTTCGCTCACGCCGGAGAGACCCGCCTCCTCGACGGCCTCGACGGCCGACAGTCCGGGGTTCTCTGCGAGCGTCGTCAACACCTCGGGGACTCCCTCCTTCGCGAGGTCGCCCGACTCGACGAGTGCGAAAAGGTCGAGGAAGTCGTCGTCGGTCAGCTCGTCGACCGGCACCCCTTCCCGGCGGATCTCCGTGGTCGTCGATTCGAGCGTGGTGGCTGCGAACGTCGGGTCGATCCCGCGGTCGACAGCGGTCTCGAACAGCGGGAACCGTCGGCCGAACGCGACCTGCTCGGCTAACCCGGGGTCGAGTCCGAACGACTCGACGTACCGGTCGGTCTTCTCGTCCAACAGCTCTGGTCGGTCGACATCGGAGGGGTCGGGCTCGACCGGCGGGACGTCCGTTTCGGGGTACATTCGCGCGGCACCGGGGAGTGGCCGGAGGTAGCGGGTCGTGCCGTCCTCGTTCGCGCCGCGCGTCTCCTCGGGAACACCCTCGATCGCCGCCGTGGCGCGTTCGGCAACCGCGTCGATCGCGATCTCGGCAGTCTCGGGGTCTGCGGCGACGATGGCGACCGCGTCGGACTCGTCCGCACCGACCGCCTCTCGGAGGGTCGCGACCTCCGCTTCGGTCACGCCGTAGGCAGGCAGCTCGTCGGTGTGGAACACGCCGCCCGCGCCGTGGCGCTTGGCGTGGTCGGACAGCTCCGTTCCGAGGCGTCGATCGGGTTGGATCTCGTGACCGACCAGCCCGTCGAACCCGTACAGTGGCACTGCGGTAACCGTCCCGCCCGAGTCGATCGCCCCTCGGATCACGCCAGAGTCCGTGTCCACAAACCGCTCGGTTACGTCGCGGGGGTCGCCGACCGCGGCGTCGCGCTCGCGGAGCTCGTCGCGGATCGCGAGCAGCTCCGCCTGTCGACGGACCTCGCCGCGGACGATGTCCTCGATCCCCTGAAGATCTTGGACGCCTTTCACTTCGACGCGTGCCCCCTCGGCGATCGAGACGTTGACGTCCTGACGGATCGTTCCGAGCCCGCGTTTGACCGCCCCGGTCGACCGGAGCAGCATCCCGATGCGTTCGGCTGCCGCCTTCGCTTCCTCGGGGCTCCGGATGTCCGGGCCCGTCCCGATCTCGACGAGCGGGACGCCAAGCCGATCCAACGAGTAGACGACGCCGTCTTCGGTCTCCTCGACCCGTTTTGCGGACTCCTCTTCGAGCATGAGGTCCTCGATCGAGACGGTCCCGTACGCCGTCTCGATCGCACCCCCCTGTCCGAGGAGGATCGACCGCTGGAACCCCGAAGTGTTTGACCCGTCGATGACGAGCTTTCGCATCACGTGCGCCTGATCGACCACGCTCACGTCGAGCAGGTCGGCGATCTGCAACGCGACTGAGAGGGCCTCGTCGTCGACACGGCGAGGCGGCTCGTCGTCTTCCTCGACGAGACACGTAGTGTCGTACGCCAGATACGTGAACTCGCGGTCGACTCGGCTCTCCTCGACGGCCGCCCGGTCGAGTTCGCCGAGCTCGCTTTTGGTCGGATGGAGCTGCCGGGTGAGCTCCCGGTCCGCTTCCGCGGGGTCACGCTCGACGGTCGGAGAGTCACAGAACAGCTTCGTCGCCGTGTCGAGCTGTTGGTGGATCTCCAACCCGGCGACGAGACCCAGCTCCTCGTGGTCGTACTCGGGGGTCGCGTCCTCGTTCATTAGCCATTGGTCCGGTGCCGCGTGACTAAAAGGGTGGCAGTTCGTGGCGCGAGACGACCCCCGCGGAGCCGGCGGAGCCGTCACTCGGCGGGCGGTCATCGGGAGGAATTGTGCGTGGGTGCTGTCGTAGAGACAACACCGTGCATCGGTGGGGTGTGGCCCCGAGCGATGCGTGGGACCGGATTTGAACCGGCGGACCTCTACAGGACAGCGCCCTCAA
>OBKM01001012.1_pt1 | contig 12249 bp, 12 predicted proteins | sample 1519691 | NCBI WGS metagenome assembly OBKM01 (sample SAMEA37050418, study PRJEB22526) | metagenome | biome: saline pan; feature: lake; material: water | place: Egypt | collected 2015 | depth 0.5 m
CTCTGTGCGGAGTACCCCCTCTACGACCGCGAGGGACGGCTCGTCGACTTCGAGTAGCCGCCCTGCCCGTTTTGTTGTCGGCTCGGATCTCCCCGACCCCGTCCGAACGCAGTGGCTGTGCCTCTGAAAAATAAAATACCGCGGGGCAGCCCCGATCAGTCGTCGCTTTCGGCCTCTTTCCGGGCGTTGAGCTTCGCTTGCTCTCTCGCGCTCGGATTGACCGACTCCTTGAACGGCACCTTCGCGACCGTCGCGAACGTCGACTCGCCGGGCTCCTCGGAGTACTCGTCGGGGAGGTGCACCTCGAACTCGACGTCGAGGGACTCCTCGTATATCTCGTCGTTGAGCGGCGTGTCCGTCGCTTCCTGTAGCTTCTCGGCGGGGACGTACCCCATACCGATGTTCGTTTCGAGGTCCGGGTTCCACCACGGGGAGGTGAGGTAGCCGCACTCCTCGCCCGTCTCGGGATCGGAGATGATCCAGAAGTCGGGCGCGTAATCGCGGATCGGCTCGCCGGCGATCTTCAGGCCGACGAGCTTGTGGGTGAAGGGGTACTCCCCGTTCTCGATCTGCTCTTTTTGTTCCTCGAGAACCTCCTTTCCGATGTAGTCGGCTTCCTTGTCGTCCGGGACGTGGTAGCCGAGGTTGACCTGGAACGGCGAGGTCTCGTGGTCGAGATCCTGTCCCCACGACATGATCCCGGCCGCGATCCGACGGTGGTGTCCCGGCGCGATCTGCATTCCGCCGTGGTCGACGACGCTTTCGTGGACCGGGTCCCAGACCCTCTCGGCGTCCTTCGACGCGTCCTTTACGTAGATCTCGAAGCCGGCCTCGCCGGAGAACCCGGTCTGGCTGATGAGCACGTCCGCGCCGTTGATTTCGGCCTCCATCAGGCCGTAGTACGGGATGTCTTTGACTTCGTCGCCGACGACGTCAACCATGACGTCCTCGGATTTCGGGCCTTGGATCTGCATCGGTGCGACGTCGATTTCGTCGATCTCGACGTCGAAATCGTTGTCGACGTTGACGCCCTGCAGCCACTGCATGAGCGTCGAATCCGAGATGGAGAACCAAAACTCGTCTTCCTCCGGTCGGAGGAGCACGGGGTCGTTCAACACGCCACCGTCCTCGTTACAGAGGATGACGTACTTGCCGTCCATCGCATCCATACCCGTGACGTCACGCGTGACGACGTAGTTCGTGAGCGCCTCGGCGTCCGGGCCTTTGACCCGGATCTGTCGCTCGACGGCGACGTCCCAGAGCGTGACGTCGTTCGTCAGCGCGTCGTACTCCGCCATCGCGCCGCCATCCTCGGGCTCGACGAGGCCGCGGGGGTGATAGATGCGGTTGTACACGGTGCAGCGCCACGCCTCGTTCTCGTTGAACGACTTGTGGAAGAACGGCGACTTGCGAACGCGCGTCGAAACCAACATCTCGATGTCGGGGTCGCCGGTCTGCCGCAGGTTCCGGGGGACCATCCGGTCTGATTGATCGATACTCGGGTAGTTTGGATGCGATCGGTCTTCGCTCATGCCTATGGAGTGTCAAGAGATTTCAGCATAAAATATGCCATTAATTATATCGGGTATTTATATCGCCGATGACGCGGCTCCGGCCGACCGGGACGCCGCCGCCGGAAGTGACGAATCAATACTTCACAAGCAAACAGGCCTGGAAACGAATATATACGTGCGAAAGCGCTGCAGAAGATTTCGAACGAATGGCTCGGGGACTTTCAGCTGCCCGGTTATAAACCCACGTATCATACGCGATCAACACTTTGGTACTCCTGTTCTGTCGGTGCTATCGTATGACGACATGGAACGAGTCGGGGACACGGCGGGTAGACCGAGACATCACGGCCGAGGCGAACGCGTTGCCAGCGAAGTACTTCACGGATCGCGAGGTGTTTGAAGCCGAAAAGGACGATGTCTTCGGGCAGTACTGGGTGTACGCCGGGCACGCGAACTGTATCGACACGCCGGGGGAGCTATTTACGAGAACTATCGGCGACCGTCAGCTGATCGTGCTGCGTGATCACGACGGCGAGATAAGGGCGTTCGACAACGTCTGTGCCCACCGAGGCTCGAAGCTCGTCGACGACACGCCGATGACCGATCCGATCGACGCCAAACGGATCCGTTGTCCGTACCACCTCTGGACGTTCGGCCTCGACGGTGACCTCGAAAGCACGCCGAAGAGCTTCGAGGACGCCCGGATGAACCCCGACCTCGACGACGACGAGGTCACGGGGTTCGACGCCGCGGAGAACGCGTTGAACGCGGTTCACGTCGATCGGATCGGCCCGCTCGTCTTCGTCAACCTGAGCGAGGATCCGATGCCGCTCGCCGAGCAAGCGGGCGCGATGAAAGACCGGTTGGAACGGCTTCCGCTCGGCGAATACCAACACGCCAGGCGGATCGTCTCCGAGGTCGAGTGCAACTGGAAGGTGTTTTCGAGCAACTACTCCGAGTGTGATCACTGTCAGGCGAACCATCAGGACTGGATCGAGGGGATCTCGCTCGACGAGTCCGAACTCGAGGTCAACGAGTACCACTGGGTCCTCCACTACACACACGCCCAGGACGTCGACGACGAGATGCGTATCCACGACGAGCACGAGGCGCAGTTCCACTATCTCTGGCCGAACATGACGGTCAACATGTACGGAACCGCGGACGGGTACGGCACGTATGTCATCGACCCGATCGACGTCGACCGGTTCCAACTGATCGCGGACTACTACTTCGAGGACCCGGACCTCTCGGCGGAGGAACGCGAGTTCATCCGCACGAGCAGACAGCTCCAGGAGGAGGACTTCGAACTGGTCGAACGACAGTGGGAGGGACTCAACACGGGCGCCATCGCACAGGCGCAACTCGGCCCGAACGAACACACCGTACACCGCTTCCACCGACTGGCCCAGGAAGCGTACAACATATAGGATACACCGATGCACGATATAGAAAACGATCCGACGGGGACGTACACCGCCGCGTGTTCGGCCTGCGACGTGGCGTTCGACGCTGCGGAGCCGAACGGGATCGTGGCGTTCTTCGAACGGCACCACCGGGTGACGGGCCACGATATCGAGGTGATGGACGCCCCGGACGCCGCCGATCCGGTGGAACACGACGACGTGGCTCGCGTCGTCCGGGAGCGACAGGGCGATCACTGTGACGGCGTTCCGATCGGCGTTATCGTGGCCGTACTGGCCGAAGGGGGATACTCCGTCGGCGAGACGGTCGACGAGATCCGGAGGACCCGGAACCGTGGTGTGTTGTACGAGCCCGTCGACGGCCACCTGCGGGCCGTATAGTGCCGTCCGCAACCGCAGTATGAGACGGACCGGCGGTCGGGCCGGAACACCCCGTGGCGGGAACGCTGTGTGTACGGTTCCGAACGCCGTTTTGACCGCCTCGTCGCTACTCTTTCGCGATCGTCGTGGAGATGAGGTTCCGCATTCCACGGCGGAGCCGACCGCTCATCGCCGTCGACGAGAGGCCGATCTCGTCGGCCGCGTCGTTGAGCGAGATCTCCCGCGGTTCGCTGAAATAGCCGTTCTCGTACGCCGTCTTGAGCGCGACGGCCTGCTCCTCGGTAAGCCCGTACGACACCTCGTCGTTCGTGTCCCTGTTGCCGTACACTTCGACGATATCCATCGAAATGCCTCTCTCCTTCGCGTAGGTCCACACCGCGTTGAGCGCCTCCCGATCCGGCAACATCAGCCGGACGAGCCACCCGTCGCCCTCCGTTTCGGTGTGGATCAAAAACCCGTTGGCGTCGGTCACGGCGGTGCTGATCAACCGCACTTCGTCGGCGTGTTCGATGTAGTAGATCCCGGTCCCACCCATCCAATCGACGAGTTGGTACGCGTCGACCGTCGGGTCGTCATCGAGCGCCCGTTCGAGCTCCGCCCGATCGTCGTATTCGATGAAAAACGGAAACACGGCCGACTCCGGGTCGGTGTTCCCTTGCGTGATGACTCGGATGCTCACCCCATCAAGGCGCCGCAGCGTCGGGACGAGTGCGAGTAGTTCGTGTTTGATATGTACTGTGGCTGTGATCGACATGGCTGTTCTCGTTCGATGGCTCCCACGAGCGCCGACGATGGTCGCGTCACCGCCCGCGTTTCAGGGATGTAACAGCGTACTCCGGCGGAGAACTTAACCTTTGTACTCGCCCGCCGGTCGCCGACGGTCGTGGCCCGGTGATGCCGAGCGATCGGCCCCCGCCGGGCGCGTACTGCCTCCGGAAGCGCCTTTCCCGACCGGCTAGCATCTTGGAAACGAATATATATCGATGCCGAGTGATACACGTAGGGACCGATGCAACTGACCTACCTCCAGTTTCACGCGGTTTTCGTCGTCCCGGTACTGCTTTTGTTGTGGTATCTGGCCCCGAGATACGGGTCGGTGCGGCGCCGCCGGAGCGCCGTCGGGATCGCGATCCTCGTCACCATCGCCTTCGGCTACACGACGCCGTGGGGCAGTTACATGATCCAACGCGGCGCGTGGTGGTACGCCGACGGCGCGGTGTTGCTCCGGGGGCTCTCGATACCGCTCGGCGAGTACCTCTTTTTCGTCTTCAAGACGGTACTCGTCGGGCTGTACCTGCACGTCAGGGGGTTTGATCCGACCTACCGCGACGGCGACTTCGCCAGGGCCCCGCGGATCGCGGGTTGTCTCGTCGGAATCGCGATGCTCGTCGGCGGGCTGTATCTGATCACACTCGGCGACCAGTACTTGTATCTCGGCAGCCTCGTCGCCTGGGTCGGCCCGGTCGTCGTGATACAATGGGCGGTCGGGGGCGGCTACCTCCTCCGAGCGCCGCGGCCGTGGATCGAGGCGACGCTCGTCCCCTCCGCGTACCTCTGGATCACAGACCGGATCGCGATCGGGATGGGCACGTGGGTCATCTCCGATCAGTACACGACCGGCGTCGCGGTGCTCGGGTTGCCGATCGAGGAGATGCTGTTTTTCGCCCTGGCGGCGATGATGACGGTCACGGGGTTGGTGCTCTTCGAGTGGGTGCTGGACTACAACGACCGGACCAGGGCACTCGACCGGTACGTGCCACAGCTTATCATGGACGGGCTCGGGACGAAGGAGCCGGAAGGGAGCTGAATCGAGCGCCGATCCACCGATGCCGCGAGCCATGCCACGGCCGATCCGCGTCGTTCGGAGTCATCGCCGCTCCGGCAACTCCGGGTACGGTTGGGCGCCACCGCTTGAGTTGCGGGCGACGAGCGTCGCCACCGCCGCGGTGCCGCCGTTGATCTCGCGGCGTTGCTCCTCGTACCCGAGGACCGTCAGATCGAGACACGCCCGGAGCAGGTCGTTCGACCGATACCGGTAGCGGTCGCCCGAGGGCCCGATCTCGATCGGGTCGCTCGACCGGAGGTGGTGGTCGTACACCAACACGCCGCCGGGGGCGAGCGCCTCCTTGAGCTCCGGCAACAGCCCGAGCGCGGCGAAGAAGCTCACGGTGATCACGTCGTAGGCGTCCGTACCGAGGTCGAACTCGTCGTCGGCGATATCGGCTCGGATCCACTCGACGTCGACGCCCCGCTCGTCGGCGCGTTGTCGGGCCTGCCGGAGCGCCTCGTCGGAGATGTCGACGGCCTCGACATCGTAGCCGTGCTCCGCGAGGTAGATGGCGTTGCGCCCGGTGCCGGTCGCGACATCCAAGGCCCGGCCCCCGGGCAGCGTGTCGATCCGTCGGGCGAGTTCGGGGATCGGATCCTGCGGGAGCTCGAAGTCGCCGTCGTCGCTGCCGTACTTCTCGTTCCAGCGCTCTCGGTCGTCGGTCACGGTCGGACGTTCGTTGGGACTCGTGTTGAACGTACCTTTCGAGAACTGACGGTTTGAATACCGATACCGGCCGTCGATGCGGCGGATCTCAGTGGATTTCGGCCGAGTCGATATCGATTCGCCCGATCCGTGTCCCGGCCGTGCACGGGGGTCCCTGGGCATCGCGAACGTCGTGTGCGGCTACGATCCCCCGTAGCCGTACGTCGCTTCCGCTGTGCAGCGCCGCGAACGCGTCCTGTTGTTCCTGCGTTCGTTTCGTGTCGATACGGGCCGTCACGGCACATGACAGCGATATGTCGCCCCTGTCGGCGATCGTAAACTCCCCTCCCAGCCGGTTCCGTGAGTCCCTCTGTGCCGCGACGTGCACGACGGTTCCTCTGACCGTCATCTCCGTGCCCACGGCGGTCTCCGGGATGTCTCTGGGGGTCGGGGCGGGAGCGGGGGCGGAGAGGAGACTACACCCCGCGATAGACGCGAGCGTCGCGCCCCCGATGCTCGCCAGCACGCGTCTCCGTCTCATCGTCTATGAGATAAATCCGGCAAACGTTTTATACCAGTCGGTGAGGGAGGGATGTTCACTGTCGAAGCTGATACGTTGTACGGATTCGATCGGAAAGCCCACCACGTCACCCGTTGGAGGCATCACTGTCCCATCCCAACCAACACTCGGTCGGTCTTCGTCGTTTGTCGGTCACTGCACGGCGCTCTCATTCGGTGAAGAGACCATCCGCGATCGCTTCGACGAGCGTCTCGTGGGCGCTATCGAACCCGTCTATATCCGCCTCGAGGTTCTCGAAGCGGTCCTTGGCGACGATAGTGTATGCGAGCATCCTGAAGATGCCGACTAGTTCCGCCGGGTCGTCGATACGGAAGCCGTCGGCTTCGGTCCACCGCTGGACGTGGGGTTCGATCGTCTCCAGTTGGTCGTCGTAGAACGACTCCAACTCGGCCTCGCTCGCCCCGGAAAACAGCTGTTCGAGGTCGTCCATCACGATGAGTTTGTAGTACAGCTGGTTCGATTCCAGTTCCGAAAAGAAGAACTCGAACCCTGCGATGACTTCGCTTCGCATGTCCGGCGCGTCCGCGACCGCCGTCTCAAAACCGTCGGCGATGCGTCGTTGTTCCCGACGGAGCACCTCGAAGTACAACGCCTCCTTGGAGTCGAAGAACTGATAAAACGTACTCTGTGCGATGCCGACCTCGTCGGTCAGATCGCTGATCCGCGTCCGTTCGATCCCGAACGTCGAAAACATCTCACGGCCGGCCTTGAGAAGCCCCTGTCGGATCCGGTCGCGCTCGGTATCACTGAATCCCTTCACTATCCTTTCCCTCGTCGCTTCGAGCACCGGCTTCCCCGCCGGCTACGACAGACGGTATTCGGGCGATCTATCGACATGTATGAATAAGCAAGCAGAAGATTTATCAAATTTTGCATTCACGAATTAGGCAATGGAAGACGATTCCGACACCTCCTGGCCCTTGGCGGGCACAGACGGCCTGCCGGGCCGCCGGTGGCTTGGTTCTCTCGGCGTTTTGGTACTGTCGATCCTTCTGGTGACCTCGCTTATGGCCGGTTTCGTCGCGCTCGGGACCGACGAGGCGAGCGCACAGGCCGGATTCTCCTCCGGGAATGTGGATCTGGAAGCCTTCGTCTCCGATAACACGTTTACCCCCGGACAAGCGGCGGAACTGAATCTGCAGATCGCCAACGACGCGTCGATCGGTGATGGGAGTTCATCGGCCGCGACGGAGACGACGACGACCGCGCGAAACGTCCGCGTCGAGGTCGACGAGAAGCGGGCACCGATCTCCGTCGAAACCGGGAAACAGTCGATCGGAAGCATCGGGATGGAGGAACCCCGGAACGTTCCGATCGAGATCGAAGTCCCCGACCACGCCGACCCCGGCGAGTACGAAATCGAGGTCGAACTCGAGTACAGACAGACCCGCCGGGTGTTCGATATCGGTGGCATCCAGGGTGACCGCACCCGGACCGTCACTCGCGATATCGACATCGTAATCGACGACAGCGCCCGGTTCGAACTCCGCGACGCCGGCACGGACGCCCAGGTCGGCGATTCCGGCCCGATGATCGCCGAGATCGAAAACGTCGGCGGCGAGACCGCCGAGGAGCTGACCGTCGAACTCGCCTCGACGAGCCAACGCGTCGGCTTCGGCGAGAGCACGAGCGAAACCGCACGCGTCGCCTCGCTGGAACCGGGCGAGACCGCTCCCATCGCTTACGACGTGCGCTTTGGCGACCGGGCGAGCGTCCGCGGCTATCCCCTCGATGCGACGGTCACTTTCGAGGATTCCGATGGGATCACTAACAGCGACGAAACAACGCTCGATGTGACGCCACGGGCCGAACAGACGTTCGCCATCGCGGACGTCGAGTCGACGCTCCGTGTCGGTGAGGACGGGGACCTCCACGGAACCGTGGAGAACACCGGTTCAGCGACGGCCAACAGCGTTGTCGTCCGGTATGCCGACGATGCGACAACTCTCGTTCCCGTCGAGGACCGCGTCGCCGTCGGCGCGCTCGACCCCGGCGAGTCGGCCGATTTCAGACTTCCGATCGAAGTGACCCGCGAAGCCGAGGCGCTACCGCGATCGATCGATCTCAACGTCCGGTACCGCAACGACGAGAACGAACTCCGAGCGTTCGAGGATGTCGACGCCTTCGCCGAGATCGAACAGCGGAGGGATCAGTTCCTCGTCGACTTCGAGGACCGGGAACTGGCTTCCGGTGACAGCCGCCTCATCGACGTCGAAGTGACGAACAACCTCGATCAGCCGGTTACGGACGTCGAGGCACAACTGTTCGCCGACGACCCCCTCGACAGCGACGACGACGAGGGGTACGTCGAGTCACTCGACCCCGGCGAATCGACGACGATGACGTTCGAGTTGAACGCCGATGGGTCCGCGACGGTCAAGACGTATCCGATCTCGTTCGACTTCCGGTACGACGACCAGCGGGGTAACAGCCAGCTGTCGGACACGACCCGGATCGCGATCACCGTCACCGAGGCCGACGGCGGTCTCCCGTTGCTCCCGATCGGTATCGCCCTCATCATCGTCGGGGCTGCCGGAGCCTACTGGTATCGGAGAGCGTAAACGGTGGCGTTGAGCAACCGAATCGACCGTCTCAAGCTCCGCACAAACGAGACGATCGTCTCGAACCCGAAACGGGTCGTCATCGTCTTCCTGTTGTTGACCGGCGTGTTCGCCGCCGGCATGACGCTTGTCACGACTGACTCCGAGGGCGACGACGCGTTCACCGAGGATCTCGACGAACAGCAGGCCCAGGACGCGATCGAGGAGGAGTTCGAGGACGCTTTCGAGCCCGACTCGGAATCGACACAGCTGATCCACGTCAGCAACAACGTGTTGAGTCGGACCGAGTTAGTCCGGAGCCTTGCGGTGTTGGAGCGGGTCGAGGTCCGCGACGATCTCCGTATGGAATCGGCGAACGGGCCGGCAACGATAGTCGCGACGACGCTGGATCCGAGCGCCGAGACCGCCGCTGAACAGCGCCGGGCCGTCGAACGCGCAAGCGACACGGAGATCCGGCGGGCGATCCGCGAACTCAGCGACAACCCCGGGTTCCAGGGACTCCTATCGGACGACTTCAGCCCTACCGAGGCCTCCGCGTCGGCGTCGATATCCGTCGTCACCCACGATGTCCCGTCCGGCTTTGACGACCTGTCCGGCCTCCAGACCGACACCCAGGACATCGCCGACAGCGAACCCGGCGATATCCGTGCCTTCGGCGGCGGAATCGTCGACGACGAGCTCGGACAGATCATCGGCGACTCGCTGGCGATCGTGATGCCGGTCGTCGTTGTCCTGCTTCTCGCCTTCCTGGTCGTCGCCTACCGGGACCCGATCGATCTGTCCTTGGGACTGTTGGCGCTTTTGATGACGATCGTCTGGACCTTCGGCTTCCTCGGCTACTCGGGGATCCCCTTCGATCAGAACATGATTACGGTGCCCGTGTTGCTTCTTGCGGTGGGTGTCGACTTCGGGATCCATATCATCAACCGCTACCGCGAGGAGACGGTTCAAGGGTTCAAACCGGTCGACGCGATGATGACGGCGAACAACCAGCTCATCATCGCGTTCGTCATCGTGACCGTGACGGCCGCCTTCGGGTTCGGCGCGAACGTCATCTCCGATCTGCCGCCGATCCGGAACCTCGGGATCGCCTCCGCCGTCGGTATCGTGTTCACCTTCCTCATCTTCGGGCTGTTCCTGCCGGCGGCGAAACTGTGGAGCGACGACCTCCGCGAGCGCTACGGCGTCCCCGAGTTCAACGCCACACCGATCGCGTCCGACGAATCGGCGCTCGGGCGGGTGCTTGCGACCCCGGCTACGATCACCCGAAAGGCACCCGTCGTGTTCGTGGTGCTGTTTCTTTTGATCGGGCTCGGCGCCGGTGTCTATGGCGCCGGCGTGGACACGACCTTCGACACCGACGACTTCCTGCCGCCCGAAGAACAGCCCGGGTACGTCGAGTTCATCCCCGAGCCCTTCGCGCCCGGCGAGTACACAGTTACCCGGACGGTCAACCTGCTTGAGGACCGTTTCGAGACGGATCAAGACGAGTCGGTGACAGTGTATATCGAGGGGCCGATGGAGGAAGATCACGCGCTTGAAGCCATGGTTGCGCCGAACGACGATCCTCCGGATAGCCTCGCTGTCGGCCCCGGTGGGAGCGCACAACCGACAAGCATCGTTACGGTGATCCAAACGCAGGCCGAGGCGAACCCCGACTCGGAGTTCGCGGCGTTGGTTGAGCGCAACGACAGAAGCGGTAACGGGGTCCCGGATCGGAACCTCGCCCGGGTGTACGACGAACTGGAATCCTTGGAGGGAACCGACGCCGACCGGTATCTGGCCGACGACCGCCGGAGCGCACAGATCGATTACCGGATCGATGCCGAGGCAACACAGCCGGAGGTTGCCGAAGACACCCGCTCGTTCGCGGAGGACTTCCGATACGCCGCAACGGCGACCGGCGGGGCGATCGTCTTCGATGCGGTTTCGGATCTGATCTTCGAGACCGCAATCCAGGGGATGATCCTCGCGATCGCCCTCACGGGCGTCTTCCTGATGATCGCCTACGGCGCGTTGGAGCGACAGCCGGCGCTCGGCCTCGTCAACGTCTTCCCGATCCTCATAGCCGTGACGCTCCTTTTGGGGACGATGCGGTTGATCGGGATCCCGTTGAACGCGTTGACCGCGACGATCCTTTCGATCTCCATCGGGATCGGGATCGCCTACTCGGTGCATATCACTGCCCGGTTCCTCGATGAGTTCAAACGGGATCCCGATACGTTCGACGCCCTTTCGACGACGCTTGTCGGCACCGGCGGCGCGCTCACCGGCAGCATGCTCACGACCTCGCTTGGCACCGGCGCGCTCGCGTTGGCGATCACGCCGATCCTCGGCAACTTCGGCGTGTTGATGGCACTCAGCGTCGTCTACTCGTTCATCGCCGCGGTCATTGTGCTCCCGCCGGCGATCTTCCTGTACGCACAGATCGCCGAATCGAGGTACCTCGAACGCGTGCAGTTGCTGCTTCGACGCATACTCAAGACGTGACACCGATCTCCCCGGGATAAAACTCGCCGCCGGTATCGATTTTCTGTCGGTCGGCAGAGAGAATCCCTACCACAGTACCGGAGATCAGTATGTCTGGCATAGAACGTTCACTGACCAACAGATAGATGTCACGTTTCCTGGGCCTCACGCGGGCGGCCAGCATCGATTACCCGTCCCCGACAGCATCCCGGAACGCGACGAGTACCAACTCGGCACACTGGAGCCGAGAGGGGGTTAGATCCATTCCCACGACATCCTCAAGCGTCCCGCTGTCCCACTCGACGACATCCGGGACGGGGGTCCCGGTCATCCGCTCGGAGAGCAGCGATGCCGTCGCTTGCGAGAGCGTACAGCCCCGCCCGGTGAACCGGACCGCGTCGACGACCGGCGGCGTCCCGTCCGATACGCGAACCGTCAGCGCGATCTCATCACCGTCGGGATGCGTCGGACCCACACACCGTGGATTGTTTGCCTTCTGTTCGATGTCCGGGCCCGTGAGCATGCCGTGGTTCCGCGGGTTCCGCGAATGGTCGGCGAGCAGCTCCCGCACCAACGTTTCGTCCATACGTCTCGTTAGCATTGGACAGCAAAGAAGAGACCGGGTATTATGAATACGGTATCGGACCCGTGTCTGACATTCTCCCACGGCTGACGCCGTGAGGGTCCCGATCACAGGCCGGGCAGTCCACGGTGGGAGGTATTAGACTGCTTGTATCCGCGACGATCATATTTTTCCCGGGCCCCTTCTACAGCTCTGCGAGTTCGTCAGTCAGGTCTTCGCCTTGGTCGAGAATGGTTTTGGAAGCCTTCACGGATTCGGCGTCTT
>OBKM01001013.1_pt1 | contig 12248 bp, 11 predicted proteins | sample 1519691 | NCBI WGS metagenome assembly OBKM01 (sample SAMEA37050418, study PRJEB22526) | metagenome | biome: saline pan; feature: lake; material: water | place: Egypt | collected 2015 | depth 0.5 m
CCGCCAGGGTCGGTCACCGTCGACGGCGTGTCGGTCGGGTTGTACTCCCGGCTGAACACGTTGACACTCGCTTTGAACACCGCGAGCAGGACCGGACCGAGCAAGAGTCCGATGATACCGAGCACCGAGGCCCCTCCGAGGACCCCGATCAGCACGACCGCCGGGTGCAGTCCGGCGTCGCGGTCGACCATGATCGCCCGCACGTAGTTGTCGACGACCGCGAGCACCGACACGCCGTAGGCGAGCAACAGTCCGGCCTGGAGCGGCGTCCCGACGGCGAAGAGATACGCCACCGCCGGGGCCCAGACAAGCCAGATACCGATCGCCGGCAGGATCGAGACGACGACCATGATGATCGTCCAGAAAAGCGGGTTCGGCACGCCGAGCAACCACAGGCCGATCCCGCCGAGCACCCCCTCGATGAACGCGACGAATATGTGACTTTTCAGCACCGCCCAGGTTATCTTGTCGGTCTCTTTCAGGAACTCGGTGATGACATCCTGGTCGAGCGGGACGACGGTCCGGAGCCACCGGATCAGCTCGTCGCCGTCCTTGAGGAAGTAGTACAGCAGGAAGATGGATATCAGGAGACCGATCCCGACCTGAATCGTGAGACCGATGATACCGGTCACCTCCTGGAGTAACTGTTCGAGCGCAGGTGTCAGTACCTCGTCGATACCAGCCGAGAGGAGGTCGTCGATGGTCACGTCGAACCGTGCCTCGATATCGAGTCGCTCGACGAGAAACTCGTCGAGTTGCTCGATCGCAGTCGTCTCGTCGAAATCCTGGAGGAACTCGACCGCGGTCTGTAACACGATAACCGAGATGAAAAGCAACGGAATCACCGTCGCAACGAGTCCGAACACGGTGAGGACCGCCGCGGACGGGACCGTCCCGATCTTCGGTTCGAGTCGCTCGTGAAGCGGGTACAGCACGAAGGCGAGCAACCCGGCAGCGACGACGTACTGCAGGAACGGGAAGAGCAACAGTCCGGCGATCGTCCCCAGCACGGCCACCAGCAGGGCGAGGAACCCGACGCGGATGTTCATGGGGTACAGTCACTGTCCGGTCTGGTGAAGCGCCTCGGGGTCAAGCCCCGAGGCTTCCTGTTTCTACGACAGAACTTGCAAGAACAGTATCTTGATGATACTGTCTCACAGCGGCTCCAGTCTCCGCAGGCGTCGATTCGGCCTCTCCCAGACCTACTTGGTAGCGACGGCGGAGCGTCTGACCGTCCGTGTTTTTGGACTTGAAGCCGGACGCGAGTAGCACCGTCACACCTCATTGTTCAAGATGCTTCGACTTAATGGTTTGGTTCAATTCGTGTCGGCTTCATCCACGGGGTCAAGCCCCGTGGCATTCGCCTTCTACCGCTTGTAAAGATTTCGCCAGCGGTTGGGATTGTGTCGACGGTCGGTGCGTTGCCCGTAGTGGTCACCGAGGTGCGGAGTCGCGCCGGTGGTCAGAACGGTCAGTCACCGGTGTCGGTACCCGCGTCGGCGGTCGGGACGGGGCCGGTCCCGATGACGTCCCGGACGGCAGTCTCGAAGGCCTGTCGGGTCGGGAAGTACGGCTGGTCGACCTCGTCGAGAACCGAACGGAGCGTTTGCGGCCCGTCGGGCGTCCGGATGACGGTGTCACCCTCGCGGTCGACGACGGTCGCCGTGTCGATGCCCCAGGTCAGGCGAGCCGTCACGCGGGCGAGTGGTGCACCCTCGACCGGCCTCGGGTCGCCGAGTGTCATCTCGTCGGTCACCGGACTCAGTTCTGGTTCTGCAACTTGGTGTACAGTGCCTGCACGTCGAAGACACTGAGCCTACCGTTGCCGGCGAAGTCGAAGTACGGCGCGTACCCCTGTATCGCCTCGTTGTCGATGTTCTCGAAGAGTGCCTGCACGTCGAAGATGTCGAACTCGCCGTCGCCGTTGACATCCTCGAACAGGCCGTCGCCGTCCTCGTCGTTGGGGGTGCCCTCGCCGCCCGGAATCGACGGCGGGCTGATATCGCCGTAGACCCCCTCCGCGAACGGTCCGCTCCCGTAGCCGATCCAGCCGTCGTGTGCCTCGTCTGTCCCGACACCCGAGCCTCCGCTGGCGGCGGCCGCGCCCCCGGCAACGCCCGTTGCGGTCGCACCCGAGGCCAACCCCATCAGGTACGTTCGTCGCTCGAGCGGGAGCATCCCCTCGTCTTGCTGGTCTGTCTGTTCACTCATCTGCGTGCCCCTCCGTTGTCGTTGTCATCTGTGCTCCGTCACCCGGGTGGTGCGGCCCGACCGGGTCGGACGACGCGGTCCCGAGCATATGGGTCACGTTGTCACGCACGTAGTTAAATCCAGTCGCTTCGGGTTGCGCATCGCGGAAACCAAACACATATTTGATGGGCTCAGGTAGAGTAGCCTCGTGCAGGAGCGCACACGCTCGTACCTGCGGGGCCGGTTTGGGGACCACTACCGACGGACGGACCTTGACGGGCCGCCGGAGGCGCACGACCGCGAGTGGGGCTACGTGCCCTGGACGGCGGGACCCGGCGAGACGTACGTCCGGCACAACGCGCTCCGGGACCTGGGTGAGCTCTCGGCGTTTCTCGCGCGCGAGCGACCGAGACACGTGTACTTCTCCGCCGGTCGGTACGACGACCCGAGCGCGAAGACGATGGACGGCAAGGGCTGGCGGCGCTCGGACCTGATCTTCGACCTGGATGCCGATCACCTCCCCGCAACGGGGCCGGACGACAGTTACGCCGAGATGCTCGCCGCCTGCAAGGACGCCCTGATGCGGTTGCTCGACTTTTTGGAGCGGGATTTCGGGTTCGAGCGCCTGCAGGTCGTCTTCTCGGGGAGTCGCGGCTACCACGTCCACGTCCGCGACAGCTCGATCCAGGAGCTGAACCGGGACGCCCGCCGCGAGATCGTCGACTACGTCCGGGGGATCGGCCTGGAGTTCGACGCGTTGCCCGACGAGGAGACGGTCGGCGGCGAGACCGGCCGGACGAGCCCCGCGACCAACCGGTACCTGCCGACCGACGGCGGATGGGGGCGGCGGATACACGCCCGCCTGCGCGAGTTGCTCGCCGAGGTCCGCGAGATGGACGACGAGGCGGCGCTCGAACGCCTCCAGGAGTTCGACGGCGTCGGCGAGCAGAAGGCAGGCGCCGCAGTCCGGTTCGCCAACGAGCGCTTTGTCGAGATAGAGCGGGGCAACCTCTCGGCACACGCGGTCTTCGAGAACCTGGCCCGCCAGATCACGCCACGGGTTGTCGCCGACGAGAACGCCCCCATCGACGAACCGGTCTCGACTGACACCAACCGGTTGATACGCCTCCCCGGCAGCCTCCACGGCGGAAGTGGGCTCGCCGTCCGACGGGTCCCCCGTGACGAGGTCGGGTCGTTCGACCCCCTTGTCGATGCCGTTCCCGAGACCTTCCGGGGACACGATATCGCCGTCGAGGTGACGGATGGTGGGACAGTTCAACTCGGTGGCGATAGCTTTACACTCCCCGCGGGAGAGCATACAGTTCCGGAGTATCTCGGCGTGTTCCTGATGACCCGGGGCCGCGCGGAGAAAGGCAAGGAGAGGTCACGAGCATGAATCTCGACGAGTTACAGTCCGCCCGCGACCGCGAGCGCCAGACCGACAAGCCACAGCAGTTGCGCGAGAGCTTCTACGAGGACGTGGGCGGGTTCGTCGAGCAGTTGCGCGCGGAGCGCGAGCGGGCCGTCGAGCGCCACGGGAGCCACTACGCGGACGAGGTCAGGCAGCTCACAGACGAGATCGAGACCGCCTGCACGCTCGTCGAGAAACTCCACGAGCGCCGCATCGGCAAGATCGTCAAGGCGGCGTCGCTGGAGGCAGCCGACCTCTCGCCGGCGGTCGGCGGCCTCACCACCGAGGAACGGGAGCTGTTCGAGACACTCGTCGCGGACATCGAGTCCCACCGCGAGGGTGTGCTCGCGACCGTCGAGGGTGAGGACAGTCAGGACGAAACGACACCGACAGGTGAGCAGACGAGCAGGGCGGAAACGACACCGACAGGCGAGCAGACAGACAGAGAACCCACGAGCGCGGCCGATCTGATGGGTTCGTCGGGCACTGACGGGGAGCGTAACACGGTCCCCGAGGGCGAACGCGACCCGACAGGGTCGGTGGACCGCCGGACTGGGGCAAGTGGAGCGACCGGCGCGGGTGGCGACGGGCCGGGGCTAGACGGTATCGGGAGCAACGGACGAGACCCCGAGACGGGCACGCCTGGCGACAGCGGGACCGACGCGACGACCCCTCGCGCGAACGGTAGCCACCCAGAGGCGGGCGCACGGCCCGAAGGCCGGTCCGACCCGCCAGGGTCGACCGGGAGAACGGGTGGTGCGAGCGCGCGGCCCGAGAGTCGGTCCGACGGCGGGCGCAACGACCCGGGCGCGGATATCGAGCGCGAGCGGGTGCTGGTCACCGAGGATATCGACACGTTCGTCGGTCGCGACGCCCGGGACTACGACCTGGCGGCGAACGACGTGGTGACCCTGCCCGCGACGAACGCCGACCTGCTCGTCGAACGCGAGGCCGCCCGGCGACTCTAGCGCTTCTGCTCACCGTCCCGGGCCATCCCGAGTGAGATGCCGAACAGGAAGTAGGCCGGGACGCCCGACGCGAGAAGCAGGTACAGCGCCCACTGCGGGCCCTGGAGCAGTTCGACAAGCGCGGAGACGCCCGCGACCCACACGACCGCGAATACGAGATCGAGGACCATCCCGTGTCGGTGCTCGTGCAGGTGCTCGCGGAGACTGTCACCGCTCCCGTCTGAGGGTGTGTCCGTCATGTGGACCTGCGGTCGACGACCAGGACGGGAACCCGTGTCGAGCGCAGCGTCCGCTCGGTCACGCTTCCGAGTAACGCCCGTCGGACGCCGGACCGGCCGTGACTCCCCATCACGACGAGGTCGATGCCGTTTTGCTCGGCGTAGTCAGCTATCGCGCGGTGTGGCTTCCCGCCGGCGTGGCGCTCGTGTGCCCTCAATCCGCGGTCGTTCGCCCGCTCGACGACGTACTTCGTCGCCGATTCTGCCTGCTCTCGCAGGTCGTCCATCTCTTCGAACTGACCCTGTCGAATGCGGTCGACCTGCTCCGCGCCGAGGCCGTACGCAACCGCATCGGTGTCTGCAACGTACAGCGCGTGTACCTCGGAGCCGTACTGCTCGGCAATGCCGAGTGCGTGGTCGACTGCCGCCTGTGCCGCCTCGCTACCGTCGGTCGGAACGAGTATCTGCTCGTACATCAGTGGGCCTCGCAGGTGTCGTCCCCGGTCTCGTCGGGATCGGTGTGGCGTTCGGGTTCGGTGTCTCGGCCGGTCGTTGTCTCGTCGCCAGGTTCGCCGTCGGTCGCGGGCGTGGCTCCACCGTCCGTGCGGGTGGTGTCGCCGGTGACGATCTCCTCGGCAGTCGTGTTCTGTCCCATCGGCTCGGGGCTGTGACACTGCCGGACCATCAGTTTCGTCTCCTCGGGTGGCTCCTCGGTGAGCGCGGAGACAACGATGGTCACGGCGAACACGACCGGAACCGCGACGAGGGCAGAGCCGATCGCGGGCACCCACGCGTCGAGAGCCGGGACGAACACGTTGTTCTCGCCCGCCAGCTCACCGAGGAACCCGACCGACTCCGGAACGACCGAGTTGACAGTCGCGGCTGTCCAGATGAGAAGTCCAGTTGTCATCCCGGCAAGTGCGCCCTGGCGGTTCGTGTTCTCCCACCAGAGTCCGAGAAAGAACATCGGGAACAGAACAGACCCCGCGAGCGCGAACGCGAGCGCGACGAGTTCGCCGATAAGCGCCGGCGGGTCGAGTGCGGTCAGGGTCGTCACGATACCGAGTACGACGATGGTCAACCGACCAACAAGCACCTGCTGGCGCTGTGTCGCGTCGGGATTGACGATACTGGTATAGATATCGTGACTCATCGCCGAGGAGGCAGCGATGAACAGCCCCGAGGTCGTTGCGATCGCCGCCGCGATGCCGCCGGCCGCAACGAGGCCGACGACCCAGGTGGGCAACCCGGCAAGCTGTGACGCCAGGACGACGATGACATCACCCTCGGCGTCGCTCATCCCTCCCTCGCCCCACATCGTGCCGAACTCCGAGAGGTACAGGTCTGTCCCGAACGCGGCAAACGCCGGCGCGGCCAGGTACAGTACACAGATGAAAAACAGCCCCCAGACACACGACCACCGGGCGACGGTCTCGTTTTCGACCGTGTAGAACCGGACGAGCACGTGGGGCAGTCCCGCCGTTCCGACGATGAGTGAGAACGCGGTCGCCACCCACAGGTAGTAGCTCGTCTCGCCCCGGAACGGTTCGGTGAACTCCGCGCCGAGGTCACTCGCGAGTGCGCCGTACTCTATCTGTGGCGCGAACGTCGAGTACCCCTCGGCCCAGCCGACCGCGAACAGCCCCACGAGAAAGGCAACGATGAGGATAACGTACTGCAGCGCCATGTTCTTGGTCGCACCGAGCATCCCCGAGAGGGTGAGATAGCCGACCGTGACCGCCATCATCAGGACGACAAGAACCGTGTAGCTGGCGCCGAAGATGTACATCCCGACCAATCCCATTCCGACCGCCTGTCCGACGGCGTAGACGAACCCGATGAGTATCGTCGTGAGTGCCGCGATTGCGCGTGCGCCATCGGAGTTGAACCGGTCGCCGACGAAATCGGGTGCGGTGTACTTTCCGAAGCGACGCATCTGTGCAGCCATGAAGATGAGCAGGATGAAGTATCCGGCCGTCCAGCCGACGACGTACGCCAGCCCGTAAAAGCCCGACAGCGCAATGAGCGCGGCCATCCCGAGATACGACGCGGCCGACATCCAGTTTGCGCCGATTGCCATCCCGTTCTCGATGTTGCCGATCGAGCGCCCCGCGACCCACATATCGTCGGTGTTTGCCACAGAGAAGACATAGCCCACCGCGAGAAACATAACCAACATCCCGACTGTCGTCGCTGCCGGAATCGGCTTGAACGACGCATCGAGTGCATCCGGGAGTAACTGTACTGTCGCGAACTCCGCGAGCAAGCCGGAACCTGACGCGAGAGCTGCCTCGAGCATCACTCACCACCTTCCGACTGGTCGGACCCGCCTGTCCTCTCCCGTTCAGCGCGGGCCGAGGGGCCCGCGTTCGCAGCTCGTGTCGGTGTCCCACCGTCTGTCGTGGCGGTCGCTGACGCCTCCGTCGGACGTTCGGCCGTGTCGCTGTGGTCGATGCCGTACTTCCTGTCGAGTTTGTCACGCCGCCACGAGTAGACAATCGAGAGTACGAGCGTGCCAACCGGCGCACCAACGGCGACCAGAAGGTAGTGCAACGGGAACCCGAGAAGCGTCGCCGCTGTCATCGTATCTTGCAGGAAGTACGTCGCCGTGACCGGCCCGAACACGACCAGGGTCCACGCGAGAAATCCCAGCCAGATAAGCCGGAGGTGGTCCCGCATGAACGGTGTGCTCGGCCTGAGGATGTTCACCTCCGCATCCAGGTAGTCGGTGTCCCGATGTGCTGTTGTCTCGTCGTTTCGCTCCTCTGCCGTGCTGTCGTCCGATCCTGTCATATATCAGTAACTTGTTCGTCCCGTTTGACTGTCCTCGAGGGTCTGCCAGGCGTGGCAGGTAGCACCCGGGTTCTGGTCGGACACTCTCACGCCAGGTTCTCGTTTGTTCCGGTTGCACGCCCTCACATATAACCGTTTGTCGTATTCTCACACAAATTGCGAGTGGCCGACAGAACGCTTTCGCACAGACCCGTCCGTGCGTGACCCCCGGCCGACGGCTGTGACAGAAAGCTTTTGCCCGCGGCGCGAGCGCTATCAGCTATGGTAGATGTCACGGCACTTGCGCTGGTCGTGGCGGGTGCTGTTATCCTGTTCGCCGGGGCCGCCCTGTCGGTGTACGGTGTTGCACTCCTGGGGGCGGTTGTCGGCGGCGGGAGCGGCTACCTGCTCGCACCGGAACTGGGCTTTACCGCGACACTCGAACTCGCCGCGGTGGCGCTGGTCGGCGTGGTCGCCGGCGTGGCGCTCAGTTACCTGTTGTTGTCGATGGCGATCGGGGCGTTTGCCTTCGTTGTCGGTTCCTACGTCGGGGCGACCGGGGCCGAGTGGCTTCTGGACGACCCGGGACTGTTGCTGATCGCGGTCGGGGCCCTCGTCGCCGGCGTCGCGGCAGCGTTTCTGGCGACCATCCTCAAGCGGACGGTGATGATGTTCGTTACCTCGTTTGCCGGCGCAGCGCTCGTCTCGCGGTCGGTCACCGTCGAGGAGTTCGAGGAGGCCGCGCTGTTCGACCCCGACCCAATCCTGTTCGACCTCGGCGCGCCGCTGTTTCTCGGCCTGTTCGCCCTCGGCGTGCTCACGCAACTGGGCCTGTTCAAGTTCGGCTACGTGGCGAGGCTCGTGACCCTGCTACCCGGGGCCAGCATCCTCCGCGATCGCGGCGACGAGAACGGGAGCTGAGCACTCACCGCTCGCGCTCGACAGCAAACGTCGCGACAGTCTCGAACCGCGCCCGGGACGCCGGGTCGAGGACACCGGTCGCGTCGAGCGCGTCGACCGCGGCCGTCGACTGCTCGCGCGCCCGCCGTGTTGCCGCCGCCGGCGAGAGGTCGGTCACCTCCAGCAGGGAGGGGCGGTCGAGGTCGGTGTCGCGGCCGCCGGGTTTGCCGAGCTGGGTGGCGTCGGCCGTCGCATCGAGCACGTCGTCGCGCATCTGGAAGGCCACCCCCACCCGCTCGGCGTAGCGACCGAACGCCGCGACCGTCTCCGGGTCTGCATCGGCCGCGAGCGCGCCAAGTTCCGCCGCCGCCCGGAACAGCGCCCCGGTCTTGCGTCGCGCGAGCTCGAGGTACTCGCGCTCGGTCTCCGGCCCGTCGAGCAGCTCCGTCGCCTCACCCTCGCCGAGGGCCACGAGCGCCGCCGAGGCTGTTTCGAGCGCCCGGCTGTCGGTTGCGAACAGTTCGAACGCCTCGCCGAGCAGCCCATCGGAGGTGACAATCGCCGGCCCGTGTCCGAACGCCGACCAGGCCGACGGTCCGCCGCGGCGCAGCTTTGACCCGTCGACGATATCGTCTATCACGAGCGAGGCGCTGTGGACCAGCTCGATCCCCACGCCGAAGTCGACTGCCCGCTCCGTGTCGCCACCGAGTGTCTCACAGACGAGGACCGTGACCGTCGGCCGGACCCGCTTCCCGCCGGCGAGTGTGACCTGTCGCATCTGGTCACGCAACTGTGCTGGCTCCGTCCCGTCGAGCACCGCCTCGAGGTGACTCTCGACCCGACCCCGGCAGTCCAGCCGCTCCATCACGCGGCGTTACGGTCCATCGGACAAGTAGGTGACGGACGAGCGATTCAGTCCCAGAACGACCGGGTCCGGGCGTACTCGCGCTCGCGGGAGAGGATATCACGGTAGAACTGGGTCTCGTCCTCGCGGAGGTTGTTGATGATGCGGGCGGCGTTCTGCGGGCCGACACCGCGGGCCGCGAGCGCGACGACGGCCTGCTTGCCGTGGCTCTGGACGAGCCCCGCCGCCCGGTAGGCCCGCTCGGTCCGGCGGCGCTGTTCCTCGCTCTTGTCGGCCGCCCGCACAGCAGTGACGGTCTCCTCGTCCCACGGGTTCAGGGCGGCGACCCGGGTCGACTCACACTCCGGACAGCGTGGCTGGTCGGACACGCGCTTGACCCGCGTCGTCCGCTTCCAGTCGGTACAGTGCAGGCAAAACAGGATGACGCGGTCGTTCTGGAGCCGCTCTCTGACCGTCTCGACGACACTCGCGTCGGCGTTTTCAGGCGTGAGTAGTTCCTGGCCGGCGCTGCGCCCACCGGTCCCGACGGGGGTGTGTTCGCCGACCACCTCGACGTCGAGCTCACCCGCCTGGACCGCCCCGAGCACCTCGGCCGCGCTCTCGACGGCGAGTTCCTCGTGGCGCAGTTCCCGGAGCGCCTCGTCGTAGACCGGCGTGCCCTCCAGTGCGTCGAGCAGGCGGCCGCGACCGAACCGGTTCGACCCGCGCCAGGGCTTGATCGCGCCGAAGGTCTCGGCAACCTGTGCGAGCTTGAACTTCAGGGCGTCGGCGTTTCGCAGGCTTCGCTCGACGAGCGGCCCGACGTGGTCGGGGTCGGTCTCCTCCAGCAGGGCGCGGACATCACTCCCTCGCACGCCCCGTGGCACGTCGAGTTCGATGCGGTACGGGTCGACATCCAGGCCGACGCTCGACCCGGCCTGCTGGCCGAGCAGTGCCGACAGCAGTCGCCCGAGTGTCTCGTTCGTGCGGTGGCCGAGGCAGGCGTTGACAACGACCCCGCCCGACCCGGACTCGATACAGAGAGTCCGGTCTCCGGGCACCTGGTGGCCGGCCTCGACCTGCCGCTGGAGCTGGTCGAACCCCGCGAGCACCGTCCCGGTGTCGCTCCCGTAGCGCCCGGCACAGTCACGTGCCACCGCCTCGGCGGGTCCGCCGGCGGCGAGTTGTTCCCCCGCGACGCGACGGAACTCGCCGACGTCGGCTGCCACCTCGCGGGCGACCGGGATCTCCTGGCCCGTCCAGGAGGGTACCTCACCGGCAGGGTCCTCGATCGGTGACACCGTCACCGTCTCGTCCTCGTCGTCGATCTCGGTGATTCGCCACATCTCGCCGCGCTGGACGAACACCTCGCCGGGCTGTGCGAAGTTGACGACAAAGCGCTCGTCGAGGGTGCCAACCCGGCTCCCGCTCGCGACATCCTCGACATCGTAGGTCGACTCGTCGGGGATCATCGAGAGATTGCGGTAGAAGTACTCCCGCGTGCTACCGCGTTTCTCGAGCTGGTCGTGTTCCTCGTCGAGCCAGACGACGCGGTTCTCGTCGAGCTGTCGGACCACCTGCCTGAACGACGAGGGGTCGACCTCCTGGAACGGGTACGCCCGGGTGAGAAGCTCGTACGCCGCCGCGGCCCCGACCTCGCCACGCTCCATCACCAGCCCCGCCACCTGGTTCGCGAGGGTATCGAGGCTGCCGTGATGGACCGTCGCCGGTTCGACCGCCCCCCGGCGGGCGCGGCGGGCGACGACGAGCGATTCGAGCACGTCGTCGGGGTGGCTCGCGACGACCGTGCCGGCGGATGTCGCCCCCTCGCGGTGGCCCGCCCGGCCGATTCGCTGGAGCAACCGGGCGACCTGCCGGGGGCTGTTGTACTGGACGACGTGGTCGACGTGGCCAACGTCGATGCCCAGTTCCATCGAGGAGGTACACAAAAGTGCATCGAGGTCGCCGGCCTTGAACCGCGATTCGACATCGACACGCGACTCGCGGGCGAGTGACCCGTGGTGGATCCCCACGTCGGTGCCGTACTCTTTGAGTCGCGAGCCGAGTGCCTCGGCCGTCTGTCTCGTATTGACGAACACGAGTGTCGCCTCGTTGGCCGCGATGACCTCGTCGATGGCACGGACGTGACTCGCTACCTCGGGGTCCGTGACGAGTTCCCGCGCGAGTTGCTCGTCGGCCTCGGTCACGTCCGGACAGCAGACGTCGACCTGGAGGTCGGCGCCGACGGGCACCTCGGCGACGGTGTGGTTTCGGTCCCCGGTGAGGAGCGCTGCCACCTCGCCGGGGTCGTCGACGGTCGCCGAGAGCCCGATCCGCTGGCAGGGCCCGGCGAGGGCACGCAGCCGTTCGAGTCCGGCAGCGAGCTGTGCGCCCCGCTTCGAGACCGCGAGTTCGTGTATCTCGTCGACGACGACGTGTTCGACATCCTCGAGCGCGGCCCGGAGTCGCTTGCCCGTGAACATCGCCTGCAGCGTCTCGGGGGTGGTGACGAGCACGTCCGGCGGGTTCTCGGCCTGCTGTCTGCGCCGGTAGTCACTCGTATCGCCGTGACGGACGTCGATCTCGAGGTCGAGTGTCTCGCCCCACCACTCCAGGCGCTCGCGCATGTCACGGTTGAGCGCGCGCAACGGCGTGATGTACAGCGCGCCGATGCCGTGTCTGTCCTCGCCGACGAGGGCGTCGAACACCGGGAGCATCGCCGTCTCGGTCTTGCCGCTCCCGGTCGGGGCGATCACGAGGACGTGCTCGCCGGCGGCGAGTGCTGGCAACGCCCGCCGCTGTGGCTCCGTCGGCGTCTCGAACCCCCGCTCGGAGAGGGCCCCGCGCACCTCCGCACCGAGTGTGGTGAACGCGGCCGCTCCACCGTGCTCGCCGCTGGTCATCAAACGCGATAGGTGACTCGGGCGATTAAGCCCGTCGGAGCC
>OBKM01001014.1_pt1 | contig 12247 bp, 14 predicted proteins | sample 1519691 | NCBI WGS metagenome assembly OBKM01 (sample SAMEA37050418, study PRJEB22526) | metagenome | biome: saline pan; feature: lake; material: water | place: Egypt | collected 2015 | depth 0.5 m
GTCTTCGGGGAGTGGGCGGTGGTAGGTGAGATGGAAGTCACCGATTTTGGAGAAGTTCACAATCGCATGACCAGCCCGGTCCGTGTTATGATCCACGTCAAAACCGGACTGGTTGTACACGATGCTGCGGAACTCTCGCGGTGGTTTCCATTTCAACCGTCCAACGTCGTACCCTCGGTCTTGGAGTGATTCAAGCACTGTTTCGCTTTGTTTGATGCGCCGGATAGCCATTTGCAGGCACTTGGAATACACGTTCTTCCATTCCGGCCAGCGTTTCTTCCACCCGGTTGGGCCGGTGAGTTTGTTCTGCATCTCCCGGTACGATGGTTTGTCGTAGTCCGGGCGTGGCCGGTATTCTTGTGTGAGAGCGTGATTGTACACTTCCCGGCACGTCTGAATATCGGCCCATGCAGCAGTCGCTGTCTCGGCGTCTTCCGGCGTTGCAGCGTACTTGAACGTCTCCTCAACCACTACTGACTTATTGGGTTGCCTGTCACTTGAACATTCGGGAAAAGGAGCGAACGGCTGTATCCCCGCCCTACTCGCTCCCTTCAGTCGCTCCTTGAGGACGGGGACTTAGCCTGTAAACGTTAAAAAATTACTCGTCAAATAATCCTGTAGAGAGATATCGTTCACCTGAGTCCCAAAATACAGTAACAACAAGTGACCCTTCTGGAAGCTGGCGAGCAACTGATTTGGCAGTAATCGACATGGCACCACTTGACTGGCCAACAAGGATTCCTTGTTGTTTCGCTAAGCGGCGGCACTCTTGTTCTGCATCTTCAAGAGCAACAGTTTTGATTTCGTCAATAATGGATTGGTCGAGATTTTCGCTTATAAATCCAGGACCCATGCCTTGGAAGTTATCATCTCCAGAAACCCCTGTAGATAAAACTGCATTTCGTTCCGGCTCAACGGCCACAATCTGTATATCAGGAAATGTTTCTCGAAGACGTTTTCCGGTTCCAGAGATTGTCCCACCGGTTCCAACACCGGCAACAAACGCATCAATGGATCGGTCACCTACTTGATTGAGAATTTCTCTACCAGTGCCGCGGTAGTGAGACTGAGGATTTGCCGGATTAGAGAACTGGTTAAGATATGCAGCGCCATTATCTGCAATCTCTTTTGCACGTTCACGGGCTGTATCAATTTCACCTTCAACTAGCTCGATGTCGGCTCCATACGCACGCATGAGCTGTCTTCGTTCAGAAGACTTTGAGGCCGGCATGACAACCGTCAATTCATAATCAAGTGCAGCACATGCCATTGCAAGCCCAATACCAGTATTACCGCTCGTTGGCTCTACAATCCGGTCTCCAGGCGAGATTTTTCCATCCTGTTCTGCTTGCCGAATCATAGCAATGGCAGGTCGGGCCTTCGCAGATCCGCTGGGATTGAATGATTCAATTTTCGCAGCAACTGTTCGTCCATCAAGGTCAGCAATACGCACGAGAGGCGTACCCAGAGTTTCAACAATCGAATCGCGCATTGTCGTACATATATGTGTCAATTGCCTTAATCGCTACTTGTAGCGCTAATATATGTGGAGGTTATGTCAGCAACCGCAGGGGAAATTTCCATGGTGATTTGTTTTGATTCTTCTGTGGAAATCACAGGTGATATCTGAGCTGTTCAAGAGATATGTCAAAGTGAAATCCAACGACTATTAAGCACCGAAAAGATCAAACTAAACAGAGGCATCACGACATGGACCGGTTGCACGCCCGGTATCCGTTCTTCGAAAGCGCACGAACTGCTGTTGAGAATGCGGGAATCGACCTGTTGGATGTGGTTGAAAATGAGACTGCAGTTGTTCGTCGAAGCAAAGCGCGGATTAAATCGGGACTGTCAGAAGGACACATTGGCGATCCGCGCAGGAATCGCGTTGAGTTACTCTCATATCCAGTGGCTCGAGTACTTATTTCGCTGATTGATGACCCAATGGCAACTGACACATACGCTAGAGCAGAAGCAGCGACTGCTCGACAGCGATTTGAGGCAGATATTGGAACAAAAGACACAGGGCGTTCCATACAGAGGCCACAGTTGACAATCAGCCGTCTGCTTGATGAGTTTAATCTCAGCCATCAGATTACACAGAATCGAGATGGGTCGTTTCAGATGGACGTATCCACATATCTGCAACTCTCAAGAAATCTTGAAGATCAGAAATGGCGACTGGTGGAGCGGGCTGTCACAGCTGGAGAAGTTCCAGTCACCGAAGAAGAATTGTTGATGTTGCTTGAGGAGGCAGTTGTAAATCGAGTCACAGAGGGATTACCACTGCAAGTGCCCGATTCGATTGCGGATACACTAGCCGAAGAGAAAGAAGAACTCTCTGAGCTGCTCGCAGGACATGAGTTTTCGCTGTCGTACGAAACAATAGACGAGCCTGCATTTCCTCCATGCATGACTGCACTACTTCGTCAAATTCGGTCGGGAGATTCGGTTGAATTACCCGGGCAATTTGCAGTAGTTGCATTTTTGGCAGGGATGGAGATGGATAAAGACGAGGTATATGAGTTCATAGATCAGGAGATAAGTAAAGAAGAAATCGCATACCAGTTAGCGCATCTACGAGATAAAAGGGGTGGCGAGTATGCACCCCCAAGTTGTACGACAATGGTTGAGTATGATCTGTGTGTGAACAAGGATGAGCTATGCAAGGAGATCAACCATCCTATTGAATATTACGAGCGAAAGATCGACCAATGAGCGACTTGTGCAAGTCTGATTCTTTCTCAGTACAGCAAAGGTAGCTGTACGAGAGCAGTCGCGAGGCCGTTACGTTAACCGATTTTTCAGGCAAAATGGAGATGCAAGGATTGTAATAAGGTATAGCAAAGAAGTAGACAGAAAGCCTATTTATGTTGCATTACCGTCTTCTTCACGAAGCGGGATGATATTCATGGCAATCAGCAGACCGACAGCTACCATAAACAAGATGAAGCCAATGAGGGCATAAACGAGGATTTCGCCTCCTTGCTCGGCCTCATATATCGGATCAAACTCGTATGAAAGGCCGATATAATAAAGCGCCCCAATCACTGCAATAACGGATCCAGCAGCAACGGCCGTTTCGAGAACCCACCGAGGGATACTGTCATCATCGCTCATACTCATAACAACCAAACCCGGTAAAAAAAGCGCTTCGAAGCGAGCTTAGTTACGCAAAGTAATTGTTAGATAGTTACGCGTCCAAAATTGCCTCGGCTTCTTCAATAGAGATTGATCCAGACTCAACAGCTTCAAGAATATCACGGACCGGAGATTCCTCATCCTCATCGTCTACAAGTCGGGTCTGTTTGGAATGGCCAGCGAGCTCGTTAAAATCGGTCCCCTCAGCGATAGCAGTTGATCGTTTAACGCGGTAGTTACCACCATCAGTGACATATAGTTCAGAAGGATGGAAGAAATACCAGTCCTCACGGTCAAATCGAACACCAATACGAGGTTTTGCGCCAAAGTTTTGTGCAAAGTAAACCAAAGCTTCTACTTCCTCACCACCAATATAGATGGAATCGCTCGCACTCGACTTGGCTTCAATTGCGTAAAACCGTTCAGTGTTTCCGGCCAAAACATCGGGAAGTTCGCGTTCTGTGGCACTCCCACTGGCTGGTGCGCGCATAACAGCAAATCCAGCATCGTCAAGGAGATTTACTAGTTCACGTTCACGCCGATCGCCCTTCGAATTCGACATATAAGTACAAAACAGAACCTGGGGTATTTATTCCATTCTGAAATTAACTAGTGTGAGATAGCTAGCCAATCGGGAAGCTGCTTCATGATCGATACCCGAAGTACTCAGTATATCCCGTCTATGGAGTTATGTTCCGTGGTCCCAAGAGTCGAGATACTCCTGTTGTGTATCAGTAAGTGTGTCAATATCAACGCCCTCTGCGTCGAGTTTGATTTCAGCGATTTCTTGGTCTAAACGGTCTGGAACATCATGGACTCCGGGTTCATACTTGTCACCATGCTCGATAAGTTCACGAACACAGACAGCTTGAATAGCAAAGCTCTGGTCCATCACTTCTGCTGGATGGCCAAGAGAAACCGGGCTGGCTAAGTTAACAAGCCGACCTTCAGCGAGAACATTGATCCGACGTCCATCCGGCATTTCATAAGCCTCTACTCCTTCACGAGCAGTGTATTGGTCAGCTGCCATGTCAGAAAGAGTGTCAAGGTCTATTTCTACGTCAAAGTGACCTGCATTAGCAAGAACAGCACCGTCACGCAGCTGCTCAAAGTCATCTTCAGTAATAACATCCCGATTACCAGTTGTTGTGATAAAGATATCCCCTTTGGCTGCTGCTTCGTTCATCGGCATGACTTCATATCCTTCCATATGAGCTTCGAGTGCGCGTCGGGGCTCAACCTCAGTGACAATGACGTGTGCATTCTGCCCTGCTGCTTTCTTTGCGACCCCTTTTCCACAGTCTCCATAGCCGCCGACAACTACGGTTTTACCTGCGAATGATAGGTTTGTAGTCATCGCAATATTAGCTAATGAGGATTCACCGGTGCCATGAATATTATCGAAGAGTCTTTTCATGGGCGTGTCATTGACGGCAAATACTGGATAGTTTAGTTCACCATCTTCATCCATAGCTCGCAATCGATGTACGCCGGTTGTGGTCTCCTCTGCACCACCGATGATGGTATCAATAAGTTCTGGATGATCTTCATGGACGGCAGCGACCATATCCATTCCATCATCAATAGTGATTTCAGGGCTGTGAGAGAGAACAGCATTAATTGCTGCATAGTAGTCTTCATCTTCAACGCCGTGTCGAGCATAACTGGTGATAGAAGGGTGTGAATCAAGTGCTACAGAAACATCATCGTGCGTCGAGAGAGGGTTACAGCCGGTGATTGCTACCTCCGCACCTCCTTCGGCAAGGAGTTCAACTAGAACAGCCGTTTTAGCCTCAACATGCATCGCCATGCCTATCGTGTACCCTTCAAAGGGCTGGTTTGAGCGATAATCTTCACGAAGGTGCTCGATTATTGGCATGTGCTGGCGGGCCCAAGACATTTTCTGCTGACCTTCTTCTCGAAGTGCATCAATGTCTTCAACCTGATTACTAATCGAAGGATACTCTGACATACAATAACTGAAGGGCGGGCAACTCAAAACAATACCGAACTATCTGTCCACTATGTGGTTGCTCGGACGATAAGTTGTTCTGCACGGTTGTTAGCTCGACGACGGACTGCTTGCTCATCAAGAGTTAAGACAGTGCGATCACGCATTAAGATTTGGCCATCACAGATTGTGTGCCTGACGTCACCGCCGTTGGCAGCATAAACAACATGGCTTACTGGGTCATGGACAGGGTTAAGATGCGGACGGTTAAGATCAATAACTGCCAAGTCAGCCGGCTCACCTTCTTTAATAATCCCACTTCCAATGTCAATTGCATTCGCGCCACCGGCTGTCGCCATGTGAAGAACCGACTCGGCTGGAACTGCACTAGCATCGCCCGTACCAACTTTTCCGAGTAGTGCTGCATCTCTCATTTCATCAATCATATCCAGAGTATTATTTGAGGCGGCACCGTCAGTTCCAAGTCCGACTGAAACATTCGCATCAAGCAGCTTCTGTACAGGTGCAACACCACTCGCTAGTTTCATGTTTGAAGCTGGACAGTGAATAACACTGCTCCCACGGTCAGTAAGTAGTGATATTTCAGAATCATCAAGATGTACTCCATGTGCGAGGAAGTCACTTGGTTCAAGCAGTCCCATATCTGCAGCGTATCTGAGAGGCCGCTTGTTATGTTCCTCGACAATCGGGGTTACTTCGTCCTGTGTTTCGTTCGCATGTATATGAATTGGGATTTCGTGGTCACGGGCCTTTGGTATGTATTCACGGTAGTACTCTTCACCAACTGTTGTGAGGCTATGTGGCATAAATGCAGTGCGGATTCGTCCATCGGCAGCTCCATCGTATTCAACAGCAAACTCAAGGCTGGTCTTCATTTCTTCGTGAGCGTCGGTATCATCCTTGCCAACAGTAATAGCACCATATCCGAGACGAGCACGGATTCCGGCCTGCTGTACTGCGTCTACCACCTCATCCATGGAGAAGTACATGTCCGCAATTGCTGTTGTGCCAGATTTGATAAGCTCAATCAGTCCAAGCTCAGCCCCTGCCCGAACATCGGCCGCTGTGAGTTCTGCTTCAACAGGCCAAATGTCTTCCTGTAGCCAAGCATCAAGTTGTTTATCGTCAGAGTACCCCCGAAGCAAGGTCATTGCGACATGGGTATGTGCATTTATCAATCCCGGTATAACAATACTCCCCGTGGCATCGAGGATACGGTCGCCGTCCTCAATATCGCCAATTGATTGAATTATTCCATCTTCAACAAGAACGTCTGCTCTTTCCGTTGAAAAATCAGGACGGAGGACCTGACCTCCTTCGATAAGTAGCGACATACCTGTGATTGAACAGTCAAGAGTATAAGTTCACAGGGATTTGGTTGCTTTCCGGATTTCAGTTACAGTTGCCGGAGTCTTAAACGCAGTTCCCGAATAGTGTGCTCGAGAGGCCTGGTAGCCAGCATCGCGTATGGCATCAAGAAAGTCATCCATTGCGGAGGCTGGACGACTCCATCGTTGACAAAGTTTGTGTTGGTCGTAGTGTGTCGGTGTCGTAATCTCATCATCAACCGATTCTATGAGGGTAGAAACATTGTCAGGATCTTCGAGAGATTCATCAATCCGTTGCTGTACACGTGTTGTAAATTCAGAATCAGTGGTCTCGGCAAGCCATAGTGGACCCCCGATGACAGTCTGCTCACTTTCACAGTTAGGACACTCATCAGAGAATGATGGAAAGCGTGTATATTGGGTCTCTCTGTAAAGACATTCTGGACAGTACAGAAGATATCCAAGGTTCTCAAGAGCGGAGTCAGCTACTTGTGCTCCGTCTTCAAAGGCAAGGTAGACGCGATGGTAGTGACGAGTCGAATGTGATAGCAATGGTTGAATAGCACGGTCATATCGTGCTGCAGTTCGGGCAAGAGTCGAAATGAGAGTCCGTAACCCTACTTCTGGATGAAATTCAGTATTTCTGGGAACAGAATCATAGCGCCGAATTCCGGCGTTGAAATGTGCACCACAGAGCGGTGCGGTGTCGGTTGCAGTAATACAGACAAGGTCATGTGCATTTGATAAGGCGGCGTCGGCAAACGGAATGGGAGAACCAAATGGGTCAATATCAATAACATCGTAGGAATGCTGGTGAATGTGTGCATTGGCATCTTTATGCACAACTGTCCCTTCAAGGTCATTGTGGGCTAAATTCTGCTTACACAGTGACACTGCTTCAGGGTTGGTATCACAAAGTGTAGCGTCCCATCCTTCAGCAGCAGCGCGAATTCCTCGAATTCCAGAAGCAGCCATCGCATCAAGATACGTTGATGCATTAGAATTTACATCGCGATAAGCGCGAAGGACGGCGATCGTTAGATCGCGATTGAGCACTTGGTTTGGATTGTAAAACACATCTTCTTCAATTTCCTCCTGTGATGTCCCCGGAATATCAATTTCAACAGACCCCTCAGTGACGCGCATGATACAAATCAGTCTGCGTCAGTCAAAATAGTAGTGGTCCGAACCAGTTTAGTCATGCCTCCCCAAATAATACATAAGACGTGTCATCAGAGTCCCCAGACAAAGAAATAGATTGGAAGAGAAAGCTAGAGGAGTCTGGAGAGCTAAACTCAGACATTACAGAGGATATCCTTCAAGAGCATGGGGACCGAGGACGTCGAGCAATTGAAGCAGTCAGTGAAAAAAGAGTCAAAGAGTACAGGGATTTTACGGTCGTCGTGGGAGAAACGGAAGAATACGTCATTGAGAACAACTCGTGCAACTGTGATGATACGAAGTATAACCTCGATCAAAACGATCCAACTGATCTCTGCTGGCACGTGATTGCCGCCACAATAGCCCGATATGTCGGCGAGTTAGACCACCATGATATGTGGTATACAGAGGTCAGAGACTTTCTGTGAAGCGATTATCTGAGAGTGTTGAATAAGCACCTGTTATCGAAGGGCAACTCCAGTTTTTAGGATCCTCAGGTGAGTTAGTCTTCGGTCGTGGTTTTCGTTTGATTTTTTTCTCCAAGATAAATGTCATAGCCATCTTGCAGAACTTTTTCTGCTAATACTGCACATTTGACGCGCATTGGTGATATTTCAACACCAAGTAAGTCGATTATGTCATCTCGATCCATCTCTTGAAGCGTTTCAATATTTTCTCCCTGTAACTCTTCGGAGAGCAAAGAAGCTGCTGCAAGGCTAATTGCACAACCATCTCCTTGAAACGCGATATTTTCAATAGTGCCATTAGTTTCATCAATCTGTACATCAACCTGAATTTCATCTCCACACATTGGGTTTTCGCCAATATGAGAATATGTTGGGTCTTCAAGTTCACCGTAGTTGCGAGGATTCTTGTAATGATCAAGAATCTGCTGACGATAGATATCGGATCCAAGACTCATTTGAATATTTGTATGTGCACAAAGGGAAAAAGTATTCCGCACGCGACAATCGTAACAGACTCAGAAGGCAATTATTATCGGGGAAAAGCCTACTACTTACAAAGTATGTCCTCAGAAAGGGGGTTTGCAAAACGTCTATATGATGGAATTGTGGGAATGGATCGAGTTTATCAGATGTTGCTGGTAATCGGCGTTGTGACGATTATCTCGCTTGTAGGGATACAACTATACGAAGGCTATAATCCAATCCAGACCGGACTCGGAGTTATTTGGGGCCTGCTCCTTCTACTGCTAGCATACGTTGTATGGAAATACGACAACTAAATATCTGAGATTACGCGGGGGGTATCTCAAGCGTTTTTGTCTTACTATCGCTATAGCAACGTGACTTCGTAAGGTTCAGAGATAATAAAAAAGCGGCATCCCGTCAAGAGACTACGACTCAGCGCGACAAGTGAGATCTACTAAATCGTAGACCGATTACAGATCTCGAGGCTGGACTGTTTTGCGGTCGTTTGCTTCCGCTCGTTCTGCAGCATCCTGAAGCAGTTCCTCGACTTCTTCGTCAAGAGCTGCATAGAAATCAGATGCTACGTTTTTGTCCTCAAGCGCTTCTTTAACTGCTGCTTTGACTATAAGATCTGCCATACAATGAGAAGATTTCTGAGGATTCCTTATAAGGTTTCCTGTATTCGCCCGGTAGAAACTCCGATACAGGCAGCATACTCAATAGAATGTGTGTCACATTAACTAGACTATGAGAGTTGTTGTCTGAAATCAATATCATAAAAGAACCCACAATTAAGATCACGAAAAGAGGCGTTTCCGAGTGCTGATTATGTATGATGTCTAAAACAGACTATGCGCGAATTATTGGAAGCAGTAGCCGCTGGAGAGATTTCCCCTGCAGAAGCGGAATCACGGTTGGCAGGATACGCAACATCAGAAGCTGGTCGTTTTGATGCAACGCGAGAGCAGCGAAGCGGAATTCCCGAAGCAATATTTGGGGAAGGTAAAACAACGTCAGAAATTATCGATTTAGCAGAAACAGCTATAGAGACAACAGGACGAGCAATTGTTACACGGTTGGAATCAAACAGACAAGAATCAGTTGCTGAGAGGCTACAGCAGTTATCAGCAAGCGATACAGTAGAAGTCCATTCTCGAGCAAAAATAATCGTTGCAAAAGCAAATAGCTATAACAGACCGAATGAGGGTGGAGAGGTCGCTGTGGTGACTGGAGGAACTGTTGACATAGCTGCTGCACGTGAAGCAGCTATAATCGCTCGCGAGATGGGAGCAACAGTCCACGAGATTACAGATGTAGGGGTTGCTGGAATTGCAAGGCTGATCGATCAATTAGATGTTATCCGTCAATCCGATGTTGTTGTTGTAGCTGCTGGACGAGAAGGTGCCTTGCCAACGGTTGTTGCCGGATTGGTTGATGTTCCAGTAATTGGTGTTCCGGTTTCCAGTGGGTATGGGAAAGGAGGAGCTGGTGAAGCAGCGCTACTTGGAATGTTACAGTCTTGTACCGTACTCTCAGTGGTAAATATCGACGCTGGATTTGTTGCTGGTGCACAGGCTGGATTGATCGCTAAGACAGCTTCCAAATAAAGCCTAACCCAAAATATTAGGGTTTTATATCCGGCAAGTGTCGCAGGCAAGTGAAAAGATATTATATGTGGGTACATATCAAGTGGTACCGGTTATCAAGGCCGGTGAATACTATGGCAACATGCGATCATTGTGGATCCCACGTATCAGAACAGTTCGTCCGCGTCTTTGCGGATGAAAACGGACAAATTAGAGCGTGTCCATCATGCTCGGCTAATGCCGGCATTGCAGAGGCAGCACGGCAACGAACAGTACAGCGAACATGAAGTGGCCACCGCCTGACGTGTCCGATAAGCAATCAGTTGATTGAGAATAGACACACACTGTGCCGATGGCGATTGTGTTTTAGGTGCCGATGCAGAAGCAGCATGCATGGGTGACAAGCAGTCGCGCGAACTATACGATCGAGCTCTTTCTGTACTTCCCGGTGGTGTAAACTCAGCAGTCAGAGCGGCACCAGAACCGTATCCACGCTTCATCCGAAGAGGTGACGGTGGACACGTCATTGATGCAGATGGAAACCGATACGTCGACTGGGTAATGGGTCTTGGGCCATTGCTATATGGGCATCAGTTGCCTGATCCGGTAGCTGCTCGGATACAATCGGAAGCAAGTGCTGGACCAATGTATGGTATGCCGACAGAAATCGAAGTCGAACATGCAGAGTTTGTCGTTCGACACGTCCCCAGCGTAGAGATGATACGGTTCGTCAATTCAGGCACCGAAGCAACAGTGTCTGCAATTCGGTTGGCTAGGGCATATACAAATCGCGAGAAAGTCGTTGTTATGAAGGGTGGATACCACGGAGCACAGGAATCAACACTTGTAGAAGGAGATTCAGAGCATACACATCCTTCAAGTCCCGGAATACCGTCTGATTTTGCAAAACATACGATTCCTATACCCTTCAATGATATTGAGAAGGCAAAGCAAGTATTTGAAGCGCATGGGGATGAAATTGCAGCAGTTATTACAGAACCGATTCTTGCCAATGTCGGAATCATTCCCCCAGTCGATGGATTCCATGAAACACTTCGGGACCTCTGTACGGAACATAGTTCACTGTTGATCTGGGATGAAGTGATTACAGGGTTTAGAGTTGGGGGCCTGAGTTGTGCACAGGGGAAATACGGGATTGACCCAGACATCACAACATTTGGGAAATTAATCGGAGGAGGATTCCCGGTCGGTGCAATTGGTGGGAAAGCAGAGATTATCAAGGAGTTCACTCCGTCAGGAGATGTGTTTCAGGCTGGAACGTTCTCTGGCCATCCAGTAACAATGGCTGCTGGGCTTGAATCGCTCCGATACGCAGCAGAAAATGATGTACACGATCATATCCACAAACTAGGAGAGCAACTTCGTTCCGGTCTAGCAGAGATCATTGAGAGTCAAGCGCCTGAGTATACCGTGGCTGGGACAGATGGCATGTTCAAAGTACTCTTTACCCGAGAAGGTCCAGCCTCATTCGATAACCATTGTGAAACAGGTTGCACACAGCGATCAGGCTGCTCCCGACATGAATACTGCCCAAAGTCAGGCAAGGATGTCAAGCAGGGTGAAACCGAGCGGTGGAAGCGCATCTTTAGACCAGCAATGCTTGAGCAAGATATTCTGCTCAGCCAGAATCAATTTGAAGCACAGTTCATCACGTACGCCCACACCGAAGAAGATGTCAATGAAACATTAGAGGCGTACAAAGAAGCACTGTAGTGAGTTCACCTCAGGAGCAAGCTCCGAGATTTCTTACTGCGACGGTATACTTTACATCTATAACCGGTCGCCGAGATGTGCAGATCAGTTGGCAGTTATTCGATTAGGATAGTGAGTATATTCTTTCGAACAAAGCGCTATTTACGGAAAAAGAAGGTCTAATGTCTCGAAGTTGTACGGAAGACCGCTTCCGTGATGACGAGACACGAAATCTCTCGAACCACTTTACAGCGGAGCAAGGCGAACGCCCATCGGCTTTAGCCGTGGGATGAAGCCAACAACGGGGCATCTCTCCACGAGATTGAGCTATTCCGGAGTTTTATGTGTGATCAAGATATGGATATGACCGCACTGAGGCGGCCTTGTCGCCCGAATAAAAGGATCATACCGGGA
>OBKM01001015.1_pt1 | contig 12236 bp, 10 predicted proteins | sample 1519691 | NCBI WGS metagenome assembly OBKM01 (sample SAMEA37050418, study PRJEB22526) | metagenome | biome: saline pan; feature: lake; material: water | place: Egypt | collected 2015 | depth 0.5 m
CCGACGTACAGGAGGAGCACGACTGCACCGATTGCAGCAAGAAGCGTCCGGAGGGCAAGCCGCTCCATACGCGATAGTACGGCTGCGGCGATCAAACGAGTACCGGTTACGTGGTGGCCGGCGCAACCCCTCGCCTTCTGCTGGTGTCGGTAGTGCCATCCTCCAGGTCTCCGTAGCTGCCCGTCTGTCGGCGAAACGATCAGGCTGCTCCGGATCGAACACGCAGGCGTGTCCGAGAATCATCTCGTGACCGGTCCTCCACGGTCGGGCAAGACGACGACGCTCGAACTGCTTGTCGACCGACTTCCGCCATCGGCGTCAGTCGGCGGAGTCGTCTGTCCGGAGCGACGCGTTGCGGGCGAGCGCGTCGGCTTCGAACTCCGTGCCCTCGATACCGGTGAGACTGCCTCACTCGCGTCCGTCGACCGCGAGGCGGGACCGAGTGTCGGAAAGTACCGTGTCAACGTCGACGCCGTCGATGAACTAGGCGCCGATGCAGTCCTTCGTGGAATCGACAGCGATGTGGTGATCATTGATGAAATCGCTCCGATGCAGTGCCACGGGGCTGTGTTTCTTGATGCCGTCCGAACAGCACTTGATGCCACCGTGCCCGTCGTTGCGGCGATTGCAACGAGCGGGATCGGCGATATGGCGTCCATCAGCGACCGTCCTGCTGTCACCATGCATGATCTTCGAGCGGCCACCGCTGAGGCGGTTGCTGAACGACTTACCGACGAGATTCGAGGCTACCGTTAACGTTTAGCATGACGGCGTCGTACCGTAGATATGACCAACCCGCCCCGCTTTTCGATCGAACGTGCAGACGACCGTGTTGTCCTTGTCCCCGAGTTCTGGCCAAGCAACCTCGACGACTCGGACAGGCGGCGTTACGATGCGCTCCGAACGCTTCACCGAGAGGTCGACGGCGCACTCTCGATTCCTCGATCGGATCTGCACCGACTCGCGCCCGAACCGGGAAGCGTCGTCTCACTTGATGATCTCTGGCTTGCACGCGAACGACGCGCACGTCTGGCGTACAACGGACTGGTCTTCCCCGGGGGCGTCGACAGCGACCGCGACGTGATCGCAGGCGAACTCCTCGACTGACAGGCCTGCTGTTGTCCGATCCGCCCCCGACGCGCTTTTGCGACGTGGCCGCTTACTATCGGCTATGTTGTTAGTTCGTGGGAGCGCCGGCGGAACGGCGCTTACCGGTACGATCTACGAGCGCGGCGAGTCTGCTCCCTCCTTTACCGGTGCACCAGACGAAGACGCCGCGTACGTCTGGGTCTGTGATGAGTTCTACGAGGTCGAAAGCGGCGGGAGTTCGCTCGAAGCCGATGGTCGCGAGATCAACATTGCCTTCGAATCGCCGATGCCACGCGGATTCAACACCAAAGAGCGCGCAGTTACGGCGGCAAAGGAACATATCAAAACGCAGTTTTCTCGGATCGGCCTCGACCCCGAGACAGTTGAGATTGAACTGATCGAGAACGTCGAACGGGAGCTGTAGCTGACCGCAGTCGGGTCGACAGTGCCCTTACTCCTCGTCGACGATTTCGATCCCTCGGTTGTTTACTGCGCTCGGGTCCAGGCCGACTTCTTCGAGGAACTGTTTGTACTCACGCTCGCAGGTCTCGGCGTCTTTTTGTTTATCTGAGGCGCGGTCACAGAGCGCAACGAGATCCTCCGGCACGTCGTTTGTATGGACGATCCAGTGGTTGATCAGGTCGGACAGCCGCCGGATCGGGCTGGTGAAGTGGCCGTAGATCTCGAAGTTCAGCGCGTGGTGGCCGGAGAAGGGGTCGTTCATATACTTCGCTCGTGGCATCACTTTCATGACCGCCCACTGAATCTTATCGAGCTGTCGTTTGGGCGCTTCTTCGAGAGTCGCGTTGACTGCCTTGCGCGGCTCGTCCCACTTGTCGCCAGGGATGGAGACACCGTTGAGATCCTGTATCTCTCGGAGGGCTTCGCTCCACTCGTCAGGTGACGGCTGTGGGTGCACCCGGTACATCGCCTCGACGCCGCGGTCCCACATTAGCTCGTGTGTCACCGCCTTGTTCGCTTTCAGCATGCACTCCTCGATGATTGTGTGTGCGCGATCTCGCCGCGGGTTCAACACGAGCGACCCGTCATCTTTTCGAAGCTCGTGCATCCGATCTGCAAGCTCCCAGACGAGCTGGTTTCTCTCGGCAAGATCGACCTCGATGTCATCGAGGTACTGGTCTGCTTCGCTGGGATCGTCGAGAATCGCCTCACACTGGGTGTAGGTAAGCCGGGCGTTTGACCTGATAACCGATTTGTAGATGTCGATCTCCTCGTAGGACAGGTCCTCTTTGTCGAGGTGCATCTCGACTGTATGCGCCAGTCGGTCCTCGTGAGGAACCAGCGAGCAGACAGTTTCGGCGAGGATCGGCGGCAGCATATGGATGGTGTACGCCGGCAGATAGACCGTGTTCGCTCGCTCGACGGCGCTTTCCCACATCGCTGTCTCGGGTGTGACGTAGTGAGACACGTCGGCGATATGCACCCACAGCACGTAGACATCTTCGCGCTCTTCGACGGAGATGGCGTCGTCAAAGTCCTGTGCGTCGATTGGATCTGTTGTCCAGGTTGTCAGGTCGCGGAGATCCGCACGGTCGTCGATCTCTGATTGGATCTCCGCTTCGATACCCTCAGTCCGTTCTTTTGCTTCTTCGATTACTTCAGGGGGAAAATCATCAGGGATATCGAACTTCTCCAGCAGTTCGTCGCGTTTGTTCTCGATGTGTCGGGCCAACTCTTCGTCAATTTCGACTGGGCCCTGGGCCTCTGCGGTGCCTGCCTCGGCCTGTTCACTTGTCATACCTGGCCGTACGTGGCCCCCCTCAATAGACGTGTCGGGGCCGGGACGGTCTGACACAATATTTATTCGAGAGTATATATCGATTTTTAGGATTATGGCGGCTGCAGCGCTGAATTTGCGCCAATCGGCCTCATCGTTTTTAATGTTTGAACCGCTATCGGCGAGCGATGGGAATCGCATCCACACTTGTTCCCGATGCAGTCCGACGGCGGTACGCGCTGAAGTTCGCGATCGTACTGCTTGTTCTTGGGCTCTCTGTTGCAGCCCTGGCTGTCGTCGGCACAGGCGAAATTGCTGCTGATGTTGAAGACCGGGTACAGGATGATCAGAAAGCACTGGCAGAATACGAAGCACAGAACGTTGAACGGTGGAACGAGCGCAACTTCCTGTTTGTTGAACGGATGGCAACAGGCGTTGCGGAGTCGCCGAGTGCTGGGCCTGTCTTCGAAGAAGCCATGGCAGAAGAGGCTGGCTTACACAGCGTCCACCACGTTGACCTCGAACAGGAAGCGGTCATCACCAGCACCGAAGATGCCATCGACGAACAGTCACTGACCGACGTCAATGAGATCTGGACAGTGGTGCCGACAGCGATTGCACTGGGTGGCGTCGATGGTGGTGAGCAACTCTTCGATACGCCGGTTCCCGGCGAGACACACGGCGGCCAGAACGCGCTGTTTTACGGCGATTTCATCGATACCGATGGAGACGGAGCGCCGGACGAACTGGTTGTCGGTGCCTTCGATATGGGTGCCTACGCTGACGAGATGATCAGTCCGAACGGGAGCGTCGGATACACCGTGCTTGACTGGGAACTCGGTGACCAGCAAATGGTGTTCGACCGGGCAGCCGAGGACGGATTGATTACCGGTAACGAGCATCTCACCGAAGATGGAACGTTTGTCGTGATGGACGAAGCTGGCGATTCCTTCTTTGAATCGTACGAAACTGCTGTGAACGCTGGCATCGACTTTGCAACCGATATCGACGATGACGAGGCAGCGTACTACAGCGGCGTCGAACCAGGAGCAGAGCTCCAGCGTTCGGCAAGCCGTGACCATCAGGACGACGACTTCCTTGTGAGCGTCGCTCGGGTCACTGAGGGCAGCGACTTTTACGTTGCGATGCAGACACCCGAAAGCGAAGGGCTCGTGTTTGTCAGCACTGTCCGTGACTGGGGACTGTTGCTGGGTGGCGCTGGTCTCCTGCTGGTCGTGCTGATCGGCGGCGTTTTGGGTCGGAACACAAGCAAGGCGATGTCTGACCTGACCACGAAAGCAGAGCGGATGGAAACCGGGGACCTGGATGTGGATCTTGAAACCGACCGTATCGACAGCATCGGACAGCTGTACGACGGCCTGGGATCGATGCGTGACTCACTGTCTGATCAGATCAAAGACGCACGTGATGCTCGAACAGAGGCCGAACGTGAGCGCGAACGGACCCAGCGCCTCAACGAGCAACTGGAGACTGACGCCGACCACTTCCGCGAGGTGCTCCAACAGTACGCAGATGGGGATCTCACCGTGCGAATGGACCCCGACAGCGACCACGAAGTGATGAACGATATCGCCGCGGAGTTCAACGATTCGGTTGCTGAGATCGAGTCGACGGTCGCCGAGCTCTCCCGTTTCGCCGACGAGGTGGCGACAGCGAGCGAGCAGGTGACCGCCTCTAGTGAGGAGGTTCGATCAGCAAGCGAGCAGGTCAGTGAGTCGGTCCAGCAGATCTCTGACGGCGCGGCACGCCAGAACGAGACGCTCCAGACTGTCGACCGCGAGATGGAAGGGCTGTCGACTACCGTCCAGCAGATTGCCGCGTCCTCGAATCAGGTCGCTGACCTTGCCGCGCGCACCGCAGAAACCAGCCGCGACGGAAGCGACTCCGCGGAGGCCGCAATGACGAGCTTCGAGCGACTCGAGGAGGAACGCCAGTCTGTCGTCGAGGAGTTCGAGCGGTTGCGCGAGGAAGTGAGCCAGATCGACGAGCTGACCGCCTCGATCGCCGACATCGCAGAGCAGACGAACATGCTTGCGCTCAACGCAAACATCGAAGCGTCCCGCTCCGAAAGCGGAGACGATGGCGGCTTTGGAGTCGTTGCTTCTGAGGTCAAAGAGCTCTCCGAAGACGCGAAGACGGCTGCCGACGAGATCGGCGAACGCCTCGAACGCATCCAGGAGCAGACCGAGCGCTCTGCCGAGGAAGTTGACCGGACTAGCGACGAGTTCGAACGCGTGTCCGAGCAGGTCCGTGAAGCTGTCGAGGCGCTCGACCAGATCGCAGAGTACGCTGAAGAAACCAACACCGGCGTGCAGGAAATCTCCGCCGCAACCGAACAGCAGGCATCGGCGACCGAGCAGGTCGTCGCGATGGTCGACGATGCGGCGACGATCTCCGAGGAGACGACGAACGAGGCTGAAAACGTCGCCGCGGCCGCCGAAGAACAGACCACCGCGATGACTGAAGTGTCGAACTCCGCAAGTTCACTCTCCCAGCAGTCCGCACAGCTGTCAACAGCACTTGACCGATTTGATGTCGGCGTCGAAGCCGACATTGATATCACCCCTACGATCGACACAGAGACAATCGACGCTGATACGCTGCCGGTCGGTAACGACAGTGCTGAGGGTGTCGGTGACACTGTATCGACTGGCAATGACAGCAATGGTGGAGCCGGTGAGAACGGCACAGACGCCACGTCGGCTGGTGGGGACACTGTCACCGGCGTCGGCAACACGGACACGGCCGCTGGCTCAGACGAGTCGGACAGTGATGACCAGTCGCTGCCTGATGCGATCAGCGATCTGACTGCCCCGGACGCAGACTCAGACGTGCCGGCTGACGACAGCGACACCAGCACGGCGGACGACGCTGACTCGGGCGGAGAAGACGAATCGGAGGACTCAGCCGAGACAGACGAACAAACGGCCAGTTCGGAGGACGAGAGCGACCCTGCCCCCGAAGATGTGTTTACGTTCGGTGATGATCGATAGGATCGGGAAGCGCGACGCCTAAGTTTCCCCGCCCAAACTATGGGGCATGCAGCACCGAACCATCGGTGACACCGGTGTCTCCGTCAGCGAAGTCGGCTTTGGCGCGTGGGTTGTCGGCACTGACTGGTGGGGCGACCGCACCCGCGAACAGGCAATCGACATGGTCCAACACGCCGTCGATCAGGGTATCACGTACTTCGATACCGGCGACGTGTACGGCCACGGCGACAGCGAGGAACTACTCGGCGAGGCGCTTGCGGACCGCCGCGAAGATGTCACCATCTCGACGAAGCTCGGCTACGACTTCTACAACAATCCACAGGCCGGGCACGGTGAACTTCCAAAGCGGCTCGAACCGGACTGGATCGAGACTGCGTTCGACCGCTCGCTCGACCGGCTCGATACAGACTACGTCGACCTGCTGATGATCCATAATGCGAACGTCGATGAAGTTGACGCCGACGTGCTCGAAGCGCTCGACCGACTCAAAGAACGCGGTCGTGTAGATGCGATCGGCTGGGCGATGGGTCCCTCGATTGGCTGGCTCGCAGAGGGAGACGCTGCAGTCGAACACGAGTTCGATGCACTCCAGACGGTGTTCAACCTGCTTGAACAGGATCCCGGACAGCATTACCTTGATGCGATCGATGCCAACGACGCCGACACGAGCGTCATCGCTCGGGTCCCCCATTCCTCGGGACTGCTCAACGAGCAGGTCACCCCTGATACCGAACTTGGCAAGGGTGACCATCGTGCACACCGACCGGACGAATGGTACGAAACCGGCTGGGAGAAGGTCGATGCGCTCCGATTCCTCGAACGTGACGGCGAGCGGACGATGGCACAGGCAGCGATCCAGTGGCTGCTCTACCACGACGCGGTCGCAACGGTCACACCAACGTTCCGCTCGGCTGCTGATATTGACGAGTGGGCGGAGGCGAGCGAGGTCCCCCCGCTGTCCGACGACGAGTACGACCGCGTCCAGTCGCTGTACAGAGAGAACTTCGGTATTGACCGGGACGACGGGATGGACGCGCTTCGATCCTCGGTCGGTGGCGAGGACATCGAAGCTGCTGGACTGGATAAGCGCGCCGCAACGTACTAAACTGGGCTGTGGCGCTTACCAGTTGTTGGCATCCCAGGTGATGTTGCTAACTGACTGTCACGTCGAACTGCGCACCGCCATCACTGCTTTCTGTCACGTCGATTGTCCAGCCGTGGCCATCAACAACAGCGCTGACGATCGCAAGCCCAAGGCCGGTTCCGTCCCCGCCGGTTACGCCTTCCTCGAACACCTGTTCTCGCCTTTCTTCTGGAATCCCGGGGCCGTCGTCGGCGACCGCAAAGCCGTCTGGCGTTCGCTCGACAGTGATCGTCACATCGTCGCCGCCGTGCTCGACAGCGTTCTTGAACAGATTCTCAAACGCTTGCTGAAGCCGGCTGGGATCGGCCTCGAACGGGTCTCCGTTGTCAGCAACGGTAAGCGTTGCAGCAGGCGCGTCGACTGCACCCCACGCAGCGTCGACAATATAGCTGAGCGTCACCTCGGTTGTCTCGCCAACAGTGTTCCCCTCACGGGCAAGTGTTAGCAAGTCATCAACCAGCCGCTCCATCCGGGTCGCGGCTTCCATTACATCTTCGAGCGGCTCGGTATCGTCGGTCTCAATTGCAAGCTCCGTGTAGCCGGTAATCACACTGATCGGGTTCTGGAGGTCATGGCTAATCACTGCTGCAAACCGTTCGAGTCGTTCGTTCTGCGCTTCAAGCGCCTGTCGGCGCTGCCGACGTCTGAGCGTGTAGCCGACGTGTTCACCGAACGTCCGGAGCTGTCGACACAGCTCATCAGTCCACTCTCGTGGGCTCTGACTGCCGACCGCCAGAATGCCGTACAGCGACCAGTCAATGACAACTGGAACGGCAACAAACGCTTCGAACCCACGGGCATCGAGGTAGGCCGGGCGCGCGGGCTCCACGGCCGCGGTGTCAGCATCGCTCCCGCCGGTCAGCAGGTCGACATCGCCGACGAAATCATCGGGCACCTCGATATCATCGCCGCTAGTTCCACCTGAACTGTCTCCGCTTGTTGTCGAGTCCTCGACTGGGGGAAACGCAGCGGGATCAAACTGCTCCAGGGTGTCAAACCCCGGAAACGACGATGCGGGGACTGTTTGTTCGGGGTCACTGTCGGACTCGTCCCACTCGTGGGTGCAGTCCAGTCGGTCGTGTGCTTCGTCGTACCGGTAGAACGCACACCGATCGGCGGCGAGCTGCTGTCCAACAGACCGGAGCTCCCACATGATCTTTGTGTCGACCTCGTCGATTGCGGCTCCCATAAGCGACCGTGAGGCTGCGAGGATGGCCTCCGAAAGCTCGGACACCGACCGGCGGTAGTGTTCATCAACCCGCGTTTCAATCCGATTGAGCGTTTCCGGGCTCAGTGCCGGATCGTCGTCTGTGGGGGTCGTGTGCTCGCGGCTGTTAGACTGGTGGGAGCTATCGCCAGCAGCGTGGTCCACAAACAGGATCTCTGCGTCTGGCGCTTGCGAGCACGCTTCGATCACTGCTTTGTCTGTCGCTTCGAGCACACCGATAACTGCCGTGTTGTGGCTTGTCACCGCATCGATGATCGGCTTGATCCAGTCGTCTTCGATCACGACGATACAGTCTGCACTGGAGCGGGACTCTCGGACAGCGGACAGCGTCTCGGCGGCCCTGACGACGTAGCGGCTCTCGAACAGCTCGCGAAGCTGTTCATGAGCGGCGTTGGTTTCCCCAGCAAGTACGACTTCGTACGATTTGTCCGTCACACGTATTCCACTGCCATCCCCACTGACAGTACAAACTGTTGGGAAGAGCATCAGATAGACGTTCTGGCCGGCAACAAACAGCAATACCCCCCTGTTTCAGATCGAATCCCACGGAAGACGCCGCCATTGTCCGCAGTTTCTTCACTTTCACTCCGGTGGGATCGTCGACTCAGGCCAGGAAGACGTGTCGGGGTCGATCCGCGAGCACGTCACGGCCCCAGTCGACAGTGTCACGGAACGAATCAGAGCGGAAAAACGCAAGGCAGTCCTCCTTTGTGTCCCACTGGCTGGCGATGAACATGTCCTCTGCCTGGTCGCGGTTCGCATACAGGTCTGTCTCGCGGTGGCCGTCCATCCCTTCGAGTGCGGCCTCGACGTCCGCAAACTTCTCGACGAACTCCTCGCGGTACTCCGGCTTGACGGTGTAGAACATCCCCATCGTCCCGAAGCCGCCTTCGTCGCCTGCCTTTCGGACGATCCCAGGGAGGTCTTCGAGGTAGTCGCTTGCGGTTTCGGCTGCGTCCTGTGTCTCCCAGATGGAGACGACTGCGGGCTCTGCGCCGTCGGTTTCGTACAGTGCTGTCTTCACATGGGTGTCATACCGGTCGAACCCATCCGAGAGGTGGCTCACCTCGTTTTCAAGATCACTTGGGTGTGCCTCTGAGTACAGTACCAGCGCGTAGACATCCTCGCCGCGTGGCTGCCCGGCGTAGATGCCCCGCTCGCGAAGCGTCTCACGGATCTCTTCGGCGCGCTCTTCCTCACCATGACCGGCCTCGTCGCCGCTCTGTCTGTCTTCGTCTCTGCCGTGGCCGCCGTCGTGGTGATCGGTAGTGTGACTACTCTGCTCGTCTTCCTGACTGTCCTGATGGTGGTCTCCGTGCTGGTGTTCGCCGCCGTCATGGCCGTGGGCGTCAGCTTCGCCTTCTTGATTCTGGCCGTCGCGTTCGTGGTGTTCTCCGTCGCCTTCGACGTACCCAATCGACGGCTCGCCGGCCCCATCGAGTTCTTCGAGAAAGCCGCTTGCAGTTTCGGCGGCGCGTTCTGTCTCCCAGACGGAGACAACGGCGCTTTCGTCACCGTCTGCGTACACGGTCGTTCCACGGTGGGTGTCGTAGTGATCGAAGTTGCCTCGAAGGCCGTCTACCTCATCGCGGAGGGTTGCAGCGTCGGCTGTCGACTGCACGAGCACCGCGTGACCAGACGCACTTGCAGCTGCGTCGAGCCGGTCGAGTTCGGCTGTGATCGCTTCGTCGACTGTCTGTCCGTCGTCTGCTGTCTCATCGGTCGGGACTGGCTCGCCTGCGAGAAACGCCGACAGGTCCTCCGGTGGGAACCGCTGCCCGGAGTAGAAGGGGCCAAACTCCGCAAACCGCGACGACGACGGATCAAAGCGCATCTCGTACAGCAGCTCTTTCACGTCTGTGGGGTCGTCTGCAAAGAGGGTGATCCCCCACTCGAAGTCGTCAAGACCGACGCTACCAGAGATGATCTGACTGACTCTGTCGCCGTACTTGCGACCAATCTCGCCGTGGGCGTCCATATACTCGGCGCGCTCTTCGAACGGCAGATCGTACCAGTTGTGGTCGGGACCACGGCGTTTGTCCATCGGGTAGAAGCTAACGAACCCTGCGTCGGGAAGCTCTGGATACAGCCGCGACTCGATGTAGTTTTTGATTCCTGGGTCGGCTTCAGCGTCGGGATCGAAGTAGTCCTCGGCGCCGGTGTAGCCTGACGCTTCGGTGACGGAGACGTAGGAAGCGGTTCGCTCGGTGAAGTCGGCGAGCGCAGTGTGTTCAAACTGGCGTTCGAGCGTGTTAAGCTCCGAGAGCGTCGGCCGGAGATGGAGCACAAGCAGATCTGCGTCGTGGCCAAGCACACTGTACACGGCAGAGTCGCCCTCCTCAGCGTCTTCGACGGCGACTGCATCGGAGAGATACTCGGCTCCTTCTTCGAGTGCGGTCTGGCGTTCGCCCCCGAAGGCGTCGTTCCAGGCGGTCCAGTCGATCGTTCGGAAATCGTGGAGGACATACCAGCCCTCGTCGGTAGCAGGTGGTCGAGGCATTCGTCTGTCGGTACTAGTGGCTGGGCTCTGCTTGTGCGTTCCGATCCCGCACTGCTGTGTGGTTGTCTGACTCTCCGTGACACTGTGGACACCGGCTTTCTCTGGCCGCTACTGCCGGCAGATCGCAGGGATCGAAACCCTCTTTCGGTGGGGCCGACGATACTACACTGATGCGGAAAAGTGGGCCGCCGAAGGGGCTGATCGCGTATCTTGTTCTCGAACTGCTCGACGAAAAGCCCAGATACGGCTACGAGATCCTCAAGGAAATCGAAGCAATCAGCGGCGGTCACTGGGAGCCGTCGTACGGCTCGGTCTACCCCATCCTCTATAAGTTCGAGGAGAACGGCTGGGCCGAGCGCATCGAGCGCGAGGACGAACCGGATCGAAAGTACTTCGAGATCACCCCGGATGGCCGCGATAAACTCGACGAAAAGCGTGAGGACAGCGCCACAAAAGCCCGCGAGTTCGCGGAGGTCATCCTCGGGTTCTACCACGTGTACGTTGCTTTCGCGACGGACGACCGCTTTGCGGTCCCGGATGCCGACGGCGAGTGGTCCTTTGACGACGAGTTCAGCACCTGGATCGTCGAACAGATGATCCGTCACCACGAGCGTGATTTCGACACGTTCGAGCGGATCGACGCCACACCCGAGGAGTTCTACGAGGAACACGACGTCGACACAGAGTGAAATACCACGGGCGCGGTGTCCCGTGGCTTCGCCGTGGTCTCTGGCGCGAAGCCAGCGGAACGACCGGTTCCAAACCGTAGTAGGGCGTCCCAATAGTTAAAAACAGGGACGAACCCGAGCGGACGCACTTCACCCCCGCCACGGTGTTGACGCAAATCAACGATTTGCGAAAGCCGAAAACCTGCGGTTTTCGGAAGGGCGGGGAACTCGCGCTGCTTTTCGTATAGAATGTGTAGTTATTCGGTATAGTGAGTGTACCTATACGATATAAAAAATATAATTATACTGTATGGAAAATGCAGCTATATCATGTGACCTCCTCCTCGTCGTAAACGACGAGGCTTCCCGTGCCGCAGCGGTGGGAGATTTACTGGTTTACAGACCCATCGGCATGACGGGTCTCCTGGCGTTCACGAGAACGGAGTTCTCGTGCAGCCCATCAGAAATCAAAGATTTCTGAGGACGGGGCCATGCCGCCGTTACTCCTATCCTATGGCGGATTCGGAGTTACCGTGGTTGTGGGAATCCAGCGGCCCGAAGGGGATTCCTTCAGACGTGGATGCCCGAATCCGATATTATCCGTTTACGACGGCGGCGAAACCGCCTCGGTGTGTGCTATGCACCGGCTCGCAGGATAATAAATCTCGGGTTTGCAGCATCGTTGCTCCTGGTTTCACGGAGCGAACGCGATTCACTCCCACCCTGCTCAGTCTTCGGTTCCGACTGATGTCGGAACACTCATTCTTCGCGGGAAGGGTGGGATTCTCTCGCTGTATCAAGATAGGCGTGATCCACGAGCAGTGTTGTTTTGGTTGCTTTCCAGCAGGCGGGTCG
>OBKM01001016.1_pt1 | contig 12231 bp, 13 predicted proteins | sample 1519691 | NCBI WGS metagenome assembly OBKM01 (sample SAMEA37050418, study PRJEB22526) | metagenome | biome: saline pan; feature: lake; material: water | place: Egypt | collected 2015 | depth 0.5 m
TGATCGCTCACGGCTCTTATCAGAACGAACTACACGGGAAAACCGCATTCAACTGCTCTCTGAGCTCTATATTCTTGACACGGTTGAGTGGTTGAAATCAATCCTATTTTCTCACAGATTGCGTATGTTTATTCTCGTGAATCACCCCCTGATTAGGCCGACGTATCAGCTTCCTTTCTATAATCGGCCAGTTCGTTGCCGTTCATCTCCGACTCCTCTGTCTCGATCGGCTTCACACGAAGTTCGCCGAACCCATACTTCGAGTGGGTGCCTACTCGCCGGATAGCATTCTTCGCCGTCTCGATCGGCGAGTCGCCGGCATATCCGACGACTTGGCCGTGGTCGACGGTCACGAGGTCGTAGACCTCTCCTTGCTCGACGATCTTCTCTACACGGCGACGGAGTACATCGTCGTGATCTATCGACCACCACCACGGTACTGTATCTCCGTCTGCGCCGGGATACTCACTGTCTACAACGTACGGTGACACCAGCTCGAGGAGGTAGGCATCTGCGCCTCGCAGCCGGGAGTAGTCTAAGGCCTCCAGATCCACGACCTGCGTATCCTTCAGCTGGACACTGCCGTAGCCGTAGTTCCGGCTGCCACCGAACTGGATGCCATCGAGCACGTCTTCGCCCAGCGGCAGCGTATCAGGGTCATCGGCGTGCAGATAGGCGTGGATGAACCACGACGTCGTCTCTGTCTGCGCGTATGCCTCCTCAGGACGTCCCATAATCGTCTCGTGAGCCAATGCCATCTCACCACTCTGTGGCCGGAGATCGTGCGTGTTCAGCGCGTCCCTCGCACGGCTGTCGAGCAGCCAGTGATGGTGGGGGTTCCGGAAGAGGAACAGGTCGTCGTACGCCTCGACATCGGGCAATGTCGCGCCCATATACGGGAGTATCCCGTCCTGCGCGTGTTCTTCGGGATACGTTCCGAACTGACCGGGGACGAACATCCCGTGACTGGCGTTCAAACGCTTGGCATCGTCGTGGGTGAGCTGGTGCCCGATCGCGTGAAGGATCGCGTTCCCGCTCACGTAGTAGGGATGGCCGATGTAGTCCATCTCCAACTCCCAGTGGACTTGCTGAATGCGGGTCACAGACCGTGCTCCTCCTCGAAATCCTCGATGTACTGGAGTGCGGTACTCCACGCACCAATCCGGCGAAGGTTCGCGTCCAGTACCATCGTCTGCTTGTTCTGATCGATTTTCAGAGGATTCGCGGTCAGCCGCATCCACGTGGCCGCCCACGACCGCCACGGTCGGCTACCTAAGCGTGCCCACGGACGCCCGCCTGATTCCGAACCAAGCCGGAGCGAGAACTGTTCACCGGCATAGATCGTCCGAAACGGCTCGACTTCGTCTGAGTCGTCGACGATCAGCAGGAGGTCCTCGAACTCCTGGTCCTGCTGATAGGCGTCGAGGAGCGCCCCCACGAGTAGTGTGTGGTACTTCAGGCTCGTGTACGGGTAGTAGACCGACTCGTTGAATCCGCTGGCCACGTCGGACGTGAGCCACGTCCGATGTATCATCTCTGGGTCGGAACTCGTCAGCAGGTCACTGATGGCTTCTGAGAGGATCGGGCGGGAGAAGTCGTCTGGGTCGTAGGCGCTCTCTCCAGTCAGCAGCGACAGCCGGTAGTGGGTGTCGTGATTGTCAACTGTCTTCTCGGGCTTCCCAGATGGCCGACTCAACGCTGATGCATCCGCATCTGCGCCGTGTGGGATCGACTGATTGACCGGTACACCAGCGAACGTGTCCGGAGCAGTCCTATGCGGTTCGCCGTTGAGCTTGTGAGCATCGTGGCGATAGGCCGCGACCATAGGGTTCCGCTCTCCGACGTTCTGAAAGTCGCTGAGTGTCGTGTTTCCCGTCATCCTACGGCCCCTCCGCGATGCGATCTTCGAGTGTTTCCACGAAGCTGGGGCGGTACTCCTCTGCCCACTGCTCGTCTTTCTCGTCCATCGCGTTCGTGTTGCCCTTTCCGCGGTCGAAGACCCGCTTCAGCTCGCGCTCATCGTACAGTGGGTTGATGAGCTCACAGTCGACGATTCCCGCCCCGAAGTTGCGGGCACCGCCCAGTTGGTGCATAAAGTCGGTGCGATGCTCGTCGAGGAAGTCGATCGCCTCCGTGATTAGGCCGACGAACTCGGGCTTTGTTTCACGGAAGGACAGATGCCACGCACCTTCGAGATTCGCAACGGCGTCGATCTCGGCGTTCCGTAGCGGCTCGCGGTTGTCATCTCGATTCCGGGAGACGACGTTCCGGTTCAGCCGTCGATAGTGGCCTTCGGCTTGGCCGCGCGTGTAGTCGACGTTCGAGCGGACTGGCGAGAATTGGATCGGTCGGCGCATCACCTTGCCGGGAACGCCGCCGAAGCCGCCGAAGAGGTCGAAGACGACACAGCCGTTGTCTTCTTTCGGATCATCCGTACACGCACCCTTCTCGTGGTAGCCGGCGTCAAGATCGCGGTCGTAGACGTCGGCTTTCATAAAGTTCGCGTTGGCCTCACCAGGATGGCAGGCCGTCCCGCCGTATTCTTGGACGACTTCTTCGATTCCGTGGCGAAGCCAGCCCGACAACGGGAAGGCAGGGATGATCCCGCCGATCTGGTTCTGCGGGTCATCATCCTCGTAGTTGCCGCTTGAGGCGTGATGGCGGTCGGTCATTATGCTGTCACCGATCACCAGCAGGTCGGTCTGAAGCCGCACGAATACATCGCGGTCTATGTCTTCAATCATCGGCGCTATCGGTCCTTGAGTGCCATTTCGAGCGCGTCGAGACTACCGTAGCCGACGCCGCCGATACAGTACTCAGGGTATGTTTCACCGTCCTCAGTTCGGACGATGTGAGCGGTCACGCGTGGCTCAGGCATCGGATTCCTCCAAGAATTTCTCAAGCCGGCGCACGGCTTCCTCTAATTCTGCTTTGGCCGGTTCCGCTCCTTCGCCTTTGATGGCGATTAGGTGAGTTCGGGCAGGGATGATTTGTTCTTCGTAGATATCAGCACAGAACTCTTCTTCGGACAGTTCTGGCTCACTCGATCTGGTGGCCGTGTTGCTTGGGGCAGAGCCAAGAACCGACAGCGCAGCTGCAGCGCCGAGGAACTGACGGCGTGAAACGTCGCCGTTATCTTCGTCGTTGTTTGTCCGAGTCTCTTCGCTATCTGTGCCGGAATTCTCAAGTCCGGCGGACATCTTCATTGACATGCTTCGGTTGCTCCGAAGCGCGGTCGGGCGTGTTCCAGCACGCCCCGGCCACTTCTAACCGGTGTCCCACGCTTCTCAACGTCCTGTCTATTCCTGAGACACTTAATAGTTACTTTGTAACATTTGGAGTAACACACAAAGTAACTTATTTCGGATAGGGTTCCGAAACTGTAAGTGGAATATGAGCGTAGTCGCCGATGAGATGGTCAACGAAGAGTTTGAGCCGAGTGAACGTCAAGAAGCTATACTTAACGTTCTCAAAGAAGGCAGACATAAAGGACAGCCTTGGGGATACGCAAACCCAAAACGGCTTGAAGAGCGGATAGACGCTCGAAAACAGTATATAAACCGTGAACTCCAGGGCTTGGTTAATGCGGGTTGGATTGAGAAGGTAAATCGCGGACTCTATCGATTCGTTGAAGATCCGCGCGATGAGTAGGCGGGAGCAGTTATCAAAAGTGACTGGCTTGGGGTCGGTTATTGAACTGGCGGGTCGAAATGGTTTTGTGCCTCGATATGAATCAAAATTAACGTGATTTCCGGAGGCTCTTTCTTTCAACCTAATATGTCTGAATTCCGTCAGAGGTATCCACGAGTTATCCAGTCTTGGATTCTGATCTTCATTGTCTCGTTAGCTGTTGCCCTTCTTACTACGGTAATCTCGACAGAGGTAACCAGAGAAGCAGTAGTTCAGTCCCTCCTCGTGGGGGTTGTCACTTTATTTTCAATTAGTTTGGCAGTTACGATTATGGGCATCCAGGTAGCCTCTAACAGATATACTCACCGGGTAGATTCGATTGTAATTCGAAAATTTGCCTTTTGGCTACATTTCTTTCCCCACCTCATAGCCATCTATTTTGCGGTAGTTATGCTCTCTGTCGATTTTTTTCCCTCCTTTGACTACTTCTCATTTATATTCTTCATATCTGCTTCTTTATTGAGTATATTTCCGTTCATTCAGTGGCTTCTCAAAACTTTGTCCCCAGAGATGACACTCTCAATTTCCTTAGGTCAAATCAATACAGATTTTCTTGACAATGTTGAAGAAGCTGTGAGCGCTGAAAAGTCTAAAATTCTGGATCAAAATGAGATGGATCGTTTCAAAAATATGTTCCGAGAAATGTCGCACTTAGCTATTTCAGACGATGATCCGGTTGATCGGTCTATGGATGTTTTGCGATCACGGATTTTAAACAATGATACTGGAACCGTTAGATCACTTATCAATAAGTACTCTAATCATACTGAATCTGCTATCGAACAGCGCTATAGCGAATTCCGGACTTCCCATAGTAATTCCCAATTGGTTTCTGCATATCTTATTGGACCATTTGAGGACCTGTTTCAACTGGCAGTCAAAGAAGGAAATCACCGCATAGCTCAGGAGATTATCTCGTTACAGAGAAAGTCGATTCAGAATTGGATAAAGAAAGACGTCGAAGACGTCCCAGAAGTGTTTTTTCGTGTATTCACCTCAATATCTGTCGAATTTCTTTCCCACAATAACCGCGGTCAAGCTATTGGAGTAGCAAGGCAATACGGGAAGATTGCTGGAGTAATTGCTTCAGATATCGATGCACCAGAGACGAAGATATCTGGTGCTAACAGATCTAACTTCGTAACTTCCTGTATGGCGTACGCCGAAAGGTCGATTAATCAAGATCACACCAAAGCGGCCACGTTGATCAGAACTGCTTTGAGACAAATAGTGGATGCCCGACTTCGTAATCCTCCATCGGACCCCGACCGGGAGTTACTTATGATTGGTCTCATAGGAGAGCGCCTCGCTGCTGAAGAAGCGGTCTCGAGAGACATCGTTGAGATCGCCAACGAGACCTCAGTTAGAAACGAGGCTGAGTGGACAATCACAACTTTAGTTACATTTAAAGACAAGATCGAACAAGATAACGAAATTGATGACCAGATTCTCGAAAAGGTAATGAGCGAAATCGATCGTGTGAACCAGGCTTTAGAGGAGAAAGACAGCGATATAGCAACAGAAATGTCGTTTGAAGATTATTTGGTCATACGAGTAATCCGAGGTTCACGGCTATTTAGAAGCCCGTTTTCTGCGGAAGACCTCACTAAAGAAATGGAAATATCTGAGTCCATCAATAAGATAGAAACAATCTGTGATGAACTCGTAGGATTTGGTGTTTTAGAGGCCAGAGAAAATAACGAGTATATGAAAACTAAGGAATAAAAGTGAGCGATATCTTCATCCATAATACGACATACCTCTCCTGCTTAGCTCGGTACAATACAGAACGAAGACCGGTAATTCGTCAATACTTCGATTCCCGCCTACGCAAAAACAGAATCAATACACAAGAGACCAGTATTGACGAAGTAAGAGCATTTGCCGCCCAAAAGAAACCAGCGGTTGAGGAGGATGACTTTGGATTTGACGAGATCTTCCAAGAGATCCTGCTTACCTTACCAGAGGATATTAATCCTCAAGATTACCAAGGATACCTTCTCTTTCGTTACAGCCACTTAGAGCAATCATTGGAGGAGAAAGGCGAATTCGCTGTGTATGATCTGTTATCGTTTGAGGCGCTACTCCGGGATAGAATTCTGGAAGAAACCGGACTAATTCTCTCGGATCTACACCTGTCTGAAGACAAAGAAGAATATGTGGACTTCTCGAGTATTGAGGAACCAAGTGACCAGTTCAGACAGAAGTGGTGTGAGAGAATCACACTGGATGCTCAACAGATACTAAACGAGTTCGTAGAGGGTACTCTCCCGGATGATCCAACTTTTGACCCTGAACTCATCGAGGAACGAATAGGGATTGGTCAAAGTATTCTTGAATTTCTTTCTTCTCCCGCTGAAGGAGACGCTGAAATGGACTTTTTCTCCAATCCACTTTTCCAAGCATCTGAAGCTGGATCAGAAGTGATTGTTCCTTTCCCTGAAGTGCTATTGACGACTGCACAGTATCGAATTGAGGAATATATCGGCCAGTTTGAGGACATTCAAGAAATAGAAAATCAAGAAAAGGGAGACGTAGTAGAGGGGTTAGCCCAAGATCTTCTGGAACGAATTCCCAGCCGAAATTTCGTCAGAGAATTTCAGTATATCCACGATCCGCATCCTGGTGAGGCGGATGGGGTCCTGTTTTTCGATAACTCCTACTGGGCGGTCGAAGTCAAATCCCACCCGATATTTCGGAAGATTCCGGGGCAGACAGAACTGATCAAAGATCGGTATGCGGAGAAAGTCACGCAAGCCATCGGTCAAACAAGAAGAGCAGAAGATTATCTCGATAGCCTCGACGATGAGTTCGGCTTGATCTACAATCTCACCGGCAATAAAAATCCAGATAGTATGGACTCTGGCGGGATAATCATCCTTGACGGGTTCATACCGACGTTGTTCTCGGGTAACGAGCGGGCAGATCGAGAGCTGGGCGTGGGGCAGATTCACCAGCAGATCTCAGAAGACGAGCGGTTGGTCGTTATCACACTCTACGATCTCTATCAGCTACTACAGGAAGACGAGATCGAACAGTTTAACGAGTTTTTACTCTGGCGAACTGGATACGGTGAGAAATTCCCAATCTGGGGCTACAATGAACGTGAATACTGGGCCTTCTATTTTGACAATTATTTGGATGATGATGAATGGGAAGAAGGACTGGAGACTGCGGTCGACAAGGAAATTATTACATTCTACATCAGCGAACGATTCAACGACAAACATCACCTACAAAATTTAGTGGATTAGACGGCCAGGATTGAAATATTCTCATAACGAATTATTATGACCGCTCGCATCAGTAGTGAGGACTATGAGTTCGGTAGAGGATCTTGATAGCCTTGACTGGCGAACGTACCAGAAGATCGTTGCAGGGCTTCACGGAGATGAGGAGACAAGAGTCGAAACCGAGTATGAATATCCGATTCCCGGAAGCGGGACTAAAGAGGTCGATGTTGTCGTTTGGGACGAATCCGACCACTATGAGTACACAGTACTAATTGAATGTAAGTTCCACGACAATCCACTTTCACAAAGCGTCGTTGATAGTGTGAACGGGTATTTTCAGCGGAGTGACGCAGATAAGGCCGTGATTGTCTCCAGATCAGGGTTCCAGAGCGGTGCGATTGAACGAGCAGAAGGAACCGGTGTTGAACTTCTAACACTCCGGCAGTTGGTGCCTGGAACAGATCTCCCTGTGGATACACTTCGATATGCGAATATCAATCTGGAAATTACAAATCGTGAGTTGGATGTGCTGGATATGGAGGTTGAGCGACTGGATGATGATTCAGAGACAGAACACGAAGAGGTAGAGGTCGTCTTTGACCAGATTAATAGTCAGCTCTTTACAACTGATCGAGAATTGCTTGGAGAAACTCTCATTGGTCGAATGAACGAATTCAAGCGGACCAAAGGAGCGGGTGAGCACATCGAGGAGTTTGATGATACTGCGCTGCTAATTAACGGTGACTTCTATGAGTTACACTCTGTAGAGTATCAAATTACAGAGTCAGAATCTACAACAGAGTTCACTGTGGATATGCTGGATGACGTTGATTTATATTATAAAAATGAGCTGACTGGTAACGAGGAATACCGGTCACTATCCAGTGCATTAGATACGTTCCAGGAATACGTTAGATAGGATTCGCAGCATTCAGATGTAATAGCGGTCAAGAAAATGACTATCTTCTCATAATAGGTTTATTCACCCTTTTTGCTCGAACCGGTGGCCCAATAAGTCCAACCCTTGAAAGTAAGATTTGTCGTGGCTGCTCTTATAATAAATCTATATCAGACCAGAATGATTTAGGACAATCAAGATCAAAAAAGGTCAATCGTTGTTCTCGCTATATTCCGATTCGTACCTCTTAATGATAAACGCAAGAAAAGACGCCACTTGGTGAAGGAGTAAGATTGCATAGTCCTGGTCAATACTTCCGTGTCTTTTTCGGTCACCGCCTGTCCGGTTCACACCTTGCTCTACCCCACTAAGGATTTTCTGCCACTCTGCCTGCATCGCATCGTTCGGTTCAAACAGGCCTTTCTCCCGCATCGTCTCAACATATGTCCCAAATGAATCGTCTTCGTCGGCCCAGTCGTGGAGCTCGACGCAGATCTTCTGAGTAATTGCTTCCAGACTATTATACAATTTCTCAGCAATAACGAAAGTGAACACACCATCTTCGTACAGGTCCCACGCTTCGTTATAACCAGTCAATTCATCCTCCCACTTTCTCCCCTTGATCAATCCGCGAATCTGTTGGTCTGCCTCTACAAACGACTGATCAGCCAATTTCTCGAACTGAAATGATCCAAATTTGTCTGGGTCATACAGTACCTCCCTTTCCCTACCGAGATCGTCCTCAGTTTCGATCCTCGGCAATTTCACCCTCTCGGGTTTCAACTCCAGCATAATTCGCTCCTCTCGTAAGACTCGGCGGATATCATCATCCATCTGCATTAATTTCTGTACTCGATCCTTTCGGCCATCACAATTTGACCAAGATGTATTCAACAGTAGCTCAATATAGGTCAGGGCCCTGTCTCGGTCTACGTGCTTCAATAAGTTGGTCTGTAGTCTCCTCAAGTCATTTACCGATTGGCTCCGGTTGAAGTCTCCTTTCGTTTCTCCAAACTCGCCCTCATACTTGCGTGCAGTATTGATTATATTCCATTTCTCAGAATGCTCGGAAGCCTTGTTAGCGAGGCGATTCTGCGCTGTTTTGGTTAATTTCTCTTCAACCTTTTTTCCAGGGTCAACATTACGTTTGCTCCAAGGAACGAAGGCAGTGTGCTGGTCCGTATTTTCAGTCATCTGTAGTTATTATTCGGTTCGCTACTGGTAAATTGCTTACCAGACATATAGAGAAGAGGAGTTTAACAGTATCCTGACAAGGATTTATCTGATGCTCGCATACACCTGAAGATGATCGAAAGTGAGCGAGAAATCATCCACAAAGATACTGAATGAGGCACTACAGAAAACAAAGAATCACCACGAAATAGGTAATCATCGGATTCGTGCTTACTATGACGAATCATACGAGTATTCAGAGGAATTCCCTGATTTGGAGAAGGCACCCCACAATTCAATTATGAACGAGGGGATTGAGCTAATCAATTTAGCCTATGAAAAGATGTCTGGTGGAAGAAATGAAATTGGCAATCGAGAGCTCGATGCCGAATTGATCCTCTATGGTGTTGGGATGGAGCGTCTTCTCACCGGGATATATCTAAAACTCGAACCAGAAGACTTCATTCAAAAAATAGAGAATACTGGAGAGAGTCCGTCGTTCGAAAAAGCTCGAGACTTGGTTGTTTCCGATTTTGCTGACCTTGTTGAAGACGATGTCGTTGGAAAGCTAAGACTGATTTTAGATATTGTAAAAGAACACCGGAACAACGAGGTGCATCTGGGCTATCATCAGTATATTCACGGGGAGATCACTCCGCTTGTTCTTGAGGTGGCATTCGGACTTGGATATCTGTATATAGATGAGAAACAGGATGGCTGGGAGCAAATCGGCAAAAAACTAAGTAAACATTTAGATGAACAACCCACAGCAAAATTTGAAGATTTCCAGCGAGAAAACACATCTTAGAAACAGATTCAGAACCGTTAAAAACAGATTTTGGTAGATATCAGTGAAATCAATCAAATATATTATTCCACAAGATATTGTATGAACTGAATAGCGACCTCTGCGAAGATATGTAATCTTTTTGACCGCTGATTTTATGCTCCATCGACTCTGTCGAGATAATAATGCCTACACCTCACGTTTTGCTCTGTTATCGAGGTGACTTTCGATGACTGCAATGTCCTCCCACCGCCATCATCGAGATGAGGGCCAACGCGAGATCTATCCTCTGTCGACGATTACGGTAGCTGAAGACGGCCGTCTTGAGACGGATTGTATTTTTTATGATGACAATGACGATCGTGACTTCGGGGCCGCCTATGATGAGGCCCGGACGGTAGGAACAGCAAAGACACCTGCATTCAAGCAAGTCGCACCAGATGCCGACAGCGAGGCTACGTTCGAGGATCTAACTCCCCGTCAGCAGAACGAGCTTCTGGAGAAGTTAGACCGGCGTGTATTCGACATCGCTGCTGACTATCCGACGAGTGCTTTCGAACCGGATCTCAAGGGCGGGAGCCAAAAGAGTAGAGGAACCAATGTTGACGCCCTCTGTCGGGCCTATTACGCGAAATGTCTACATCCGGGACTCGATTCGCGTGCCGATCTCGTACGATTTCTCCAGCACTTTGAGGGCGAACTCGAAGCGATGGGATTCGAGGCAGACCGGAATGACCCCTACGCAACGGCACCAAGCCGGGGAGCTATTGGTAGATTCTGTACGCAACGGGTAACCCCCGGCACGCTCGACCGGATCGAACAGTCAGTAAATGGGTTCCGACGACCGCTGGCTAAGGAATTTGGTCTGGCAGCAACTGAAAATCCAGATGCGATGGCCCTGCGGAAGGAAGCACCAGTATCCAACGAAGAGGTCCGAAGGGCCTATCGCCAGCTCGTAGGCGAGTTCGATGCCGTTCGAGACGAACGGGATTAAGCGAGAATCACCCATCCACAGGACTCGCTGTTCAGTATTCTCTCAGAGGCCAGCGCGAACAAGACGAGCTGTAGCGATATGATCGAGGACCGCGATCGTCCCGAAGAGCAGCGAGAGTACGAACACATCTACCCGCACCTCGACAATGAACCGGGAGATATCTCGATAAAGGGGTTCTTCGAGGCTTTCGACGCGAATTCGGCGACAGGCTATATGAAGGACTTCGAGCAGATTTTCCGGAACTTCCTCAAGCGAGCCAAACGGAACGGGATGTTTGCTCGCCCCGTCGACGTGATTATTGACGGGACGGACTTCGTCTTCCATCCGAAGAACTGGGAAGACGGAAAGCCGCAACTCCCGGAAGGCACTGTCGGGACGAAAGGCGGCGAACAGGCCTACAAGTTCATCACGATCAGCGTCTACGACCGCCAGCACAACAAGACGATGAAGCCGGTCGTCTTCCCAATGCGTAAACGGTCGCTGCGCTACGCTGCTGTCCACTATCTCGTGGAATTCATTCGAGACTTTATGTCGGTTCGAGAGGTCTTCGCTGACAGTGCATTCGCCTCTGGACCGATTCTGAATTACTTCGAGAAGGAAGGAATCGACTACACGTGTCGGTTCCGGATGAGCGGGTCCAAAATCAAGACCTGGACCAAAGGGCTGAGTGGACAGCGAATCACTGGGGCGAGAGACTACACGATCAACCAGAGCAAGAGCCATCCTCACCGTCACGAGACGCGCCTGATTGCCCGTCGGGTGAAGCGAGGCAAAACGAACCTCAGCCTACCGGAAAGCCAAACCCCACTCGAGGACTTCGTCAGTGACAGCGGACAGTTGGAGCTGGAGGATTTCGAGGACCACGACGTCGACGACTACGACGGGCCGTGGTTCGTCTACGTCACCAGCCACGACGTGCCAAATGAACGCGAATCGGTCCAGAAGAAGCTCAAGGACTACGCTAAGCGATGGAACGTTGAGACGGACTATCGGGTCGTGAAACAGAACTTTATGCCATTCACGAACACCGATAAGTACGCTATCAGGGTCCTGTTCTGGCTCTGGGCTGTCGCCCTGTATAATGCGTGGGTCCTCGTGGATATGCTGATCAAAATCTGGCGGGGATGGGATCTCTCCGGCGACTACCGTATCCGGTCAAAACCGTTCCGCCGTGAAATCACGGCTGTCGACTACGGCTGATCCTCGGTGCTCACCCCGTGTCAACTTCCCTGTGAGCTACAGCGCCGTTCTCTAACCCCGATTCTCAACCGAAAATCCGCATCTGACGGTCGGTTTTCATAATATTCTGGACTGGTACTTCGTGCGTCCCCAAATTCTACCAGAAATATTAGCATTTCTGGGTGTGATCTGGCGTGTAGAACTGGCTTAGGTCAGAGAGCAGTTCAACTCATTTCTCTCCGAGCTCACAGCGTACGTAGTGTTAGATAACTCGTTC
>OBKM01001017.1_pt1 | contig 12225 bp, 17 predicted proteins | sample 1519691 | NCBI WGS metagenome assembly OBKM01 (sample SAMEA37050418, study PRJEB22526) | metagenome | biome: saline pan; feature: lake; material: water | place: Egypt | collected 2015 | depth 0.5 m
CCGACGAGGAGTACGCCGACGGTGATCGCGACGCCGAGGATGACGAACATGGCGTGTTCGACGTCGATCGGCTCGGGCTCGATCGGCTCCGTCTCCGGCGTGGCGGTGTCCTCCGTGACACCCTCGGGACCGACGTCCTCGACCGCAAACCGCCATTCCCGCTCTTCGTCGGCGTCCGCCGCGTCGCGGGTCTCGTTCGCGCGGCTTCGGGGCTCGTCGCTGCTCATGCGTTGGCTACGAGACACCGCGGTAAATGGCTGGCGGGGAACGTCGGCGAAGCTCGCGTCAACTCTGGGAGCTGTACTATCCGCGACGGTTGCGTGCGGCGATCTTGACCGTCCACGCTCCGTTCCGAGGTCGTATCGCCGACTCAGCGGCTCCGGCTTGCGTCCGTGATGTCACCCTCGTAGACGACGCCACGCTCGCCGTCGACGGTGAGAACGGTTCCGTTCGCGACGTAGTCCGGGAGCGGCGCGCCGGACACCATCGGAACGCCGAGCTCTCGAGCGACGACTGCAGGATATCCGGTCATACCGGGACGCGCGTCCACCACGCCGGCTATTCGGTCGAGATCGCCGTCAAACTCGCCGTCGAACTCCGGACCGAGCGCGACGATGGATCCGTCGGGGATCGCCGAGACGTCACCGTCAGTCGTCCGGTACACCGGAGCGGCGACGCGTCCTCCCACGGCCCCCTTGCCGGTGACGATGGTCTCCGCGGCGACGTGGACTTTGAGCGTGTTCGTCGTGTTCGTCCCCTCTACCTCCGTCATCATGCCGGAGAGCACGACGAGGGTGTCACCGGAGTCGGCCCCGCCGACGTCGAGTGCGGCCTCGACCGCGTTGTCGAGGACGGTCTCCATGTCGCGCGCGTGTGCGGTCGTGACGGGCTGGACGCCCCACGAAAGCGCGAGCTGACGATGAACGCGCTCGTTCGGTGTCGTCACGACGACCGGGACGCCGGGACGGAACATCGCCGTCTTGCGGGCGGTGTAGCCGGACTCGGAGACGGCGACGATCGCGGACGCGCCGATGTCGCGTGAGAGATACCGTGCCGAGCGAGCGAGCGCCTCCGTACGCGACCGGTCGTCCGCGGTCGGAACGCGCTGTTCGCGCGTCTCCGTGTACTCCTCGCTCGACTCGACCTGCCGGACGATCCGGTCCATCGTCTCGACGACCGTGACGGGGTGGTCGCCGATCGCGGTTTCGCCCGAGAGCATCACCGCGTCGGTGCCGTCGAGAACGGCGTTGGCGACGTCCGACGCCTCAGCGCGCGTGGGGCGACGGGAGTTAACCATCGAGTCGAGCATCTCCGTTGCCGTGATCACCGGTACGCCTGCGTTGACGCAGTTGCGGATGATCCGCTTTTGTATCATGGGAACGTCCTCCAGCGGACACTCGACGCCGAGATCGCCGCGGGCAACCATCACGCCGTCGGCGGCGGCGACGATCTCCTCGAGGTTTTCGACCGCGCCCGCCCGTTCGATCTTGGCGATGACGGGGATCTCCTCCCCGCCGTACTCCTCCAACCGGTCGGCGATCCGATACACGTCGGCGCCGTCGCGGACGAACGAGGCGGCGACGAAGTCGGCGTCGGCGCGCGCCGCGAGCCGGAGTTCGTCCTCGTCGGCCGGCGTGATCAGGTCGACGTCGATGGCGACGCCCGGGAGATTCACCCCTTTTCGCGAGCCGAGCTCGCCGCCCGATTCGACCGTGGCGACGACCGCCTCGCCGTCGACGCGCTCGACGCGACATTCGACCCGGCCATCGTCGAGCAGCACCGTATCGCCCGGTTCGGCGGCAGCGATGGAGTGGGTGAGACCGACGCGGTCGGGCGTCGCGTCGTCATCCTCGACGAACGACACCTCGGAGTCAGCCACCAGCTGAATCGGGTCGTCGATTTCGGCGGTCCGGATCTCCGGTCCTTTTAAGTCGACCATGGCGGCAAGCGGGTCGTCGGTCTCGGCGTTCACCTCCCGGATGCGGTCGATGACGTCCTCGCGGTGTGCCGTCGTTCCGTGGCTCGCGTTGAGCCGGGCGACCGACATCCCGGCGTCCGCGAGGGCTCGAATCGTCTCCCGGTCGTCCGACGCTGGTCCCAGCGTACAGACGATCTTGGCGTTTCGCATACCGTCGTCTTCGGCGGACGCACGCAAAAAGACACACGGTTGAGTCGAACCCGAGTGAACGTTTCAAACAGTTCGGATCGACAGCGTGCGTTACTCGGTAAGCGCTGTCGACGAGAGGACCTGTACGGCGCGGCCGTCGGTCGAACGTATTTATACCCGGTCGCCGTCGGCGAGGCGACGAAGGGTTTCGCGTGCGTTCTCGACGGCTGCCGCCTTCTTGGCGGGATACGCCTCGACTTTCGACCGGAACGTGATTCCGGGGCCGAGTCGGACGTCGCCACGAAACGCGGCCTGCTTGTCGAGCCGCAAGAACAACGCGCAGTTGTCGTTGACGCGGTCGTCCAGCTCCGCGAGCACGCGGTCGAGATCGTCGAGCTCGGAGATGCGGTCGAGTACGTATCGCATCCCGTCGGCGTTCTCTATCCGTGCAGAGAGGACGACGATCCGATCGCCGTGGTGGCCGTCGCTCTCGGTACGGTCGATCTCGGCGTCTTCCGGAAGGAACGACCGCAGAGCGTCCTCGACGCGCTTCTCGTCCTCGGTCGCGTATGCGAACGTCCGGAGGTCGACGTAGTGAAAGGGTATCTTGGGCATGACGCTGCGTCAGACGGATCGACAGTTACGCCTCGTCGCTCTCGTCGTCGCTCTCGTCACTCTCGCTCGCGACGAGTTCGAGCGCGTCCTCGGGGACGCCCGTCTCCTGGCCGTCCTCGAAGCTCACGGTGTACGTCGCATCGCCGAACATCGTCTCCATCACCTGCGTGACCGTACCGGTCTCGCCGTCGTACTCGCTGTGTTTGTCGCTGAGCACGACATCGTCGTCCTTCTCAAAGCTCATGAATCTCGTTCCATCGGGACGCCTAAAAGCGCGCGGATCCGCATCGGCCGCCGGCACCGCGTCTCGGGTAGATCGGACGACTCCTCAGGTGGGCCAGAACGCGGCGATCACCGCCGCGACTGCGGCGACCAGCACGATCGCGACCGCGACCGACACGAGTAGGCTGTCGACCGCAACGGCGACTGCGATGGCGACCGCGGCGGCGGCCAACGCGACGACGATCGCCGGGAGGCCGCCGGCCTCAACGGCCCGCTCGATCGCCAGCTGAACTCGCTTGCTCGGCGGTGGGTCCGGTGGATCCGCTGGTGGCTTCGAAAGCGTCTCGTCGACGACGACCTCGTCCTCGCCGCTGTCGGGAGCCGGCTCGATCCGAACGTCGACGTACTCGACGCCCGAGCCGTAGCCGGTGACGATCTTCAGCTTTCCCCGAACCGGATCCACGACCTCGGCCGTCGACACGTGAATACGGCGGAACGACTTCTCGTCGACGAAGTGATTCACCGCGTCGATCGACGCCACCCGGTCGAGCTCGTCGTCGAGATGGAGATGGACGTGTGTCGCTCGGCCGAGGTTCTCGAGTTCGACGGCGAACGATCGTGTCGTCGTGAACTGGCCCGGTGCCCGTATCGAGTGGACGCCGTCGCCGTTCAGTTCGACGGACAGAGTCGGCACACGCTACCCGTCGAAGGCAGCGTTAAAAAAGATTCGTTCGAATAGGGGAGTCCCGCTCGATTCGGACCGGTTCGACCGGCCGGGCCCATGTTGTTCGACTACCGTGTCTCAGGCTGCGGCCTCCTCCCGCATCTCCGGCGGGAGGAGATTTGGGATACCGTCCTCGATCGGGAACGTCTCTCCGCAGTGGGTGCAGGTGAGCGTTCCTTCGAGGATCTCCTCGCCGTCGCGCTCGTCGACGTCGAGTTTGAGATCGTGTTTATCGAGCGGGCAGCAGATGATATCCATCAGCGACTCCTTCATACCGCGCGGTTCGTCTGGGTCGGTCAAAAGCCTGCGGGTTGGCTCCGAGCGTGACTCCCGTACGCGTCGTCGTCTCCCGCAACGCGGATGACAACGCCTTTGCCCCGGCGTCCCGCCGGTCGGAACATGGGCATTCCGGCGGAGCGGATCGACCGACTGTTCGGACTCGCTCGCGAGGCGGTCGTCGATGACGAGTACGACCGCGCACGCGAATACGTCCGGCTTGCCCGTCGGATCGCCGAGCGCAACCGCTGCGGCGTCCCCCGCGAGTTCGAGCGCCGGACGTGTGATGCCTGCAACGTGTATCTCCGCCCCGGCAAGACGAGCCGCGTGCGGCTGCAGCCCGGCCACGTCGTCGTCCGCTGTCTGGAGTGCGGCGAGACGGCTCGATATCCACACGACTGACGGGTCGTACCTCCTCAAGTCGATCGCCGTGCCGTATCTGTGGTCCTTGATGATTCGACTCCGAGAGATCACGGAGCAGCTCCACCCCCGTACCCCCGTCGACCTCGCGTAGCTCGAGCCCTACCGCGACGCCGACGGCTTCCGTCCGGAGGCAGCCGAGTCAGGGATCAAGCAGCTTCGACTCCGCCTTTCGCAGGTGTTCGAGCAGAGTCGTCTTCGAGACGTTCAGGTCGTCGGCGAGTTCGCGGGTCGAGGTTTGCCGGGGCCACTCGTAGTACCCCGTCTCGCGCGCGTGCTCATACACCTCCCGCTGGGCGCTCGTCAGCGTGTCGACGCGCTGTTCGCGGGCAGTGCCGGCCGGCGTCCCCGACGAGGAGAGCGATTCGACGCGTACCTCCGCGTTGGCTCCCTCGCGGACGCCGTCGAGCGCCTCGCGGAGCGCCGAGCGCTCGCCAGCGAACCACACCTGCCACTCCTCGCGGCCGTCCTCGATCCGGACCGGCGCGCTATGGACGAAGCCGTGTTCGAGCAGGGTCGGACACACCATCTCGGCGGGGTCGTACTCGAGGAAAAACTCGCGGACGACGTTGCCGGGCGTCCGCCGGGCGCGACCGAACCGCTGCTGTAACTCGAGCAGATCCCCGGAGCGGTCCGACTCACGGATCGCGTCGAGCAAGGCCGTCACTTCCGTCTCGGACTCTCCGAACGCGGTGAACAGTCCGTTGACGGAGTCCGGCGACGCCTCCCGCACGGTCGGCGAGTCGTACACCGCGTGTGCGAGGATGCCACCGCCGTTGTCCGCGGTCGCCTCGATGGCCCAGCAGTTCGGGTGCCACAGATCGAGGGTGAGCCGGGTGCCGGACCAGTCGTCGGTGCTGCTCATGTCGGATCTATACATCGAGCGGTAATGTGTGTGTTCCTCACACCCGGAACGACCCGACCATGGTCGGGTGGGAAGTTTGGCCCGTCCCGACGCCAATCCATCCCATGGCGGAGCCACGCGGACACTACATCAACGGCGAGTGGACCGACGGAGAGGGTACCGAGCGGTTCGAGAGCGAGAACCCGGCGACTGGCGGGACGGTCGGCGAGTTTCGGCGGGGGACGCCAGCAGACATCGACCGCGCGGTCGCGGCCGCCGACGAGGCGTTCGTCGAGTGGCGCGAACTGTCGCGGATCCAGCGGGCGGAGTACCTCTGGGACGTGTATCACGAACTGCGCGACCGAACCGACGAGCTCGGTGAGGTCATCACGCGGGAGGCTGGCAAGGAGATAAGCGAGGGACGGGCGGACGTCGTCGAGGCGGCACACATGGTCGAGTGGGCGGCCGGCGACGCGCGCCACCCGAAGGGCGACGTCGTCCCGTCGGAGATTCCCGGGAAGGACGCGTACATGCGCCGGAAGCCGCGCGGGGTCACCGGCTGTATCACACCGTGGAACTTCCCCGTCGCGATCCCCTACTGGCACATGGCCATCGCGCTGGTCGAGGGCAACACCGTCGTCTTCAAACCGGCCGAGCAGACCCCCCGCTGTGCGGAGATCATCGCCGAGATGTTCGACGACGCCGGGATCCCCGACGGAGTGTTTAATCTGGTGCAGGGGTTCGGCGACGCCGGCAACGCGATCGTCGAACACGACGACGTCGACACGGTGCTTTTCACCGGCTCCGCTGAGGTCGGCCACGCGATCCAGGAGAAGCTGGGTGGAGTTGCGGGTAAGCGGGCGGCCTGCGAGATGGGCGGCAAAAACGGGATCGTGATCACCGAACACGCCGATCTGGATGTCGCCATCCACTCGGCGGTCATGTCGTCGTTTAAGACGACCGGGCAGCGATGCGTCTCCTCGGAGCGGCTGATAGTGCATACCGATGTCTACGAGGAGTTTAAAAACCGGTTCGTTGACGTCGCCGAGTCGGTCGCAGTCGGCGACCCACTGGATGAGGACACGTTCATGGGGCCGCTGATCGAGGCCGACCACCACGAGAAGGTGAGCGGATACAACGAGCTTGCACGCGAGGAGGGCGTGAACGTGCTCGTCGATCGCACCGAGCTCGACGACGCGGAGATCCCGGACGGCCACGAGGACGGCCACTGGATCGGCCCGTTCGTCTACGAGGCCGACCCGTACGCGGATCTCCGCTGTACCCATGAGGAGACGTTCGGTCCACACGTCGCGCTGCTGGAGTACGATGGCGACGTCGACGAGGCGATCGCGATCCACAACGACACCGAGTACGGGCTTGCGGGCGCCATCGTCTCCGAGAACTATCGGCAGATCAACCGGTTCCGCGACCGCGCGGAGATCGGTCTCGCGTACGGGAACCTCCCGTGTATCGGCGCGGAGGTCCAGCTTCCGTTCGGCGGCGTGAAGAAGTCCGGCAACGGCTACCCGAGCGCGCGGGAGGCGATCGAAGCCGTCACTGACCGCACCGCCTGGACGCTCAACAACGCCGACGACATCGAGATGGCGCAGGGGCTCTCCGCGGAGATCAAAACGAGTGACGACTGAGACGAACGGAGTGAGACTCTTTATTGTGGCTCGCCAACGGAGCGTATGGGATTCATCAAACACCTCGTGAACGGCATCATCTCGCTTGTCATCAGCGTCGCGATCACCGTCGCGCTCGCGGAGGACGGCGACACGTACGACCTCTCCGACGTCGCGCTCTCGGTGGCCGTGTCGGCGTTCCTCAGCGGCTTCTTTACGAGCTACTTCGCTGCGGACGACGGCGGTTCCGGAACGTAGGTGCATTCATCCGCAGCGTCCTGGACGGGGATCGCATCACCGCCATCGGCGGTCATACGAACGGCTACACGGATCGTTGCGATCCCGTTCAGTCGGGTCCGGCCGCGTCCGGACGATACGCCTCGCTTATCCCCTTCCACTTACCCGACCGGAACCGCCAGTAGTTGATCGCGGCGGGGATCGTCGTCTCCGCGAGAAACGCCAGATACAGCCCCCACAGCCCGAGCACGGTCGTCGCGCCGACGTACGCCAACGGGATCGCCACGAGAAACATCCCGACGAACTGGCTGAGGAAGGGTATCTGCGTGTCACCTGCCGCATCGAGCGGACCGGCCGCGCCGCCGGAGATACCCTGAAACACCACGGCGGCGCAGGCGGCGTACACGAGGTTGACGGCGATCGGCACCTCCGGACTGTCGGCGCTGTCGGCAAACAAGACGACGATGTCGGTCGCGAACGCCGCGATGAGCGCCGCGCTCACGACGTACGTTGCGACGGAAAACCGGATGATATCGCGGGCGTACGCCTCCGCCTCGGCCGGATCGCTTTGACCCAGCTGTTGGCCGACGAGACTCGACGAGGCGAGTCCGAACCCCCATCCGGGGGTGTTCATGATCCCGTAGATCCGGCGAGCGATGACGAACGCCGCCACCGTGTTCTCGCCGAAGATGTCGAGCACCGCGAGCATGGGAAACTCCGCGACGGTCCAGACGAGATTTCGGAGCCCGACCGGGAGGCCGATCTCCACGAGATCGCGGACCATCCCCGGATTCGCGTACGATCCGAACGGGTCGATCGCGACGGGGAACGCGCCGGCTCCGGGCAGCCAACCCCACGTGAGCCCGACCGCGAACGCTCCGGCGACGGCGACGTTCGAGAGCACCGTCCCCCACGCCGCCCCCTCGACGCCAAGGCCGAGTCCGAAGATGAACCACGCGCTGAGAAACACGTTCGCGACGGCTCCGCCGGCCCGGATCTGCATCGCCGTGTACGCGTCGTCACAGCCGACGAGCACCCGACTGCCGACGAGGTTGAGGCCCGCAAACGGCACCCCGAGACCGACGATCCGAAGATACGCCGCACCGAGTGCGATGGCTCGCTCGTTGCTGCTGATGAGCGAGATGAGTTCGTACGGGAACGTCCAGAAGACGACCGTTACCGGGACGGTGATGGCGACGACGAGCAGCACGCTCGACCGGACGGCGTCGCCAAGCTCGGCGAACGCCTCGGCACCGTATCGCTGGGAGACGAGCGCGATGGTTCCGCCGGCGACGCCGCCGCCGATCGCGAACGCGAGTCCCCAGAACGGTCCGGCGAACCCGACGCCAGCGACCGCGCTCGTCCCGACGGCGACGCCGACGAACGCCACGTCGACCGCGTTCTTGGACATGCGGGCGATCCCGGTGACGATCCGCGGCCACGCGAGGTCGGTCGTCCGTACGACGCGCTCACGGTCGATCAGCCCGGCGCGAGCAAGCGCGAGCCCGATGGAGAGGATGAGCAGTCGAAACGGGTTGGGGACGCGGGACACTCCGACACGGTCACTTTCCGGGGCGAACTAAAGGGATTTCGTCACGCGGCAGTCGTCTCCGGGACGGCTGGAAAGCGAACTCGACATCACACGGTGGCTGTCACCGGTCACGGTCAGGTTCCGGAGACGAGATACACGGCGAGGGCGGCGAACACGATCCCGAGTGCCTTCCGCACGGTAAACGACTCGCCTAAAAAGAGAAAGCCGATCACCGACGAGAACACGAGAAACATCGCGAAGATGGGCGTGACGACGCTCACGGGTCCGAGCGCAAGCGCCCGGTACAGCGCGAGGATACCGATGCCGAGGAAGACTCCCGCGGCGAGCACGTGGAACAGCTTCGGCGAGTACAGATGTTCGGTAAACCCCTGTCCGGTGTACCACACCACGCCGACCGCCATGATGACGAGCAGCAGGTTCGAGATGACGACGGCGGCGTCGCTCGGGACGGCGTTCGGACCGGTCGTCGCCACTCGCATTAGCGGCGAGACGAGGGCGTACGCGCCCATCGCAAGCAGCGCGTACGGGAGATACGTGGTAGTACTCATGTCGACATCCTCATTCGGAGGCGACTTGTGCCTGCCGAACCCGGAATCCCGGTCGAACCGCCGACTGATATGCAGTCCGCAGCCGGCTAGCGGATCCTCGAGGTCGGCCCACGAACGGTGCAATGGGCTGGCAGACGCCTCAGTCGGCAGGTAGCACTCGCCACGTCGTCGCGTTCGAGTACGACCATGGCTCCACCTCGAAGGAGGTGTCCGCATCGCGAAGGTCCGCTAGATACGTGCCGATCTGGGAGGGCGTAAGACCGATCTCGTCGGCGATGAACTTGCATTTGAAGTAGAACTCTCCGTCGCTGGCGCGGTCGGCCAGATATCGTTCCAGTCGACGCTTCGGGGAGTCGACTGCGTCGGTCGCGTCGGTCACGCCCGTCCACCCCGGACTGCGGTTCCGTTTCGGATCCGAACGGTGCGTATCCGTCCTCGCATAGCCACCGGTACGGATTCCAAGCCGTAATAACCGCGGATGACACAAACGGAATTTTTCGTTACCGTCCACGTTGGTAGCCTTTTTGAGGAGAGCGGACGCATGGTGACGTATGACTGGCCTGTTCGACCACGTGATGATCCGCGTTGAGGAGTTAGAGGAGAGTCTCGACTGGTACCAAACCCATCTGAACTACGAGGAGAAGGGTCGCTGGGAGGCTGACACGTTCACTAACGTGTATCTCGGCCCCGAGGAGATGCACGACGACGGTGCGATGTTGGAGCTCACGTACAACCACGACGACCGGAGCTACGAGATGGGCGACGCGTGGGGCCACATCGCGGTACGCGTTCCCGAGGACGAGCTGCAGGAGTCGTACGACCAGCTGATGGCGGAGGGTGTCGACGACTATCGCGATCCGGAGTCGTGTGGCAATCGCTACGCGTTCGTGAAAGACCCCGACGGCCACGAGATCGAGATCGTCAAGCGGGAGTACGGGACGAAATGGAGCATCGACCACACGATGATCCGCGTCGAGGACGCCGACGAGGCGCTCGGCTACTGGACACGGAAGTTCGAGTACGATCAGACGCGTCGCTGGGAGGCCGACACGTTCGCGAACTACTTCATGGAGCCCGAGGACGCCCCAGAGGAGGCGATGTCACTGGAGCTCACCTACAACTACGACGGTCGCACGTACGCGATGGGCGACGCGTGGGGACACCTCTGTGTCCGCGTCGACGACCTCGAGGAGACGTGGGAGACGCTAATGGAGCGTGAAGCTCCCGACTACCGCGATCCGGAGTCGTGTGACAACCGCTACGCGTTCACGAAAGACCAGGACGGCCACGAGATCGAACTGCTCGTGCGGGAGTGACCGTCGGTCCGCGATTCGGAGCTCCGGGCCGGTGAGCGCGCTCTCAGTCGGTCACCGGTGTCGCGCTCTCAGTCGGTCACCGGTGTCACACTCCGAATCGACTACCGTGATCGCTACCGTTCGTCTCCGTTCTCGAACGGGTCGATCTCTTGGCTGCCGGGCTCGTCCTCGTCGTAGGTGAACCCTGGTCCCTCGGTCGCCAGTTCGAACACGAGCCCATCGGGGTCCGTGAAGTAGATGCTTTTAAAATACGTCCGGTCTTTCACCTGTGAGACTTCGATGTCGTGGTCTCTGAGGTGGCGCTGCCACTCACGAAGCGTCTCCTCGTCCGCGACGCCGAACGCGAAGTGGTGGCTCGCACCGGGTCCCGGCGCGCCCTGTGCGTCCGGATACTCGAAGTAGGTGACGGTCGTTCCGGGCTCGCCAGCAGACGTCGAAGAGAAGTAGTAGTGCGGCGTCCCGGGGTCGTCGTAGTTCTGCGTCCGCTTGACGGTGTGCCAGCCGAGCACGTCCTCGTAGAAGGCGACCGTCTCGTCCATATCCGTGCAGACGTTCGTCACGTGATGCAGTCCCGTCGTCGGGGGTGCGTCGGTCATAGTACTGCGTTCGGCTGGCGGTCAGATAGGTGTGGGGGCTGACCGTAAGGAGCAAAATATGAACTGCGTACCGATTCTAGTATGCACAGTATACGCCCGAGATCGTCCATTGAACGCCTCCGTCGGTCGATCGTGGACGCTCGAAAGGACACGCATCCGTTGTTCGGACCAGTGACACACGGCACAGTCGCTACGTGGGCGAAAAGCGTGAAAAGACGTCATCGTCGACCGTCGCGTGACGCGGCGGCCGAGGAGTCAGCGTCTACTGTCGGACGACGTTCGTCGCGCGGGGTCCCTTGGGGGATGATTCGATGTCGAACTCCACTTCCTGCCCTTCCTCGAGATCGGGGCCGCCGACGTCCTCCATGTGGAAGAACACGTCCTCGTCGTCGTCGAGATCGCCGTCATCAGTCGAAATGAAACCGTAGCCGCCAGTGTCGTTGAAGAAGTCAACCTTACCGTTTGCCATTGCATACAAACGTACGACCGGTTCCGGGATAACGCTTGCGAGAGTACGGTCACCACGGGTGTCGGTCACAGGATCGACTCGGCCTCACCGCTCGAGATGCGTGATGTCACGCCGAAGCGTGTACCCGTTCGGAACGCCGATGGCTCCGAGACACGTCTCACAGACGACTTTCTCGTAGTTCCTGTTCGTCTCCTTTTCGAGCAATGAGACCTCCGCGAGCGGGAATACGGACTCACATCGGTCGCACTCGGCCTTGTCGCCATCGACGATTTTCATGTCGCTCGTCGGTGATGGGTACCGGGAGAATAAAAGCGCACGGACGAGAGAGGACGGCGTTTCGAAGCAAACGCTACGGGCGTCGCTCGTGGTCGTATAAAAAGTCAGATTCCGAGACCGAACTCGTCGCGTCGGTCGGTCGCGGGATGGTCCGGATTAGCCGAACAGCTCGCCGAGACCTTCGCCGCCGGCGTCGTCGTCCTCGTCGTCTTCCTCCGCAGCGGCCGCTTCCTCGTCGTCTTCGTCATCGTCGTCGTCAGCGGCGGCGTCGTCCTCGTCGTCGGCGGCGGCAGCGGCAGCGCCAGCGCCCGCGGCGGGCGCGGCTGCGGCCGTCTCGATCGCCTCCTCGATGTCGACGTCCTCCAGCGCGGCGACGAGCGCCTTGACGCGGGATTCCT
>OBKM01001018.1_pt1 | contig 12223 bp, 7 predicted proteins | sample 1519691 | NCBI WGS metagenome assembly OBKM01 (sample SAMEA37050418, study PRJEB22526) | metagenome | biome: saline pan; feature: lake; material: water | place: Egypt | collected 2015 | depth 0.5 m
TTCGCCCACAGACGGCGACACTCAAGGGAGTCTCGCGGATCGACGGAGTTGGGGTTGGTGGGATGAGCATCTCAATCCAACCGGACGAACCAGCACTTGAGAAGATCTACGGGGAGAGTGAGACGATTACGACAACGACCAGCGAGGATGGATCATTCAGTAAAGACGGTCTCATTGTCGGCCGGTATCGTGTCGGAGTTAATCTCTCACAGCGATTCAACGGCCACTTCGAGGCATCCGATATCCGAGCCTCGGTTGGAAAACGCGGCCAGACGGCCACGCTCGATACGACATTTACCTGGGATCTCTCTAAAGAACAGGCTGAGCGCATCCGACGACTCAGATCGGACCTCGATGACGTGGTATCGAACTCCGGCATTGACACGGCGATTCCACAATATTACGCCTCCGTTGTGGACGTGATTCTTGACGCCGTTGAAACGTTCCCAAGACAGGGACATCACTTCGCCGAAATGGATGCCCACCCGGACGAGGTAACTGAGGCCACTCTCGATGCGGCCGCAGACGCCATCGAGACGATTTCGGAGGCGATGTCGACAAAACGAAATCTGGACTTGTTCACCGCCTGTGCGGATATGACGGAATCTCGTGTCCGGTGGAGTGGAACGTTCGAAATCGAGTCGCTGGTCGACCGACTTCAAGATGACCCGATGGCTGCTCGACGGTCGTTCGCCGAGCGCGCTGATCGAACCTCAGAGCGTATCGATGCCGAGCGTGGCGATCTCTCCGAGATCGCTCCCGCACGAGAACTGCTTGAGCGAATCGAAATCGATGATTCAAAGAGCGGCATCGACAGCGTCGTTTCGATTCACGTTGCTATCCTGCTTTTGGATGCCATCGAGGGACTGTTCGAACAGCAGCGACTCAGAGAGCGGCTCTCACGGACGGTGTTCTAAATGGAGAAAACACGCACACGGAGTAGGGTTGTACTGATCGCAGTCATCGTGGCGGCTTCACTGCTTACACCGGCAGCGGCACCAGTCGCCGCAGAAGAGCCAGAAACGGCAGATGATTATTTTACTGAACTCCGAACGATGGATAACTTGGACGTGTATGAAGAGTACGGCGAGCTAGAAACCCTCCACACACAGTCGTTGTCGGCGGTACAAGTCGGTGAGTTCACCTCGGAGCAGGCAAGCGAACTTGATTCGATTATCGCCACGCTACGTCTGTTCGAAAACGCACAATCGCAGTACGAAGCCGACGAGTTCGCGGCTGGATTCGAGACAGCCACAGAGATCGAATCAGAGATCGACACCCTTGAAACATATGACGAGTCGTTAGCTGCTCTCTCGACGCTTGCGTTGACCCGGTATTATGAACAGCTTGGTGACGAACTTGTCGCCCAGGCCGAAGCAACGGAGAACACACCTACAGAAATCGAGCTTCGAGAGATGGCCGCTTCGGCATACGAGCGTTCGAACGATCCCGATCAGGCCGCCGAGTACACCCGACAGGTCGAGCAACTCAACGCCGAATTGAGTGCCGACCGAGACCAGATGGACGAGGCAGAGGCGGCGATGGCTTCGTTCAGTGAGACGTGTTCTGCTTGTGAGAGTCCAATCAGTGCCTTCGATTCTCATAACGTTGGCGTAGTCACTCACTACGAGACGTCGCTGAGCGTTACGCCAGTGCTTGCCGATGCCATCGACCGCGCTGAACGCCATGGGCTTACCGAGCGGCAAGAAACGCTGGAGGCGCAATCCGAGACAGCCAGGACGATGCAATTGTCGCTTGCGGTCGCCTCATCCGGTGTGCTTCTCGGATATGGCATCCTCGTTGCGATCGTTGTCGCGGTGATCACGTCCCGTCTTCTCGCCTGGAAGCGGGCCTTCGAGGCAGCGAACGTTGATTCGGTTGTCACCGTTGGTGATAGAGATGTGTAAGCGGCTCTCCGTGCTGATGGTCATCGGCTTCGTGGTTCTTTCGGCTGGGGCTATTGGTGGCGTCCAGGCAAACACAAGCGATTGGGAACTCGATACCAGCAGCGAAACAGTCACGTTCGAACCTGGAGACGGAGATATGATCACCGACACTATCACCGTCAGCAACAACGATGCCAACGAGTCGGTCGACATCACAGCATCGATCGGTGGCGGCCACACGGTGCTCAGCCAACCGGGAACCGTCGGCCCCGGCGAAACCGCGACAATCGAAGTGGGACTTGATGCCGATGGGGCTGCATCCACAACACTCGACGTCACCGGTGGTGGAAACACCGAATCAGTCCAGTACTCTGTTGAGACCCCCGCTTATATCGAAGTCACCGGCATCCCCGGCTGGGCCGATAGCGAGGGGGTTCTGCAGGGTGATTCCCGAACCGCAGAGATACGAATCGAAGAGGTCGGTGGCTATAGCGGATTCAACGGTATTAGTGTCGGCGGCGACACCAGCGGGCTTGACACTAGTGAGATCGAAGCCGCAAGCGCAAGTGCGGGCGGCAGTGATACGGTGGATGTTACATTCACTGCGGGGGCTGGCGCGAGCCAATACGACGATATCGGTGGGAGCCTCTCACTCGATCCCAATGACGGCTTCGGCGTCGAAAGCGACGTCGTGGTGGAGTCGTTCGTCGCATTCCCGGCGTATTTTGACGGCGGCGATCTCCGTCTGAGTACGTTTGAATTTGATGAACCCCAGAGCGTTGGCTCTATTACCCGGAGTGTCGCATTAGAAATCGAAAATGGCGGTGACCGTGAACTTGATTTCGGCTCGGCATCGGTAAGTGCGACATCGATGGATGTCGATGTGGTGAGTGAACCAGGAACGATTCCAGCAACATCATCGGGGACAGTCGAGGTCGATATCACCGCGGAGACGGATCTCGACGAGGGGGACTATGATTTCGAGGCAACGTTTACGTCGAGTGACTCTAGTGTCGACTCCGAGACCCTCGAGACTACAATCGAGGTCGAACACGGCGTTTCGATGAGCGTGAGTCCCGCGCCGGTTCGTGCAGGGGACGTCCCGATTGGTGATATTGAGGCCTCAGGGTTTGAGGTCAGTGAGGAACTTGGGTATAAGAACCTCGAAGATGTTGACCTGGCGATAACAGATGGCCCGGACGACTGGGTCGAAGTTACTGAAGGCGTCGATTCTTCAATCGATGCTGATAGCTCCTCAAACGTCGCCTACGATATCGAGTTCGATCCGAGCGCTGATATCGGCACCCAATATGAATGGACGTTCGAGTTGACGGCAACCGAAGCTGACACTGAGCGAGTCACGGTCACTGCAACGCCGACCCCGCTCAATCTCGACCCGCTCCGCGAGTCACTTGAGGAGGCTCCCGGCGGAGCACCGGCGCTCGATCGGACATCCGAAGAGACCTTCCAGCTGGTGAATGATATGGACGAGCGGATTCGAGCCAACGAGGTTCCACGAGACGACATCACGACCGTTCTCACCTTTGGCGACGGTGTCGTCCGGTATCTTGAGGCGCTCGCCGCTGCCGACGAACTGATCGAGGCAGGGGAACACGATGCCGCTCAGGAAGAACTCATCCGGGCCGCGGTTGCCTTCGATACGATGACAACCTATGGTGAGGCGATCGAGGACAGCGACCTCAGAGATCAGGGGCGTTCCGTCCGTGAAACGGCCGATGGTGAACTTGAGACCCGGGTCGAGACGCAGGAATCACATTACGAAAATCTGCTTGCATCGGGTGAACGATCGCCGATTGAGGAGGCATCTATCCAGCGGGAACTGGCCCGTATCGCAGCACTGCAGGGCGATACCGACCGGGCCGAGTCGCTTGAAGCAGATGCGGATGCCGCGTTCGAGACATACAGCACGCTCGTCGCTCAGGGTGAGACCGACCGACAAGAAGCACTTTCGACCTGGGACGAAATGGAATCGGATATTTTTGTGACGCTGTTGGGTCAACAGCTAGTTTTCAACCCGACTCATTACGACGAATTCGAGGATCGCTCGGCAGCGTTTCTAGCGACGTATGACGACGCCGAGGCGTCTTTCATTGAGGCAGGTGAAACGTCGCGGGCAGAGACGGTCGCCCAAGAGCGCTCCCAATATGAAACATCATTGACTATTGCTCGGGCATCGCTCTTTGCCTCTATCGGGTTCTATGTTCTAGTCTTTGTTTCGCTCATCGCACACACGGCCCGAGGGATGTACTGGTATGTCCAGGACTCCGAGGAGTCAGTCAGTGGTGACTTCCTTATGTGAGGTTCCAACGAGTACGTCTTCGATTGCCAGTCCAGTTCGGTCGCTGGGCGAGCCTGATGAACACTCGGGCTTCTCGCTGTCTGCTGGATATGCCGATCCGCCAGCTATCGAAACTCAGCAAAGAGCCGATCAGGAACGTCGACCGCATCGATAGCGTTGCCGGTCACCGATTCAAGCGTCCAAGATGATCGATGTTCCTCCGTCCATTCCTCTTCGGTCTCGACTGCTGGGCCGGCGACCCGAAATACCTCGGATCGCTCCTCTCCGCTGTCCGTTTTATATGACGCAGTAATCTCGAACTGTGTGGAACCTGCGTCGGTCTTCAGATCTACGTAGTGTTCGACACGCTCGCCGGGTGACAGTGTCTCGCGGTGGGCTTGTGAATACAGCATATCGTTAATTGGCTCTCCAGTGGCTTCGAGCGTGACTTCTGAAAAGACACCGTCCTGGATGTTCTCGAAGACAAGCACGACCGTCCCGTAATCGCCAGCGACCTGTGTCGAGGAACCGATCCGTTTTTCAAACCCGTCGGCCTCACCCCTTGCTGGCGCTTGCGTTGTTATAAGTGTCTCAATCGCTGTCGACGGGCCATCGGCATCGGTAACGAAAACCGTCGCCGGAACGACTCTATCGGATCGGTTCGGGGGGCTATCCGCTATTCCAGATACTGTCGACCGCTTACCGGCCGTAAGCGCTTGGCTCTCGATTTCGATTGATTCACCATCGATTTTAAGCCCGGTGAGCCGTCGGTCTGATCCGGCGTTGTTTTTCAATTCGATTTCATAATTCCCAGAGGCATCGATGGCACCACGAATCATAACGGCTTGATTAGTCAGCTCGATGCGTTCGGGGCCTATGCGGTCGCATACGTCACCCCCAGTTTTTACGATCGCTTCGGGGAGGTTTCCGAGCCGGTCGTCGCCCGGAAAAAACGCTGCCCGACGTTCGGCTGTCCACGTCTCGCCAGGGTCTATCGCGCCGGGTTCGAGTCGTTTCTCTCCGACGATAACCGTTGGTTCGACAACCTCAGCGGTTCCGTTTTGTACAACGAGCCGCTCTTCGATGGCCTGCCCGATCGCAGTACTATCATCGGTCAGTTCTCGAACAATCGAGACACCAGTGTCTTCGCTGTGGGCCTTGCTACCGACCGATTCGGACTCAGTTTCGCCTGGAGTGTCTTGGCCGATGATACCTTGCTCTCGTTGGGTTCCGTATTCGTGTCCCTGTTCGTCCGATTCTGTCGTTGTCGAGCGATCGGTCGATCCAGTCCCGGTATTTCGACGCTGTGTGGACTGTTCGGGTCGATTCGTTTGGTTGGAGAAGTCGGCGAGTGGCCCCTGTTCGGTCATTCGTGCTCGTTCTGAGATGCCAAGCCGTGACAGGCCGATTCGGGCGACTCCCGTCTCATATATCGGTAACACGACGAGCAACGACCCGTCCTCGATGTGGATTGGGGAACGGATTCGCTCTGCACCAGGAACCTCTATAACCAGTTCGTCTGCCCAAACGACCCGCTTGTCGGCGTCGATTTTACCGTGGATTGCATCGCGTTGTTGATTCAGTTCGATCGATGGTTGTTCCGGGAGCCGACAGGTTGGTGCGAGTTCAGTCCGCCGGTTGCCACGGATGACTTCCATTCCAACGGTAATAGTTCGGCCCGGTTCATACGGTTTGGTGAGCGTTCCTGTCCACGTCTCCCCTGGCTCGATATCAGAGCCCTGCTCATCCGTTTCCAGCACACTGACTGAGCCCAGCGGAATATTCCCGGTATTTGTAACACTGAGCTCGAGTACCACGCCCGAATCGGATACCTCCGTTGGGCTAAGCGTTGCTTCGGTCGCCACGGTGCTTTGGGCAGCATCCGAAACCTCGATTTGATGCGTTACGATTCGCCGGCCATCGATGTGAATCGCGAATTCAGTTGGTCCATCGGTCCGCACCGAGTCAACCGGAAAATCCGTACGAATCGGATCACGCGGCTTGAGTTTTAGTTGCCGCTCATCTGGTAACAGATCCGCGTGTTCAAGCGCTGCATCGAGAATAATATCGCGCGGCGTGTCGCCAAGATTCGTCACGCTCACATCGATGGTTCCGCCAACGCCGACTGACTCGGAAAGAACATCGATGTCGATTAGCTCCTCACTTGGCACGTGAATATCTATCGAACCGTTCCGGATTGAACAGACAACGGAGCCATCCAGACTCGCATACACATCGCCACCTGGAAGCGTCTCGATTGACCCGATTGAGCCATCAGCTCCAATCGATTTGATGCCATCATCCGTGCTGAGCAACAACACACCGTCACCCGCCGGTGGAATCTGACGAACAGGAAGCTCCGTCTCCCAGCGTTGCTCGCCAGTCTGGGCGTCAAGACCTTTGATTTGTCCGTTTTGCAGCCCCACGACCAGCAAGTTCTCACAACAACCGACAGCCCTGATTGCCGCGTTGAGATCGCGGTCAAACAGCTCCTCACCACTTGCGTCAATACAACGGAGAAACGACCACGTCGAAGCGACAAACCCAGTGGTGGTGCTAATTAGTTGATCATCACGCGGCTGGCCGGGGCGCCGACGGTCAATACTGGCAACTTCCTGGCCGGTCTCAAGATTGACCATCCGCAACCGGTCAGGTTCAAGAACTCCTGCAACGGGCTTGTCTGGGAGCGATGCAACTGCGTGCGGTGAATTGGATGTCCGGCTCCAGACGCTGGCCCCATCTCGCGTATAGGCAGTTATCTGATCTGATGAGAGAACTACGACGCGTTCGTTCAGGCTGAGGTCGATAACCCGCTCGCTGTGTTCGAACCCCGACCGATCAGTCTCCGAGATGATCGTTATCTGCTGCCCCGATGCGACGGCAATACTGTTTCGACCTACGCCGACTGCATCGACGCGGGCACGGTCGAGTGAGCCGATTTTTTTATATTCCGTCATTCATCTTCACCGCCATCGGTGCCCCCTGCCTCGAGTAGCTGTTCCATCGCTGATAGGCTGTCACCGACATTGATTCCGAACTCCTCACCCTGTTGTTTGACATATCGTTGCATTTCGGGATAGCCTTCGATCTCATCGAGTTGGTTTCTGACGCTGGTGATGTACTGACGAATCGTTTTAGCCTCTGTATCCTCAAGCCGCGAGAGGAAATACTCGGTATCGGGAACGATTGGCTCTCGATCGGCTCTGTGGACACTCTCGACGAGATCGCGCTGAAACTCGCTTCCAAGTACCCGGTCTGTAATCTCAGCCGGGGTGTATCCAACCGATGCCTCTCCAAGTCGTTCATAATCAATCCGCTCGGCACTTTCGATGGATTTGAGGCTTTTGTGCCAAACCTCAGCCATAACGTCCGCATCCGGCTGTGGAATGAACTGCTGGATTGGGAAACGTCTTGTTGCCGCCGAGTCGATCGTGAACGGCATATTTGTGGCCCCAATAACGAGGAGATTATCCTCGATCTCGTTCATTTCTTGAAGGAACGCGTTGGTCAACGAGCGCTCGTGTCGCTGGAGTGAATCGTCGCTTCGATCCGGAATTAGCGTCTCGACCTCATCAAAAAACAGGATCGCGAAACCTTCTTGTGCGATTCCGTGGGCCTTCTCGAAGATCGCCTCGACGCGTTTCTCCGATTCACCGGAGTACTTTGAGAGGACGTCGCTCCCCTTCACTTCGAGAAACTTTACGTCACCGTAGTGCTCCTCAATTCCGGCATTGTATTTCGCCTCGAAGGCGATTGCTTCCGAGACCAATGTCTTTCCGCAGCCAGGGGGGCCGTACATAAGCATACTATTGCCGCGGCTGGCGAAGCCGTCCCCGTAGCGTTCGATTACTTCGTTCCGGACATCGGGGTCAAACAGCGCCAACAGCATCTCCGCGGTCTGTTTGACCTCCGAAAGCCCGGCGACGTCATCCTCGAAGTTGACCGTCGGCTTTTTTGGATCAAGCGTCACCGTCACATCTTCATCGTCACTGTCACCGCCACCACCGGCCCCGCCGCGTCGTTCCCGGTCGCGGGCTGACTGTAGCTCTCGAAGTTGTCCAGCGTCGATAAACTCGATATCTGTCGTCTCCGTTACCCGAAGCGTTGTATAGCCGCTGGGCTCCATCTCGGCGATTTCGAACGTCGCCAGTTCATCCCCTCTGGGAACGACTTCCTCGATGGGATGTAACAAATACTCGTTGCCTCGCAAGAATGGTTCAAGCTCCCCCTGCCCGATCTCGTTGGAGAATATTTTCACCGAATCGCAGACCTCGATTTCTCGTTTCGAGACATCAGAGTCAACAAAAAAATCCGCGCCGCCGCGGTCGATGCCACCGAAAAGCGTCGCCACGTTCCGGTGCATCTTAGCCTTGTTTCCGATTTTGTCGACGACAGAATCCTCCACCAGATCGATATAAAAGTATGCCCGGATTCCCTTGTGTTTTATTTCAACGAGCTCGGTTCCTGGACCGACCTTGTTTTTCCCGATTTTAATTCTTGAGGTCGGTTGATCCTGTTTCGTAATCGGTGTAATATTAAGCATCTGTATCACCAGTGAACGCTGCCATCTTCCGTTCGACAACTTCGAGTAGCTCCTTTTGACCGTGATCGGTTCGATCGGTGATGTAGCCAGCAGTCGCTACAATCCGATGAAGCGCGTCCTCGAGTGATTCGAGCATCTCGAGGACGCAGTCACACGCCTCACTAAGCCATCGCTCGGCGTCACTCGCCCGCAACCGCTGTAAGATCCGCTCGAAATCCCGCAGTACTCCGCTGACTCGACTCTGCATCAGACGGAGGACAGAACCCCAGTTCTCACCGTGTCTCTCGCGTGCGTCCAGCGGAACCCAAAGTCGGGAGTCATCGACATCGACTCCAGCGGCTTCCCTGGCGACCGCAAGCGTCTCATCGTTCAGTTCATCCGGGCTCATCGGTGACCGATCGTACTGGCTCTCCAGGATCTGCTGCATAACCGTTTCTGTCTGCTCGTCGTGTCGGACTAGTGGAAACGGCGCGCTGACGCGTAACAGTTCTGCAAGGTCGATGAGCGCCGTCGCTACCTCGGATAATAGGGTATCGGTCTCGGCAGGATCGAACGTTCGCATCTCCAGTAACTGTCTTCCGCGTTGTTCGATCGAGCCGACGGTGCCAAGCAACGAGATCGCATACATCAGTTACATCTCAAGGCTGGTTGATTGCTCCTCGATTGCCTCTTCACCGACGGTTTCGGTGGCAGTCTCGGCCGTCTCTTCGACCCCACCAGTTACTTCACTGACAATGTCTGAGATCTCCTGCGGGTCTGAATTTTCGACTTCTTCCTCAATCCCACCTACGCCAGCCAGTTGCGTCGCAAGCTCCCCCATATTGTTGACGATATTTTTGGCGTCTTCCGGAAACTCCTGTTGTTTCAATGCGACGGTTCGAATCTCCCCTTGCTTTTGACTCAGCGCACTTTGTGCCGCCTCGAGTTTGTCAATGCTGTCTGCCAGCCGTTCGGTTCCCTCCTGAACCTTTTCGGTTAGATCCGTTCCGACGACATCCTGCATCTTCTTATGATAAATGAGGTTCCGTTCCAACCGTTTATATTTCGAGTATTCATCCTCGGAAAGCTCCTCTTTCGGGTTTTGTGGAACGCCCTGTGTAGTTCCCAGACTCTGTAACTCCTGTGCCGTCTCCTCGAGTTTCCGATCGATCTCTCCAGGGTTTTGATCGATCTCATCCATCCGGTCTTGCAGTTTATTCTTTGCACTCTCGACGCGCTCTCTGGTCTCGGATATTTTTTCAACGCAAGCGTCGATTCCAGCAGCCCAATTGAGGATCATCCGCCCGTTCATCTCCTCGACTTCATCGGGATTTCGCAAGAGCAGGACATCCCCACCATCCAATTCGACGATTCCTTCTTGTTCGAAGTATTCGATCAGCGCCTCGGCTTGGTCTTGACTCGTCACGATTGGGCCATCGTCATCTTCCAGCTGTGAGAGCGTCTTTGTCGCCTGTCTTCGGTCGAGCCGACCGTTACCGTCTTTGAGCTCCATCGAACCCAGCAGGTCGGATTTAATCAGCGCACCGACTGCCCGCTCCCACTCCCCTTCGACATCGTCGCCTTCTATCCAGTTTTTTTCCAGTCGAACGGCGTCGTTGTTTTCGTTGATGGGCGTCGCGATGACATATTCGTCTTCGCTGTTCTCGATTTCCTCGAAATTGTATTTTCTGGCCATAGTTGATTGTCAACAGTTACATCGGCAAGCAGTATCGTTCTTTGGTTCGGCGTCGAATTGAATCAAAGCGCCATCCCGCCGAACTCCTCTTCGTTGACTGTCTCTTTGTACTGTGATTTGATTTTGTTTCGGATGTGCTCGTTGACTGCGGTGGTGTTGCTGATACGAATTTCCTCAAAATGCTCCTCGGCGGCTTCAACCCAGCCGTCGATTTTCCCTGGTTCAGTGTCTACTTGGGCCTTGACATCTCCCATAATCCGTCGCGCCTCGCTTTGGATGTGCTGTTCGAATGCTTCTGTCTGCGTGGCGATCGACCGATCGGTTTCGATGCCGAGACGATCCTGAAGCGATGCCTTCGTCTTCGCGATGATCTCGGCTTCGATCTCACGCGCGTGAGAAAATACATCGAATCGGTCGCTTATTTCATTTTGTATTACCTGTTCAAATTCCGAATCCTGGAGCACATAGGTCGCTGTTTCAAATTCGGATTCGACGGCATCCGCTATCTCTGCGGCCAGATACTGTCCGTATTCATCCAGCAGTGACTGAACCAAATACTCGCCATCGAGATCGATGATTAGATCCTCTTTTTCGAGATACCGAATCACGTCCGTCGTCGCGGAGACATCGATCACGCTTTCGAGGTCGCTGTGCGATATCTTTCCGTTGATGGCTTCGCCTGCCAGCTGGGAATCGAGGCCGACATCCCCGGCCCCCTCTTTCAGTTTCGGGCCGAGCGTGTAGTAATCATTCTGCCCGGCTCGAATCCGACGCAGATAACCGCGCGATTCGAGTTCGTCGACAAAGAAGTCCAGATCATCGATAGCGAGCGAAAAGACGGATCGGAGTCGCTCGCCTGTTACGACGAGTTGTTGGCTAAAGAGCATCGTCAACTCGTTCGTAATCTCTTCGTTTCCAACTGCGCCGAACTGGTCGATATAGAAGACGCCGTCCCTGAGCTGATCGAAATCCGTCAGATCATCGGCCGCGATTTCACTGAGACCCTTTCTGATTTCACTCGTCGACAGCTCGTCTGCTTTCAGCAGCCCCGTATCAGCCCCCTCGTAGGCAGATTTTATTTCACTTTTATTATCTGTAACATAAATGAACCCGTAGTTTTTCCTAGCGATTGACTCACAGACATCTTCTAACGTGTCAACATCTATGGGGCGGAGTGCCACACAGCGACTCAATTCGCCCAAATTACTAAATAATAACGGTGCCGAATCATTCAGCTTGTTGAATATTTGCGTCAGAAAGTCACGGAGTGCGTCACGTCGCTCCGGCCGGTGAATAGCGTCGTCGTCTCGACCATGGTACCGGAGGGCGTATTCCGCGATGCCAGCTGTGGGTTTTGCCATCCGAGAGTGGGACTTCCTAGCCCCAGCGACCGAACGTGGTGGGCCCCGGAGGTGACGGACCTCGTTCTCCGCACGTCCGCTGCTGGGAGATGAACACTTATTTCGATCCCGATATACGTATAATGTTTTTATAGTAGTGGTCCGTGATACGGCATATGAACCACGAGACGGATAGTATAAATTCGTCTGGGGCAGCTATTTCTCTTTCAATACCCCCTTCAGACCCGACTTTATTCAAACACAAGGCGACGAGCGATGTCCTTCTCTTTTTAACAAATCACCGATTCAGTGACTTCTCACTGCGAGAACTCGCGACACAGATCGGTCACTCACACCAGTCCGTCCGGCGGGCAGTGAACGTTCTCAGCGCGAACGACCTGGTCGTCGAATCGCCCGAAAGCAATCAGCGACTCGTCCAGATCAACAGACAGCGTCTGTCCATCCCGAACGATCCAATCC